>Ga0187860_1001540_pt1 | contig 20248 bp, 19 predicted proteins | sample June2016WEW_10_4_FD_132981 | JGI IMG/M metagenome (GOLD analysis project Ga0187860, IMG submission 132981) | Peatland microbial communities from SPRUCE experiment site at the Marcell Experimental Forest, Minnesota, USA - June2016WEW_10_40 | ecosystem: Environmental > Terrestrial > Soil >...
ATCGTACCCCAGTCCAAGTGCGAGCCGATCAATGCCGGCTTGATCAGAACGCAATGGCCGATCTAAAGTTGGCCGCCTGAATAGGCCCAGCCGGATGTCTCAAAACCGGGCCGCAGTACAGTGGCAGCCTTCAGACTAGGCGTATTGGCTGTATCAGCTCAAAGAGTTGTTGCGGAACTGCGAACCGCCGACGGGGCGCTGGAGCCACTTGAAATTGGTCAGCTAGAAAGCAAGAACCTTGAAACGCTTCTTGCCGACGCGGGATCCAGAGAAATCATTAGAAACATTCCGCTCGATTTGCTTGTTTGGCACCGATTTCATGGCGCATGGGAGGCCGGCTTGGCTTCGCGGATCCGTGTGGCATGCGCCACGGCTTGGGGCGACAACACGCCAATCTCAGATATTTTAGAGGCGGCATCAGACGCAAGGGCTGAGCGCAATTCGGCAACTGCGGTCGCGTTGGCTGCTGCTCTTGCTTTCCCGTCAGTTCTCGCCGGCAACCCCCGGGCGCGGTTCGAGCGTGATCTATTATTGATATACCATCTGGCCCATAGCTCGGCGCGCCGCATTTTAGAACCACTTGTCGTGCCGCATATAGTGGAGGGCTGGACCACAGTTGTGAGAGACGAAGGCTTTGCGCTTCGTTCGCCACTACAGCATGCGCCGGCGATCAGAGCGGCGATTGCCGACACAGAAGCTGTGGGATTAAAGGGGGCTGCCAAAATAATACTCGCCGCAGCGCCCGCTGTCAGAGCTTCGCTGACAGAAGATTGGATCAAGCCCCTTCGCCTAATCAGCGGTGGAGCGTCCTCCACCGCAGAACCGCAATCCAATCAGTAGTCTTAAAGATGATCGGGCCAAAGGCAGGCAAAGCAATTATGCCCAGACGACAGCATAGGCGAGTAGCGCGAGCGCGATCACGGCTTGGCCAGCCGCTCGACCAGCGACAAGCGGCCGATCTTCGCGGCGGCTGAGGTGATAGCGAAGTTCCTGCCCGTCATCATCGACCGCGAAAGGCTATCGACAAATGGCTTCAGCGCCTGGATGGTTTGACGAAGTTTCTCATCACCAACGGCGGCAGCGTGGAGCCTATCCCAGTGTGATTTGATGTTGTGGTTGCGGCGCCCGGCGGCCGGCAATGCACCGGCTGTTACCAATCGGTCTTCGAGAAACTTCAGCGCGAGTTCGACCGCATGTCGCGCGTTGTAGAGGATGGGAAGGACAAGGGTGTCCCGCTTCGCGAACGGCTTGTTGATGACTGACCCGGCAAGCTCAATCGCTGCCTCAATGGGTCACGCCTGGGGCGGCGGAAGATATGCGTCGGAAGGCCAGGGGTCTTGATAGTGAGAGATCAAGCTTTCCTTTGGCACCTTCATGCGGGCCAGCATCGCGACCTGGCCGAGGCAATGGCTCAGGTGGCTGCGAAGCAGCTCCAGCGCGTCGAAATAGTCCTGCCTTGCATCCAGCGGCTCACGTGCCCGAGGCCGCGACCGAGTGACAGCATCTAGCTTCAGCGTTTCCTCAAACGTGAGGAATTGCCGAATGCCGGACAGCATCGCATCGATCAAGAGATAAAGTGGGCCATCGTGGCAGTCGGAAAGCTCCACTTGCTTGTCAACTAGTAGCTTCCTGATCTCTTGCAGCGATGCCAGCGCGCGCTCAATGCAATCGTCGCAGCATTCCCACGAGGAAAGAACGCGCCGATCTTTGAGGCGGATTAGAATTTCGCGCGCGACCTGCCGCTCTCGATTTTTCGGGTTGACCGCTATCGAGATGCCCGGAAGGCTCAGCGTGACATTGCCGACGCGCGTACTGAATTGCCGGCGCGCTCGCGCGAGCAAATCGGTCATGTCAAACTTGAACGGGATGTTGCCGCTCCTCATCCCGGAATTATAGCCGAGTTCGGCGACGCGCGTTTCATAATTTCGACGCAGCGGAGTTGGGGTCCGTACATGATCCCCTCACGCGTCGTTAATATCTTGGTTCCGCTCACATGGCACGGGTTCGGTTTGGAAGCTCGCTGACCGCACTGCGCCCCTGCCGCGGCTTAGTCCCTCCAGCAGCAGGTCCACTTCCGCGAGCTGCCGTGCGGCAACGATTGTCAGCAGGTCTGCAAATTGTTCGCGTGGCAGGTAGAGAACGAGTTGCCACGCCGTAGTTAGCCCAATGGCGCCGCCGGGCGTGTCCCCAACCTCGGCGCCGCAGAAAACGCACACTAATGCAGTGCCCTGGTTCGACACGGGACGGTCCAATGCCCCTTGGATCTTGATGTCGCTATCGGCGTCGCCATTGGGATGAAGTGGCGACAGGCCGGGGCCACGGTGTGCGACGCTGACGGAGGTCGCCCTTACCTTGATTTTGAACCATTCAAGGGATGGTTTGCGGTTTTTCGCTTTACGAGCCAAAGTTACCTCCTCCCATGGGTTGCAGAATTTGCCCTTTCGCCAGTAAATAGGGGGCGGTGGGGAAACGATGCTGCCGACAAGCAATTTCACCTTCCTGAAGGCACAGGACGCCCAGCTGTCGCAGCTGGGAGCGCTGGCGGAGCGTTACTTCCGCGATGATCCTGGCACCGCTGTCTTCAAGCTGCGCCAGTTTGCCGAGCTTCTCTCCAAGACGATTGCCGCCCATCACGCGCTCTATCTCGGTGAACGGGAAACATTTGAGGAGACGCTTCGCCGGCTTTCCTATGAACGCATCGTCCCGAAGGAAGCCGCAGACCTTTTCCACGCGCTCAGGAAGGCTGGTAACAGAGCGGCACACGAAACCGCCGGCAGTCATTCCGATGCATTGTCAGCGCTGAAATTCGCCCGTCAGCTTGGCATATGGTTCCACCGCACTTACGGCAAAAAGGCCGATTTCAAGCCCGGCCCGTTTGTACCCCCAACAGAGCCCATCGACGCGACGGCCGCCCTACGAGAAGAAATCGAAACCCTTCGGCGCCGTGTTGTCGAAAGTGAGGATGCTGCCAGCCGAGCCCACCGGCAAGCCGAAGAGCACGCCCGTGCCCGCGAGGGCGTAGAACAGCGGCTCGCGCGGGAAGCTGAGGAACGGGCGATCTGGGAAAAGCTTGCCGCCGAAAGCGAAAGCAAGACCCTGGAGATTGCGGCTCGGCTTGCCGCGCTCCAAGCGGCGGCCGAACAAGCGCCGAAGGCTGAAAGCCTAGAGTTCATTCAACGCGGCGAGGAGGCGTCCGCTAAACTCGATCTTGACGAAGCGGCGACACGCGCCCTGATCGATCAACAGCTGAGGGATAGCCGTTGGGAGGCCGATACAAAGCTGCTTCGTTACGCTAGCGGCGCACGACCGGCAAAGGGGCGCAATCTCGCTATAGCGGAATGGCCGACAGCAAGCGGTCCTGCCGACTATGCCTTGTTCACTGGCTTAACGCTTGTCGGGGTTGTTGAAGGAAAGCGAAAACGCAAGAACGTTTCGGCTGCCATCGATCAGGCCGAGCGCTATTCCAACGGCATTATTGCAAGCGGAGATTTCGTATTTGCAGGCGGACCGTGGGGCAAACATAAGGTCCCCTTTGTCTTTGCCGCCAATGGCCGCTCATATCTGAAACAGATTGAAACGGAGAGTGGCATATGGTTCCGCGATACGCGCCGATCGGCGAACCACCGACGCGCCCTCGTGAACTGGCCAACACCCGAAGGTCTATTGGGGCAGTTGGAAATCGACCAGGATGCCGCAACTGCTGCGCTCAAGGAAATGCCGTTCGAGTTTGGCTTTCCTCTTCGCGATTATCAGCAAAGTGCAATCAAAGCGGTTGAGCACTACTTGGGAGTGGGGCGGCGGTCCATGCTTCTGGCGATGGCGACCGGCACGGGCAAGACGAAGCTGGCTATCGCGCTTCTCTACCGCCTTCTCGCTACTAAGCGGTTCCGGCGCATTTGCTTTGTGGTTGACCGTTCTGCCCTTGGCGTGCAGGCAGCCGGGGAGTTCACCACCACTAAGATTGTTTCCGGTAAGGCATTTGCGGACATCTTCGGTCTAAAGGAGCTGGGGGACGTGACGCCCGAAAGCGAGACCAAGGTTCACATCTGCACGATCCAAGGCTTGGTGAAGCGGGTGCTGTACGCGGCAGATAGCTCCGAAGCGCCGCCCGTCGATCAGTACGACCTTATGGTGATTGATGAGTGTCATCGCGGCTATTTGCTTGACCGAGAAATGTCCGATGCCGAGCTAAGTTTTCGGGGGGAGGAAGATTACATTTCGAAATACCGCCGTGCACTAGAATATTTTGACGCGGCGAAGGTGGGGCTGACAGCCACGCCGGCCTTGCACACGACTGAAATCTTCGGCGATCCCATCTTTACCTACTCATATCGACAAGCGGTCATCGACGGCTTTCTGATAGATCATGAGCCGCCTGTGCGGATTGAGACCGCGCTGGCGCGCGCGGGCATTGTTTTTGAGAGAGACAAACAGCTGGACCTGCTGAACACAAGGACTGGTGAAATCAACTTAGCGCACGCGCCTGACGAAATCCGCTTTGAGGTAGATCAATTCAACAAGCAAGTGGTAACGACCGAGTTCAACCGCGTGGTTGCCGAGGAACTTGCAAAGCACATCGATCCATCGGCGCCGAGCGCTGGTAAAACGCTGATCTTTGCGGCGACGGATGCCCATGCTGATATCGTAGTGACGGAAGTCAAAAAAGCGTTCGCAAAGAAGTATGGCGAGATAGATGACGCGGCGGTGAAAAAGATCACCGGCAGTGTGGACAGGGTTGGGACGCTGATCCGCTCCTTTCGTAACGATGCCGACCCCAAGATTGCGGTTACGGTCGATCTACTCACTACTGGCATCGATGTGCCGTCCATCACTAATCTTGTGTTCATTCGAAGGGTCAACAGCCGCATTCTCTATGAACAGATGATCGGCCGGGCGACGCGACTTTGCCCCGAGATTGGCAAGGAGGTTTTTCGTATATTCGATGCTGTAGATCTATATCCGCACCTCCAAAACCTCACCGACATGAAGCCGGTGGTAGTCAATCCCTCGATCAGCTTTGCGCAACTTGTAAAGGAGTTGATTGCGGAAGATCACAAAGATCACCGCGAGACTATCCGTCAGCAACTTGCAGTCAAATTGCGTCGTATCTTAAGGAAGCTGCCCTCCGAAGTCCGAACGAAGTTTGAAGCTACGGCAGGAGAAGCGCCGGAAGCGACCTTGAAGCGGCTGTTGGATGCCAAACCCGCAGAACTGTCCAAGTGGTTTTCTTCGCGCGCGGCCATCGGCTCTATTCTAGACTGGCAAAGCGACGCAGACGCGCCTCCCCGCTTCATGCCAATCTCGCACCATGCTGACGCCGTGGTGGGGGTCACCCGCGGTTATGGTGACGTTGATAAGCCGGAAGACTTTCTCGAAGGTTTCAGCGCCTATGTAAAAAGCAACGTAAATACCATTGCAGCGCTCAAACTTGTGGTGCAGCGTCCGCGCGATCTGACCCGCGCAGACCTCAAAGAGCTGCGCACGGCGCTCGATCAGAGGGGCTATTCGGAAGCCAATCTCCGCCGCGCCTGGGCCGACGCCAAGAACGTGGATATTGCTGCGTCAATCATCGGCTACGTCCGGCAAGCGGCCTTAGGCGATCCCTTGGTACCTTACGCCGACCGGGTTAAGGCCGCTATGCAAAGGGTGTTGGAAAGCCGGAAGTGGAGCGATCCGCAAAAGCGATGGCTGCGTCGGATCGCCGAGCAGGTCGAAAAGGAAATCGTGGTTGACCGCGATGCGCTTGACCGCGATCCGTTCGCGGCGGACGGGGGCTTTGGTCGCCTCAACAAGGTGTTTGACGGAGAGCTTGAGGGCGTGCTGAGCGGGATCAACGAGGAAATGTGGAGGAGGACAGGCTGATGACTACCACTGGCGATATCGTCGCCAAGCTTTGGTCGCTGTGCAACATCCTGCGGGATGATGGCGTTACGTATAACGAGTATGTGACCGAGCTAACCTTTCTACTGTTCCTCAAGATGTTGGAGGAAACGAAGAAAGAGGACCGACTGCCAAAGGCATATCGGTGGCGCGAACTGGCGACGCGCGATGGGCTCGATCAACTCGACTATTACAAGCGACTGTTGCTCGATCTTGGCAAGCCGGAAATCAAAGATGCCCTGGTTCGTGCCATTTTCATCGACGCCCAAACACGGCTTCGCAAGCCGACCAATCTCAAAGCACTGACGGCCAGCATCGACCAACTCGATTGGTTCTCCGCCCGCGAGGAGGGGCTTGGCACTCTCTATGAGGGCCTTTTGCAGAAGAATGCCGAAGATAAGAAATCAGGCGCGGGGCAGTATTTCACGCCGCGACCTTTGATCGATTGCGTGATCCGCTTGATGAAGCCGCAGGCCGGTGAGGTTGTGCAGGACCCGGCCGCGGGAACGGGGGGCTTCCTTGTCGCAGCCGACCACTACATCAAGGGTAAGACGGACGATCTTTACAAGCTGTCCCAGCAGCAAATCTATTTCCAGCGGCACAGCGCGTTCGTGGGTGCCGAGTTGGTTCCTGATACGCATCGCCTTTGCATGATGAACCTCTTGCTGCATGGCATTGAGGGCGGGGTGGACTTGGCCGATACGCTCTCGCCCGATGGCGAGCGCCTGCCAAAGGCCGACCTTGTCCTCACCAATCCACCGTTTGGCACCAAGAAGGGCGGTGGGCGTCCGACGCGTTCCGATTTTTCGGTGACGGCCGATACCTCCAACAAGCAGCTGGCCTTTGTCGAGCATGTGGTCCGAGCCCTAAAAGCAAACGGCCGGGCGGCGATGGTGGTACCGGACAATGTGCTATTTGCGGACGGCGCCGGCCAAGAACTACGCACTTGGCTGATGAACCTTTGCAGCCTGCACAGCATCCTGCGGCTGCCCACCGGCATCTTCTATGCCCAGGGCGTCAAGACTAACATGCTGTTTTTCCAGCGCGGCAAGACCGACAAGGCGAACACCAAGGACGTATGGGTATTTGACATGCGCGCCAATATGCCAGCCTTCGGCAAGACCCGCCTGCTGACGGTGGAGGACTTTGCCGATTTCGAGAAAGTCTATGGCAGCGATCCGAATGGCGGCGGGAAGCGCAAGGACCAAGGTGAGGAAGGGCGCTGGCGCTGTTTCACCCGCGAAGCCATCAAGGCTCGGAATGACAACCTGGACATATCTTGGCTACGCGACACCGAGGCCGAAGCAGAAGAACAGTTGACAGAACCGGAGGATATTGCCGCGGCGATCATTGGGCATCTAAAGGCGGCTTTGGAAGAAATCGAAACGCTGTCCGAGGAATTGGAACCGAATAGGATTGAGAAGCGGGCTGCCGTGGCGGAGGCGGCAGAATGAACATTGTTACGGAACACGACGTGGCCGCACTCTGGCCAACTCCTGCTAGTTGGGAATGGACGGCGGTTAGTAGCATAGGGAGTGTATCGCTCGGTCGCCAAAGATCGCCGGAAAATCATACTGGTCCTCACATGCGCTCTTACGTCAGGGCGGCAAACATTACGTGGAACGGCTGGGATTTGTCGGATATAAAGCAAATGAATTTCGATGCCGCTGATTTCGAGCGGTTCCGATTGTTGCCGGGTGACGTTCTTGTGAATGAAGGTTCAGGCAGCGCCAAGGAAGTTGGCAAGCCTGCAATCTGGCGAGGGCAAATCAAAAACTGCTGCTTTCAAAATACATTGGTCCGCGTCCAACCGGTTGCGTGCACGTCAGAATACTTATTTGCTTATTTGTTATTCAACGCACTCACCGAACGCTTCGTATCTAAGACGCAAGGTGTGAATATCTATCACATCGGCAAGGATGGCGTTTCTAGATTTCCAATACCAGTCCCGCCTTTGCCCGAGCAGCGACGGATCGTGGCGAAAATCGATAGCCTTTCAGGGAAAGCCAAACTTGCCCGCGATCAACTCGACCATGGCCGCCGACTGGTGCAGAAATACAAACAAGCAATTTTGGCGGCGGCCTTTCGGGGAGACTTGACGCGCGAATGGCGTGCTCAACAGGCAGCCATCGAAAGCGCAAGTGATCTCATCAAAAGGACCGAAGAACCTTTGCAGACGCGAGGCGGTAGGGAAGCGACAACGGATGTTAAGCCGGGAATTGCGGGCCTGTCAGTAAATGCCCCTCAAACTGAGCCTCCACCGAACTGGGCTTGGGTAAGCTTGCGGCGTGTCGCCCGGCAGGAGACGGGTCACACGCCAAGTCGATCTCATCCCGAATATTGGGATGGTGGCATTCCTTGGATTGGGATACCTGATGCCGGCAATCATCATGGCCATGTCATTCACCAGACATTGCAAACCGTTTCAGAGCAAGGGTTAGCAAACTCATCAGCGCGATTGCTCCCGGCGGGGACGGTGTGTCTTTCGAGAACAGCATCGGTCGGCTACGTCACCATTATGGGCCGCCCCATGGCAACGAGCCAAGATTTTGCGACATGGACTTGCACTCCCGCGCTCGTGTCAAAGTATCTGATGTTCGCCTTGATGGCGGAAGGTGAGAACATTCGGAAATTTGGAGAAGGGTCAACGCACACGACAATCTATTTTCCTGAAATCCGCGCACTGCATATTTGCCTTGCTCCTCTTGCGGAACAGCAAGAAATCGTTGCCAAAGTTGACAAGGCACTCGCCTGGATTGACCGTCTTGCCTCAGAGGCAACTAGCGCCCGCAGGCTGATTGATCATCTGGACCAAGCGGTCCTCGCCAAGGCGTTCCAAGGTGAACTCGTGCCGCAAGACCCGGATGATGAGCCCGCCAGCGTGGTGCTGGAGCGCACTAGGTCGGCACGGTCCTCAGCTTCCGCCGACCGACAGCCTAAGAAAGCTAAGCGGTGATCTCTTATGCACTGGTACTTCAGAGACATATCAGATGATCCAAGTGAGAAAGAACTTACTCAACAAGATCAATTCAACAACGACGAAGTAGCTCTTGCGGAAGCCATCGTTCGGGAGACGGTCCAAAACTCAACGGATGCGCAAGCAGGCAGGAACTCGACGGTACGCGTTCGTTTCGCCATCAATGCGATAAACGGGTCGGACCGTGCCTTTTTTGAAGATATCGCCGTAAGACTTGCACCGCATTTGCGTGCTTGTGGAATGCCCGTTCCCAGCCCATCGGAGACGCTCAGGGCGCTGGTGGTTGAGGACTTTGGAACGACCGGGCTCACAGGCTCGGTCGAAATAAAAGACAGCGGCCAGTTTTCTGGCTTTTGGCGAAGGTTCGGGCGGTCGAACAAAGAAGGCGTGAAAGGCGGCCGATGGGGGTTAGGGAAGCTGGTGTTCCCCTCGGCGTCCGGTTTGCGCACAGTTATCGGCCTAACACGGCGGGCGGGTGACGCTGGTAGTTGGGTCATGGGTCAAGCAGTTCTTCGCAATCACTCCATCGATGATCTGGAAAAGGACAGTGTTGGATTTTGGTGCGATGATAAGGCTACGCGCCCGGGCGCACCCACGAATGACAACGCAATTGCATCGAGGCTGTCGCAATCGGCGCAGCTACGCCGAACGTCCGAGCCTGGGTTGTCGTTGGTGGTTCCAGCGCTGCTTCCAGACATTACACCGGATCATTTGATCGTAGCGACCGTTCGGAATTACTACTTTCCCATTCTCACCGGGCGCTTGGTGGTCGAAGTTGACGGTAGAGAAGTATCCGAGCACACGTTTGAGAATGTGTCCCAATCACTGTCGAGTGAGCTAGTACCTCGTTCGCTTCTGGCCTTCGTGCGGCAGCTGCAAGAAGCACGATCAGGAGAGCCAACGTTAGTCCTTCCACAGGTTTGGCAACGAGAGGGTATTTCAGCCGAGACGCTTGGCCCGGACACAACCGAGAGGCTTCGGGAGCGCTACAAAGTCGGAAAGCTATTGGCCGTTCGAGCGCCCTTGCAGGTAAAGCCCAGAGGCGATACCACGGCGACGACGTACATTGATTTATTTCTCAAGAACGCAACTCCTGGCGAGCGCGTGCAGACCCTCGTGGTCCGTGGCTCGATCACGGTTCCTTCGGAAGGCAAGAAAATCAATCTGCCGGATGGCCATGCGGCATTGGTTGCGACCGATGAATTGATCAGCAAACTTTTGGGAGATGCCGAAAATCCGGCCCATACGCAGTGGAACGAGCGAGCTGAGAAACTCCGCCTTGGATGGGAAAGTGGCGGCATTGCCCTGCGGCGCGTCCGCGCCGCCCTTCATGAGTTGTATGCATTAGTTGCAGAAAGGGTTGAACGCGACGATCCGCTGGCGCTTCTCGAATTCTTCTCAATACCCAAGAGCGAGCATGCCGGAGCGATGCCGCCGACAACTGGGCGCCCGGAGGAGCTTCCGCCCGCGATGCCAAAACCGTTCCGGATCGAAAAGCGAGCTGGAGGATTTGCCATCCTACCGGATGGAGGTGCTCGGCCTGATCAATTCCCCATGGAACTGCAAATTCGGTGTGCATACGACATTCTCTCGGGTAACCCGTACAAGAGATATAGCGAATACGATTTCAGCCTTTATCGGCATCCCATACAGATCACCAAAGTAAACGCCGATTGCTGGCCAACTCAAGGCAACGAGATGGATGTCATTGCTCGCAGCCCTGAATTCAAAGTCGAGGTATCGGGTTTTGACCCGAACAGGGATTTGATTGTGGAGGCACAATCGTAAATGACCACCATTCAACGCCGATTTAATTCCACAGGAAGGCTTCGCATCAAGCGGAACAGAATTGACATCGCGCTTGAGCACGCTCCGGATTTGAACCTCATCCCAACTGCTCGGGCTTCTTTGCGGCTAGAAGAGTTGGACGTCCCAGGCGATGCAACCGTAGCAATCGAAGCGTATTACCGAACATCATCGATGCGGTTTGTATGCGGCACTGTGAATAACTTACAGGTTCCCGAGCGGATGGTTTTGTCCGAAATTGATAAGGGAGGGGCGGTTCGCTTTCGCGTGCTCATAATAGCTGCTGACGGCACAGGACGCATACTGGCTGCGGCTGACGGCCTTCGACCCTCTACTCCGGGAAATGGCGCCGATAGGCAAGCGCTATTGCCGATGCGCGAAACTGACATCGGTAACGAACTATGGAAGATCGAGGTGGACTATCGAACCGGGCCAGTGTTGCTCGTTAACAATCGCGTTTCGGGACTGGCGGCGCAAATCCGCACCGTCCCGCTTCTACAAGGACTAATTCTACCGCACGCCTTACGGGCGATCCTGCAAAATCTTAATCCTAGCGGCGAAAGCGATGATGATGATTTGTGGGGAGACAATTGGCGTCGGTTCCTGGCCGATCTTAGTGTGGCGACGGAGGCAGAAGACCCCGACGACACTGACGCGGTTGAGGAGTGGATTGAAGGGGCAGTGAAGGCATTCTCTGATCTCAAGGCGTTCGCGGAGCGGGTGAAGTTGTTCGGAAATCCAGAGGTCGCAGATGCCCGATAACCTTTGCGAATTCACCAGCCGGGGCATTGCCGCCTTCTCTAAATGGCTTCGTGCCGGTGCGCTGGGAAACGTCCCCGACGATTTGCTTGTCGATCCGGAATTTTCCACTCCGCTGTGTAAGACAGAATTGTTGGTAAAAGATCGTTTTCCTGACAGGTACAGTTTTGGATGTCGGTTGGTGCAGCTGCTAAGCGCCTTTGACAGTCATTCGATTTCCTACAAGCGCAGCCTGTGGTCTTGGCTTGCTGCTTGGTATTTCGATCAGCTGTCGGAGATTGATAGCTCGGGAAGACGCATACTCAGAAGAGAGTATGTCTATGTTCCGCAAAACGACCGCTACTATTACCGACACTTGGTCAGAACACCATGGTACGTTGTCTTGCAACACGGTGAAGCAGCTAAGTTTTTGCTGATCTCGACACGTAAGGATGATCCTGCACCCCTCAGTCGGCAAAGTGGCTTGTTGGATGCTCTTGCTGCACGTCAGTTCGTCATCGCAAGCCCCACCCTGGTGGGCGCAGCACGACGCTTATATACAGACAAGATCACAGGTCGACCAACAAGAGGGGCAGGAGCCCATGGGAGCGGCTCGCCTAGACGTTTGGCGCTAATTGCCAATCAATTGGCCCTTACTTACGACATCCGTGATATGCCGACGGAGAATTTCCTGAGGTTGTTACCGGAAGAATTCTCCGCGCGATGGTAGTACTGCGGGAGCATGCGAAGGTAATTTAGTTGAGCGCAGCCGGGGGAGGTAGCGCATGAAGGCCATTGACTCACCCTTTACCAAAATCATCAACGGGGCATCACAATTCGTGATCCCCGTATTCCAACGCGATTACAGCTGGACGGATGAAATTCAATGCGCGCAACTTTGGCGCGACGTGCTGCGTGCGGCCCGAGCTGACGCAGAGCATGGCCATTTTCTTGGATCGATTGTTTATATCCCGACAGGCGACAACCTAGCGGGCTTTACTCGCTGGCTGGTAATAGATGGACAACAGCGGTTAACGACACTTACGCTACTGTTGGCGGCGCTGCGCGATCATATCCGCGATACTGGATGGTCCGGAGGAGACGATGCCCCTACGCCAGCACGTATCGACGCCTATTTCCTGAAGAATGTGCAGGAAAAGGGCGATCGCGAGCAAAAGTTGGTTCTGCGCCGACACGATCAGGCCACTCTGCGTGCGATAATTGACGACAAAGAAATCCCTGAAGAGCCCTCGGAGCGCATTCGCGACGGCTACGAGTATTTCCGAGACCAGCTTCGGCTCGAAGCCAATCCAGAGGACGTTTATAGAGGCATCAGCCGTCTTGTAATTGTAGACGTTGCTCTTGATCGGCTGACCGATGATCCTCAACTCATTTTCGAAAGCTTAAATTCGACCGGTATCGATCTGAGCCAAGCCGATCTCATTCGAAATTTCATCTTGATGCGACTTCCCGAAATCGAGCAGACGAACCTTTATGAGACCTATTGGAGCAAAATTGACGAACTATTTCGAGGTTCGGAGTGGACCTTTGACGCCTTTGCGCGCGATTACGTAGCGTTGAAAACCAAGGCTAGTAAGCAGGAAAAGGCTGCTGAGATTTACTACGCATTCCGCGATTTCTTTCCCGTCCTTAAGAAGGACTGCGGTGGAATTGACAACGCGTTGGCGGATATGTTGCGCTATGCGCGGTACTATGCCGCCTTCAGCCTCGGACGCGGAGTAACGGGACAGCGTGCACAAGAACTAGCAAAACTCCACCGCCTTGTCGATGTTCCGGCCATACTTGTCATGCGGCTGATGGATTGCAGCGATCAGGTGAACACTATCACCGAGGAGGAGTTCCTCGAAGCGCTAGCGCTGATCGAGAGCTACGTCCTGCGCCGCGCGGTCTGCGGCTACCAGACCAGAGGCTATTGGCAGATATTTGCTTCGCTCGCTTACAATATTGCTGACAAACAGCCGTTGACTGACCTCAAGGTCGCCTTGGCGCGTCTGCAACGGAATTACCGATTTCCGTTAGATGAAGAGTTTGAGCATGCGTTGAGGGAGGGGAATTTGTACGGACTAAGGGTTTGCCGACATCTGTTGGAAGGATTGGAGAATTACGGGCAGAATGAGCCGACGGATACCAGCGAATATTCAATCGAGCATATTATGCCGCAGAATGAACGGTTACGTCCGGAGTGGCGGAAAATGCTGGGGAAGAACTGGAAAGATGTGCAGAAAACCTGGCTGGATCGGCTCGGTAATCTGACACTCACGGCCTACAATAGTAAATATTCTGATCGGCCTTTCGAAAAGAAGAAGACCATCCCAGGAGGGTTCGCAGACAGTGCGGTCCGGCTAAACAAGTTTGTTCGCGAGCAGCGTGTCTGGACTGCACGACAGATGAGAACCCGAACTGATACTCTGGCGCGGCGTGCGGTTGACGTTTGGCGCGCGTTGCTTGTTGCGCAATCGCTAATCGATGCGGCTAATCGTGAAGAACTGAGCGAATTGGCCGCTCGACGGGACGTAAGCAAGGTCAAAATGAGTACCGAGGCTAGAATGCTGTTCGAGGAATTGCGGACGCGCGTAAAGGCGCTCGACAGCAACGTCCAGGAGCTCGCCGAAACGAACTCGGTAAGCTATTATGGGCCGGGCTTCTTTCTTGAGGTTCTGCCACGGCGATACGGCCTAACTCTATTACTCGCACTCGATTTCAACGAGATCGATGACCCGTCGGGATTGGCGCAGGATGCAACCCAATTCAAATTTTTCGTCCATGCGCAGCACGAGGGGGGTGTTTCTCTGAGCGTGGCTGATATCGGTGCAGTTGAGAGTGCTCTGCCTCTTATCCGGCAAGCACAAGCGGCCACCAACGAATAGGGGTCCGAAGTGCGGTTTTTGGGATGCGGCGGCAAAATCAGTTCGGCACATTCGCGAAAAAGCAACCGCTCTATAAGCGATTGTCGGAATTGATTGCTATGTTGGTGAGGGTCAGCAGAGATTGGCTTCAACCCGCAGGATGAAATCGCAGCGATGCTGTTGCTGCGCTACCACTCTGGGTTCCACATAGAGGCTCGGCGCTACCTAGAGTGCTAGTGTATCAAGAGGCTTGGCTAGTCGTCAGCTCGCTAACGGCTCCCCTGATCCGACACCAGGTCTGTTACGATCTGCGGCACCTCAAGCCGATATTGCGTGGAGATTAGGCCGTGGATGAAAAGAGGATGTTAACTATTGGATTTCAGATAGGCGGATGGCGACATAGCGGCTTCATCGATGCGCCAAACTTCAACGAATTCGATGTTATTCTATGGCATGCATCGATTACGCTTTCCGAGGTTTCTAGCAGTTTAAATTCGCAGACCGTCGCTTCTTTTAACCGCCAGTTGGCAAGGCTCAGTGAATGGGTTTCACGTGGGCATACGCTCATTGTAGTCGTTACGCCGCTTAGGTCGTTTCAATTTGTATCCGGCAGGACACAGATTTCGTTACGGCTGGAGGACCAAGAGCCATTTAAAGGCGTGTCGTTTGAGCAAGCAGCAGGAGAGCTCATAGATTTTTGTGGTCCAGATGTGCTGCGAGAAATTCTTACACCAGCACTCACGCAGGCCGAATACTCCGTCATCTTGGCGTGTTCTGGGATGAAGCCGTTGTTCAAGGTTTCTAAAGGACGCTTTGGAAGCGACCAAATAGTAGGTGTTATCAAACGTATGGACAAAGGCTTGGTCATCTTTGCTCCACCTTTGCGGAAAGACACGATGGAACCCTGGCCGTCGATTTATTATGGCAATCTTGCCCAAATCCCGGACCTCTTAAGGACGGCTATTTCGGAAGAACTACCAACTTGGGTAACGAACTTTCAGACGGACAACGAAAAGGCCGCACATGACGGCATTGATAAACTGGAAGCGCAAATCTCGACATTCAGATTGCAAGTAGAGGAGCAGCAGGGAATTATTCAAGCGGATCAGTATCTCAAACAACTTTTCGCTGGAAGCGGGGACGCTTTTGCTGCGTCCGTTTCAAAAGCACTGGGCGAGCTTGGATTGAAAACGGTGGAGGGACCACGTGGGCGTGCCGATCTTATTGGATATGACGGAACGCGTGTCTCAGCCTTTGAGGTAAAAGGCCTAGATGGATCAGCACGAGAGCATAACTTGCGTCAAACGGAAAGATGGGTTGCTGATATTAAATCCGCCCTCACAGCGACTGAGGAGCAAATGATTGCCGATGGAGACTTCCCCCGTCACGTTTGGCCAATTGCCCCGCTCGGCCAAGATGACCCCGTACCTGAGCGCAACCGGGACTACCCCAGCGACCAACCAGGAATCTCACCGGCGGTTCATGCGTGCGGCGGGGTATACGTGGCCGAGAGGGGCAATTGGGAAAACGTGATGGGCCGCTGAAGCCTGAATACCTGCGAGCGCGGCGGCGACTGGATCATCCTTGGACATAACGTTTTGCAAATTGCCATGCGGCCAAGATTACCCCGTCCCTGGAGTGCGGGCCGTCTTGGCGGCGATACAGCAGAACGGCATACGCATCGTGTGCAGGCGCGCCTGTCGGATGATGGTTGAAGGCTACGTCTCCCTGAGCATCGAGGCGATTGCCGAAGCCGAATAGAGCCGACCGCTCGGCGTGACGTAACCATGATCGGCCAGATCGGCAGCGATCCTGCGAAGGGATTGAGGGCGGCCATTTGGATTGCCGCGCAATTGCCGCGCCATCGCGACCAGTTCGTGCCCCCCTTCTCGCTCAGCGTAGGCCTTCCGTCCTTCGCACTTGCCCAGTGTCCGCCGCAAGCGGTCGCGGGCACCCTTAAGCTTGGCAACGATCATTGCCTTGTCGAATTCCGACACGGCGCCGAGTATCTGTCGGATCAACTTTGATGTGGGACCCTCGTCGAGGAAGGACGACGGGCTGTCCGCCGCAATCAGCGTCACGCCTAAGTCACGCAGCATCGCGAAGCCGACTTCCTGAACCATGAGATCGCGGGCGAAACGGTTTGCCGTCTCGACGATGATAGTGCGGACGCCATTGCCGGCGATGCGGGCAAGCAACGCAGCGAAGCCGGGCCGCACCTCAATCGCATCAGCGCCGCTCACCGCAGCATCATAGAACCAATCGACACCACCATGCCGGTCGCCTTGGCATAGCCCTCGATGGCCCTGCGTTGCCGTGCCTCGCTGGCCTTTCCATCCCCAACATTGGTGGTGGACGAGGTCCGCATATAACCGACGGCCTCAACCCGTTTTCCCTTACCTGCCATGATGTTACGCTCGTTTCGTACTGATTTCTCCAGAAAACAGTACAACGCCGCGTGATACGGGGGTCCTTGGCGAGAACTGCTGGGAGTAAAATCATGGCCAGACTATCCAGTCAGCTCTGGTGATCCGGCGTCGACTAGAAGCAGCCATATGAGATTGATCACTCGGAAGCGTCTTCCCTCTCACCGTTGTCGTCGCCGCGGATCAGCGCGGCCTCGCGCGTGGCCCGCAATTCGTCAATGCAGACAACATCGGCGTCCGTGAATACATCGCCGACGCGCATATAGACCCGCGTGCCTGGAGGCGCTTCACGTAGGCGCCGCAAAAACTCAGCGAGCAACTGATCCCTCTCCTGCATCTTGGTCAAATAGGTCATGGGATTTCTCCGGTCGTTTGCGGTGCCATCAGGCAACCGCCTCGTCTGTGCGATCCACCTTGCTCGGAGTAGCAGCAGGCTGGCATCGGGCCGATTTCGCAGAAGCCCGAACTCTTGACGATGTGCCGAACCTATGACGATAGGTCGGATAGTGCAACAGTCGCTGGCCGTGCCAACCCTCGATCGACCTACCCCCTGGTTACGGGGGAGGGGCCACGGTCGAGCTAGGCGGTAGGGTTCTGTTTGACCATGGCAACCGCGGAAGGGCTATGCGCGCGCCCTATCGCCTCGCTGGTGCCGAAAAATTAAAAAAGAAACGACTGAGATGAAAGCCGATCTTGAAGATGCATTGGTCCCCGTGGCGTGGACTCGGGCTCAAATCCCCGTTCTGCAAGAGCGCTTTCGGCAGCGTAGTTAACCCTATAAGCTCGTCCGCGAGCCCGAACGGGGCCGTCCTGATCGGCAATTGCTTGTCGCGTATCTTGAGAGGCCACTTGATCCCCTCATCATCGGCGATATCGGCGCCATTATCAACTCGAACCGGCCTAGATTTGATGATGGCGGCGGTTGTAGCACGCCATGGTGTCGCGCCGGAGACCACACCAAATTTCCCTATTCGCGAGAAGTCATCCGACTTTTTTAAAAGGGTAAGGCAACTAAAAGCCGGCAGATGGATTTCCGCCGACGAAGCTACTGCCATCGAAAAGACAAAGGCCTATGACGGTGGTGATCACGTTCTTTGGCATATCGCCAAGCTCGACAATCTGCGGAAGCACAGCGCTTGTTATTCGTCGAGCCGCTTCCAACGCAACTCGATCTTACGGGCGTGCCCTACGCTGAAAGGCTAATGCTCCACTCACATGCGCAAAATAGATCATCCTTGTATCGCATCCCCGCGGGGTCGTTTCGTCCAACAAGAGGCAATACAAACTTGGCTGCCGAGATATTTTCGAATGAGACTTATAGCGGCGTGGGCATGCGTCCGGGCTTGGTGGCCGCGCGCGCTTACGTTGACCGAGTAAGCGCATTGATTGGGTCGTTTCCGTAATGACCGTTAACCCGCCATAAGGAGCGCGCATGACCGACCTGTCAGACACAGTGCACGCGATGTTGCGCGCCGTCGCCGAGCTGTCGCGAGAGCAAGCAGCGCTAGATCGGGACCGTGAGCGCACCACGGCACCGCGCGATCATGCGTTACAGAAAACTGTCACCGCGTTTCGGGAATTCGAGGCCGAGGCCAAGAGGATCACGGGACCACTCACAATCAAAATCCGCCTCACGCCCAGCGCCAACGCATTAGCCGATTCGAAAACATAGTGCGATGACCGCGCCCGTTATCGATGGAGGAACCAGACTACGCTAATGCGAGCTTTCGCTTGATTACATGCTACCGCAAACGCGTTGGGCAAGTGATGAAGAACGTCGATGACTCGTTCACCGGCATCGTCGGCCGCGTTCAGGCTCAGGGCAGTTCCTGGGAAGGTGCCAAAAATCAGGTGGTGGCTGAGGTCGAAGACAGAGACGCGGCGCAATACCGCGTGGCGCGAGCTCACCGAATCCGTTCGACTCCTTCATTGACTTTGCGGAGGGCCAAAGCCAAGTGAAGGGGCTGCGGCTGGGGGTCGGCAAGCACAAATACACATGGCAATTCTATTCCGACCCGGGCGACCACGGCGACCGTGGCCATGTGTTTGCAGCCTCAGCGAACAAATCAGGATCAACGCGCGCGCCACGTGTGTTCCGCTGCTGACCCACACGCAACACGTGTGTGGCTAGCACCGCCCGATGGGCGTCAACCTGTTCCATATTGGCCAATTATGCGCCTAGCCGCTCGCCAACAAAAACTCGCTGCCGCCCAGCGACTTCTGCGGTCAACAAATGATTAAGCGTGCCGAAGCTGTGCACTCAACCAAACGCGAGCGGCGTTCAATCCTGCGCACAAGGTGAATAATCGCTCCGGAAACTTGCGCCGCGTCTGCCGCAACGGCTGCGACTGTCGCAGCCGCCCGCTCCCGGCTTCGCGCTCAGCTGGTGAGATCGAGCAGCTTCCTTACCAGCCGCTCCATCTCATCATACTGGCCTTCGCCGGCATGCTCGAAGACGATTTTCCCCGTCTGATCGAGAATGTATTGCGCCGGCCAATATTGGTTTCGATAAGCGTTCCACGTGGCGTATTCATTGTCCTGCGCGACTGGATAGCGGATGCCGTAGCGCTTGAGGGCTGCTTGCAAGTTGCCAATGGATTTCTCGAAGGGAAACTCCGGTGTATGAACGCCGACGACGACGAAGCCCTTGTCCTTGTAGGTATCGTATAGCCGTGTGACATGCGGTAGCGTATTGACGCAGTTGTAGCAGCCGTAGGTCCAAAAATCGATCAGCACGACCTTGCCGCGCAGGTCAGTGATGTTCAGCGGGGCGGAGTTGAGCCAGTTGTCGATCCCGACGAAGTTCGGCGCGAGGCGCTGAGCGTCCACCAGTTGAATTTGCGGTGTCGCTGCGTGCTCGTCGGCGACGCCGGGGATGACATTAAATGCGACAGCGCACAGAGCCGCAGTAAGTGCCGTAGCTACTTTCGATTGTTTGTGCATTCGAACTTCTCCTCAAAGGCCGATCTGGCCGCCAGGATAAAATCGTGAAAGCCATGCGGCGATGAGCGCGTCGTAGTCGAAATAAGTCGCGACAGCAAAGACGATCATCGCCATGCCGAAACCCTGCTGAAGGCGACGCGAGTAGCGCGCCAAGACTTTCACGCGGGTGGTCACGGCCTGCCCGCCCCAGCCGATGGCCAAGAGCGGAATGGCGGCGCCGACAGCATAGACTGTCAGCAGCACAGCGCCTGAGACCACACTGTTGGCGGTGGCGATCAACGTGAGTATCGACGCCAACACCGGACCGGCGCAGGGGGTCCAAACGAGGCCAAGCGCAGTGCCAAGGGCAAGTGCACCGAGCTTGCCCCGGGCAAACCCCATAACGATACGGTCGCCTGGAATGAGATGTGCGCCGACCCGTGTCCAAATCCATTCGAAGGGATACGGCCATAGCATTATCGCGCCGAACGCAGCCAATAGGACGGCCGCCACGGCACGCAGCACAGTCTGGTCGATGCCAGCGACTTGCGTGATGACGCTGAAAAAAACCGCCGCGGCAGCAAACGACCCTACAAATCCCAACGCGATGAATGCCGGCCGTGCTTTATCGC
>Ga0187860_1001541_pt1 | contig 20248 bp, 19 predicted proteins | sample June2016WEW_10_4_FD_132981 | JGI IMG/M metagenome (GOLD analysis project Ga0187860, IMG submission 132981) | Peatland microbial communities from SPRUCE experiment site at the Marcell Experimental Forest, Minnesota, USA - June2016WEW_10_40 | ecosystem: Environmental > Terrestrial > Soil >...
AACGACGTCGTCCTCGCTGCTTCCGCGGTGGCGCTGCGAGGGTACCTGGCTGCACGGGACGCGCTGCCGGACCGCCCGCTCATCGCGGCGGTCCCGGTGGCGGGCCCGGCGAACCGGACCGAGTCGGGTTTTGGCAACAGCGTGTCGGCGATGCTGGTGGCACTCCCACTCGACGAGATCGATCCCGTCGAGTGCCTTCACGCGGCCCACGAACGCGCCAATGCCTCGAAGCAGCTGAGCCTGGCCTACGGGCCGGAGATGCTGCGGCACCTCACTGGCTTCGTCGCCCCTGCGGTGTTGTCGAGCGCCTCCCGCCTGTACTCGGGCCTGCATCTCGCCGGCCTGCACCCTCCGGTTGCGAACCTCGTGATCTCGAACGTAGCTGGGCCGCCCATCGATCTCTACCTGGCGGGGGCGCGGCTGCGGGCTGCCTACCCGCTCGGTCCGGTGATGGAGGGCATGGGCGTCAACATCACGGTGCTCAGCGCCTCCGACGAGCTCTGTGTCGGGATCATCGCGGACGCTGCCCTGGTCAATGACGTTGGGGAGCTGGGTGAGCGCTTCCTCGCGGCGGTTCAGGAGCTGCGCGAGCTGGCCATCGCTGCTGGCTGAGCGGCTGAGTAGTCAACGGTCAGCCCCTCAGCCCGCCGGTGCCGGTGCCGGCCCGGCGACAGCAGGCCCAGCCTCGCCGGCGCGACCTGACGCGTCCTCGGCTCGGACGACTCCGAGCACCTGGGTGATCAAGCGGGAGAGCACCTGGTCCTGGGCGGCGAGGTGGTCTTGGATCTGAGTCGCCTCGTGCAGGATCGCCTCTGCATCGTTGTACGTGTTCTCTGCCCGCTTGTCGGACGCGGCCGCTTGCACGTTCTGGCCGACGATGATGACCGACAGCAACACGAGCTGCAGGAACGTCTGCGCGATCCAGGCGATGATGCCTTCCCCGCCCGGCCTGAGGGCCATCGGCAGACCGATCAGCGCAATGATCGTAAAGACGTACGCACACCACATCGACCCGACGGCGTCCGTGATCCTCACGGCCAGGGCGGCATTGAACCGAGCGGCTGCGTTGCTGCGGTCGTGCTGGTCAGCTACCTTCTCCGGCTTCGGCGCCGACCCGGTCAGATGAGCCTCGGCCACCGGGTGGCGGTGGTAGTCGAAGATCCTCCTCAGCTCGTGGTTCTGAGGCGTTGCAGCGACGTCGCTCATTGGCGGTCTCCCCGGTGTCGAATAGCGCCGCGAACGCTCGCGGTGCCTCAACGTTAGGTTTCCGCGCTCGTTACTTAGGGGACTGTGACGCCGGTCGTCGCTCAGGACCGCTCGACCAACTCAGAGCCGTCCTCCGTCCTGGCCCTTGACGACTACCAGGTGGGTACTTCCGCCGGTGCATCTGCCAGCCAGGGCTCGCCGATCGGCGATCGCTGGTCAGGGGTTGCCGGACTCCTCGCGCCGCAACGAGACCACGTTGCCGGCGCCCGAGAAGATCCTTGCCGGCACTCCCACAGCCGTGGCGCCGGGCGGGACATCGCAGAGCACCATGGCGTTGGCGCCGATGCGGGCCCCGTCGCCGACCGTGACGGCGCCGACGATGACCGCGCCTGCGCCGATGAACACGTCGTCCCCCACGATCGGGGCACGGTCGCTCCGGTAGTCCCAGCCGATCGTGACGCCCTGGTGCACATAGCAGTTCGCACCGATCCGCTCGGCGGCGAGCGTGGTCGCATACCCATGCGCGATGAACAGGCCGGGGCCGATGTCGCCCGTCGCCAGGCTCAGGCTCTCGACGGGCCGCCAGATGTGGCGGAACAGGCGAGCCAGCAGGGCGCCGGTCGCGTTGCCTCGTGAGAGCCGGTAGTAGAACAGCCCCCGAAACTCCTCGAATGCGTACAGCAAGCTGTGCAACCCATGTCGGCCTTCGGTTGCCTGGAAGATGTCGAGCCACCGGCGCACGTCGGCGTCGATGATCCCCTGCTGGTCGCTCACGCGATATGCCCACGCCAAGGGGATCGTCGTGTAGGCCTTCCAATCCTCGAGCATCCGGAGGATGACCGATGACCCAGCGTCGAGCCGTTGCTGGAGGCGGGTGGATTTCACTCGCTCACGCTGCCAGATCTCGCGAGCCTCCGCCACCTGAGGGCTGTGGCCAGTGGGTAGGGTCGCAGCAGTTGGCTGACCACGCGGCCGCCGCGACGAACTACAAACGAAGCCGTACACCGCCGTACACCAAGGAGGTAGAACGACGATGCAACTCGCCATGGTTGGACTCGGGCGTATGGGCGCGAACATGGTCCGGCGGCTGATCGCTGCTGGCCACGAGTGTGTCGTCTACGACGTCTCGCCCGACGCCGTGAAAGCGCTCGAGGGTGAGGGCGCGGCCGGTTCGTCTTCGCTCGATGACCTCGTTGCAAAGCTCACGACGCCCCGAGCGGTCTGGATCATGGTCCCGGCGGCCATCACCGGCAAGATGGTCGAAGAGCTGGCCGGCCGGCTCGAGAGCGGTGACATCATCATCGATGGGGGCAACTCCTACTACCGGGATGACATCGACCGGGCCGAGGCGCTCCGGCCGAAGGGGATTCACTATGTCGACGTCGGGACGAGCGGCGGCGTATTCGGGCTCGAGCGCGGCTACTGCCTCATGATGGGCGGCGACGACGAGGCGATCGCCCACCTGACACCGGTGTTCAAGACGTTGGCACCGGGTGTCGGGTCCGTGGATCGCACGCCAGGCCGGACGGGCGACGCCGGCCCGGCCGAGGAGGGCTGGCTCCACTGCGGACCGAACGGCGCCGGCCATTTCGTCAAGATGGTGCACAACGGCATCGAGTACGCGCTCATGACTGCCTACGCCGAGGGCCTCAACATCCTCAAGGGCGCGAATGTCGGCTCAACCGAGATCGAGGCCGACGCTGAGACGACTCCGCTGCGGGACCCGAAGTACTACCAGTACGACCTCAACCTCACCGATGTCGCAGAGGTCTGGCGCCGGGGGAGCGTCGTGGCCTCGTGGCTGCTCGACCTCACCGCCGCAGCACTCGTCGAGGATCCGACGCTCGAGCAGTTCGAGGGTCGGGTTTCGGACTCCGGCGAGGGCCGCTGGACCAACATCGCCGCCATCGACGAGGGCATCCCGGCGCCGTTGCTGACGACAGCGCTGTACGGGCGATTCGGTTCGCGGGGTGCGGATCTGTTCGCCGACAAGATTCAGTCCGCCCAGCGCAAGCAGTTCGGTGGCCACGCCGAGAAACCCACATGAACATCAGTCGCACCGACGAGTGGCAGCGCTTGATCGGGCACGCCGACGAGATCCGGGACGTGCACCTGCGTGACCTGTTCAGCGCCGACCCGGGCCGAGCACGGCGCATGACGATCTCGGCGGGGGACCTCGTGCTCGACTACTCGAAGCAACGAGCCTCCGACGAGACTCTCGGTCTGCTCGTCGCGCTGGCCGAGCGTGCCGGTGTCTCCGCGCGCCGCGATGCGATGTTTGCCGGCGAGCACATCAACGTCACCGAGGACCGGGCGGTTCTCCACGTGGCATTGAGGATGCCGCCGGACATGTCCCTCGAGGTCGACGGTAGCGATGTGGTGGCGGACGTGCACCGGGTGCTCGACCACATGGGAGAGGTGTCCGACCGCATCCGCAGCGGCGACTGGCTTGGATCGACCGGCCGGCGGATCCGGACTGTTGTCAACATCGGTATCGGCGGATCCGATCTCGGGCCGGCGATGGCCTACGAGGCGTTGAAGGACTTCGCCAATGCGGGCATCGCCTGTCGGTTCGTGTCGAACGTGGATCCGACTGACCTCTATGAGAAGACGCACGACCTCGATCCGGCGGAGACCTTGTTCGTCGTGAGCTCGAAGACGTTCACGACGGTCGAGACCCTGACGAACGCTGCAGCTGCCAGGTCTTGGCTGCTCGGAGGTCTTGGCGCGGGCGCTGGCGCGGGCGCTGGTGCTGGTGCTGGTGCTGACGGTGGCGGCGCCGGCGCCGGCGACGGCGACGGCGAGAATACGGTGGCCAAGCACTTCGTTGCCGTCTCCACCAACGAGGCGGCGGTGACTCAGTTCGGCATCGACACGTCGAACATGTTCGCGTTCTGGGACTGGGTCGGTGGGCGGTACTCCTACGACTCGGCGATCGGGTTCTCGTTGATGGTGGCGATCGGCAAGGAGCGATTTGCCGAGATGCTGGCCGGGATGCGGGCGATGGACGCCCACTTCTGCAGCGCCCCGCTCAGGTCCAACATGCCGGTGATCCAGGGCCTCATCAGCGTCTGGTACGACAACTTCCTCGGTGCTCAGTCGCATGCCGTGCTGCCCTACAGCCAGCGCTTGGCCCGCTTCCCCGCGTATCTGCAGCAGCTGACCATGGAGTCCAACGGCAAGTCGGTCCGGCTCGACGGTTCCGCGGTGGACTACCAGACGGGGGAGGTGTACTGGGGCGAGCCGGGGACGAATGGGCAGCACGCCTTTTACCAGCTGTTGCACCAAGGTACGAAGCTCATCCCCGTCGACTTCATCGCCATTGCCGAAGCGGCCCACGAGACCGGTGAGCAACAGGACATGCTGCTGGCGAACTGCTTCGCCCAGAGCTCGGCGTTGGCATTCGGCCGCATGGCTTCGGAGCTTGACCCCACGCCGCCCGAAGTCGTTCCGCACAAGGTCATGCCTGGCAACCGACCGAGCTCGACGATCCTGGCCCCTCGGCTGACTCCGTCGGTGCTCGGCCAGCTCGTCGCTCTGTATGAGCACTCGGTCTTCACCGCCGGGGTGATCTGGGGGATCGACTCGTTCGACCAGTGGGGCGTCGAGCTCGGCAAGGTCATGGCCAAGCAGCTGCTCCCGGCGCTGACCGCCGTCGACTCGCCGGATCTGTCCGGTCATGACGCGTCGACGGCCGAGCTGGTTCGCCGTTACCGCGGTCTCAGGGGTCGCCCGAGCTGAGCGGCTCTCACTCGCTCCCGGGGGTATCAGCCTCGGCCGTCGTGCGGTCGCGAGTGCGGCCAAGATGAAGCGGCGCGACCGCAACTGGAGGTCGCGGATGCTTGCGAGCAAGATGGGTCCGACGGCATTCGTCCACACGGATTGACCCCCCAACTTCGTCCTCACCGCGGGCTGCGTCGGATGCCATTGGGAGGCTGGCGAATGTCACGGCTCGAGTCTCCTGACGGTACGGTCGGCGGTGCGTTCTGCAACGCGGCCGGTCGAGGGAGGACTACACGACATGCGCAAACGAGATGTCCACACGCTTGAAAGTGTCGAACCGACGGTGCAGAGGACTGACGATCAGTGGCGTGAGGAGCTGACGCCGGCGCAGTACCAGGTGCTGCGTAGAGCGGGCACCGAGCCTGCGTTCACCGGGGAGTACTGGAATGTGCACACCGACGGCATGTACCACTGTGCCGGCTGTGGCGTGGCGCTGTTCTCTTCCGACACGAAGTTCGACTCCGGTAGTGGCTGGCCGAGCTTTACGGAACCGGCGGTTGCCGAGGCTGTCACGCTGCACCGTGACCGGTCGCTGTTCATGGAGCGTGTAGAGGTGAGTTGTCGCGCGTGCGGTGGGCATCTCGGCCATGTGTTTGACGACGGCCCTGGTCCGACTGGCCAGCGGTATTGCATTAACTCTGCTGCTCTCAGTCTTGAGGTGGCTCCGAAGGAGACGCCTGGGGTGCCTGAGGACGACGCCTGACTGTGGTGAGCGACCGCTGTACTTGACACCTGAGGCCTGAGGCCTGAGGCCTGAGGCCTGAGGCCTGGTGACCGGCGCCCGCCGCCAGCGCCCGGTGGAGCGCCCGGTCCCGCCGCCGCCCGGTCCCGCCGCCGCCGCCCGGTCCCGAGGCCGCCCGGTCCCGAGGCCGCCCGGTCCCGCCGCCGCCGCCCGGTCCCGCCGCCGCCCGGTCCCGCCGCCGCCCGGTCCAGCGCCAAGCATCACCACGGTCATTCCAGGCGGCGCCAATCCCGGCGATCGTCCTCGGTAGTCCGGGGAAGGGCAATCCCGGCGCTGCCCGGACCGCCGCTCCCGGCTGGGCCATCGCCAGCTCCGCTGCCAGCCCCACTCGGGGCCACCCATTCCCAATGCCCAGGACCACCGCGGATCTGGTAGCCACGATGTGTCTTCATCGCGTGATGCGGGGTGCAAAGTCGCGCCAGGTTGTCGAGCGAGGTTGGCCCACCCTGGCCGAACGGATCCGTGTGGTCGTACTGGAGGCCGAAAGTCCTTCCACAGCCAGGGACCACACAGCACGGATCCCGGAACTGAAGGGCGGTCCGCTGATGAGCTCGCGGATAACGGCCGTAGTGCACGACCGACTGGATATCCACACCCTTGGTGATGATGAACTTCAGGAAGCAGTCCCCGAATAGCTCGCGGACGACCGATACCGGCACAGGGCCCACGCCGGGTATCTCACACATCTCTCCGCTCACCACCTCACCACGTTGGAGGGCGGAGAGGTCGACTCTGCAGATGACGACGGCTCTAGGTGGCGTGCCCCTCCGTCGCTTCTTGGAGTTGTCGGGATAGCCGTCGGCCCGCACTCGGTTGTCGGCGGCTGCTGGTCTTGACGGTGAGCTGTTGGAGGGTGAGACGGCCCGGCCGCTCTCTGCGGGAGCGACGTCGGTGTGATCGCTGCGTTCAACCGTATCGCCCAGGTCAGTGAGGTCACTCGGGTCGAGCATGTCGGTCCCGTCGTAGTCACCGGAGTCGCCCTCGCCACCCGCGCCGCCCTCGCCGCCCGCGCCACCCTCGCCACCCTCGTCGCCCTCGCCACCCTCGCCACCCGCGCCGCCCTTGCCACCCGCGCCGCCCTCGCCCTCGCCCACGTCAGCCTCTTCATAGTCGGCCTCTGCGCCGGGCCACTCGCCGGTCACGACCGCCACGAGGGCATCCGCGAGGTAGGCCTCGCTGGACTCCCGGCGCCCCTCCCGACGGGCTTCGTCGAAGAAGAAGTCCGACGCGGGCTGAAGGATCGAGAGCACCTTTGCTCCCGCGTCAGGCGTCAAAGAGAACTGACCCTTGAGCCCGCCGTCGGAACCGGTGAAGGTGCGCAAGTGGCGGGCCTTGCGGATTGCCTCGTAGCGAGCCTCGTCGTCCTCTTTGGACCGGGCTGCAGCTTTCACCCGTTCTGCATGGTCCCGGAGCTCGTGGAGAGAGCCCGTGCGTGCCGTCTCGAGCAACGAGGCTTCGGACGCTGGGTCCTGCGAAGCGGCATCTACGACGGCCCGGGCCTTGGTGGGCGACAGTTCGCCGGTTCGGAGCGCCGCGCCCAGCAAGGGGAGCCGCGACAGGCTGGAAGCGGTCTGCAGGGCATCGTTGGCCCTGCCCCGGGGTTCACCAGATAGCTCAGCGAGCCAGCTCGCGGGATCGACATGACCGGCCCGCCGGTGGGCGCCAGCCTCCGCCGCCCGGGAGGCGCACATCGCCTTTCCCGCCGCACAGAGGTTCTCGCCCCTCACGAACACCGAGACAAGCGCCGAAGCGTCGCCGGGCTCGATCGTGTCGGCATCGAGTGCCGCCACGATGGAGAAGAGCTCGGAGATCAGACCAGTGAGCCTCGCGATCGACATCACCGCCTCCTCGACACTCATGCGCACCATCACGGCGCGACAAGACCGACCAAAGGCGTGATGACCACGCGATACCGCACGCCGTCCGAGTTACTCGTCACAGACCGCCTCGTGACTCGAATCGAACGTACGTTTGTAGTTTATCAGGAGGGTGCGCGCGGGTGCGGTCCGACGGGCTTGGCGCCGGCGCGCCGCGGCCGCGAGACCGCGCGTGGCCTCGTCGGCACCCCTTGCCGACCGCCACATGTGAGAGCCTTGGCCGCGACACAGCCGGACCGGGACAGTGGAGGAGCACTCCGATGCCGAAGGAGCCAAAGGAACATTGGAAGCAGGATCCGGACGATCATGACTTTCCGGCGGCCTTCGACTACCTGAGCCTTGTCCTTGGCACCGACGCGGCCAGGAGCGCGGTGAGCGCCCTTCGGCATGGGTCAGCAACCACACGCAAGGCGAAGGATCTGCTTCGTGCAAGCGACCTGGTGCTGCTTCCCATGGACAACGCCCACGTCGCCAGCGATCTGGCCAAGGTGAAGTCAGGAGAGCGGCTCTCGCCGGTCCTCGTCGTGCGCGGCGACCTCGAGCGGTCGCGTCCGCTCACCGTCGCCGATGGCTACCACCGGATATGCGCGAGCTACCACCTCGACGAGAACGCCGACATCCCCTGCCGCATCGTCGATCTACCGTCGAGGAGTGGAGGGTAGGCCCGATGTTCCGGGGCCATTCGCCGCCTTCACACATCGCTCACCAAGTACCGACGAAACCCGGCGACCGTCATATCGACCACCCTGTCGTGACCCCAGACCATCAGTGGGTAGGCGAAGCGGCTAGCTATGCGCATCGGGCGTTGCATCATCTCGACGGTCCAGGCCACCTCGGCTCGAGTGCCGGCACCGGAGCGGCGCAGTCGCAGCCGAGCCTTGCCCTCCAGGTCGCCGTGCACGAGCGCGTCGATGGCGCTCGGTCGCCTGCAGGACACGAGCTCGATGTCGACAGTCATGCGGTAAGGAAGCGGGGGGACCACAACGCCGTGCAGGGCGGCTCCAGTCTTGAGCGAGCCCCCATCCAGCGTGAAGTCACGCAGCCAGGGCCACCAGCGTTCGAAGCGGTCCGTTTGCTCGATCGCCGACCACAGCATCGCCGGCGTCACGTCGAACTCGAACACGCGCTGGTACTCGATGAGAGGCGGCACAACTGCAACCGTAAAGCCCCGAGCCTCCGCCGTCCCGGTCGATCCCGGACCTGCAGTGCCTAGCCGGGTCGCCGGCGGGCGAAGATGTAGGCGCGGCGGGAAGCGCCCGTCGAGCGGTTTGTAGTCGGGCTCGTTCAACAGCCGCCGGGTGACCGCCACGACGGCACTGCCGAGACACGCTGCGATGAGTCAGTCCTCCGTCCGCCCCCCGAGGTGCCGGGCAAGGAAACGCTCCGCCGCCGCGTAGAATGTCAACCGGTTCTCCGGCTTCGCGAACCCGTGCCCCTCGTCGGGGAAGAGCATGTATTCGTGCTCGATGCCGGCTTCTGTGAGCGCTGCAACGATCTGCTCGGCCTCAGCCTGTTTCACGCGCGGGTCGTTGGCGCCCTGCGCGATGAGTAGTGGCACCCGGATGTCGTGGACCCGACAACGGCGAGCGCGACCAGAGAAACTCGGCCTCCTCGGCAGGGTTACCCACCCGGCGGTGGAACTGAGCCACGAGCGGCGCCCAATAGGGAGGGATCGTCTCGATCAGCGTCTTCAGGTTCGACGGCCCGACGATGTCGACGGCGCAGCAGAACACGTCCGGCGTGAACGTCGCCCCAACGAGGGCGGCGTAGCCGCCGTAGGAGCCGCCGTAGATGGCGACCCGCTTGGGGTCGGCCCAGCCCTGGCTCACGATGTGAGCGACGGCATCGACGAGGTCGTCGTGCATCTTGCCGCCCCACTCCTTGTCGCCGGCGTTCAAGAAACCCTTCCCGTATCCCGCCGAACCCCGGTAGTTCACCTGCACGCACAAGTAGCCACGGTTGGCGAGCCACTGAGCCTCCGGGTCGAAACCCCACACGTCCCGGTCCCACGGACCACCGTGCACGTTGAGGACAAGGGGAAGGGAGGAGCGGTCCGAGCCGACGGGGAACGTCGCGTAACCGTGGATCGTGAGCCCGTCGCGAGCCGCGAACGAGAAGGGCTCCATCGACGCCAGCTCGTAGTCGTTGAGGGCTGGTTGGTGCTCGAAGAGAAAGTGTCCTTGCCGCGTCGCCCGGTCGTAGGAGAAGTAGGGGATGGCGCCCGCATCGTTGGTGAACCCGACGAGCCAGGTGTTCTCGTCGTCGTCGCCGCCCTCGAACACCGGATCGCCGGGGTGCAGCGCCCGTACGGCAGCCAGGTCGGTATCGACCTTGGGGTCGAGCACGACGTACTCCGTCCGGTCCTTCAGCAGGCTCACTATCTGCGGTTCGTTTGTTTGGGGATGCAACAGGACCCCGGTCACGTCAGCCTCGGGATCGGCGGCGAGCACCTCCGCAGTCCCTGTGGCGGTATCGAGGCGGACGAGTTGCGTGGTGTCCACACCGACGGAGCTGGCCAAGAGCAGCGAACTGCCGTCGGCGCTGAACGCGAGCGGTGAGGTCGTGAGCGCGTCCTCGGCTGAGATGTCGAGCAGCGGCCGCCAGTCCGCATCGGTGCCGTCCCGCACCATCATCACCATGGAGCCATCCGGACGCGGCGCGAGCCCTGCTCGGGCGACGAGATCCTTGTCGGCGACCCACCCGAGCAGGCCCGGGTTCTCGAGTTCTTTTGTCAGCTTGCCCGTCACCAGATCGAGGCGGTACACGTCGTGCAGTTCCGGGTTCTCACGGTTCAGGCCGACGAGCACCTCGGTGGGATGGTCGGGGTCGCCGCCGATGATCTCGGCCTGCACGTCGGGGAACGGTGTGTGATTCCGCCGTTCCATCGTCGTGAGATCGACGTCGTACAGGCGCCAGTTCTCGTCACCTCCGGTGTCCTGGAGGTACAGGAGATGACGGCCGTCGTGCGCCCAAGCGAAGGTCCGGATGCCCCGGTCGGTGTCGTCGGTCACGGCCTGGGCGGCTGCCCAGTCCACGCCACCCTGGCCGGCATCGAGCGGTGCCACCCACACATTCAGCACGCCGTCGCGCGGAGCGATCCACGCCAGTTGCTTCCCACCGGGAGAGATTTGGGGGCTGACGCGTTCCGGGTTGCCGAACAGAACCTGCCGGGGAATGAGGTCGACCATGCCGCTTGCCTATCACTTCGCCGGCCGGGTGCAAGGCTGGACGGGTGACTGGAGAACCCGACAGCCGGCGGCACCTGTAGGCGTTTTGCTCCGAAATTGGCACAAACGCATACAGTGTCGCCCGCCGCCCGCTCATGTCGAGTGCAACTCGAGGCGACGGTGTCAGCTCCCTGAGTCGCCGGCTATTGCCGGCTGATCGTCAGTGCCGGTACGCGATCGCCGCCGAACAGCTGGTCAGCCCGGCCGCAGTTGACCGACAGCGCAAGGCACCCGTCGCTGTCGATCAGCATCACGGTCTCGCCGACGGTGACGTCCGCGAACGTCGCTCCATAGATCGCAGCGACCCGCCGCCCGTTGCCCTCACCGACGGCGACGCGGTCGCCAGGGTGGAGCCCCAACCCGGCAACTGTCCCAGCGTCTCCACTGGTCTGCACATTGCCGAAGCCATCCACCTGCAACACCTCGACCTCGGCTACGCCGTCGGCCCGGACCCGGGCGACCGGCCGTGCCAACCGGACGAGCGTGGCCAGGTCGACCTCAGTCCCGACATCGGCGAGCAGGGCGCCACGGGCGAGGTGCGCAGCGACCGGCACGAAGACGTCCCTGCCGTCGAAGGTCCTCGACCGATCCGCCAGCCAGAAGGCCTCCTGGTCGAGCACGACCGCCCGGAGGCCCGGGCCTGTTGCCTCTGCAGCCCAGAGGAGCAAACCGTTGTCCGGTCCCACGAACCCATGGCGCCCCGCTTCGATGGCGATCGCGCGGCGCGAGCCGCCCACACCGGGATCGACGATGCCGACGTGGACGCCGGGCGGGGCGATGCGCATGAAGCGTTCGAGCCGTAGTGCTCCGAGGCGAACGTCCTGGGGCGGAACGGTGTGATCGAGGTCGATGAGGCTCAGCGACGGTGCGATCCCGAATGCGACAGCGTGCAGCGCTCCGACGAAACCCGCCCCGTACCCGTAGTCCGTCGTCAACGTCATGCAATCGAAGCGCACTACCCCATTGTGGCCGCCGGCGCTGCAGCGGTGTGACGCCGGAGCAGTCGCTCGGACGGCGTGCGCCTTCAGACGGCGTGCGCCTTCAGACGGCGTGCGCCTTCAGATCATCGAGGCTCGCCCACTCGAGCGTGGCCCGGTGGGTCGCCTCGAGCACGACTCTCGGTGCGGCGCCCGCCTCGAGAGCTTCTTGCCATCGAGGGGCACACAGGCACCAGCGGTCACCGGGCTTCAGCCCGGCGAAGCCCCACTCGGGCCTCGGGGTGCTCAGGTCGTTTCCGGCGGCTTTCGAGAACTCGAGAAACTCCGCCGTCATCAGCGCGCACACCGTGTGAACCCCCACGTCCTCGCCACCGGTGTTGCAGCACCCGTCCCGGTAGAAACCGGTCAAGGGGTCGAAGTTGCAAGGTTCCAGCTCGGTTCCGAGCACGTTGAGGGCCATGGGTGTATTCCACCACCTTGGTCGCATCGGCGGTGGCCGGACGGTCAGCAGGTCTGGCTACGGCTTGCGCAGGTCGACGAAATTCGGCGCCGACGCATCTTTGGCCGACAGCAGGGAGCGATCGTCCGGGTCGATCTCCACCGGCCAACCGATGGCGAGGTCAGGGTCGAGGGGGTTCACCGCCACGCCCCGCATGTCGGTTGACCACTCCGAGTCGAAGCAGTAGAGATACAGGCACCCGTCCGCGCTCACTGCCTGGAAGCCGTTGCAGACTCCAGGCGGGATCAGCACTTGCACGCCCGGCTCCAGGTCCAAGGTGACGAGCTCGCCGAAGGAGGCCGAATCGGGCCTCGTGTCGAGGTAGGCGCCGAATGCACGGCCGGCGGCGACACCGACGAGCTTCGTCATGTCCTCACCGTGGAGTCCCCGGATGGCGCCGTGGCGCGAGGTGGTGAGGTTGACCTGCCGAACCGCGAGCAGCGAACCATGCGTGGGGAGGCGCAACACGCTCTCCCGGTAGATCTCCCGCACGGTGCCGCGCTCTTCGTCTACCTGCTTGGTCCGGATGACGAGCAAGCCGTCGATGGCGGTGGACCGGTGCTCGAATTCGGTGATCTCGATCGGCGCCATGCCTCGATCATGCCCGCTGGACTCACCTGCGGGCATCTATGCGAGTACACCGGCGTCCGGCGCCATCCAGCCGCTCACGAGCCGGTCCGCCGGGACGAGGTCCTCAGAGAGGTCACCTGGGTGCCACTCCTCGAAGCGGACCCGGTTGCCCGGCCGCAGCTGGCCCGCTCGACCCACGCTCGCTGGCGTGAGCACACCGACCACGGGATAGCCACCGACGGTCCCGTGATCGGGACCGAGCAGCACCGGGCAGCCGTCAGGAGGGAGCTGCACGGAGCCGGTCACCGTGGCGCGCGACCCGATGGCAGGCCGAGCAGCGACCGGGAGGGCTGCCCCCACCGACCCGGCCGCCCTCACCGACCTGGCCGCCCTCACCGTCCCGGCCGCCCTCACCGCCCCGGCCGCCCTCACCGCCCCGGCCGCCCCCACCGGCTCGGTGGGCGAGAGCCTCGTGCCGACCCGGTTGCTCTCGGGGTGCACGACCCACTCCGATCCGAGGAGCCGAGCCAACGTGCTGTCGTCCGCTTCGTCGGGACCGAGCTCGAGGCGCAGCACCGCCGGAGCGGGGCGGGCAGGCAGCGCCCACCGCCCCCGGACACGCCCAGGCTCACCCAGCGCGATCTCGTCGCCCGCTTGCAGCGGGCCTGGCGCGATGCCCGTGACCGTGTCTGCCGATCGGCTGCCGAGCCGGGGCGGAACGTCGATGCCGCCGGCGATGCCGAGGTACGCGCGAGCCCCCGAGCGCACTGCCCCGATCCTGAGCGACTGCCCCGCGCCGACGAGCTGCACGCTGGCCGGCGGCATCTCACGCCCGTCGATCCACATCGGGCAGTCCCCTACGAGGGCTACGAACGAGGCCGAGCCGAACTGGAGCGTCGGGCCTGTGAGCGTGATCTCGAGCGTGGCGGCATCCGGTGCATTACCGACGGCGCCGTTGGCGACGGCGTGTGACTGCGGATCGGCGGGGCCGGCGCGCGGCACGCCGAGGTGAGCCACGCCCACGCGACCGAGGTCCTGCACGGTCGTCAGCACGCCCGGCTCGATCACGAGGGCACGCCGTGGACGCCCGGCGGCGGTGATCAGCGCCCGGAGGCCGAGACCGGGTACTGCCGTCGAGATCAACGACTGGACCGCGTGCAGCTGGACGGAGTCTCCGGGGCTCAACGTCGCGTAGGGCGGCTGGTCTGGGTCGAACAGGACGAGGGACGTCCGGCCGAGCACGTTCCAGCCACCGGGCGTGGCGATCGGGTAGATGCCTGCGTAACCCCCGGCGAGGCCGAAAGCTCCCGCCGGCACGAGCGCCCGGGGCCGGTCGAGACGGGCCACGGCGTCCAGTGGCGGCGGGAGGCCGACCAGATAAGGGAAGCCAGGCATGAAGCCGAGCCACCCGACGCTCAGCCTTGCGCCTTCGAGGGTGGCGACCACGGTCCCGGCAGACAGCCCGGCGGCCTCGGCGACAGCGCCCAGATCGGCCCCGTCAAAACACACCTCCACATCGAACCGCCTCGCGCCTCGCCTGGGCTCGGTGACCACCAGTGCGGCAGCGTGATCCAGCACGTCGGCCACGGAGGTCACGGCCGGATCGGCGACGATCCCCACACTGGCCGCCGCCGGTACGACGTCTTCCACGCCGGCCCAGCGCTCGGAGCGCACCGCGGCAGCCAGCGCTTGGGCTTCGCCCGGGCCGCCGGTGAGCACCAGCCCGGCCGACCGCCCGAGCCGTGCGACCGCCCGCCGGGCGAGCTGCGCACCCATCTCAGCGGCCCGCGAACGGTTTGATGGCGACGCCGACATGTTCGAGCCCGTGGCGGATCGCCCTGGCGAGGGTGATCGCTCCCGGTGTGTCCCCGTGCAGGCAGAGGGAGCCGGGCCGGAGAGCCACCCATGCCCCGTCGGCCGCACGGACGCCGCCGTCGACCGCGAGGCTGAGGGCCTGGCGGACTACGGCGGCGGTGTCCTCGAGGACCGAGCCCGCCTCGCGCCGGTCCACCAGCGTTCCCCCGGCGCGGTAGGCGCGATCGCAGAAACCCTCCTCCACCTCTCCCCACCCAAGCCTCCCGGCGGCTTCCATCAGCGCGGCGCCCGGTTGCGCCAGCACGATCAGCGGCCCGAGCCCTGCCTCTGCCAGCTCCTGCAGGATCGCCTCTGCGCACTCGAGATCCCGCCCGACCCGGTGGTACAACGCGCCGTGGAGCTTGAGGTAGGCGACAGTCGCGCCGTGGGCGAGGGCGACCTCGGTGAGGTCGGTCACCTGCTTTGCGACCGATGAGGCGACGTCCACGGCACGGAGATCGAGGTCGACTCGCCCGAAGCCCGCCCGGTCCGGGTACGACGCGTGAGCCCCGATCACCACTGCGTTGACGAGGGCAGCCTCGACGGCTTCGGCCATCGACCGGTGATCGCCGGCATGGCCGCCGCAGGCGACGTTCGCGCTCGTGACGACGCTCATGAGGGCGAGGTCGCCATCGGTCTCGCCGAGGTCCGCGTTGAGATCGATCGTGAGGCGGCTCTCCATGCCCCAATCCTGCCTCCGGAAGCCGCCTGGCAGGGAGTTGGCGGCGGTGAGTCGGTATTGTTTGCTCTCGCGCGGGTCTCGGAGGCCGCTCAGAGCACGCACAGCAGCTTCACAGGGTTGTTTGGCACAATGGTGTAGAGGGCAACGAGCCCAGAGAGGAAGACGGCACGTCCATGAGAGGTTCGGTCAAGATCGGCAAGCTGGCCGGCGTGCCGATCCGGGTGCACTGGAGCTTCTCGCTCCTGGTGGCGTTCATCTTGGCCGGGGACATCGGCCAGAAGAATGTGGCGGTGTTCCCGACCATCATCTGGGTGGTCGCCCTGTTCGCGTCAGTGACGCTCCACGAGCTCGCCCACTGTGCGGTCGCACGCCGACGTGGGCTCGAAGTGCGCGACATCATCCTGCTCCCCATCGGCGGTGTGTCCGAGATCTCCGGCCTCCCGGCGTCGCCCAAGATCGAGCGTGACATCGCCATCGCCGGTCCTCTGGCGAGCTTTGGCCTGGCCGTCTCGCTCGGTCTGATCGCGTTCGTCACCGGCGGCAAGATCTGGCCCCCGGCCCTCACTACCGGCTCGCTGATCGCCGATCTCGCCTGGATGAACCTCGTGCTGTTCCTCTTCAACCTCTTGCCGGCACTGCCGATGGACGGTGGCCGCGTGCTGCGCGCCGTACTGGCCGGCCGCGGCGACATGGTGAGAGCCACGCGCATCGCTTCGACCGTGGCGATGGTGCTCGGCGGCGGGATGATCGTCGTCGGTTGGGTGTACGACATCTGGCTGGTGTTCATCGGTGTGTTCGTCATCATGGGAGCGAACGCCGAGCGCAGGGCCGCCGCCGTTCGTGCCTCCTTCGGCAGCATCCGGGTGGGTGACGTCATGGCCAACGACCCGACGACCGTGCTGGCCGAGGTGACCGTGCAGCAGCTGGCGCCGTGGCTGCAGAGCTTTCCCGGCCGGGCCGTCCCGATCGTGGACGGCGAGCGGTACCTCGGGATCGCCGCCATGGAGGACCTGATGGCACACCCGCTCGGGACCGTGGGGGAGGCGTGCGACAAGAGCGCACCGGTACTCGACGCGACCCAGCCGCTGTATCCCGTGGCGCTCGAGGCGTTCTCCTTCTCGTCGCGTAACCACCTCTGCGTGATGAGCGCCGGGCGTGTCGTCGGCGTCCTCTACCGCTGGACTCTGCAGGCAGTCGTCCGCCAGAACCTGGGTGCCGCCCCGGCGGCCCGGTCAGACGGGTCCCGCGCAGCCTGAGGCAGCGTTCGGAAGGTTGCTCGCGAGGAGCTCTCTACCAAGTCTCGCCAGCTCATGGCGGATCGCCTCCGGTGAGGTCACCCTGACGTGCCGCCCAAAGCGGGCCAGCTCGCTTGCTGCCGTCGCTTCGTTGCCGAACATCGCCCGGTAGCGCTGCCAGCCCGCCGGCGCCTCACCGTCGTCCTCCAGCTTGGTGAGACCTGCCCACCAGCCGAGGCTGACCGCGACCCAACGGTCAGAGCCCGGCTCCACCGCGAAGTCGACCGCGAGGGTCCCTCTTCTCCGGCTGAGGCGATCCCGCACCTCATCCCAGGCTTGGGCGAGGTCGAAGTCCTCGGGCCGCTCGACCGGTTCGTCCGTGATCGTGACCCCGGTCGCCCGGGATACGCGGTAGGTCCGCAACCCTGCTTCGGAGCCGGCCAGCAGGTACCAGACCCCTCCCTTGGCGACGAGCCCGTAGGGGTTGACACGGCGGAGGGCCGGCTGTTCTCCGGGCTTGGCGTAGGTGAGGTCGATCTGCTTCCCGGCCACGACGGCCTCACGGACGGGGCCGAGCATCGGGGGCTGGTCAGCGTCCCGGCCCCACGTCGCGGGGTCGACGTGGACCGCCCCGGTCGCCTGTATGGCGCGTTCGCGGGTCGGGGCGGGGAGCGCCGCGAGGAGCTTGCGCAACGCCGATCTCACCTCCTCCTCGACGCCGAGTCCGGCCGGCGCCCGAGGCCCGGCAACGAGGAAGAGAGCCTGGGCTTCGTCCGGCGTGAGCCCTGAGAGGTTGATCTTGTGCCCGTCGAGCAGCGCCCAGCCCCCACCACGGCCGCGCTGGGAGTAGAGCGGCAACCCCGCCATCAGCAACGCGTCGAGATCCCGGCGCACCGTCCGTTCGGAGACCTCGAGGCGGTCGGCAAGGTCGGGCGCGGTCATCCGGCCGTGTACCTGCAGCAGTAAGACGAGAGCCACGAGGCGGTCGGCTCGCATTGCGCACAGGGTAACGCAACAAACAGGACATGAGATGGCCTGTTTGTCCAGTATGGTGCCAAGGCCGTTCCCACGCGAACGACCTTCACCAGAGGAGACCGACCATGACGGACGCCACAGTCACCACGGACCCCCGCCCGCTCTTCGAACGAGCGCTCGACCAGGCGGCGGTATTGATTGCGGAGGTCAGCGATGATCAGCTGTCGCTGCCCACTCCATGCACCGAGTTCGACGTTGCTGCCCTGCTCAACCACCTGACCGGAGCGGTTCGCCGCTGTGGGGACGCCGTAGAGGAGACCGAGCTCGGCGAGTTGCTCGAGACGAGCGAGGTTCCGGAGGAGGGTTTCCTTGCGGCATTTGCCTCGGCCCAAGCCGCAGCCCGTGCAGCGTGGGACGATGACGCGCTGCTGTCCAAGGAGGTCACGTTGCCCTGGGCCACGCTTCCCGGAGCGGTCGTCGTCCAGATGTACGCCTTGGAGACCGTGCTGCACAGCTGGGACCTCGCCGTGGCTACGGGCCAGGAGCGGAAGCTCGACGACACACTTGCTGAACAGGTCATTCCGATCGCTCACGAGATGCTGCCGGCCGAGCCGCGGGGCGGCGAGATGCCCTTCGAAGCGATCGTCCCGGTGCCTGAGGATGCTCGCGCGGTCGACCGGCTTGCCGCCTATTCTGGCCGCACGAAGATCTGATGCTTTCCTTCCGGCGCCATGTTGGTCTAAGCTGACGGTTTCTAGGTCGCCGGTCACCTCGCGAGGCGGGGGCAAGCCGGCTTACGACACCGTACACAGCTCGGCAGATCGGAAGCACGACCTTTGTCCCGACACAAACTATGGATAGGTGCACTTGCGGTTGTTATCGCCACTCTGAGTGGTCAGACGACCGCGCTAGGGGCTAATTCGACGGCGGCGCGGCCGTCGAGCCCCCCGTCGTCGGCGAAAGCGACCAAGCCGGCGCACCACCGTGGCAGCACGACCACCACCACCACTATCCCCGCCGCCGCCAACTCACTGCTCCGGCAGCTGCTCGCCACTGCGTCAGAGGTGAGGTCCGAGAACCAGAAGGCTGCGACACTCTCGGAGACCTACGACCAGCAGAAGGTCCGACTGCAGGCGGCCGAGAAGGCGGTGGTGTCCTGCGACCTGCGCGTCAAGGAGGCCGAGGGCAACGTGCAGTCGGCCAAGCTCGCGCTCCGGAAGGCGGCGATCCTTGCGTACGTCACCGGGCAGCTGACGAACATCAACTCCCCGCTGCTGTCCAACAGCGCCAGCGACGGCGAGATGACCGCCGTCTATGCCGGGTTCGCCGCCAGCAACCTGCACGCATCGATAGGCCGCTACGTGGCGATCTCCGATGAGATCAGCAAGGGCCTGGCCGAAGCCGTGGTGACCGAACAATCGATCAAGCTCACGGTCGCTCACATCGGCGCCCTGCACGCCGAGGCGCTCAAGCTGATCAAGGAGGCATCACTCCAGCACCTGGCAGTGTCGGTCCAGCTGGGGAAGCTGTTGGGGCCGAAGAACTTCACGAAGCTGTTCGCCGCCTGGCAGGCCGGCAGCCCGTACAAAGGGAAGAACCTCGCCGGCACCGATGCCGGCAAACCGGCCTCGCCTCTGCAGGCGTTGCTCGCGGCCCACGTCGTGCGCTCGTACCTTGGCGTGCCCTACGTGTTCGGGGGGGCGAGCAAATCAGGCGTCGACTGCTCAGGCCTCACGATGCTTGCCTGGCGGGCTGCCGGAGTATCGCTCGAGCATTCCGCAACGGCTCAGTGGGAGGAGTCCGTCCCGGTGCCGCTCAAGGACATCCGCGCCGGCGACCTGCTCTTTTACCACTTCGCCGACGACGGTGGCACGCCCATCACGCACGTCGTCATGTACCTGGGGTCGGGCCCCTACGGGCTCGCCACGGCGATCCAGGCCGCCGAACCGGGCACCAAGGTCGCCTACACCCCCATCTACTTCGACGGTCTGGTGGGCATCGGCGAGCCGTGAGGCCAATCGGTCTCAGCCGGCATGGAGCCCGGCCACGCTAGAACGGGCAGCATGCGAGCCCGAGCTGCACGTCTGATCGCCCACGGTGAACCGCTCGTCGTCGAGGACGTCGAGCTCGGCGAGCCCGGACCCGGCGAGGTCGTCGTCGACATGGCCTACGGAGGGGTCAACCCCGTGGATCGGTATGTGGCCCTAGGTCGGGCCGGCCCGGATGTCCTGTTGCCGAGAACGATCGGGAGCGAGGGTGCGGGCACCGTCGACGGTCGGCCCGTCGTGGTGCGCGGCCAGGGCATCTGGTCCACGAACGTGATCGTTCGTGGCGACGCGCTGATCGAGGTGCCCGAGGGTGTGCCGCTCGACGTAGCGGCGTCGATCGGTGTGGCCGGAGTGACCGCCTGGCGCACGGTGCACGAGCTGGCGGCGGTGACCCCGGAGGACCGGGTTCTCGTTCTCGGCGCGAGCGGGGGCGTGGGGTCGATGATCGTTTCCATCGCTCACCGCCTGGGGGCGACTGTCTGGGGCCAGACCGGGAGCGCCGCCAAAGCCGCCTTCGTGGCCGAGCGTGGGGCGGATCAGGTCATCGTCGCTGATGCCGAAGCCCTCGGATCCGAGCTCGACGACTTCAGCCCGACCGTCGTCCTCGACCCC
>Ga0187860_1001542_pt1 | contig 20243 bp, 23 predicted proteins | sample June2016WEW_10_4_FD_132981 | JGI IMG/M metagenome (GOLD analysis project Ga0187860, IMG submission 132981) | Peatland microbial communities from SPRUCE experiment site at the Marcell Experimental Forest, Minnesota, USA - June2016WEW_10_40 | ecosystem: Environmental > Terrestrial > Soil >...
CAATCCTCGTAGCCTGCGGCGCGTGAGCAGGTTTCGAAACGTGGCCAGGTAGCTCAGGTGGTAGAGCGCAGCCCTGAAAAGGCTGGCGTCGGCGGTTCAACTCCGTCCCTGGCCACCATCATTCCAAAGAACTTAGTGGCGAAGAGCGGAAATTTTCAACCCACGATCCAACCCATGATTCTCACTGAACTCGCTCTGTGAGCAGGTGAATTCTGTCCCCCATGAGCTGTTCCAGGAACTTACCTTGCGCATCCCGCATGGAGTCCATGTCGGACTGTGCATAGAGTTCCATCGTTGTGCCAAAGTCCTCGTGCCGCAGAACACCCTGCACGGTTTTGGGGTCCACTTTCAGCTTCACCAGTGCCGTCGCTAGTGAATGGCGAAAGTTGTGAAAACCGAAGCGCCCCTTCCAGTTCGCAGGAATCACGCCAGCGCTGATGGCTGCGGGTCGCAAGTATTTCTGCACCATGATGGACGCGGACAGCGGCTTCTTGCCTCTCAGCTTTACGCTGGGAAACACATAGTCGCTTTCCTTGGCATACTTCGTTCTCTCGCGCCATGCGAGGAGGAAGCCAGCCAAAAGCGGATGCATGGGAACGGGAGCGTTTGACGCTTTCGACTTCGGCTCCTTGAATCTTCCCCACACATACGCTCGTCTCACGTAAATCACCAACCCCTCGAAATCGAGATCCATCCACATCAAGCCCAACAGTTCTGATACGCGCAGAGCAGTGGCCGCGTCGCTTAGAGTCAACGTGCGCCTTGGCTCTGGAGTATTGAGAAGAACCTCGAACGCCTGCTTCGGCGTCATGACTACAGCCCGATAGTCGCTCGTGGTTCGTTGGCTCACCCAGTTCATGGGATTGCCTTCCTGCTGGCGAGGGAGGAAATTGCATCGCTGCCCGTGCTTGAAGACCAGGCTCATGATGCGGCGGATTTTGTCGATCGTAGGATCGGCTAACGGCTTCACCTTCTTCTGAGCGTTCCCCTTGCGAAGTTCCCGAAACCACGCCTCGACATCCCTCGATTCCACGGCTAAGGGTGCTAATCTCCCCCATCGTGGAATGATGCGTTTGATCAGGTGTCGCTCGTAGGTTTCGACTGTGGGAAATGCTTTGGGACGCGCTGATTCCGATTGGTCGATTCTCAGCTCGTTTTCGATATAGTCCTGACAAAGCTGACCAAACGTTCTCGGCGTTCCTTGGAAGGGCTGCAATTGGTTGATGGTTTCGCGCAGCTTCTGACGATCGACTTCTCTCGATGCATCCGCCGGGCTGGGACCGATATCTTTGACAAGACCTATAGAGGTCGTGCGTTCGACTCGTTTCCCATCCGAGCGAGTAGCGTAATAGCGAAGCACCCACGTCAGACCCTCCGCGCGCATTATCTTGCGTAGACTGCCTATTTGATACCTGGGCATCAAACCCTCCTTGGTGGTTTGCGTGCTCCAGGTGGCCGTGTTTCGCAGCTTACCATGTAGGCGTGGAGTTCCGATAAGAGAAACCTCCAGTCCTTCTTTTCTGCCGATGGATCGAGCGCGTGACCGGGAATTTTGCCATCGCGGACTTTTTGCAGCAGCGTACGTCGCGTGATACCTAGGAACGTGGCCGCTGTGTCTCCGTCGACGAAGTGTTCGAAAGTTGGGGCTGGTGCGGCGGCACCGAGGAGCTGGCTGGCTGTCATAGAGGAACCTCAAGAAACAACGTTGCCCTTGACACTAGCCCAGACATACCCATACAGTCAATATGTATCGTTACACAATTCCAACGAGGATGGTGCATGGCAAAAAAAGCGGCAACCGCTCATCAGCCGGTGATTTCCATCCGTATCTCCGAAGAACTCCGTTCAAGGCTGGAAACACTGAAGGAAGTCATTGCCCAGAAGACCGGCCAAACCGTCTCGACATCCGAGGCCGCAAAGCAACTGCTGGAGTCGGCTAGAGACGACCGTCTTGAGTTGGCAAACCTGCTCACTGAGCCGACCGATTCTCTGCTCAATATTCGCGGGAAAGCGGAGGCACACATGCCGCTCACGCAGGCTGAATGGGCTCTCGTTGCCTACTATTGCGCCAAGGGTGCGCAGTCATTTATGAGTACCGAACAAGGCCAGCTTTCTTATGACTCTCTGGCCGAGATTCTTGAGGCATTTCTCGCCGTTTACGCAATCGCCCGCAGAAGGAAGAAGCTTTCCCTAGACTTCCTCTATTTGATGACGCTTCCCGAGGACAAACAAGTCGCTGCAAAGGAGCCGGACGATGTCGATAGTGACGACCTCCGTCGAGTCGTTACGCGAACGATTCAGATGCTCAGAGACCCGGCTCAGAAGCGCCGACGACCACTGCTCGCCGTTCGCAATCTCTACACGCTCTTGGATCAGGAAACGTTCTCGAATATCGAAAAGCTGAACGAAGTACTTTGGCCGCACTGGAATACCCTCTGGCGCGTCTGTGCCCGAGGCCATTACGCAGTTCACCGCAAGCCCTTACGACCGAAACCCGTTGGCGACGACGATGACTTTGAAGCCCCAATGCAGCGCGGATTGCCATCCCAGGAGGAGGGCGGATACCGCCTCGATCTGGTGCGAGAGGAGGGGAACGATTTCTCTCCCTACCTGCATTTTCCTGGCCCGCTTGCGCCACGCTATCCGGTAAATGGATACGCGAGAACTGCGGAATTCCGAAGGATGCTGGAAGGGCTCGATTTGACTCGCCCACTGGCTCAATGGAAAGGACACTATTTCTACGCCCACGTTGGAATCATGGAGAACCAAGAGTTCGATGTGAATTTCTGTGCCTGTGACAACGGAATTAGTTTCGTCTTCCCCATGGAGCACTGGAAGTCCATTCAGAATCTGTTTCGCCGTGCATGGCAGTCGCCAGACGTGATGCAGGCGTGGGACACGTTGGCGTTGGAATATGGCGAGATGTGAGCGAGGCGGTGCTTCGCACCGGAAGAATGGGGGGACACGTCACCCCCAAATTGGGAACTGCAGAGCGCCAGACAGCGCTTCGATGTTTACGCAGGTTAACTTTCGCTGCGTCAACAAAATTCGCTTCCGATGGGGTGACTGCGATATCGGACGATAAGGTTTGTTTGAGACAGGTGCCCCAGAGCTTCGAATCGCGTAAACGCGTTGAAGCGCAGGAGCTTCCTGTGAACTAGCAATTACGCAGTTTAATCGCAGCGGAATCGATTAGCAGTAGTGCAACAAGGCGGTTCGTCCAATGAGTAGTCCCCGCGTTCAAGCTAATCCGCAGTCCAGTTTGCCGTTCGGAGAAGAAGCGAAGCCCGGCTTCCGCACCAAGACTGCCGCCACGCGCCTTACTCCCGAGGAACTGGTCGAGATCGAATCTGCCGCCGAAGATGCGGGAAAAGCTCTCTCCGAGTGGCTGCGTGAGACCGCTCTGTCCGCTGCGCGACAGCGGCCAGTTGATCCCTCCGAACTGGTATTGGCCGAAGTCTGGGCGGTGCGTTATACGCTCTTAAATCTCTTCCACGCAGCCTCTCAAGCGGCATCGGAAGGCAGACAATTGTCGCCTGATTCCGTCCTCAAAATTCGCGACCAGGCAGACGCACGAAAGCTTCAGCAGGCGCGCAAACTGCTTGATGACTTCTTCGCCCGCGAGGGCAAGGAAAGAGCTCGTATGCCATGAGTGCCATGCCTTTTCCCAGAGGCTTTTCGCTCTTGACGCCGTTGCTTTGGGTAGCCGCGATCTTCCTTTTGCTACTGGCTGTACGGAGTGTGTTGCAGAACCGGTCCACACGTAAATGGCGGGATAGGGAGACGATCGAATGGGACGGACCTCGGCCAAATTTGATCCAGAGATGGAGGATAAAGATGGGCGGAATCCGATTCCGACTGCCGGGATTTTCGCAGCGGCAGATGCCAGAGATCGCGCCGAAACCAGCGCCATCAGTGCCCGCAAATGCTCCCGCCGATCCGCTGAAGAACCCGACCCAGCCGATGCTCGCGCTTTTTGGTTCGACCATCGTTGCGCCCGAGACCAAACCCAAAGAGGCGTTCGCCTGGGAGAAAACGAAGGGAATCGAATGAGAGACAAATTGCCAAGAACACCACTTCACGCTTGAGGAACACTCTGTATGCTCACGATCTCGAAACCGCTGTCAGCCAGCCAGGCGCAGACCTACCATGTGCGGGAGTTTGCCTCGCAGGAACAGAACTACTGGAGCCGCGATCAGCAGGGTCACAGTGAATGGCAGGGCAGGCTCGCCGAGCAGTGGGGGTTGCAAGGTGGCGTTGGTTCCGAACACTTTGCACGACTGAGTGAAGGCCAACATCCGCACACCGGAGAGCAGCTCGTACGGCATCAGGTTTCGAGAACCTACGAAGGGAAATTCGGCAAGGAGGTGACCAGCGCCGAGCATCGCGCCGGGTGGGACGCCACGTTTTCCGCGCCGAAGTCGGTATCGCTCACCGCGCTTGTGGGCGGCGATGATCGGGTGAGAGAGGCTCATCGGGAGAGTGTACGTGCGGCGCTTCAGGAACTTGAGCGATACACGCAGGCGCGAATCGGCAATGTCCATGCCCCAGAGACGACCGGCAAATTTATTGCCGCCACCTTCGAGCACGATACCGCACGGCCCGTCGATGGCTACGCCGCGCCCCAGCTTCATACCCATGCCGTGATCTTCAACATGACGGAGCGCGAGAACGGTTTCGAAAATGCGAAACAGATGCGAGCTTTGCAGCCACATGAGATGTTCGTGTCACAGCGCTACGCCACGGCGGTCTACCGATCCGAGTTGGCTTTGCGTCTGGAAAAGCTAGGGTACGAACTGGAGCGCGGCAAGCATGGACAGCCGGAAGTAAAAGGCTACACGAAGGAATATCTGGATGCTTCCAGTCCGCGACGTGAACAGATCAAAGATCATCTGCGGGAGCAAGGAATCGACGGCGCCGCGGCGGCACAGATCGCGGCCCACCATACTCGCGACCGCAAGGAACTGCTGTCGCCTGGAGAAGTCTTACAGCGGCACCGCGAGTTGGCGGCACAGTACGGGCATCAGGCGGACCGTGTCGTCGCACAAGCGCGCCAGCATGGGCAATACCAGATACCGGAGCCAGAGGTTCAGGCGCAGCGGGCCGTGACATGGGCGCGCGATCACGTTTTCGAGAGATCGGCCGTAGAGGACCACCGCGCGATACTTGAAACTGCGCTCGCGCGCGGCATGGGAGATACCACGTATGCCGATGTTCGGCGGGAGCTCGAGCGCCGCATCGAGGCCGGGGAGTTCCGTGAAGTCTCGCACGTTGGCGCTGGCAGACAGTACACGACTGCTGCAATGGTACGTATGGAGCGCGTGATTATTGGCCGGATGCAGGAAGGCAATCGGCGCGACTACAGCGATCCGATGCTGGTCTCGTCCCAGGTGCGCATCGCCACGGAAGATCGCCACCGGGAGTTGAATCCGTCGCAGCGCCACGCAGTAGACGAAATCTTTCTTTCGCGGGAGAAGGTTGTCGGTTTAGATGGCATCGCAGGCGCGGGCAAGACAACAACTCTGTCCGTGATCCGCGAAGGCGCGGAGGCCGAGGGCTACAGAGTGGAAGGTTTTGCGCCGACATCCCGTGCGGCACAGAAGCTCGGGGAAGCAGGCATGGAGACATGCACACTACAGAAGCATCTGGTACGTGGACAGCAGCCAGATACCGGCGAGAAACGGCTCTATGTGCTCGACGAATCCTCGCTGGCGTCGACCAGGCAGGTGCATGAGTTTCTGGACCGGCTCCATCCAAGTGACCGTGTGTTGCTCGTCGGAGACCGGCGGCAACATGAAGCGGTCGAGGCCGGGCGGCCCTTCGCGCAGCTCCAGGACGCCGGTATGAAAACGATGAAGCTCGAAGAGATCGTGCGCCAGAAAGACCCAGAACTGAAACAGGTAGTCGAACAGCTTGCGCGGGGCGAAGTGCAGGAAGCAATGCAGAATCTTGACCGGCAAGGCCGAGTACACGAGATTCAAGGCCACGACGAGCGCATCGCAGCTATCGCGAAGGAGTACGCACAATCGCCGGAGAACACGCTGGTGATTTCTCCCGATAATCGCTCTCGCACGGAGATCAACGAGCGCGTCCATGCGGAATTGCAGCGGAGTGGCCTCGTCAGCAACGAGGAGCACCGTATCAGGACGCTAGTGCCGCGCCAAGCCCTCACCGGCGCGGACCGCACATGGGCCGAGCGCTATGAGGTGGGCGATGTGCTGCGCTATTCGCGAGCATCGAAGGAAACCGGCATCGGGAAAGGCGCCTACGCACAGGTGAAGAGTATCGACGCTCCGAACAACCGGCTGACAGTCGAGCTGCGGGATGGCACGCAGCGCACTTACGATCCGCGCAGGCAGCAAGGAATCTCAGTCTTTCGGGAGGAGATCCGGAGCCTTTCAGTGGGCGACCGAATGCAGTTCACCGCGCCGGCCAGCGACCTCAAAGTTGCGAACCGCGAGTTGGGGACCATCGAGAGGATCGAGGAAGACGGGCGGCTGCGCTTGAAGATCGACGGTGGGCGTATGGTTGAACTCGATCCGCACGAGCATCCGCATCTCGATCACGGGTATGCCATGACCAGCCACTCCAGCCAGGGACAGACTGCCGACCGTGTCTTGATTCACGTGGACACCGAACTCGGTGCCAAGGATCTGCTCAACAGCCGCATGGCCTATGTCGCTGTCTCGCGTGGACGCTATGACGCGCAGATTTATACGAACAATACAGCGACGCTAGGCCAGGAACTCAGCCGCGACGTATCCCATTCCCCCGCCATTCAGCAGGAGCCATCGGCGCACAAGATAGAACCACAAACCACGCACACGAATCAGATCAGTCAGGGTTTCGGTCTTGGTCTTTGATGCAGCATTTCCGAATGACATACCCCGGATAGCCAGAGCATAGCCGAGGCCCGGCCAGTGTCAAGGCCGCGCTTCGCGCGCCGCGTTCGCGGTCACAGAGCCTTGACACTGGCCTTTGCGCCTCGGCTTATTATTCAGCTATCCGGGGGATGTCAGATTCTTACTTCCACGAACCGGGCTCCGCGCCGAGTCGGCGGCAGAAACATGGCCTCACAACAGGAAGCAGCGGGAGTTTCCCGCTAATGCTGGGCATGTGGCAATGCTTGCAGCAACTCAACGGGAAAAAGAAAAACGAGTTTATCGTCGCCAATCGGGACCAGCACTCGCACGAAATAGCTCTTGTAGTCCTTTCCAACAATCCCCTTGAGATTCGCCATCTTAGGTTTTCGAAACATCGTGGTGCCGAGAACGTAGCTCTTCGGCGGAATCGTCTGCGCCCCGACTGCGCCCCGGTTCAATTCCTCGATTCTTTGGCCTGCCCGTGCCGCCAGTGCCGCCCGGTTCCGTGCATTTTCCGCCGCCAGTTGCGCGTGATCGACAGGAACCCGCGTGGTTGTTGTGGCGAAATAGTTTCCCTGGACCCAGGTTCCGCCGCTTTCATAAGCAGAGAGTGTTCCGGTCGTATGAGCCGTGACCATCGATTGCGAGTAAGCCCGCATCCCGTTTCCGAAGGCCATGAGCGCAGAGGCCACGGCCATCCGGTGCTCGATGCGCGCCGCGATTTCCGAAGGCGACACGTAGGGCAGAACTTTGTTTTCATTAAGGTCATCCACACGAATCGCGCTCGGAATGAAGTTGAAGGCTTGGTCTGAAGCATTACTAACCAACACAAGCAGCCGGAAATAACCGCCGACTTCCTGCGCTCCAACAGCTAAGAAGGCCGAATCCGAACGGGACAACCAAAAGGGCAATCCATTCTGATATACGAGTTTGAACGGCTGAACATTGCCGTCCTTGTCTCTGGTGATTGCGGCGGCTGGTTTCATCTCGTCCGCTGTCTTGTGCCTCATCGAAACAACGCCGTTCTCGTGATCGCCGAGGCAATCCTTGCCGGAAAAAGTGCCGTCGCCGCCATCTGCCGAGAGCGTGAGCTTCGCTTGATAGCTTCCTGGGCACTGCGATTGAGTCTGCGCGAGGGTGGCGCTCAGCATCCCTTCTGAGACACTTCCGGTGACCAAGCCAGCGCCGCCAAGCGTGGACGTATAAGTGCCCGAGACGTGCCCGGCCGCATCTTCCGTCATGTGGAGTGCGAGCGTCCCGGCAGACGTGGAGTCGCCGAATGTTGCAATCCAATCGCCTGTCAGATTCGCGACAGCGGGTGTCTGCGCCCTGGAGACACAGCACGCTACAACCCAAACGATTACGAGAGAACATAGGCGCACGCTGATAAAAGTGTTTCTCACTGTTGGCTCTCCAGTTTGACCGTTCCTCAGCAGTCCGGAACCTACTTTCCCGCGCCGCTCACGAACCTTCCCGGTCCGAAGGGTCATCTGGGTCCCAGTGAAGGCGGGCCCTTTGCCTCAGGAATCCTGCAAGTCCCTCAATATCGGGAAACAGCGATAGCTCATGGATGTTCATTTGGAAGAGCTTCCGCTCGATGCTTGGCAGCACATTGGTTGGCACGCTAAAACACTTATACCACTTGCCCTTGCGAGCGCTCATCATCGTGAAGAGCGACTCCCTCAACGAAAGGCTCTCCGCGCCGTTGAGGAGAAATAAACCCTGCTGACATGAGAGCCTAGGGTTGTGCATGGTCGTCTCTGCAATCGACACGAAGCCCTTGTCGTTAAAGTATCCTCGGCGGGTCCCGTGCGGCGAGAGCGCCTTGGACAATATGTTCCGCCTAGCTTGACGCTCGAACTGCCACTCGTCGCTATCCGTCGAAAACGAGTCTGGATTCAGGCTAACGCGTTGGGGCGCGGCAGGCTGCCTCTTGTTTTTTCGGTTCTCGCAGTCCTCCTCCTTTTTGTCAGCCTCCCGACTCTTCTTCTTGGCGACTTCGCCTAATGCCTCCGCGTTGATACCGATGACATAGACCGGCGTCTCACCCGGTACACTGGGAGGCCGATTCACAAAGTTTCGAATGGCAAAATAGAGCGCTACATATGGCGAGTACGTAAAGTCCAGAAGCCGGGTCGGTACCCCGTAGTGTTGCATAAGGGCAAGCCAGGCCAGCCTGTCCTCCGCTGGAGGAAGATTCCGAGGATCCACGTGCATCGGAGCTTTCGCCCGGAACCCTTCCAGCATCATTGACTCTAACAAGACCCAAGAGGCGGATTTCTTTGCGGCGGCCCACTCGACTGCCGGTGCTAGCAAGCGGTCAATAGATCCGTGCCCGCGGAAAATCCACGCACTTTCCCCGGGTCCCCCGAATTCGTCGATTTCGATCTTTGGGTTCGGGAATGCATTGAACGCTCGCACGACCTTATCCCAGTCGGCACACTGCTCCAGTTTCAGGTCCGGCACTTCGTGGGCAGATTTCATTCTTATCTCCAGTGTCGCACTAGATCTCTTACAATACTTGCAATTCGGGCTTTGTGATACCGTTACAGCCATGCGCCCCGGCGTTATACAGAGTGTTGCGCTTGCGGTTGCCTTCCTCGCGTCCCCTCTTGCGTCCCAGACGGACGCGGTACCAGATGACTTAGCGAAATCATTCAACTGGAGAGAGCTTGCCTCTACAGAGGCAGGTATTCGGCTTTCCCTGCGCACCCGTTGGGAGGATGGTGTTTTGAAGTATGTAGCTACACTCACTGACGGTAAAGGCCGGGTGGCAAGGTATTTTTCAAAACACCCAGACAATGGGCAGATTCCGATGTCCTCTTTTCAGTTGACGTTTTCAGATGAGGAGGGCTTTCACTTGTACACCCTGTACATCAGGGACCGCGCGTTCACGAAGATCGAAGGAACAGCCAACTTTGAGTCAGGTGGTGAGAGCAAATGCACAGAGAAAATTTATCGTGCCGCACTGAAAGCGGCCAAAACGACCAGTACGTCTGAGCAGTCCCCGTATGGGTTTACCTTCCCGACGGAATTAACGAGCCCGCCCGCGAAGCGGTAGAGCATGGATTACCAACGCGTTCGTGTTTCACGATGGCTCCTTTCCGGCAGGAGGGAGGATTAATGTACAAGAAAAGATTCCTCCACCACAAAATGTTCTTCGGCATTGTGGTAGATGACTGGGGAGATGCTGCGGGGCCGGAAATAGCCGCCGCTCAACTGGAAAATTGGGTTAAAGGGTTAAGCTTTTCTCGAACAGAAGCAATTCACCGCGATCTAGTTAAGAGCGATGACGCCTATGGTGATGATCCGATTTGGGAAACTCCTCACATGTTAGCTCTTTGCGAAGCTCGGACTGCTGCACGACAAGCAGGAATGGCAGCGAGTGGAGATGATGTGAATAATGGACGCAGCTGTAGTTGCCAACTTATACCCATAACCAACCCCTCGTGATGGTCCTGCTGGGTCATTGCGGAGAACATTGGCAGGGAAGCAGCTACCGAGACAGGGGGTAGCGACTTGATCCGCTTGTATATTCCAAGTTCGGTTTTCTCGGAGTGCAGCAGGGCGATACTCATACTGTCGCGCTCTTCGATCTATTACATGACTCGCACAGAAGCTGGATGTTCCGTTCTGTGCTGCTGCCACCGGCCACGACCGGGATGATGTGATCGAATTCCAGGCGTTCACGGGAACCACACCGGACACATTGTCCTTTGTCCCGTCGCCACACGAACAACCGTAAGCGTCTGAGCAACGCACCTGTTCGATAGATAGAGCTCTGTGTTCAAGTTGGATGGATGAACGGAGAACAGCAGGTGGCGGCACGGAGGCGACGGACACGAGCTGAGGTTCGGCAGTTAGTGTCAGAGTTTGTGAACAGCGGCATGCGGCGGAGCGAGTTTTGCCGCAGTCGAGGTTTGAGCTTCAGCACGCTGGATCGACATCTGAGGAAGCGGCGGTGGAAGAGGAAGACGAGAAGCGCTCCCGCAGACGGCAAGTTGGTGTCAGTGGAATTGGCCATCAGGAAACCGGCGACGGAGCAGGGAGCGAGTTGCGGGCTGGCCGTAGTGTTGTCGGGCGGACGCCGAATCGAAGTGCAGCGCGATTTTGATGTGCACACGTTCGAGCGGCTGGTGAGTGTGCTGGAGCGGGTGTAAGCCGTGTTCGGATTGGGCCCAGCTACACGGATCTATCTGGCGGCCGGAGCCACGGACATGCGCAAGGGCTTCGAGGGCCTCTACGGTCTAGTACGCGACCGATTGTTGTGCGAGCCTCTGAGCGGACATCTGTTCTTGTTCTGTAATTCACAGCGAAATCGTCTGAAGGTTCTCGTCTGGGACGGCAGCGGACTGTGGATCTGCGCGAAACGATTACCCAAAGGTTGCTTCAGTTGGCCGCAGTCCGGCGATGCACAAGGCAAGGTAGTTTTGAGTCACGAAGAACTGTCCTTATTATTAGGTGGAATCGACCTGGCGAAAACGAAAAGCAAACGGTGGTACCGCAAAGTAAACGCCGAAGGAGATGCTGCCGCATAAATCACTTGTAATCCACAACCCATTCCCGTTATTTAGTAACTCATCGTGAGTGAGGCGCCTCATCTATCGCCGGTGTCCAGAGCAGCGACTTCTTCGACTTCATCCGAGCTTGATCTGATCGAACAACTCAAGCGGCAGCTTGCCGGGCCGCTGTTTGCAGCGGTGAGCGATCAGTTCAGCAATCTTCAGAACACTGTTCTCTGTTATCAAAACAAGCTGCAGTATGCGGAACTGAAGATTCGCGTACTGGAGGAACGACTGCGACTGGTGCGCATCGCGAAGTATGGGCCAGGCAGCGAAAAACTCTCGAACGCACAACTGGAGTTGCTGGAGCTGGAGCCGGGAGTCAGCAGTGTGGAAGTCCATGCGGAGAGCGAGCGCCCAGCGGTACAGCCCGCGACAAAGACGAAGCGCCAGCATCCGGGGCGGCAGGAACTGCCCGCGAACCTTCCGCGGGTAGAGCGGATCTTGGCGTGCACGCCCGAGCAATGCATCTGCCAAGGCTGCGGGAAACAAACGACAGTGATCGGCTACGAGGAAAGCTCCCAACTGGATGTGGAGCCGACGAAGTACTTCGTGCTGGTCAGCAAGCGCGAGAAGCGTGCTTGCAAGTCATGCGAGGAACAGGGCGTGGTCTCGGCTCCGCTGCCTCCACGAATCATCGAGAAGTGCCTGGCCAGTGATCAGATCGTGATCGACACTGTCGTCAGCAAGTATTGCGATCATCAGCCTCTATATCGACAGAGCGCGATGCTAGAGCGGGACAGCGGTGTGGAACTCAGCCGGGCGACGCTGGATGGTTGGGTCCTGAAAGTGGGCGAGTTGCTGATTCCCATGGTCTCGGCCATGAGACGCGAGTTAATCGGTGGCCGTTACATCCAAGCGGACGAGACCCCGGTAGACGTGCAGATGCAGGATGGCCGCGGGAAGAACCATCAAGCTTATCTGTGGCAGTACAGCCGACCGGGAGCAACCGCGGTGTTCGACTTCCGTTTGGGCCGAGGACGGGATGGACCGAAACAGTTTCTGGGACAGTTCGAAGGTCTTCTGCAGACCGACGGTTATGCGGCCTACGATCAGATCGGAGGATCGAAGATCGTGCATGCGGGTTGCTAGTCGCATGCGGAACGATATTTTTCCGAGGCAATGCAGTTAAATCCTCAAGATCCGGTGGCGGCCGCGATCGTAGCGCGGATCGATGAACTGTTTGCCATCGACGCCGAGGCCCGCCGCCAAGGATTGAACGTGGAGGCACGCCATGCTCTGCGTCAGCAACAATCGCGACCGCTGCTGGATGGGATCCGGAAGCAGATCGAAGCCGCACGCTCCATGGCACTGCCAGGGGGAGCGCTGGCCAAGGCCTGCAACTACACGCTCACCCTGTGGGAAAAGCTCACGCGCTTCCTGGAATATCCCGAACTGGAGTTGAGCAATAACCTGGCGGAGAACTCGATGCGTCCCGTAGCTCTCGGTCGGAAAAATTGGATCCACATAGGAAGCTCGCAGGCAGGACCGAAGATCGCGGCTATCCTTTCGATAGTGGAAAGCTGCCGTAGATTGAAACTCCCAGTGCGCGCCTATCTGGCTGCGGTTCTCCCCGGACTTGCCGATCTCTCTGTCCAGCGCCTCCCAGATCTCACTCCCGATGCGTGGGGCGCCCAGCATCCATAGCCATCCAGCGGTTCCAGTCCGAGGAAGATTCGAAAGCTCCGGCGTTGCCTGAACGACAACGGCCTCATCGATATCTTTAGGTTCACCTTTATTTAGTGAGGCTTCGGCGGCGCTTCGAAGCAGTGCAAGTAGCCTGGAGGGATAACGGAAGGAATCATTCTGCCCTCGTACATCCGCTTGTGGTTCGCCTCCGCCACATCCGACGCTTTGGCCAATTCGAAGGTGAACGTGTTGGTCGCACCGTCGCGATCGATCACCAGCGCCATCGTGGCCGGCTTCGGACTACTAAAGAGTCGCTCCAGTTCCGCCATCGATTTTCCACGCGGGTTGACGTCGTTCACAGAAACGATCGCGTCGCCGTAGTGCACTCCGGCTGTTCGCGCCGGTCCATCCTCGATACCGCCAATCGTCATAGCCTGCGGCTCTTTCCAGACGAATATCTCGAAGCCCGGATAATAGAGTTCAAGATTGGCCGGATAGTGTCCTATCGGAAATACCTTCTCGCTGGCTGGCGGCTCCGCATTGATCTTGCTGACTCGCTGCATCTCGGTTTCGGTTGCGTTCTTCGGATACAACCCGTCATCCGGGCCCAGTTTCCAACCTTCTCTTTCGTACAAAACAGAAGCCTTGATGCGTCCTACTGTGACGCTGTACGGACCGTGTTCGCCGTCGAGTTCAATCGTGCTCGGCTTTGGATCTTTGGTGCGAAGCAACGGCCGCGCCTGCACGACGTCGATCCCGCGGTGGCCTTCAATCGCGAGTAAGCGGTCGCCCGGTTGGATTCCGGCCTTCGCAGCAGGGGTGTCTGGCTTTACCACCCAAACGATAGGCGGGCAGTTAGAATCCAAGCCTGGCTTCCCGATAACGGTCATTCCCGTGACGTACTCGTCGGCACTGAACTCCTGCGCCAGCACCAACATTCCCGGCAGACAGCAGACAATCGCAAGACAGAACAGTTTCGACATGAGTATTTCGTCGCGCCGCGGTCTTATTTTAGCTTAATCTTGGCGTCGCCCAGGCTCGGGCAACCGTTGAGACCAGTCATTTGTCAACCGTGCACTTCCTCTAACGTTCACGAACAACCTCACGTGCTCGGGAATCGGTTCGCGGGCCGCTCCCTCAAGGCTGTCGGAATTCTCCAGAGCTTCCACTTCACGTCGCATCTTCTCGACGCTCCGCTCACGGCGTAATACGTACTGCTTGATTAGCAGACAGTGCTCATCGCGATTGCGAGCATTGGCCGATTCGTTTGGCTTCACTCGAAGGACCACCGCTCGGTAGAGCCACCAGTCAAGCAAGGACTGAGGCTCACGGCTTTGCAGCCCGAAGTAATCCTGAGCTGCCTGTCGGTAGCTCGCGTTTGCGTGAAGGCTCTTCTGGTAGGTAGCGCAAGCTCGACGCCATTCGGCCATTGCCTCAGCCGTCGATTCTTTTGGAACCATAGGAAACGGTCCGATTCCCGGCCACTCATAGGCGTTTGGCAACACTTCGACGCAATAGGGCCGTGACCACTTACCGCTCTTCGCACGCAGAGAACTCAATTGGCACTCCGCGCTCCTGAGCTTCTGAACCAAATGGGTCCGATCAACAGGCACCCAGAGGCGTTCGCCGTGGGCGAATTCTAGGATCCAGAAGTCGCGCTCCCCTTTCCCGCTATTCATACGCTCGCGTCCGCGGTAACGAGCAACCCCGTGTTCGGCATGTGCGACTAGGTCTCCGATAGCAAGTTCAGTTGGATCGGACGGTCCCCAGTAAAACGAGGCTGCACGGGGAGACGCTTCAAGCAACGGCGGCTCATCCAAGGTGACTGAACAGACCAGTCCTCCATCGTCGAGAAGGGTCAACTTACCAATCTCCGTGATCTTCGTTCGCAGCATTAAGCGATCTCGGTTATAGCTTGCCGAGCGCAGTTACGAGGTCTCGCCTCACCTGTGGATCTTTGATAGTTTTGAAGTTCTTAACAAAGTCCTCAGCGCGCTCCGCATCGCTAGGCTCGAAAAGTCCTGTGAGGTATGCTACACGTTCCGAGTTCGGCGCGGGTATGTTCTGGAGCGCAGCAACGAGCAGGTCTCGGACGAGCTTTTCGAACTCCAACCATCGTAGGGAATCCCGCAAGTATGATAGTTCTTTGTCCGGCACCGGACTCCCATGCACCAGTGTTGACCTGATCCCGTAGAGTCGAGTAAGGATCTTCTTTGTCGCCGACCCATTCTCATCGTTCAAGCCGAGGAGCCGAACAGCACGTTCCCTGAGCCGACGCTGAATGAACAGGTCAGTCTCGGGTATCAAGGCCGCTTCTAGCGCCGCTACGTAATCGGCTACGCGGTCAAGGCCGCTCTCGAAGCTTGGGTTGAACTCCTTCGCGCCACCGTAGAGGAACCAACGCCTCGCCACGTTGAACCATGTGGACCTCCAAGCCGGGGAGGACTTCAGCGAGGTAACGAAGGGCTGCCACCCCTGCACGTCGGCTTTGTCGATCCGGAACGGTCGCGGAGAGTTGTGAACCGAGTCCAAGATCACGCGGTTGGGGTACAGTTTTGTTGGGGTAGAGTCGCACTCCTGAACGGTCACCGAAATGAAGGCCAGATCTCCAGGCCAAGATAGCCGGAGCAGAAAGAGAAGTTCTTCCGCGTCGGCGAGGATCGCATCGACCCCACTAATTTCATCACATGCGCGGGGGATAGACTGGTATTCGCGCTCCATGAGACACTCGCCGATCATTGCTTCGCAGAAAAATTGGCGAGCGTAGTTGAGCCTACATTGCTTGCCTAGGAGTTCGAGCGCGAAGTCGGAGAACTGGAGCTTCCACGGCGAATAGGGGTCATCGCCGATCTGCCTGAACGCATCAGATTCGACATTACGAGCCAGTATTCGGAGTGTCGCTGCGGGCACCCTTCAATAATAGAGTGTCCATGAACGACATGCTAGGACTGATGATCCATTCGCGCTCTGAAGCTATCCAATAGCGTTGACGGAACCCTTCCACGACTCCCGGCGGTTTTTGTGGGACCATCCTTGAGAACTACCTGCAGACGTCGGAGTCAGCGCATGCGATTGCAGCCGGATATTGGCGCTCAGTGGGCAGAGAGGCCATGCCTCTCATAGTTGGCTCAGGCCGGTAGCGGAGCAACAGTCAAGGACGCGTGTTTTACGCGCGGCGCGTCAGCGGTCGTGATCCTTGACGGCTGCGGAAGCGAAGGGCAGGGGTTCGACTTAAGGCTTTCGGGCCGCAATGTCAGCTCGGATCACGTTCAAGTAGTCGCCGGCAGATTCTAAAGCTTGCTCGGCATCATGGCGAGAAACAAATCCGGTGTCATCATAAAGGGCTGTATTGCGCTTCCGGCGCAGACGATCAAAGACAATCAGCAGACCGGCATGTTTCTTGTCGATGCGCGACCGCACGAAATCGATGATGGCGATGTGGTGCCCAGGCTGACTTCTGGCACGAAATCCATGACTGAACATGAATCCAAGGGAACATTTGAGCATTGCTTCGTAGGCTTGCTGGAGACAAGCCTCTTCATCAAAGGCGAGAATTTTGTGAGCCGAGGCCAGCTTCTTATCCGCGCTCGCGAGAAAACGGTCGATTTGTGCCCAGTCAACCGCGTGCGGCTTTAGCTTCTTCATTCGGACCTATGAGTGGAACACGCTTATTGTGCCAGACGTTTTCCAGAAACGCATCCTTCCGAGCGCGGCGCGACCCAAATTCCTTCGCTGTTAGAACCGTGTAGTTGATTTCGCGCCCTAGCTGCCGCTCAAGCTTTCCCACGGCCTGTGCTAAATCTTTCTCGCGCGGGGAGCCAATTACGAGCACGTCTATATCGCTGGCAGCGTCCTGCTGGTTGCTCGCAAATGAACCGTACAAGTATGCCTCGTCTATTCCCTCAATTCTCTTGAGGGATTGCGCGATCAGGGGTGCCGCACCAATGGTTTTCGCAACGATCTTGCGCACTTCATTAAGAAGCGGATACTCCCGGTTTAGTTGAAAATACTTTTGGCGGCCACTTATTTCCGACCGGAATAGACCGTCGCGCTCCAGGCGTCCCAGCTCTTTCGACAGGTTAGACGGATCGAGGCTCAGCCGCTCCGCCAAGTCGCGCAAGTGGTGACGGGCGGTCGGGTTTGTGAAGTAATAAGCCAGCAGTTGCTGGCGCGCCTTAGAGCGAAAATCAAGCATGTGGTAGAAGCATACCACATGTGTGGTAATAACTGACAACGGTAAAGATGGGGAGCTCACTCGCGTTCAACAAACCAGAACGGGCTAAATCCTATGTGGACTCCCAATTTCTATCTAGTCCGATGGCTCCAACTGGCGAAGCATCCCCAAGCTGATAAACCTGATCTTCCTCTTCGTTTTCGTCAGCCTCGTCTCGCCCGTGAACGGAATTTTCCTAAGTATCCCCGGCCTGTGTCGCACTGAGAACTTGCCAAAACTGTTCAGCTTCATCGTGAACCCGTTCGTACCCAAATTATTGAGCAAAGTGTGCTCGATGCACGAGATCACGGTGTTGACAATGTGCTCTGCTTCTTTCTTGGTGGGTAAATTCAAAGCCTGCTGAACCCTCCCGGCCAACTCGTCCCGACCCATTCGTAAGCTCTCTCGCATGAAGTTCAACTCCTTTCGAAAGAGGTGTCTCACATGCTGAATACTGCAATTGCCACCAATCAACCCACTTTCCCGATGAATTTTTCCGTTGAAAAGAAGCCGTACAAAACTGACCCGTTCACGTTGATCGATGGCCGCTACGTCGGGCACGACGGATTCGTCGTCCCGAAAGACTTTGACGAGTTCCACCAAAGGTTTCCCCACCATATCCCAAACTGGGTGAAGAGGCACGCCGACAGGCTAGCTCTGAAGGAGGACTTGGAGGACTGGACGCAAGACCTAATAATCCACCTGAAATACCTGCCGCCCATGTCCAAGCACCGGGAGGCTAGCAAGGAGGATGTCGTTCAAACATTCGATCCTGCGAAGCACCACGGTGCGAACCAGGCCCGATTCTTGAACTACATCAACTTGTGCCTCGCGAACAAGTTCAGAACCATTCATTCCAAACGCAGAAAGGACGCGATGTGCCACACAGGTAATTTGTCGCTGACCGGGCAAGTGGACGCAAAGAACTGTAGCGAGGCAGATGACGAGTATTGCCACGAGCACTCGGAATACCTTCGCCGGACTGCTGACATTTCCGAGAAGCGGGCACGGGACCGAACTTTCGTCAGAGAGTTCGTTGATTTCGTGAGGCGGAAAGACCGGAGCGTTCTGCCTGCAATACAGTCGATCCTAGCCACTGGCACGCCGGACGATGCGGCTGAGTTCCTTGGGATCACGGGCGCCCGGTTCTCTCGGCTGCGGACTCGTATACGACAGTTGGGCAAGTGCTTCATGACGGGGGACGACCACATCCCAAAGCAGAGAAGGCCCTACAAAAAGCGTGTGAAGGCAATGGCGAAGCCAAGCCTCGTCCCGGCCTGATCCAACCCCAGAAAAGCCCTGAGCATCCGGATCGGCGACGATTCGCTGCTCAGGTATTTCCGTCGAACGGCGCCTGTAAGTTGTTTTGTAGCAGTTTCCCTTTTGAAATCGTTCCCCAAAGGTGTGACGAACTGATGGCGTGGGCTTCGCCATCCGGAGGCTGCCTTTGAACCCATGATTTCAACCCACGATCGCAACGTCTCTAACGACTTCTCAAGAACTTAGGCGGCCACCCAGAGTCACGTAAGTCGTTCAAACTACAACATAAACAAGCCCTGAAAAGGCTGGCGTCGGCGGTTCAACTCCGTCCCTGGCCACCATATTTATCAGTGACTTAGCAGAACAGCCCGAAATTTCACACCTGTGATTTCACACCTGTGGTCGCTCACACCTAAGCAAACGGCTTTCGAACTGGCGAGTGGTTAACTTCCGCATTACGACCATCCGGACATCGGGAAACGCAACCGTTTATCGGCACTTTTCAAGCGACTAGAACCAACAGGAGAATGGATGTTCAATCCGACAGTCGGAGTGTGTCAATCAGGGCGGAGAGAGCAGCAGGCTGATTGCGACGGCTCGGGTAGTAAAGAAAGTAGCCTTGGAATGTTGGGCACCAATCTCTCAAGACTTGAATCAAGCGTCCCTCTGAAGTGCAACCACAGATACGGACAATCCGACGTGGTTGCGCAGTCAAAGGCGTAACGCGGGTTACTTATCGCCCGTCTACGGCTTTGGCTATTCACAGATAGATTTCCATTCGTACCGACTAGTCTTCTCGTTGTAAACCTGTTTCAGCTCGCAATGGTCTGTGCCAATCGGAGGGATTCGGTACGGCTCAATTGGCTTAATAGACGGGGGAACAATCGAGCAGATACGTGGGGAACAGATTGGCGGTATTGCGAGTGTCGAAGTACAGATCGGTCGAACTTCCCCGTTGACGCAAGAACAAGTACATTGACTATTGTCCTGTGCTGCCACGGGATAAGCTACGGCGAAGAGCACGGCGGCGAGTACTGCCAGAACTGCGAAAGACCGTTTCATTGCATTGCCTCTTTGACTCCAAATTTCTACCAGAGAACCTGAGAGACGGGGGGGTAAAAGATTTACTACTTGCAAGTTATCGAAGGATTATCTACCGCTAACTTCAAACACGCTCCTCTTGCCTTTTGTGCTGCTGATTGCGGGTCATAGACGGGTCCGAACGCCCCTTGGCGATAATCTGCAGCGCAATTCTTATATCCGCAGTATATTGAGCCAAACGGACCTTGCCGATAGTACGAATCAGGTGACGGTGTTATGTCTGTGGACGTACATTCAACGTCGCCACCGCCTGTTGAATGACATGTTGTTTGTACCTGTGCGCTGGCTAAACCAGTCAGCATGATTGCCACGGCGATTACGACCGCCATCTTCTTCATGTCCACATCTCCCTGTCAGGGTTCCTAGTTCTTGACCGTCATGGTCTCCGAGTCAGTAGCCTTCTTACCAGTAACTCCTTCCAACGCAGTTAGAACTCCTCGATAGTCGTTCTTGTCACATTGGATTGCGAGTCCACCTTTCTTGTCACCGTCGGCCCAAGTCAGTCCGACATAATGCTTCTTGGACTTCGTAAGCGCCATCAGGCCACCGATGCCAAAGGAAACGACTGCCAAGCCGATGGCAGCGCCCACACGGCGATGATCGTCTTGTCCGTAG
>Ga0187860_1001545_pt1 | contig 20200 bp, 17 predicted proteins | sample June2016WEW_10_4_FD_132981 | JGI IMG/M metagenome (GOLD analysis project Ga0187860, IMG submission 132981) | Peatland microbial communities from SPRUCE experiment site at the Marcell Experimental Forest, Minnesota, USA - June2016WEW_10_40 | ecosystem: Environmental > Terrestrial > Soil >...
CGCGACGCATGCTCGGCTTCGTGATCCACAACCATCCGCACCGCACGGGCGCGAACCTCAGCGGAAAACTTGTTCGTCGTTTTGCTCGTCATGGCTCCACCTTCTCAGGAGTTGGAGCCTCCGTTCAACCCGGAGCGGTTCAGTTTGACCGTTTAAATTGTATTCGTCAAAGCCCTGAATCACTTCGGGTCAAGTCTCAGCCATGTCATTAGCCGCGGTCTGAGTTCTGAAACAATTAACCAGCGTTCGGTGTCGGACATCATTTTGATTTCCGGGAATTGCGAAAGGTCGCGCGCGCCGGTCGTGAGCTCGGTAATTCGGAAACACGTGGAAGCGGCTCGTTTGAGGTCGCGGACCCTGGCTTCACCGTCAGCGACAAAAAACTCATGAAGTTCGATAATGATTATTGACCCTTTCAGAGTTACAAAAGTCTTCTCATCAAACAAATCAAATTCACCGCCTTCTATGTCACATAAAATCACGCATTTGGAGAGGTCGACATCATGGTTCTTTCTGAGTTCTTCAAAGGAGTCGCGCGTTGCAGCCCCGTGTATCCTCACGCGATCATGGACCTTGTTCAAACGCGCGTTGGATTCAATGTATTTTTGGCGCTGTTCCAAAACCTCATATGAGTGAGAGATGTCAAAAGTGTTGTGGATCAATACACCTATGCTGTAAAGCCCGTGGCCGGCGCCCACGTTAATGAAGGTCTTGTGGGTTGAAGGGATGGATTTGAGCGTCTCCAGAATCTCTTGTTCGAAAAGTCCGAGCAGAATAGCCGCCCGATAGTTGCGGTCCGGGTCATTTATCCAATTCTCATTTTTAAGTCGGAGACCCTTGAATGGACCATAGGCGACCACTCCGCCAAAGATGTCATTTACGCTCTTCGATACCTCGACCTGAATCTTCTCCGGAGAAATGCCAATCTTCTTCCTAAAGAATCTGCTTGTCCTGCGAGCCGCCGCAACCACGCCCTTGGACGTGAGTTCATCGAAAAATTGCCTAGCTAGCGTCACTCGTTTTGCTCTCATTTGATTCACAGGCGTTCTAATTAACCGGGATTCCCCGGATGGCTCCCGCGGATCAGTCCAAAGCGACCATGGCATTGATAACAACGCCTAATACTGGTCTTACAGAGTGTTGGGGCGGGCAGATCGGGTTCTTGCATCACTTCAGCATTTTCTGTCGCTGGCACCGCTTCTCTCTAAGCGCAGACACTATTCCATGTTGCGCCAGTAGCAATTCATTGCATCTCGAAATCCCGACAAAGTCGGTCATCAACCTTAAACATTATGGTTATGCGACTGGCGCTGCAAACCACGGAATCCGAACGGCACACCAAATGATATGAACCTATCTCAAAATCACGAATGAGTGTCGATCCGCTATAAATGTCGGATGATTCGGCTGAGTGACGAGCAATGGGAGCGCATCCGGAAGCATTTTCCGGAAGAGCACGTTTCCGATGGCCGCCCTGGACGAAAACCGATCCCGACACTGCGCGTGCTTGAAGCGGTTCTGTGGATTCTCAATACAGGTGCGCAATGGCACATGCTGCCGCAGAGCTATCCGAACTACAAAACAGTGCATCGGCGCTTTCAGACTTGGTGCAGCAATGAAGTTCTGCGTCGAGTGCTGACGGATGTTGCCAACGAGCTTCGCGACAAAGGAGTGTTGGACGAAGAAGAGAGCTTCATCGACGCGACCTTCGCGATGGCCAAGGGCGGGGGTGCGGAAATCGGCTCGACCAAGCGTGGAAAAGGCATGAAAATCATGGCGATCGTGGATCGTCACGGCTTGCCACTGTCGGTGAGCACGCATGCGGCAAATCATCATGAGGTACGTCTGGTCCAATTGTGTTTTGACTTTTACATGATTGAAGCCAAGCCCGAGAACCTCATTGGCGACGGCGCCTATGATAGTGACCCGCTCGATAACGACTTACGCAAAGACGACATCGAGATGATCGCGCCGCACCGATCCAATCGCCGCAAGTGCGCTACGCAAGATGGGCGCCGGCTCCGGCGACATGCGAGGCGTTGGTTAGTCGAAAGGTTCTTCGCTTGGATTCAATGGCAACGCCGCATCCTTGCCCGCTGGGAGTTTTATCCGAAGAACTTCCTCGGCTTCGCGCAACTCGCTTGCCTTGTCATCCTCTTCAAGCGATTTTGAGATAGGTTCATCAAAGATTATCGCACCCGCGTCAGGCTCAAGCCCTTTGTCAAATCCATCCCATACAGTCGCCGACGCGATTGAATTGTGTACCGACAGAGCATCGGCTCGTGCGCAAAGCACCTCGGGGTAAGCGACAAGGGCTTTATTGGCGATAGAATAGATAGTTTGACGTGTCGCGCTTAACTCAAGCCCTATATTGTTTTCTGCTCGAGAGCCAATAAGAGTTTTCGAAGAGCTTGTTTGCTTTCATCATCCAGACCGGCGCCGTTTGGACCGGACGTGGGGCCGCTTGGACGTGCCCTGAACTCCGGCATCATGCCTCGGCGTGCAATACTGGCAGTTGATACGGGCTCCTGCCGTTCAAGATATACCTTGCGCGGCGGGCGAAGTTCCATTTTCACCAATCGGCGCACAAATATTCCGGCGATCAACAAGCCGATAGCACAAACGAAGAGCATGCCAAATGATGTCTTGCTGCGAGAAGCCGCCGACTCCGTGTCGCCATTCTCACCCGCTCGGAAATCTTTCTCTGCATCCTTTTTGTCGGCATTTGCGACGGACGCATGCAAATCTTCCGTCTGTCTCCCTCCCTCCTCGGGAGCAATTTCGCCGACGGGCCCCCGCGCAGCGCCAACGACCGACGATGAAGAGACAGGCTGTGCCACCCTACCGGTTTGGTCCGATGTTGAAGGGTTAGGCCACACTGCGTTGTTGGCAGGGACCGGCGATGGGGGTACAGGCCAAACAAACCATCGCCTTGGCTACCAAGGGCCGGGCTTTGTCTGATGATCGTCCCCTTCCAGGCGCATGCGAGCTCCAGGTACCAATGGCCGAGCTGCTAACGATACTGAATTAACGACGCAAAAAAAGCTCTGCACCTAGTTGAATCTTCGGCGGACATAGTGATTACTGCCTTTGTGCTCACCTGCGGAGGGCCGGCTCTGCCCATGTCGTCGCGGTTCGAAATTGACAGATTAGACCTCGTAGCAGTCACGCTTGCATTCGAGGGGGGAGGCCCAGAGCGCGATACGGTACTCCTCTGCAATGCGCTCGCCGACAAGGGCGTGCGTATTGCCATTTTGGTACACCACGAGGAGGGTTCGCTGCGGGCCTTACTCGATCCTGCGATCCGCGTGGTCGCCGTTCCAGGACGCCGGATGCGTTACGCGGCTCCCGGCCTGCGACGGATGATCCGTGCGCTCGCTCCGCGCGTTGTTCTTAGCTCGGGCACAACTAACCTCCCCACGCTGATTGCGATGCGCACGTTGCCGCGGAGGGGCCGTCCGAAGCTTGTGCTGCGCGAAGTTGCGGTTCCGTCCATGGCGCACCACGACCCGTACCGGGCGAATTGGATCGCTTACCGAATGCTGCGGTACCTTTATCGGAATGCCGACCGTATCATTACTCTCACCGACGGCGCATGCTGCGAACTCGTGCAGAATTTTTCAGTTCCTGAACAAATGATTTCGGTTATGCGTACCAACGCCGTGATTCCGCCGGCAATGGTGAAAGAGTTAGAGCAGTGGGATGGTGAAAAGGGCCGCGAACACGATCTTATCATATGCGTTGGACGTCTATCGGCTGAGAAGGATCAGCGCACGCTTTTACACGCGGTGACACTCTTGCCGCCGGACCGACCATGGCGTCTCGCGATCGTTGGGGACGGTCCCGACCGGGCCGCGCTTGAAAGCCTTGTGCGCAGCAACGGCCTTTCGCAGCGCATAGCATTCATCGGTCAGGTCGCCGATCCGTTTGTCTGGATGAGGAAGGCGCGCGTGGCCGTCTGCTCCTCGATTTATGAAGGTCTCGGCAACGCAATCATAGAGGCGCTTGCCTGCGGCACGCCGGTCGTTTCGACGGACTGTCCATACGGGCCGCGAGAGATTCTGCAGGGCGGTCGCTACGGAACGCTCACGCCGGTCGGCGATCCGGTTGCCATGGCTATGGCGATTCGAGTCGCGTTGAATCAGGTTCCTGATCGGCCGTCGCTGATGCGGCGTGGCCTCGATTACACGGCCACGCGCGCCGCAGCCCGATTTCTTGAGATCGTCGATGAAATTGCACCGACAACGCCCGGCGCGCAGCGCACAATAGCCGTGGCAGGTGCGTCGTGAGGGAACCAATGGGTCAGCGCCTGCTGAGAGGCATTCTGAAGCGGGCCGCGCGTTCTCTTCGCTCGAAACCGTTTGCGATGCGTAACACTACCCCGCTCTTGAGCTTCACGTTCGACGACGTTCCCGAATCGGCCTTCACGAACGGCGCGGCAATCCTGGAGCACTACGGGGTCCGCGGGACGTTCTACATCGCCGCGGGTACCTGCGGCACCATCGACACTCATTGGCGCGTGATCGACCACGATCAGATCCGGGCGCTTCATCATCGTGGTCACGAGATCGGCTGTCATACATTCTCGCATGCTCGCGTCGATATGCTCGACGGGCGGGCGATGGAGGACGAATGCCGTCGCAACGCCGATGCACTACGCGATGTGTGCCCCGATATTCGGCTGACGAATTTCTGCTACCCCTACGGCCAAGTTTCACTGCCACGCAAGCTGCAGCTGCAGAAACGTTTCGATAGCTGTCGTGGATGCTTTGAAGGCATCAATGCCGGAATTGTTGACCTCGGCCTGCTCCGGGTGATCGAATTGTACGAGCGAAAGTTGACGTGCGACGCGGTCCGGCGCCTCGTGCGCGAAACACGCGACCGCAACGGATGGCTGATCTTGTACACCCACGATGTCGCGGAGACCCCGAGTTGGATCGGCTGTTCACCGCAGCTACTGCGCGCTGCTGTTGAGGCGGCTCAGGAAGCGAAAATTCCGTGTCCGACGATACGGGAGGCGCTCACGGCGATCGGATACTCGCGGACAAATGCAGGTGGCGTCGGCGCCATCGCGTCAAACACGTTGCCATGAAGATTTACATTTTGGGGTTTGTCTGTGCTTTGGCATGTTTGCCGTGTTGGGGGCATGCAGTCTCCGAGGCACCTTTGGCGGCCGAACGCCAATCGTCCTTCGCGCGCGGCATTAATCTTTCCGGCGGCGAATTAAATCCTCAGCGTAATCGGGCAGTTTATGGCAAGGACTATATCTATCCCCCACTGCGCGAGCTCGATTACTACGCGGACAAGGGCTTTGCTGTGGTGCGGTTGCCGTACCGCTGGGAGCGCCTGCAGCGGTCGCTATTCGGGGAGCTCGACGGCGCCGAGCTCGGCCGCATCAAAAGCTTCGTGGCCGCGGCCAAGGCGCGCAACATGCGGGTCATCCTCTCCCCGCACAATTTCGGGCGCTATTTCCTCGACGGCAACGAGACGCTTATCGGCACGGCGGGCGTGCCGATCGAGGCCTTCGCCGATTTCTCGCACAAAGTGGCCGTCGCATTTGCTGGCAATGATGCGGTCTATGCGCTCAGCCTGATGAACGAGCCGCACGATTCGCAGGGCCTCTGGAAACAAACGGCGCAGGCCGGACTCGATGCGATCCGAGCCGCCGACCACCAACGGTTAGTGCTCGTTCCCGGCGATCAGTGGAGCGGGGCATGGAGCTGGCGGCGCTACAATGACGACTTTCTCCTTGACGATGCAGCCGATCACATCATGTACGAGGCGCACCAATACTTCGACCTAGATCACAGCGGGACTTATAAGCTCAACTATACGCTCAACGGCGCTTCGTCGGACCGTGGCGTCGAGTGGGTCCGCCCTTTTGCCCAGTGGCTCAAGCTGCATCAAGTGAGGGGTATCATCACCGAATTCGGCGTCCCCGGCGATGATCCGCGGTGGCTTGAACTGACGCGGCAGTTGCTCGCGTATTTAGCGCAGGAGAATATCCCGTGGATCTATTGGGCGGGTGGGCCGTGGTGGGGGAATTACCCGCTTTCGGCGGAGCCGAAGAAGAACGGGGTGGACGCCCCGATTATGTTGGTGTTGACGAAGGACTATGGAATTCTGCCGAATCGGCCTTCGCAATAGACACTTGTATTGTCGCGCTAAACTGCAATTTGCCGTTGATCGTGTCCGCCTGTCTCGTTAACCATCGGGCGCAGATGCGTGGCTGACTTGCTTTCACTATCAAACACGTGTGTTAGTTTGATGCGTCCAAAAGTGGATGATTTTGCTCATTTTCAAGATAGATTTCTGGAAAGTCAGCTCTGGAAATTTAGCGGTAACGCGGCTATTACACCCCTAAGGTCGGTTAGACCGTAATTGGTAAGAGTTTTAGCGATCTCTTTTAACCATGTGCACGCCGTATGAAAACCGGGTTGATGGCGAGATCAAGCGGATCACTTCGGCCTCGCTGCTTATTGCAAATTTGGAAAAGCATAGGCTCTCTGCTGCCCATCGAATTGCCAGCGTCGAAAGCGTATCCGTGATTGCTAAGAATTTACGCAGGAGCTCGATATATGCCCTTCGCCTCGTTTCGCGAGAGCATATCTTTGGGCTAGCCGATCAAGCAATAGTGAGTGCCGCGGGTTTTTTGACGACACTTCTGATTGCTCGCTGGAGTGATTCAACTCAACTGGGTGTATACGCCCTCGGACTTTCTGTGCTTTTGTCTTTGCTGGCGTTTCAAGATTCTTTTATTTTGCAGCCCTATATGATTCAGAGATACAATTTGGAGGGAACCCCTGCTGAACGGGCCGGCGCATCTCTGACACTCAGTATCCTGTTCTCGGCGGGGAGCATATTGGCACTGACCGTCGCCGCGTTGGGTTTTCTGGCATTGGGCGGGGGCCCAGAGATCGTCGTTATGACCTGGGCTATAGCGGCGATCGTACCGTTTGCGCTGACGCGGGATTTCGCTCGGCGGTTTGCTTTTGCACACTTCAAAACGGCTCAGGTCCTTTTCCTGGATTTGACCGCGGCAATAATTCAGCTTTCCGCACTAGGTTGGCTGGGGGCGAGCGGGCGCATGTCTGCCACGAGCGCCTGCGCCGCTCTCGGCGCAGCATGTGCATTACCGACTGCCATATCGCTGTACTATACGCGGGCGGAATTTACGATTCGCCTGCCACACGTGCGAGTGACGCTCAAGCAAACTTGGGCGCTGGGGAAATGGCTTCTCGTGGGCCGAATAACCGACCAGGCTAAGGGATACACCACTTACTGGCTAGCGGCGGCCGTCGGCGGCGCGGCCGTCACGGGCGTGTTCAGCGCTTGCATGAGCATTGTCGGCTTTGCAAATCCTCTAATGATCGGACTATTCAATATCATCATGCCAAAATACGTCTTGGCGTGGAAGCATGGCGGTGGGCCGCGACTCTGGCACGAAACGATCCGGAGCACAGCGCTGATTGCAGCTCTGATGACGGCATTCAGCCTGGCTGTCTTGTTAGTCGGTGAGGACGTGATGCGTTTTCTCTATCACGGAAAGGATTTCGAGGGGCATGGTCAAACCCTCACAGTGTTGGCCTTGGCAATATCTTTTGGGAGTCTTGGCACGCCAGCACAAATTGCGCTGGCAACCATGGAGCGTTCTCGCGCGCTCATGTTGAACACCGCAGTCCAAGCCGTTGTCACAATGGTTCTCGTCTGGATATTGATGATGGAATGGGGCCTGTTGGGTGCTGCTTATGGAATGCTCGCGGGGGCCCTGATCGGCTGCGTTGGATGCTGGATTCCGTTCTACGCGCTCGTTCCAAAGGTCGGCGACCCTGCACCTGCCCTGCGCGTGCTCCAAGAATTTGAGAAGTAGGTCGATAACCGACTCTTATAATGATCAGCAAGACCTCCTCGAAATCGTCCGCAAGATCAAACACGCCGGCAATGGGAATTGCGAGCGGTGCAGAAATAGATCGCTATCGCAAATTTGCGCACGGCGAAATAAGACCGAGCCGAAGAACGAGATGGAAGCGCCAAGCAATCGACCTTCGCGATAGGCGGTTTGCGCTGTCGCCCGTTACGATGATGTGATGTCGATTTCGTCCGCTTCTGCGCGGGAGAATCGTTGACCGAGAATTCTAATGATAAAAAGCGGATTGCCCGCGAGATAGCGCCGCGATAGCCGCCATGGCTCCTGCGTAAGACGCTGAAGCCACTCTACCCGGAGCGACCGCACCCAGGCCGGAGCCCGCGCCACATTCCCAGTAACGAAATCGAACCAAGCCCCGACGGCAAAACCCAACCTGGCGCCTGTTGCCACCAAATTGTCAGCGAGCCACAACTCCTGTTTCGGATTGCCCATTCCGACGAGAACGATATCGGCATTCGATGCTTTGATTATGGCATTAATTTTTGCCGTATCGTCTTTCTCAAAGTACCCGTGATGGTATCCGACGATCTGATGCCGAGGGAATGTTGCGGAGAGACGCTCCGCAGCGCGCTGTATGGTGGCTGGGCGACTGCCAAGCAAGAAGATGCGATAGCGGTGCCGCGTATTTTGAAGATAATGGGGGGTGAAATCTGTCCCATTGAGGTTTTGCGGAAATGCTTTGCCGAAGAGCATGAAACTCGCTATATCTACACCGATACCGTCATTGAGAATGATCGAGTTCCGCATGATGGTCCGAACGTGCTCATTCCGAGCGGCAATATTCAACGCGTGTGCATTAGCGAAAGCCACGATGGTGGAATCCGCGCGCTCAAACCGAGCATCGAGCCGTTCTACCGTCTGTGACACCGTGCCGACGCAAACCGGCACACCCAGAATGGTGCGCGTCGTCACTCCACAAATATGGTCATACATTTCGGCGTATGCCTGAGAAACCCGCTGCCAGTCATAGGCCGACGCTGCTTCGATTGAAGTCCTACGGTATTTTGGATAATCCGCTTCGATCTCTCGCCATTTTCCGATGAACGCGTCGGCTGCCGTTTCCGCGTCGGAAAAATCAACGAGCATGCCGACAGCCGTGCCCGTGACGAGGTGGCGGAAGGTCGGGATGTTGTTTAGCACTGGAAACAATCCCGCCGACATGCCTTCCACCGCCGCCACGCCAAATCCCTCATATTCCGACGCGCTCACCATCACCGAACAGCGTCCCATCAGCTGCCGAATTTTATCCTCACCGGGATCGATAACGATCTCCACCGCATCGCGTACCTGAAGCCTTTCAGCGAGCGCTGTCAGGTCGGTGACGTTAATGTCCCATTGGCGGCCAGCGATCGTCAGTTTCCATTGCGGATCAAGTCGGCGCAGAGCGGCAACAAAAGAAATCAAATGGTCCAACCGCTTGTTGCTCGACAGCCGGCCTAGCGCAAGAACGCCCTTTGCCGGCACCTCAGAGGAAGCGTTGTCGTATTTGGAAACGTTCACCCCGTTTTCAATACAGACGACACCATGCTTTCGAACCTTGCCGAAAAGTTCGTGATCGGCGGCGCTGACGGCTGCAACGCCGTCATACCAAGCCAACGACATTCTAGTGACAGTGAAAAAGTACAGTCGCTTGAGGCGCGCGGCGTAGGGCGTGTGAAAAAAGCCGCCGTGCGTCGTTATCACAAGCTTCTTTCGGTGCAGCGGCTTGGTCCAGGCGAGATAATCGCAAAAAAAATCTATAGCATGGACGTGAATGACGTCCGCGTCGCGGACATACCTGATTGCGGAAGGAGCAAACGGATACCGCGGCGAGCCAAAAAAGGAAAGGCGAACGACCTCCACGCCGTCGACTGCGTCTTGCCTAGGCAACTCACAGTCTTGCGTTGCGCCGAACACACGATTCAGCGTGACGACGCGTACGTGATGGCCCGCGGCGACTTGAGCCGAGGCCAACTCCCGAACCACCCCCTCCAGTCCGCCGACCGCGGGGTAAAACTGACGCACCACATGGACGATATTCATACGCCTTTACCAATGGGCTCCAACACTCCGACCGCGATCTTTTCAGGACGGCAGGTCGAGAAAGCGGAAGGTACATTCGGCTTAACCGTTCGAGCCCGCACCGGCTTTCGCCGAACAGCGTTAACGCTAAAACCACCTGTAAAACCTTAAACTTAATCCTATTCCCACCCTGGAGAAAAGTCGAGGCGATCGAAGCTCGTTGAGTTGGCGGCTGCATGGTCGGGCCGCTTTCGCGACCCGGGGTGTTCCTCGATGAACGCCATCAATATTCCATTCGGGCCTTCACTTATCGCGACAAACCGCAGGGGTTGATCCAGTCGCTACTCAGCTTGGCACGTTCGTCCAGCATCGGCGATAGCGCGGTCGGTCCGATCTCGACCCACATTGTGCATCAACTGCTCGTGGATCTGCGGCTCGATCGGCTCGATCGGCTCGCTTTCCGTCACACGATGATCGACACGGCCATCGTAGCCAAGGAGGTCGATAAAGGAGCCGGCCTTGCTCCGCTTCGAGACCGGGTCTTGGCAAAGGATGCGGAGACGATCGCCGTCGGTGATGACGAGCCCGATTTGGCCATGTTCCGTGTTGCCACCCGCAGTTTCGCCCCCGCCAATATCGGTCTGAGGCGTCAAGCGCGGCTTCTCGGATGTCAGATCGCTTCTTGTCGTGATCAGCAGGGTCTGCTCGAAATTGTCCGCAAGATCATGCACGCCGACAATGGGAATTGTGAGCGGTGCAGCCAGGGCGAGGGGTTTCCGCGTGACGATGGCGACCTATTTCGTTCTGTGTTGCGGGCGGCGGATCAAAGGTGGATCGCAAATTTGCGCAGGGCGATGTTACACCCAACCGCTTTTAGATTCTTTCTTCGCTAGGCATTCCGATCGTGGACCGCCAACTTACGTAGGGCAATTTTCGAAGTGGGCCAAAGTGTTAAGACCAGCGGCTAATAATAATGGGGACCTCGAATAATCGCCACCGATCGTCAGGCGCCCCGAATTTACCCGCGAATGATTCGGCTTTGTTCCCGTTTCGATTCTGTGCTGTTCACCCCAAAGATGCCCGCGATTCCCAGCTACGGCAATTATTCGAGGTCCCCTAATGTAAGACAAAATTTGCAAGGGCCGTATTCCGCAGCAGCGCGAGAAAAAACGCCGACCCTCCGTGCGAACCGAGACCGATAAAGTGTCCGAATTAAGCATGACGGTTATACGATACCGCATAAATGATATAAAAGTGGTCAGCGCAGCTTTCGCCGGATATCGTTAAATGACCTGCATGAGCTCAGAGGATCTAAAACGAGAAATCACCGCGCGATGAGTGTTGTATCGACTCCCTCTACCATTTCAATCGGTGAACCAGCAGGACCGCAGGCGACGACCCTGGCGGCGGTCGTGGTATTTGCTGCTGTTCTCTTCAATATTGCGCTTTGCTTTGTCAATACGACGCTGTTCGGGGTCGGCGTTAGTGCCGTTATTGCTGCGGAGATCGCGCTGATCGGAATGGCGTTAGGCCTGATTTGGTACCGCGGCTACGCATTGTATACGATACTTTTGCTGTTGACGGCCTATTTCTTCGCCGTGATGCTCATTCGCTCCGAGCTTGACCCTAAAATCGCGCGCGACCTTGTCATACCGATCGTATTTTTCTTCTTGGGTCGCTATCTTGGGTCTTTTCGCTCGGCCGACAGGCTAGTGACGCTTTTGATTTTTGTCGCGCTCGGCGGCGCTTTGTTCGAATGGCTGGCATTGAACACGTACCTGCACTTTTTCGATGTAATTCATTATTATCAAGCACGCGGAACCGAGCAAACCCTGGAGGCTGATACGGCCGCTGGCCTGTTCATTAAAGGCACTGAGACTGCGGGAGGCCTATTCATCAACGCCACCCGGTTCGATGAGCGCACCCTGTTGCCGTTTTTAGGAGAGCACAGGGTATCCGGGATCTTCATGGAGCCGGTCTCCCTGGGTAACTTCGGCGCAATCGCGTTCGCATGGGTGCTGCTGCGCGATCGCTCACGAATTTGGATCTTCGGCGCTAAAATACTCGCCATCGCGACAATCCTGGTGCTAGCTGACGCACGGTTCGGCTTCTATCTTTGCCTTTTTGCGCTGGTCATTTACATCGCAGCGCCGCTCATCCGCCCCACGATGCTTTTCGTTGCACCGTTTTTAGCGATCATTGCGCTTGTGACGTATGCCGGCATTCATTGGAATGAAGTCTGGGACAACACGATAATTGGACGGTTTTTGTCTTCCGGTCATTCCATCGCGTCCCTTGATCCGTGGCAGGTCTTAGGATTGCGAATAAGTAGCTTGTTCTCGAGCGGCTATGCCGGCGATTCGGGCTACGGGTATGTGCTGGTCAAGGTCGGTCTTGTGGGCTTGGCAGCAATCTGGGCGTTATTCACCTACGCTCCGGTCTTCGACGAAGATGCGTGGCGCTTCAAACTCTTCATCGTATTTTACATTGTCTTTCTGCTCACCATCAGCGCGTCGCTGTTCTCGATCAAGACGGCAGCGCTTTTGTGGTTCCTTTACGGCACGTTGAACAACAAAAAGGAAACCGCTCGGGTGGCGGCTTCCGAAACGCTCGCCGGAACTAGTTCGGAAGTTGCCTACTAACGGCGTCAATTGGTGTTTCATCCGGGGAATCGTCTACTAACACCACAATCAAGCTGAGAGATGCGGTCCCGCTGACCAAGCACGACTGCCGAAATCGCGACGCAATCACGAGGCGGCGATAGAAGGTCCGGTCCGCGCCGCCCTGCCGGATGGGCTACGGGTGTACCGTGTCACACTCTTATCGCCATAAGGGGGAAATGGATGTCGAGTAGGCACGTTACGAGTGCGATTTAGTCCTACACGATTCAGGATCTAATGGTTGCTTGCTCCGTTGCTTTGAGCCGCGTGAATCCTTGGGGCAGCAGTCGTCGACGACTTGATCGAGATAAAAGGCGCGAGCACCGCGATGCATTTGCTCCGCGTGTTTGACGAATCAGATAGGGTTAGGTGATCGGAGGCAACTTCGGCCGACCCGGAATCCTGCCGGCACCGAATGGGCTTATACGCGAGGCTCGTTCGAACAATCTGTGGATAGCGTGGATAAGCTCCTACTCGTCTCCTTTTGGACTGCGGATATGCGATTGAGAAATGCGGATAGGCGATCGTGATGCTTGTGAAGCGATACGCCGCGATACAAAAAAGCCAAGCCCACCAAGGGCAACGACTCTTCGGGCGTTAGGGGACCGAATTGTGCTTCGCGCAATCCTTCTCAGCCTACTGGGCCCTGTGGCTGTGTCCTCGGTAGTTCCGATCTACTTCGGACATACCAATTTCCCCTACTGGACAGCGCTCATTTGGGCACTAGCCTGCACTTTGTGGTGGGCGCAGCCGTCATTCAAAGCTGCTTTGAGGGATACCGATTGGCTTCAACCCGCATGGTATAAATCGACCGTGGTAGCCGCCGTGCTGGCAATTTTCGCTTTTGCCTTTGTTTTGGGAGACTCCCTCGCGTACTTTTTGGCGGCTCGACATCCAACCGGGGTGCTAGCACTCAGCTCTCCGGCGACGGCCGCCGCAGTTGAGGCGGATCGCCCATGGCGCGAAACGACTCTTTCAAGCATTCTGCCGAGTTGGGCCGACCCAACACAACGTTTTAGCCAGCGGCGATCGGAGGCTGGCGGCGAATAAACTGGTCCATCCCTGCACCAACGTGCTGGCATTTTTCCACGACAACTCAGTAAGCGTGACCATAGACCGGCCGCCGCCGCTGTCCTACCCCTGCTGCCGATATGAGACACCGCTAAGTCGGCTTGAAATCTTAACCACTAACTAAGGTAGATCGTCCTCGTCAAAATCGGTTCGCATCTTCCCGTTCAGCTCGACCGCTTGAGGTGTGGCCCGACAGTTTTTTGTACTGCTCTGGCACCGAGATGCCTGCGTGTGGCCTACCGATTGTAATATTTGTCGTGATCGTAGCCACCGTAGCCCTCGTACCTTTTCAGGCCGCTGCCACCTACTTTGTTGAGCACTACGCCAAGTATTTTGTTGTAGATACCCGACGCTTCCTTGAGAGACCTTTCGACCAAATCGATTTTGGTACGGCCCCATTCGACGACAAAGATGTAATGGTCCACTAGTCCTTCAGTTGCCCGAACGTCGATTATCGGCACCAGCGGCGTTAAATCAACGATGACATAGTCGTAGGCGTCGCGTAGGCGATCAAACAACGCTCGCATTTCATCCGCTCCGATGATTTCGGCGGTGTGGGGGATGCGAGCCGTTGCGACTGCCGGAAGGAAGCTTAATTGCTTGGATTGGTCAGTCCAAATTACATCGTGGACAGACGCATCGCCGGACAGAACTTCGAGAAGTCCAGCCTTCGCATCCGGCGCCAGCATGCGAGTGAGCCTCGGGGCGCGTAGGTCACAATCGACCAGGATGACCCGCTTTCCGGAGTGGGATATTAGCTGCGCAAGCGACGCCGCGATCGTGGACTTACCTTCACCGGGTGAGCTTGAAGTAATTCCAACGATTTTTTTAGGCTTGCGAACCTTCTTCGATACTCTCGCTCTGGTGAGATCTACGGCCATCTTAATCGAGCGAATTGCTTCAGTATACGGTGACAACGGAAAATCCACCACCTGCCACAACACCTGGTCTAGTCGCGCGATCGTCCTTGGGTTTGGTGATACGTCAACAACCTCCGCGACCTGCCACGGATCGCCTTCCGGGATGTCGACCTTGATGCCTGGTTCGGGCGAGGGATCATTCTTCGGATTGCCGACTTTGATGTCCGTGTCGGACGACGAATTGCCACTCAACTCGCTGCCGCTAATGTCTGGGGCGCGCGACGAATCATCATTTGGTATGCCGACGTTGATGTCTGGGTCGGGCCACGGACTGACCTTCGGCATGCTGATGCTGATGTCTGGGTTGGGCGATGAATCGTCATTCGGCTCGCCGACCTTGATGTCTGAGTCGGAGGACGAATCGCGCTTCGGCTCACCGGCCTTGATGTCTGGGGCGGGTGACGAATCGCCTTCTGACTCGCCGCCGCTGATGTCTGAGGCGGGCGACGGATCGCCCTCCTTCGTCTCGCCGACCTTGATATCTGGGGCGCGCGACGTAACGTCATCCGGTAGCCTAGCGACCTTGATGTTATTTGTGGCGCGCGACGGACCGCCCTTCGGCTTTTCGACCCTGATCTTTGGCACGGTCGCTAGGCAGTCCAACGCAAGCAGCCTCTCAACCTGGTCGCGCGTCCTGAAAACGCGATCTGTCAAATCGCGCAAGTGTCCGATTAATAACCCTATGATTCCCCCGCCCCCGGCTGAGATCAAGAGGACCAAAAGAGTCTTTGGACGGCTTTTCGTCAGTGGGCGCGCGGCCGGCGTGACTACACGCGCTTGCGTCATTGGGAATGATTGCTGCTGAACAGATTCCGTATAGCGTAGGAGGAAGTCATCGTATAGCGTGCGATAGCTCAGAGCGTTACTCTCCAACTCCATCAGCTGCACCTGAGCCCGGTCGACTACTTGGGATTGAATCACGGCTTGCGCGAGCTCACGCTCGATTCCCACTTGACGCTGCTTGGCAATCTCGTAGTCGCTCTTGTAGGTCTCGGCAATTCGCCCTAGTTCGTCGAGGATGGAGATTTTGATCTCGTTCATCTGGTTGCGAGTGTTTACTACGGCAAGATGACTCTTGCCGTACCGCCTCGACCAATCAGCCTCACGCTCAGCCAAGGTGAGATATTGCGAACGCAACTTGATAATAACGTCATTTTTTAGGGTGTCAGTCACCGTCGCATCGACAGTGGCGTCGGGCGACTCCGCACGAAGAACCGCTTGAATTCGGTCGAGGCGCGCGCGGGATTCTGATACTTGTGCGCGCGCAATCACCAGCTGGCTGTTGAGCTCACCAACCTGTTGCTCGTCTATAAGCCGCTTGTCGGATCCGCCGGTCTTTACAATATTATTTTTTGCTTTGAACTCGACCACGGCGCGGTCAGCTGCCGTAGCCTGCTCGCGCAGTTCTCGCAAGCGGTCCTGCAACCAAACGCCCGCTTGACGCGCCACTTGAAACTGAGCCTGCAGCTGATCAACGATATAAGCATTGGCAACCGCGTCGGCGATGTCTGCGGCGCGTTTGGGATCTAGCGACAAAAAGCTGATTTGAATTATGTAGCTAAGGCCGATGCGCTTCACCGTCAGCCGATCCGCGAACACCGCAGCCGCGCGCCGCGTACGTTCGTATTCTGATTTGGGCGCGTCGTGACTAAATAAACCTGAAATCGCCCCGAGCAACATTTGGAAAGGACTGTCAATCCGACCGGAAAATTCGGGATCGTCCACCAAGTTTAGCTTTTTGATCACTGCAAGGCTGACATTTTCCGATTTCAGCATCTCGATCTCGCTTTCGACCAAACCGCTGTCGATCGAGGTATTGCTGGGAGCAAGCGGGTCCTGCTTTCGAAACATTTGCACCTTGTGGGTATCGACGAGCATCGACGTTTCGGCAGTAAACATTGGTGGCGCAGTTAGAACGTACGCCACGCCAAGACCGAGACCCATCAGAACAAAGAATACAATGATCGGGAATTGCCGTCGGAGAAAATCGGTGAAGGACTTGAACATTTCCGCTGGTGAAGACGTTGCAAACGGGACGGATCTGCCGCCGCCAGCATTGACTAGTGACTTGTTGAGTTGCAACATTTAACCACGCTACCCTACTGATCGCGCCCGTTACTGGTACTGCCGAACCTACCAACCACGACATCTTCAGTTGTTACAATATACGCTTTTGCCCCATTCGGATGTTTCCTTTTAGGCGACTGGCAAGTCGCTGATCTTGCTCGCATTTCGCCAAACGTCGTTAGAGACAGCCAAGTCAGAACTTTTGGGGGGCTATTTGACATCCTACTCTAGCAAAAACCTTGCCGCTTAGCGTCGGGCGATCGCTTGTTAAGCATAACGTAACCGCTTGTCGCGGGGTGTCTTCGCCGCTTGCAGCTTGCCGCTTGCAGCTTGCGTTTTCGTGGGAGATGAGAACGCAGTTGCTTCTTCGAAGATCATGCCTATAAGCCCACGCGCCATAGCCGCTCCGTTTGGGTTTTGAAACGCCCCCCGATATACTCTGCACGTCTCGCAGCACCTCGGCCGCTGCCGCCTAAAGAGATCAAATTACCGAGTCGGAGGCCCGCATCCCAAGAGGCCGAGCCGGACCGTTCAACTCCACGGTCGAGTGATCACGTGCTATCGCTCGAGGATGCCGACGGGCGCTTGACCTTGCTACGGGCAGCAGCGAGATCGTTCGGCACGCCGCTGCGCTCCCGTTCGTCAACGCACTTCCGGCAAACTAGTTGGCGGAATGGAAAGTCTAATACGCAGTGGACTGCAATCCAACGATAAGGGTGTGCAGAAGAATTCTAAAGTCCAGCCAAATGCTCCAGTTTTTGATGTACCAGAGGTCGTACTCGACGCGCTTTGCCATAAGGTCGATGGTTTTGGTTTCGCCTCTCAAGCCGTTGATCTGCGCCCAGCCAGTCAGGCCCGGTTTTACGTGGTGCCGATAGGCGTATTTCGCGATGACCTTCTCATACTTTGAGTTGTGTACCGCGGCATGGGGTCTAGGGCCGACAAGCGACATGTCGCCGGCGATCACATTGAAGAGTTGAGGCAGTTCGTCGATATTGGACCGGCGCAGCACCCGGCCTAAGCGGGTCGTACGCGGATCGCTTTTCGTTGCCTGACGGATCACCAGCCCGTCCTCGAGCACGGACATTGTCCGAAATTTGAATATCTTGAACGGACGACCGTTGAATCCGTTGCGTGTCTGCATGAAGAGGACTGGGCCGGGACTGTTGAGCTTGATCAAGATAGCAACCAAAATCATCATCGGGGTAAGCATTATGAGTGCCGCAACTGCGATCAGCAGGTCAATCGCCCGCTTGCAGACTTGCTCGGTCGCAGTCAATGGTGCGCGCTGAAGTTCGGCGGTCCAGGTTGGACCGATATTAACAATCCGGCTGCCGATGAAATGCGCAACATTCCGATCCGGCAAGAGATAGGTCGGAACCGACAAGACGCCCAGCTCCTCTATCACCCGATCGATAAAACGCCGGTTGTCCCATGAGCCCAGCAGAAACACGCATTCGACCGGTAGCTGTCGGCAAACTTCAACGATCTCGTTTATGAACTCAGATAGTTGGGACGAGGCACCTGCCGATCGGACCAAGTTCGGCGAAAATTCGAATGTCCGCTCCGGCACGTAGCCGTAACGCTTGAGGTCGTCGACGACACTAGATCCTGCGAGCTGCGCTTGTTCCGCAAGTAGGATAGTCTTCCGTTTTGCGAAGGTGCCCGTTGCCAGCGCGTAGGCCATAAAGCGGGCAATGATTAAACGCCAGAGGATGATTGCGAACCATCCGAACACGAAAAAGGTCAGTGTCGCGCCACGTGAGTATGTTTCACTGATCTTGAGCGAAAATGCCACCGTCGACAGCACGAAGAAAACAAGCAGCCAGACGGTTGTCGTCTCTCGCCCCTGCTTCCAAAAATTTGCCAGAACTTGCGGCCTATATGCTCCACGCGCGGCCAAAATCGCCGAGAAGTTAACGGCGGTTAGACCTCCTATACCGAGGAATGTTTCGACGTCTCCAACTGCATTTATAATTGCGAGATGATAGAGAACTCCAGTCAGCACGCTCGAAGCAATAATTATTATCAGGTCGAAAAAGACGGCCAAGCCCTCGACGTAGGAGTACCGCAACAGCCCATGCGCCCTGGAAGTTTGCTCTTGGAGTGCGGACGTAGAGTCCGTCCCGTCAGTGATTTTCGACCGGGAAATGCGCTGCATTACACAACCCTAAGCAACCGGCCCCCTCACACGCTTCTAAATTAATTTTGGGTTTCCAGCAATTCAATTGATTTTATCGACTTTGTTAAGCTTACCCTTGCCCCGTTAAGATTACCGTTATTCGGAGCGTCTCTAAGATTCAACGCGCGCGCGACGGCAAAAATTATTTGTGCATCAGCGTCTTCAAATGGACCTTGAGCCGGCCGGTCCGACCGGACATAAGGACCGGGCAACGCTTTGTTGAGCTAATGCGTAATATGGGGCGGGGAAATTCGCCCGCTCGCAGGTGCGCTATTCCTAGGCATTGGCGGGATTTAAATCAGATGAGCCGGTCTCTCTCGTAAATCAAACCGCCATCTGTCTCAAATTACCTGACGACGGACACGAACAAGACTGAACCGCAAGCCGACGCCGCATAGCATGATCAACAGCAACGCCTGCTTCGTCTACTTCAACAAAATCTGGGGCATCCCCCGTTTTGATGAGGTCTACGCGGCAGCAGAACCGATGTGAGCCATTAGAAGACTATGGGGGCGGGCTCGGGTACAACTCATCACACTGACCCCTTGTCATGCGTCGGGCATCGTGAGGTGTCAGGCGAAGCGTTGGCGGGGAAGCATAGGCCAGCCATTGAGCCGGAGCTGCTCTTCCAGCTCATGACGGCGAAGCGCTGGGAATTGATCCGGACGATGACAGGGGCTGGACCGCTCTCGATCAGAGAAACTGCGCGACGCGTCGATCGCGACGTTAAAGGCGTGCATGGCGACGTGCATACACTGCTGACAGCCGGTATCCTGCAAAAAACCGAAGACGGCTTAGTTGTCTTTCCCTATGATACCATCCGCGCGATATTATGTTGCATGCTGCCTGATATCGCGCGGTGCGTCGGATTACGCAAGCACAGGATCGTGTGGCCCGATTTGTCTGTCTGGGTGATCAGAAGGCGCGCGGCTGACGAAAGTCCTCGGCCTGCTCATCAGCCCGGCCAATCTGCAAGCATCACCTGCGCCGTGTTGGCGATCTGCTCCACGCGAAGCGAAGCCATCCAGAAAAAAGTGAGCCGTCGCTCTTGTCAAGTACGGAGAATTGCCGTACAAACTCTAGGAGGAGAGTGATCATGCCATCCGCGCGTAAGAAGCCAGTATCGCCTAAGCGGGAATACAAATCCCAACGGCTCGAATTGCGCCTAGCGCCATCGGCAAAAAAGGTGATCCAGCAGGCGATGTCGGTCACTGGTCTTGCCGCCGGCGATCTTGCGTATGAGGGTGCGCGCCGGCTTCTCGACGAGCATCAGCGTATGGTTTTGTCGGGCGCGGATCGCGACGCTTTCCTCGCGGCGATACGCCAGACACCCGATCCGTCCCCGCGTCTTGTCGAGGCTTTGAAGCGTCAC
>Ga0187860_1001547_pt1 | contig 20171 bp, 15 predicted proteins | sample June2016WEW_10_4_FD_132981 | JGI IMG/M metagenome (GOLD analysis project Ga0187860, IMG submission 132981) | Peatland microbial communities from SPRUCE experiment site at the Marcell Experimental Forest, Minnesota, USA - June2016WEW_10_40 | ecosystem: Environmental > Terrestrial > Soil >...
AACGGCGCCCCGGTATCGAGCAGGTTCGTGCCCCGTTCGTCGCTCCAGACGCCGAGGTGGCGGAAGGCCCACGTCATTGTCATGCGCAACGCCGATCCATCGACCATGGCGACATCGATGACGTCACCTTCGCCCGTGCGCGCGGCCGACCACAGGGCGGCGGTCACGCCGAGGGCGAGCAGTATCCCGCCTCCGCCGAAGTCGCCGATGAGGTTGAGCGGCGGCACGGGGCGCGCGCCTGCGCGCCCGATCGGTTCGAGGGCACCCCCGATGGCGATGTAGTCGATGTCGTGCCCGGCTCGGTCCGCCAGCGGGCCGCTCTGTCCCCAACCGGTCATCCGCCCGTACACGAGATGGGGGTTGCGCTCGAGGCACGCGTCCGGGCCGAGGCCGAGACGCTCGGTGACGCCCGGCCGGAAGCCCTCCACCAATGCGTCCGCACGCTCCACGAGCCCGAGCACGAGCTCGACGCCGTCAGGATGCTTCAGGTCGACGCCGATCGATCGCTTTCCCCGCTGGAGCAGATCCCACGACGTGCCTTCCGGGCGCTGGGCTGGTACGGCGGCCGAGCGTTCCACCCGCAGCACGTCGGCCCCCAGATCGGCAAGCACCATCGCCCCGAACGGGCACGGGCCGATCCCCGCCAGCTCGATGACCTTCAGGCCGGTCAGTGGCCCGCTCACGACGCGGACGCCGCGGGCAGGCGCAGCCCCTCACCCTCGCGAGCGTTGAAATCGTGTCCGTAGACCTCGTAGCACAGGTCGATTCCGTCCACCCCGGCGATTGGCATCTCGGAATGCTTCCCCGATCGGCCGATTCGGTCAAGCCGATCGGCGGCCGGTGGACTGGGGCAACGGAAGGCTCCGCGAGGAACGAGGGGCGCCGTGGCAGCATGTACCGGTGAACGCACTGCTCGGCGAAGGGTTTCGCTTCGGCGTTGCCACGGCAGGGTTTCAAACCGAAGGCGGATTCAACGGCCCGGGCGAGCCGCGCAACAACTGGTACGCATGGGAAGCCGAGGGTCGGGTCGAGCCGTCAGGCATAGCGCTCGACTTCTGGAACCAGTACGACCATCATCTCGATCGGGCGGCCGCTCTCGGAGTCGACTCGTTCCGGCTGTCGATCGAATGGGCCCGGTGCGAGGTCGGCGGGGGCGAGTTCGACGACGAGGCGTTCAAGCGCTACCGCGCCATCCTCGCCGGCTGCCGCCTGCGCGGGATGCAGCCCCTCGTCACGCTCCTGCACTTCACGCACCCGGCGTGGCTGGGCGTGGACTTCTGGACCCGGTCGGACTCCCCCGAGCGCTATGCCGAGTGGGCCGGCGAGGCCGTCAGCCGTTTGTCAGGCGAGTGCCACGACTGGGTCACGCTGAACGAGATCAACATCTTGGCATTGATGGGTTTCTTTCTCGGCGCCTTCCCCCCGGGACGCCGCTTCGACGGCCCGACGGCCCTCAAGGCTGCGGATCACCTGCTGGCCGGCCACGTCCTCGCGTACGACCGGATCAAGCGGACCCAGCCGGGCTCGATCGTCAGTACGAACAACTGCAGCTTCTCGATCTACGAGCTGGACCGGCTGGGCAGTGACCTCTTACTGGCGCGCTCTCGAGGTGTCGCCCGCGAGGATTTGCAGGCTCACCTCGAGAAGTGCCGCACCCAGTGGTACGCGAGCCCGGCGGGGACGGGGGTCCCGCGACCGGGCGGCAGCACCCGCCGATGGCCGGCTGGCGAGGACGCTCTCCGCCGGCTGGCGAGCCAGCTGGTCGACCCGGTACGGGTCTTCCCGAGAACGATCGAGGCGGTCTATGCCAGCGCCCACGAGCGCACGCTGGATGTGACCCAGCTCGACTACTACGACCCGGAGACGGCCGGCCATTTCCAACCACCGTTCTCGGCGACCTCCGGGGGGCGTTGGCCATTCCCGCAGCGACCGCTCTGGGACGACCCTCCGAACCCGCCCGGGCTCTCCGCCTACTGCGCCGGCAACACCGAAGAAGGCGTCGACCTGTGGATCGTGGAGAACGGACTCTGCAACCGGGTGCGCCGCGGGCGAGCCTTCGCCCGGCGCGATGGGTGGGACCGTCCGCGCTACTTGAGGGAGAACCTGGCCGCCGTGGTGGCCTCGATCTCCTCCGGAGTACCGATTTCTGGTTATTGGCACTGGTGTTTGGCCGATAACTATGAGTGGGGCAGTTACGAGCCACGTTTTGGGCTGTACGGGATCGACCGGGAGCGCGGTTGCAGATGGAACGAGCGTGATTCGATGGGCCAGAATTCGGCCGATGAGTACCGGCGCATCATCGAGGGGCTGCGAGCCGCCGACGCCTCCGTGCTCGACGTCCCATCTAAGGACGGGAGGTAGCAAGCGAGATGGGCGCGCCACAGCCTGAGTGGGACTCGCCGCCTGACGGTCCGCTCGAGGCCGTCACCGCGTTCGCGCCAGGTCGGGTCAATCTGATCGGCGACCACACCGACTACACCGGTGGCCTCGCCGTCCCCATGGCGATCAACCTCGGCACCGAGGTCGTGTTCCATCCCGACGCCACTGCTGCGATGATCGAGCTGTCCTCGTCGATCGAGCCCGAGACAGCGCGAGTCCCTGTCCACATGGCGTCGGACCCATGGGATCTCGGCATGCTCCTGCCCGAGTGGGCTAGACACGTCGGAGCCGTCGTGTCGGTCATGCACCCCCGCTACGGCGGCAAGGGCATGATCTCGACCACGCTGCCGGTCGGAGGCGGCCTGTCGTCGAGCGCCTCTCTCGAGATCGCGGTCGCGCTCGCGCTCGGTTACGAAGGCGATGGGGTTACTCTGGCACGACTTTGCCAGCAGGCCGAGCAGGCGGCCTCCGGTGTTCGGAGCGGGATCCTGGACCAGCTGGCGATCACGCTCGCCCAGCCAGGGCACGCGCTCTTGCTGGACTGCGCGACCTTCGACGCTCGGCCAGTCCCGATACCCGACGGTCTCGAGATCCTCATCGCCCATTGCGGAGTTGCGCGGACGCTCACCACCTCTGCGTACGCTGAACGTCGAGCGGAGTGCGAGGCGGCCGAGCGCCTGATCGGGCCGCTCCGTTCGGCGACGCCCTGGGAGGTTGACCGGCTCGCGGACCCGACGCTTCGGCGTCGCGCCCGGCACGTCGTGACTGAGAACGCGAGGGTGCGGCAGTTCGTGTCAGCCCTCGATCGGAAAGATGGGTGCGCGGCTGGAAAGATCATGAGCGATAGCCATGCAAGCCTCACGATGGATTACGAGGTGTCCATCCCGGAGCTCGACGAGCTCGTAAGCCGGCTGCAGGCGATGCGGGGAGTACTCGGGGCAAGGATGACCGGAGCAGGCTTTGGTGGGTGCGTGGTCGCCCTCGCCGAACGAGGGATGGTCCGGCTGCCGATCCGGGGCGTCGATGCCTGGATCGCCCGGTCCGCTGGGCCGGCGCTCCGACGGGAGTAGGTCGAGCCGGATCGCCCGGTCGAGGCTCGGCCCGACCGGGAGCGCCGCGGTCGTCCGGCGCCAAGGGCTGACTACTGGCCGGCGATCTCCCGACGCTTCTGCTCGAACTCGGCGTCCGTGATGACACCGAGCCGGTGGAGATCGGCGAGACGGGCAAGCTGCTCGCTCTGGGACTCCGACTGCAAATCCAGTCCTTGTCGACCCGCGGCATCCGGCGGCTGGGGCGCTCCGTACTTCGGCTGCGGTGGTGCGTACTGCTGCGGCGCGTACTGGGGGGGCGCCTGAGGAGGTGGGTACGCCGGAGGCTGCTGCTGCGGTGGCGCGTACTGCGACTGCGGTGCCTGATACTGCGACTGTGGTGGCGCGTACTGCTGCGGCGGCGGTTGCTGGTACTGAGGCTGAGGCGTCTGGTGACCGGCGTGCCCCCCGCCCCCGAGCCCGCCACCGTACGGCCCCGGCGATTGCGTCAGCAGCCGGTTGATCAACGACTGCACCACCGCCGGCTGGCGGATGTCGGGAAACGGCTCATCGCCGCTCGCGCCAGCCGACTCGATCCTTAAGCTGCCCGCCCCGAGCAAGCGCTCGAAGATGCTCTGGATGTACGTCACGTCCTGGATTCGGTCGAGCGGGATCTCGCGGCCGAGGCGACGCATCACGCCCGTCCGGTACACGACTCGGGTCGTGGTGAGCACGAGCGAGGTGGACCGCCAGGTGATGACCTTGGCGAGCAGCCAGAGCAACGCCACCGCGCCGATCCCGAGCAGCACGTAGCCGACCCAGAGCGGGGCGGACGTCCATTCGACCAGGATGGCGACGCTGGCCGCCACGACAGCCAGGAACACGAGCGTTCGCGGCACGAGGATCGACCAGTTGGGTTGGGATTCGAGGACGATCTCCTCTCCGGGACCGAGGAGCTTGCGGGGGAAGGCCATCGACCGTGCCGATCGAGCCGGCGGTCCGGAGCTCAGCCGAGCTTGCCGCTGATGGTGCCCGCGGCTCGCAGGACCGACCCATCGGCTCCTGCCACGGAGAAGCTGATCGACGGCCTCGCGATCGACTCCCCTAGCAGGTCCAGCAGCAGCTTGGCGAACGAAACCGGTGGATCGATCCATAGGTACCGGGCGAGCGATCCCGGGATCGTGTTCACCTCGTTCACGTAGAGCCCGTCGCCATCGGACAGGAAGTCGATCCGGGCGACGCCTCGGACGCCTACCAGTTGAGCGACCTCAGGAGCGACCGTCCGGATCTGACGCTCCAAATCCGGCGCGATCCGCGCCGGCAGCTCTCGTGGCGCCGCCGCCATCCCCTCGGGGCCGACGTACTTGTCCGAGTACGCCAGGATCTCTCCGCCGGCGCGGGTGCGCAGCGGCTTCTCGATGGCCGACATCTGGATGTCGGGCCACATCCTGACGGCGACCTGCAAGTCGAACAGTTCGGGCTGATACGGCTCGAGCACGGCACCGCGGCGAAGGTGCGGGTTCACACGCAGACGGGCGCGAGCCGTCTCGTAATCGGCCACGACCTCGACGCCGATGGACGATCCCCCGTAGCGAGGCTTCACGATGTACGGGCCAGGGAAGCCCGGTGGCGGGACCGCCTCCGAGAGCGGTACGCGAGGCAGCATCTGCAACCACGCCGATGCTGCCAGCGCGCTGAAGACGAGCTTGTCCATGCCGATCATGGCGCCGGCCGCGTTGGGACCGGTGTACGGCAAGCCGATCAGGTCGAACACGCTCTGCAGCGAGCCATCCTCACCGGGGCCGCCGTGGCAGCATACGAGCACGCAGTCGATCTCGAGTAACTGCTCCTTGGACCCGAACCGTCCGCTTTTCGTCGCTATGAAACCCCCACCCGCTCCCGCCACCAGCTTCAACGGCACGGCGTTGGGCGGTTGTCCCTGGATGAAGGCGGACGCCTCGAGGTTCGTCGGGACCTCGAACCACTCCCCTGTCTTGGACCAGTAGAGCGAATGCAGTTCGCCGATGTTCGGGACGTTGTTGAACCCGCGGACAGCTTGGAGACCGGTCAGGATCGACACGTCGTGCTCAGGGGAAGGACCGCCGAACACGACTGCAACGCGCGCGAGCGCGCCGCCCGAGCGCAATCCAACGGCTCCCGTGATCCCAAGCGCGCCGCGCTCATCGAACGTGAGCCCCCGGCCCTTGATCAAACTCATCGCGGCCCACACTCTAGCGGTAGGCCGAGACCGAGCCTTGAATCGACAGGCGTAAGGCCAGCGGTTTCGAAGAGAGAACTGGGCGTGACATCACGGAAAGTGATCGGGCAGATCGTTCTCGTAAAGCACGGCGTCCCCGGGCCCGAGATGCCCCCGGACCCATGCCACGGCTTGGTCGAGGCGGTCGACGAGGACGACGGCAGCGGGCGAGACCGCGCGGTTGGCGCCGGCAGCCAGCGCCCGGCGATTCGTGCGGGCTACAACCACCATGTCTGAGACAACTGCAGCGGCGTCCTCGGCCAGGGCTGCGTTCTGGTCGAACTGGCAGTTGCCGAGCTCGACCATCCCGGGTGTCACGAGCACGCGCCGGCCCTGCGTCGCCTCCGCCCCCAGTCGAGCCAGCGCCAGCCTCGCGCCGGTCGGGTTCGAGTTGAACGTGTCGTCCAGCACGACGTACCCACCCTCGGCGACGTAGCGCTGCAACCGGTTTGGCGGGACCGGGAGCGTGGCAAGACGCGCCAACAGCCTCTCCGGCCCCATGTGGAGCTCGAGAGCCACCGCGACCGCACACGCTGCGTTGGACAGCGCCGTGGGCCGGGAAGCGCTGCCCGTGACCGCCTTGCCGACGCGCCGCCCAGCGATCCGGAGCTCGATCCCGTCGGGCACGGCGAGGACGGCGACGTCGGCGTCGGGATGGACCCCGGAGGCACGTACGACCCGCTTACCTGCCCCCTCGAGTGCCTCAGCGAGCCGCCGCAAGCGCTCGTCGTCGACGTTCAATACGGTGACGCCGGCACGCTCGGTGATCTCCGCCTTCGCTGCCAGCGTCCGCTCGAGGCTCTTGAAGCGCTCGAGGTGCGCCGGTCCGATCGCCGTGATCACGGCGATCTCCGGAGTCATCCACGAGCAGAGGGCTGCGATCTCACCTGTGCCGTAGGTACCCATCTCCGCGACGAGCACCTCGGTCGCGGGGCCGACGTACTCGTTCACCGTGCGGGCGAGCCCGGCGCGGTTGTTGAAGCTGGCGGGGCTTGCCAGGGTGTCCCGCTCTGCTCCCACCAGGTGGGCGATGTAGCCCTTTGTCGTCGTCTTGCCGTACGAACCGGTCACCGCCACGATGACCGGCCGGACACGCTGCAGCCGAGCTGTCGCCTGGGTCACGTACTTCCCAGCCAGGGCATCCTCTACCGGCCGTGTGATCGACAACGCCAGATCGGCAACCAGCGGCGAGCTGAGCGTCAGCGCCGCAGCAGCCACTACGGCGGCCGCAAGACCACCCACGACCGCAGCGAGGGCGACAGCGAGGGCTTCGAGGGCTCCCAGCACCGTCGCCAGTGTCGTGAGCCGCCGAGTCCACTTGAGGCGCGATGTCCTGCCCCGGATGCCGAAATGGAGGGGAGCCGCACTTGCGACCACGGCAGGCACAACCGCCACTACCGGTACCCACCCGGAAACCACCGTACCGGCGACGCCGAGCACGAAGAGGGTGAGATCGAGCGGCGTGCGCCGCCACCACCGCCACGCGAATCGGCTGACGGAGCCGGGCAGGTAGTGCTCCCGTTGCGCCACACGCAGCCAGCGCACGGAGGCCACGCCGATCGCTGCGAGCGCGACAGCGAGGCTCACGGTCTCCAGCGCCGTCACGGGCCCAGGCGTTCGATGGCAGCTCGCAGCTCACCAGGCACGGTCATCGGTGTCAGGTGGCCGGCACCCTCGCACACGACGAGATGCGAATTCGGCACAGCTTCGTGGATTCGCTCCGCCACGGCGAGGGGAGCCTCGGTGTCGTCGTCCCCCCAGACGAGCTCCACCGGGCAGGAGACCTTGGCCAGCACGTCAGAGTACTCCTCGGCCAGGACGGTCACCAGGATGCCGCGCATCACGCCAGTGGCCGCCTTGTAGTCCGCCGACCCGTACCGCTGGCGGTGGCGCTCCAGCCGCGCCTCGGAGACGAGGCCCTTCTTGGCAAGCTGGCGAACCGCCCTGAAGCGAAATGGCGGGCGGGCAAGCGGCGTCGTCCGGAAGAGTGGCACACCCGTCAGGACCAGACCGGCCACACGTTCCGGGGCGATCGCCGCGAGGTGCACGCCCACGCGCCCACCGAACGAGTGACCGATCACCACGACACGGCGCTGCATGTGTTCGAGCACCGGAATCAGCGCCTCGGCATAACGGGCCGACCCCCACACCTCCTCGGGTGCCGGCGTCCCGCCGAAACCGGGAAGGTCCACCGCGATGGAGTCCAACGCCCCGGCAGGCGACGTGAGAGTCGCGGTGAAATCACGGTGATCGCGGCGCCAGCCGTGCAGGGCCAAGATGCCCGGCGTGCCGGTTCCATAGGACTCTCCGAATATCTCCGCGCCGGCAAACGAGGTCAGCACCGAGTGGAACATACCGGCACGAGCGCACCAGCCGCCATCGGTGACCCGCCCGCCCTCGGTGACCAACTGGCCAGGAGTGACCCACGAGTCATGAGTGACCAAACAGTCATGAGTGACCTACCGGCCATGAGTGACACAGCCTCGCGGTACGGTCCTCACCGTGGGCATGGAGACGCACGCGGGAGTCGAATGGACGCGTCTCGAGCGCGATCTGCTGGCCGGGTGCGATCCGGACCAGGTCGAAGCCATCACGACCGTGGCGACTCCGCTCTGCGTGCTCGCCGGAGCAGGCTCAGGGAAGACCCGCGTCCTCACGAGGCGCATCGCCTGGCGGGTGATGAGCGGGTCAGCCACCTCTGCCCGTGTCCTCGCCCTCACCTTCACGCGCAAGGCAGCCGGTGAGCTCCGGACTCGCCTGGGTGAGCTGGGACTCCCCGAAGCCGTGACGGCGGGGACGTTCCACGGCGTGGCACTCGCCGAGCTGAAGCGCCTAGCGGCCGAACAGGGCCGACGACCCCCTGTCGTGCTGGGTTCGAAGGTCCGAATTCTGCTGGACGTGCTCGACGACGGCCCGGTGCTCGCCGCTCGCCGTTCGCCAGGCCCGGAGCTGAGCCGCACGAGATCGGGCCGCCGTCCTGCGGCCCCACAGCACAGCGGGTCGCCGGGGCGGGCGGTAGCCGACCTCGCCTCGGAAATCGAGTGGGCGAAATCTCGCTGCCTCAGCCCTGACGAGATGCCGAGGGCCGCTGCCTTTGCCGGGCGTCGCAGCTCCTGGGACCCCGAAGAGGTCGTCGAGATCTGGAAGCACTACGAGATACACAAGCGGCGACGCGGCGTCCTCGACTTCGAGGATCTGCTCGCGCGATGCACCGAGCACCTGCTGGCTGATCACGAGTTCGCTGCCTCGGCGCGATGGCGCTTCCGCCATCTGTTCGTCGACGAGTACCAGGACATCAACGAGGCGCAGCAACGGCTGCTACGAGCATGGCTGGGGACCAACGATGACCTGTGCGTGGTGGGCGATCCCCATCAGGCGATCTACTCCTGGAACGGGTCGAACCCGCGGGCCATCACCGAGTTTCGTGAGGACTTCGACGGAGCCACGGTGCTCCGGCTGTCCACGAACTACCGGTCGACCCCCGAGGTCTTGACCGTGGCCGGAGCTGTCCTCGGCGAGAGCATCCCGGTCCCGGTCGGCGGGGCCCACCCCGAGGGACCGGTTCCCACGATTCAGAGCTATGACGACGAGGCCTCCGAAGCTACGGGAGTCGCCGAGGCCATTCGACGAGCCCGCCCGCCCGGTCGATCCTGGTCACAGATCGCAGTCCTCGCCCGCACCAATGCCCAGCTCGATCGGATCCGAGAGGCACTGGTCGCTCGCAATGTCCCCTTCCGCGTTGCCGCCGCGTCAGATCTGCTCCGCCAGCCATCGATCCAGGCTGCATTGAAGGAGGTGACCCATGCGCCGGATGCGGCTGCCATCAGCGCCTGGGCAGCGGACCTGCGCGTCACCTCGCTCGAGCCTGTCAACGATGCGGAGCCGGACGGCGAGCCGGGCGAGCCGGCGCCCGAGCTGGGCGAGCTCGCCCGCCTTGCCGGCGAGTACCTGGCGGAGGACGTGAGGGCAAACGGTACGGGTTTCAAGAACTGGCTGGACACGACTTGGCGGCGTGAGGGAGGGCCTTCGAGGCAGGAGGCGGTCGAGCTCACCACGTTCCATCGTGCGAAAGGTCTCGAATGGGCCGTCGTGTTTATCGTCGGGTTAGAGGACGGTTTCGTGCCGATAGCCCATGCACGCGACTCGGACGCCCTCGCCGAGGAGCGCCGCCTCCTCTACGTCGCCTGCACGCGCGCCGAGGAGGAACTGCACTGTTCATGGGCAGCCGAGCGAACCTTCGCGTCACGACCGATCCCCCGCTCGCCGTCTCCGTGGATCGCCGCGATCGAAGCCGCACACCGCGACCTGGAGCGCCTGCGGAGGCCATCACCCGACGCTGCCCGCGACGCCTTGGCGGAGAGCCGACGCCTCCTTGCGGGAGGCGCCACCGAAGGCGCTGCCGGCGGCGCGGAGGCCGGTCCGGGGACCTGAACGGGCGGTGGGCGAAATGCAGCCCCAAGGCTCCGCCGCCGTTGTAGGCTGTCGGTAGCAGCGACGGCTCAGCTATGTGCGGCCGGTGAGTGTCGGTGGTGATGGTGTGAAGCGGAGTCCGTCGTATCATCGATTGCCAAGCGGTGAGCAGCTAGCGTTGGTGATCGGGAGGAGGATGCTGGATGGCCAAGGATGCTGATACGAGGGCGGCAGACCTTGAGGCGCGCAACCAGTACCTAGGCATCATCGACGATGCGTGGGAGGTCTACCGGGAAGCCGTCGAGCGGGCCTGGGAGGAGTTCGAGAAGTCGCTCGAGCCCGCTCGCGTCAATTACGACGCGATGCAGGCAGCGGCTGAGGCCACGCACGGGTCGCAGATCGACGAAGCATGGGCGCTCTACAAGCAGGCGGTCGCGAACGCCCCTTCGACAATGAGGCGTGACATCGTCGCTCAGGCACGGGCTACCTACAACGAGACAGCGGCTCAAGTTCGCAAGACGTACAACGAGAACATGGCGATCGCCAGGGACTCGTACCTCCGGTTGGTCAACGACACCCGATCGAGCTACCGGGCCGCCGTGGACGGCGAGCTTGACGCTCACCGTGAGGCCGTGCGCCAAGCCTGGAACAACTATCTGGAAATGGTCGACGCCCACCTCCTCGGAGACGTCTGACCGGACGGATTCGGTCGGTTGTCGCATTTGACCCGTAAATCGGGTTGAATGCAGGTGTGCATATTTCTGCCAGGGTCGAATACGCCCTCCGTGCCCTGTGCACGCTTGCCGCGCGCAGTGGCGAGCCACTCACCGCCGAGGAGCTCGCCCAAGCTCAAGGCCTGCCCGTTCGCTTCCTGCGAGCGATCCTCAACGAGTTGCGCCGCGTCGGGATCGTCACGAGCCAGCGCGGCAACGAGGGCGGCTACCAGCTCGCCCGGCCAGCGGACGAGATCACGATCGGTGAGGTGTTCCGCCGCCTCGAGGGCCCGCTGGCCGAGGTACGGGGCGTCCGGCCGGAGGCAGCCAGCTACGAAGCCGCCGCCGAGCATCTCCAGTCGGTCTGGATCGCCGTACGAGCCTGTCTTCGGACCGTGCTCGACGAAGTGACGCTCCAGCAGGTGGTCACCGGCAAGCTCCCCCCTCATGTCCTCGAGATGTTGGCCGAGCCCGACGCGTGGCGCCCGCGCTGAAGCCTAGATCGCCGGCATCGCGGGTAGGACCGAGGCAGCCTGCGCGGGGGCTTCAGGCCAGGCGCAACTCGAACGGCGGCGTCGGGCGCCAAGCGGGTTTTGCGAAGACGATCTGGACGTCACTGATGTGCCGCTCGAGAAACGCCGCCTCGCAATAACACAAGTACAGGTCCCACGTGCGCTGGAAGCGGCGATCGAGACCAGCGGCCTCCAGTCGTGCGCGTGCCGAGCGGAGGGCGACATCCCAACGGCGGAGCGTCTCGGCGTAGTGGCGGCCGATGTCCTCCACGTCGATGATCGTGAGATCCGTGGCCCGACGCACCGAGCGGGCGATCGCCTCGACCGACGGTATGCACCCGCCGGGGAAGATCATCCTCCGGATGAAGTCGTCGTGGAGCTTCGCGCGTGCGTAGCTCCGGTCGCTGATGGTGATCGCCTGCAGCGCCATCAGCCCGTTCGGGCGCAGCAGGCGGGTGCACGATCGGAAGAACGTGTCGTGCAGACGCCAGTCGACCGCCTCGATCATCTCGACGGACACGAGCTTGTCAAAGCGACCTTCGAGATCCCGGTAGTCTCGCCCGAGCACCGTCACGCGGTCGGCGAGGCCCGCGTCGGCCACGCGTTTGGCAGCGATCTCCCGCTGTGAGTCCGATGTCGTGGTGGTCGTGACCCTGCAGCCGTACCGCTCGGCGGCGTGGATCGCCAGGCCGCCCCAGCCAGTGCCGATCTCGACGAGGTGGTCACCGGGCGACAGCCTCAGCTTGGCGCAGATCCGATCGAACTTCGCCCGCTGGGCCTCGGCGAGGCTCATCCCCGGACGCTCGAACACGGCGCACGAGTAAGCCATCGTCTCGTCGTCGAGCATCACTTCGAACAGCTCGCTGGGAAGGTCGAAGTGAGCTTGCACGTTCCGGCGGTCGTCCGCGGGCGTGGGGCGCCCCAGCCGGCCGAACCGATCGACGAACGGCTCGGCAACTTGTCCCAGCACGTCCAGAGCAGCGCGGACGCCTGAAGTGTTGATCAGCAAGAGCCGAACGAGGTCGGTGAGATCGTCCGCGTCCCACCACCCATCAGCGTACGACGCGCCCAATCCGACCGATCCCTTGGAGAGCAAGCTCGACCAGGCACGCTTGTCGTGGACGACGACGTGGACGACCGGGTCCCCTTCCCCCACTGACCAGTGCCGGCCGGCGTGATCGGTGGCTCCCCGGAGCCGGCCGGCGCCATCGATCCTGCGGTCGCTCGCGCCTACAGCGGCGGCGCTGCGGTCGTCGACCACGATCGTGCCGCCGTGAAACCGCCGGGCAAGGTTGCGGACGACTCGGGGCGACGCCATCATCGCAGCCTCAACTGCCGTTTGGTCGGTCGAACACCTGGCTCACGGTCGCGCGCCACGCCCGTGGACGATATCGGTGAACGGGCCTAACGCGGGCATGCGCCTTCGCTCGCGACGCGAGTTCCCCGCCCGCCGGCCCGAAGACCCGACCGGCGCCGCTACTGAACCTCGTCACAACTGATTCCGCACATTCATCGCACCGCAACGATGGAATCCGACGCCAGCTCGCGCAATTCTGTTCGCTTTTACGTGACGCGGCTTGACGCGCAAGCTATGGTGTCCACGATCTCGAAGGGTGTAGGGAAGGGTGTAGGGAAGGGTGTAGGGGGGAGCGGCCCGTCGCGCGATCCTGCCTGACATCAGACATCCACGTCGCAAGGGGAGGCGCGAAATGGCCACGATCGTCGTGGAGCCTGCTGGCCAGGCACCGCAAAAAGGGCTGAAGACCGGTGCGCTCGGCCTGATCTCGAGCGTCGTCATCGGCGTCGCCTCGACGGCCCCGGCCTACAGCCTGGCGGCCACCCTCGGCTTCGTGATCGTGGCGATCGGCTTGCAAGCGCCGATCGTCACGATTCTTGCCTTCGTCCCCATGTATTTCATCTCGATCGGCTACCAGGAGATGAACAGGGCTGACCCGGACTGCGGGACGACGTTCACCTGGGCGACGAGGGCGTTCACCCCGCGACTCGGATGGATGGGTGGCTGGGGCATCGTCGCTGCTGACATCCTCGTGATGGCAAGCCTCGCCCAGATCGCCGGCCAATACGTCTTCGATCTGTTCAACGCCAAAGGCATCGGCGACAACGCTACGAGCGGTTGGGTGCTGCTCGTCGGCATCCTCTGGATCGTGTTCATGACGTGGATCTGCTACGTCGGCATCGAGATCTCCGCCAACTTCCAGAAGGCCTTGCTCGGGATCGAGCTCACGATGCTGACGGTCATGTCGGTCTGGGCACTCGTCAGAGTGGGCAACGGGAGCGCCCCCGTCGGGCACCTCGTCCCCGCCCTCTCGTGGTTCAACCCCTTAGGAGTGAAGCACTTCAGCGACTTCATCATCGGCCTCGCGGACATGCTCTTCATCTACTGGGGATGGGACACAGCAGTCTCTATCAACGAGGAGACTGCCAACGCCGAGGTGACGCCCGGAAAAGCAGCCGTCATCTCGACGTTCGTCCTCCTCGGCATCTACGCCCTCGTCATCCTCGCCATCCAGTCGTTCGCCGGCCTCGGCACCACCGGCATCGGGCTCGGTAACCCCGCCCACCAGGGTGACGTGCTCTCCATCCTCGGTCCGGCCATCTTCGGGCATTCGACGCTGGCGTCGGTCCTGGATCACCTGTTGCTGTTGATGGTGCTCTCGTCGGCGGCGGCCTCGACGCAGACCACCATCCTGCCGACGGCTCGGACGACGCTCTCCATGGCGGTCTACAAGTCGATTCCGCGGGCTTTCGAGAGGATCCACAAGCGCCACCTCACGCCGACGGTCTCGACGGTGACCATGGGAGCCGTGTCGATCCTGCTCTACGGGATTATGAACTACCTCTCCGCCGGGAACGTGATCAGCGACTCGGTCGACGCTCTCGGCGTGATGATCGCCTTCTACTACGGTCTCACGGGGTTCTCGTGTACGTGGTACTACCGCAAGAGCCTGACCAGCAGCGTGCGCGACTTCTTCAAACGGGGCGTCATCCCGACGCTCGGCGGCCTCATCCTGTACTTCATCCTCGGCTGGTCCTTCTGGTACTACTGGAACCCTAATAACAGCTACACGACCTGGGACATGCCGATCATCCACCATGTTCTCGGCGGCACGTTCATCCTCGACGTCGGGATGCTGCTGCTCGGATTGATCTTGATGTTCACGATGCAGGCCTTCCGGCCGGCGTTCTTCAAGGGCGAGACACTCAATCGGGACTCGGCGACGCTCGTGACCGAGGAATACAAGGGCTGACCAGCCCGCTCCCACGCCGGCTGGCAGCCGCCGGCCGGCCCAGCTCTGTGCGGTCCCGTCGCCCGACCCCCGCGATGGAACCGTCCGGAGTCGCCTCCGGCCGACCAGCTGGTCAGCCCAGCGCCCGGCTCAGATCCGCCAGCAGATCGTCGATCGACTCCAGCCCGACGGACAGCCGCAGGAGCCCCGGGTCAACTGCGAGCGCAGAGCCTGCAACCGACAGGTGCGTCATGCGCGCCGGGTGCTCGATCAGGGACTCCACAGCGCCGAGCGACTCCGCCAGGGTGAACAGCCGGGTGCGTGCCGCTACCGCCAGCGCTGCCGCCTCGCCTCCTCGCAGCGTGCACGAGACCATGGCTCCGAAGTCCCGCATCTGTCGCTTGGCGAGATCGTGGCCGGGGTGTGATTCGAGACCCGGGTAGCTGACCTCCGCGACTGCTGGGTGGTCGCCCAGGAACTCCGCAACGGCACGAGCGTTCGCGCACTGGCGATCCATGCGGACAGCGAGCGTCTTGAGGCCCCTTTGCACCAGGAAGCAGTCGAACGGGCTCGGCACGGCACCGGCAGAGTTCTGGATGAACCGAAGGTGCTCGGCGAGCGCCACGTCGCTCGTCACCACCGCCCCGCCCACGACGTCCGAGTGCCCACCCAGGTACTTCGTCGCTGAGTGCACGACGGCATCGGCCCCGAGCCCGAGGGGCTGCTGGAGGTATGGCGTGGCGAACGTGTTGTCGACCATGCACCAGCCGCCGCGCTCATGGGCAAGCCGGGCGATGGCTTCGATGTCGGCGATGCGCAGCAACGGGTTGCTCGGCGTCTCGACCCACACCAGTCGCGTCGCCGGCTGCCAGGCCCCTGCCACGGCGTCGAGGTCTGTCAGGTCGACGGAGGTGTGCGAGATGCCGCAGGGACCGTAGACCCGCGCGATCAACCGCCAGGTGCCTCCGTAGGCATCCGATGGGATCAGCACGTGGTCGCCAGGCCGCAAGCGCCGCAACAACGCGTCCTCCGCCGCCATCCCGCTCGAGAAACAGAACCCTGCCTCCCCACCCTCGAGCGCCGCCAGGGTCGCCTGCAGGATCGCCCGAGTCGGGTTGCCCGTGCGGCTGTACTCGAAACCCTTGTGCTCCCCCACCGCTCCCTGCGCGTAAGTCGTGGCCAGGTGCACTGGAGGGATGACTGCACCGGTCGTCTCGTCGGGCGGCTGAGCCGCGTGGATCGCCAACGTCTCGAAGCCGAAGTCCTCGCTCATCTCCCCACCTCCATCGTCCCGCCGGCCTGCGCAAGAAACCCGAGCGCGTCCGTCCGCGTCAGCACACCCACCGGGTGCCCGTGGTCGATAACGAGCACGGCCGGCGCTTCCTCGAGACGGTGCACTGCCAGCTCGACGCTCTCGCCACTTCCGACCGTGGGCATCGGTGGGCTCATCACCTCACGGACGGACCGATCCAGCAGCGAGGCGTCCTGAAACGCTCGCTGCATGAGGTCCCGTTCGTGCACGGCACCGATCACCTCGGCTTCGGCCAGCGGCGGCTCGGCTTGCACGACAGCGAGCTGGGAGACGTTGAATTCCTGCATGATGCCGATCGCCTCTCGGGCGGTGTCGTCCGGGTGCACGTGGATCAGCTCGGGCAGCAGGGCCCCCTTGCGCTCGAGGAGGTCGGCGACGGTCTGGCCCCGCTCCCGAAGGAAGCCGTGATCGGCCATCCACTCGTCGTTGTACAGCTTGGAGAGGTACCCACGGCCTGAGTCCGGGATCAGCGTGACGACCACGTCGGTAGCACGGAGCTCAGGTGCCAGTTGCACCGCCGCCCACAGCGCTGTCCCCGTCGATCCTCCGACGAGGATGCCTTCTTCCACACCGACGCGCCGAGCCGTGAGGAAGGAGTCGGCGTCGCTGACCATGACCACGCGATCGATCAGGCCAGGGTCATAGGTCGTCGGCCAGAAATCCTCGCCGATCCCCTCGACGAGATACGGGCGGCCGGAGCCACCTGAGTACACCGAGCCTTCCGGATCAGCGCCGATGATCTGCACCTCCGGGTTCTGCGACTTGAGGTACTTGGCGATGCCGCTGATCGTGCCGCCGGTCCCGATCCCGGCGACGAAATGGGTCACCCTTCCGGCCGTCTGGCGCCAGATCTCGGGCCCGGTCGTGCGCACGTGGGACTCCGGGTTCTCCGGATTGCGGTACTGATCCGGGTGGTACGCCCCGGGGATCTCCTCAGCGAGCCGTGCCGTCACCGAGTAGTACGACTCCGGGTGGTCCGGCGCGACGGCCGACGGGCAGACCACCACTTGGGCACCGTAAGCCCTCAGCAACGCGATCTTCTCCGGCGCCATCTTGTCCGGCATCACGAAGACGCAGTCATAGCGCCGGCGAGCGGCGACGATCGCGAGCCCGACGCCGGTGTTGCCGGACGTACCCTCGACGATGGTGCCGCCAGGCTTGAGCAGGCCATCTCGCTCGGCTTGATCAATCATCGCTACGGCTGGGCGGTCCTTCACGCTCCCGCCCGGGTTGAGGAATTCGAGCTTGGCCAGCAGGGGGCACGGCAGGTCCTTGCCGATCCGATCCAGCCGCACGAGTGGCGTGTTGCCGACGAGGTCGAGCAACGAGCCGGCGACCTCCATCGGTGGGCCGGGGTCGCTGAGGGGGAGGATCTCCACCCCGGCGAGGTTCGCCCGGCCGGCGACCTCCTCGTCGGTGTACAGCCGGACCGGCAGCCCGGCTCGGTGCAATCGGGCCGCGACCTCGACTGCATGCGGCCCGACAACGGTGACCCGCTTAGGGAGACGAGCCCGCAGGTCGGTCATCACCGCCGGCGAGACGTCGGCGTCGCCGAGATTGATCACCCGGCTGTTGCGAGCAACGAGGAAGTCGGGCGGCGTTGCCCGACCGGCGATGACGAGTACATCCATGCCCCCATGTTGCCTCGCCGCAGCAGTGACCGTGGACCAACGTGGTCCGGCGGGTCCCGACGGGGCCTGACGGCACCGGCGACGAGCCGAGCTCAGTCCGGCCGGTACACGACGACCTGGTCGCGCCCTCGTGCTTTCGCCCGGTACATCGCCAGATCGGCTTCGTGCACGACCTCCTCGAGCGATGCGCCATGCGCCGGGAACAGGGCGACTCCGATCGACGCCGTGACGGCACCGAGCCCTTCACAGGTCGGTGGTAGCGACCCGAGATCGTTGCGGACCGACTCGGCCACGCGCTCGGCACCTCGGGCATCCGCGTTGTGCAGCACCAGAAGAAACTCGTCGCCCCCAAAGCGAACCGCCGCGTCGCCTGAGCGCACCGCTCCCGCCAGCACGCGGGCGGCGTTGCGCAGCGTGACGTCGCCGACGGCGTGCCCACAGGTGTCGTTGACGCGCTTGAAGTGATCGAGGTCGACGAGGAGCAAGGCGAGCTCGGAACCCGACCGCAGCGCTTGAGCTGCCTCGCGTGGCGCCAGCTCGTCCCACCACCGTTTGTTGAGCAAGCCCGTCAGCTTGTCGGTGACGACCCGCTGCTCCAGCTCGCCGTAGAGCTGAGCGCTCCGCCAAGCTGCCGCGGCGAGATAGCCGACCAGCGCGCAGCGCTCCATGTCCTCGGCGCTGAATTGGTCGATCCCGTCGCGCCAGACATCGAGCACTCCGAGCCGGTGATCGCCTGCGATCAGCGGGATCACGAGCAACGACTCGTCGTAACGGCCGCCCACGCTGCCGGGTATGTGAACGGCTTCGCTGTGAGCGAACGTGTCGCCGCAGTTGTAGTGCTCCCCCCGAAGGAACGCCCATCCGGTGATCCCCGTGTCCATGAGGTCGTCAAGGTCGCTGAGCCCTTCCATTCCCGCGCCAACGACGACGCGCGGCCGGAGTGTGTAGCTGTCCCAGTCGGCTTGGAAGATCGCCAGCCGATCGACCGGCAGCACGCGCGGGAGCAGCTCGGCCACCGTCTCGAGGATGTGGCGCGGGTCGTGCTCGGCTTGAAGACTCCGAGCCGCCTCGCCCAGCGCGCGGGCGAATTCGCGGTCGTCCGGATTGGCGCTCACCTCCGGCAGCGGGGTGTAGGAGACAGGGACCCGCTCTTCGTCGTGGCGGCCCAGCACGACACGCACGGCCCGCTCGCGAAACCACGAGCGATTGACAACCTGATCGCCTTCCTCGGCCACCGACGGGTCCAGCACCACCGGTGCCTGCAACTGTTTGCCGATACCGATCTGCAACCCGATTTCGAGCCACATCTGGGCGGACCGTTCGTCGTCGACCCCGCGGGCGATCGTCCGCGTGCCGAGCCTGCCGAAGTACGACATCAACGCCGCCACCTCGGCGCGTGCCCGCGGCTCGGTCAGCACCCGCCGCATGAGATCCGGATCCAAGAACGCGAACGCCGGTTGCAGATCGGCTGCCTCCGCGTCGGCCAGCGAGGCAACCCCGATGCAGTCCAGCGCGACACCGAAGCCCAGCTCGACGAGCCACCGTGCACGCTTCAGTTGCTGGGCACGATCCAGACCAGACTCGAGCGGCGGGAGAAGCCACACCAGCTCCGCCGGCATCACGCCGGCGGCAGCCGTCTTGACCGGCAGCTCGGCTTCGAGCTCAGCGAACAAGGCCTCGTCGGCCGCCAGGATCATGACGGCAGGGTTCACGACCGGTACCAGCTCGAGCGCCCGCTCGAACTCGGTCACCGGTTGTGGCTGCCCGTGTGACGGGCGGCGCAACACCTCGTAGCCGACGGCACTGCGGTCGCCGATCTCGAGGATCGGCTGGAGGGCAACCCCCTCGTGAGCATCGACCGCCCTGGGGCGCGAAGCGGCGGCTTGGGCCATCTCCGCTGATGTGCCGCCCGAGCCTTCGCTCCCGGACGCCGTTACGCCCACCGCGAAATCGTAGTGGGAGGAACGGTCCCGGTGGTAGCTGGCTTCCGCACAAGCCACGCCCGCTTCACCTCCCGCCTCGCGATGACCGATCGCGCCCAACCTCGATGCGCCGGAGATGATCCTCGACCGGTCCGCCAGCGGCCGCCGACGAATCAAGAGTACCGGGCGCCTCCGGCTCCCACTCGCCGGTCTGCGACGGCGGCCTTCAGGTCGGCCACCAGTCGGTCGAGCACACCGGCGTGCGCGGGCGACAGCATGAGGTGCAGTCCCCGCGGCTCGACGTTGCGGTTGAGGTACCAGCCTCGATCCGCCATCGCGTCGGCGACGCCGTAGAGGTCGACGGTGTCGGAGGCGAGCGCCAGGACGGGCCCGATCGGCTCGCCGACGACCGAGATCTCGCCCAGGTCGGCGACCGCTGACCGAACGACCAGGGTCACGTCCATCAGCCCGCGGACGATCTCGGAGTACCCCTCGATACCGAGGTAGTTGATGACGGCCCAGCTGCAGGCGATCGGCGATGCCGGACGGGCTCCGGCCATCGCCGCCGACCCGTACAGACCGGCCGGCCATTGGTCGTACAAGAAGCCCTGATGCCCGAACCAGTCGTCGTCCCGGTGCAGCAGGACCGACGCGCCCTTCGGCACGTAACCGTACTTGTGCACGTCCACCGAGATCGCCGTGACGCCCGGGACGCGGAAGTCCCAAAGCGGTACGTCGTGGCCGAGACGCTCGAGGAAC
>Ga0187860_1001549_pt1 | contig 20169 bp, 18 predicted proteins | sample June2016WEW_10_4_FD_132981 | JGI IMG/M metagenome (GOLD analysis project Ga0187860, IMG submission 132981) | Peatland microbial communities from SPRUCE experiment site at the Marcell Experimental Forest, Minnesota, USA - June2016WEW_10_40 | ecosystem: Environmental > Terrestrial > Soil >...
ACGCTTGGGACGGCACTGGTGGGAATCACCTACCTGCTCGGGCGCCGGATGTCGGGCTCGCGGCTGGTCGGTGCGATCGCGGGCGCGATCATCCTTTGCGACGGGATGTACCTGGTCGATTCGCGCTTCGCCGTCATCGACATCGTCTATCTCACCTGCGCGGCAGTCGCGTACTTGCTCTTTTTCAAATTCGCGCAAACGCCCGATGCGGGCGCGCGCCGGCGCATCCTGCCGTGGATTGGTCTGGCGCTGGGTCTGTGCCTGGCCAGCAAATTCTACATCCCGGCGATAACCTTCTTGCTGGTGATGGGTTTCATTCTCTATGTGCTTGCGAGGGACCGTCCCAAGGCGGCGCCGGCCGCGCCGGCGGTCGTCGAGCCAAAGGCGCCAATCGACTCCAAGGCGAAGAAAATCAAAGCGCCCGCGCCGGTCCCGAACGCAATCAACCTCTTCGATCAAGCTTCGGTGCTCTCCATTGCAACGACCTGTATTGTCCTCGGATTGCTGCTTTTCCTGATCGGCGAAACATTCGCGCACATTCTGGTGACCGTTCTCGCAGTGCTGGCGATCCGCGTTGCAGAACTTTTCTGGCGCAGCCGCTCGTCATCGGCGGCGCCGCCGTGGCGGATGCCATCGCTGGCGAGCGTGCTGGAACCGATGAGCGTTGGCGCAGTCGCGCTCGTTGGATCGGTCGCCGCGATTGCCTACATCGCGGTGTTCTTTCCGCATTACTGGCTCGGCTGGTGGGGCGGAATCGCGGATCTGTTCAAGTACTACAGCGACGTCGTCGGGTACGAGAAGAGCGTCGCGTCCGCCACGCATCCGTACGCGTCGCCTTGGTGGAGCTGGCCGTTTATGCTGCGCCCGATCGCGTACTGGCAGAACTTCCCCAAGACGGGTGACGTGCAAACCGTGTGGGGCGGAGGAAATCCTCTCCTATGGTGGGGCGCGCTGACCGCGATCACGATCACCTTTATCAATGCGATCGAGCGCCCGAGCCTGACCCGCTCGTTTCTCGTCATCGGCTATATCAGCTTTCTCTTGATCTGGGCCTGGATCGGCCGCACGCTCTTCCTCTACCACTACATGGCCTCGGTTTACTTCGGATACCTCGCGCTGGCGATTTTGCTCGCCGAATGTTTCAAGGAGCGCGCTGAGCCGTGGGAGCATTCCGCGCTGTTGCTGACGATGATGCCGGTCTTTTTTCTCGGGATGCCGGCGACATGGGGATGGATCACTTTCATCGTGGTAATCGGCGCGTACGGATTTTTCCTGCTCAAGACTTCGTACGCGGGCCGATACGTTGCCGCCGTGTTCGTGCTCGCCGCGCTGGTTCTGTTCGTGTACTACTTTCCGATTTGGGTCGGCATGCCGATCAGCCGCAGCGGATATTACGCGCGGATGTGGCTGCAAGCCGCGGGACTGAGTAGTTGGATATGATCGCTTACCTGCATTCATATCGTGGCCGCCGCGCGATTTTGCTCTGCGCAGTTTTTCTGTGCGCGACGCTTGCCGCCGTATTCGCACCGCGTCGCGCCGCCGCCGCCGATCAGAAAAATCTGCTGCTCAACGGCGACTTCGCCAAAGGCTCCGAGGATCAGCCCGATTTGTGGCGTACCGAGGCCTGGATCAACAACCCCGACTCGTTCCAGGCCCATTGGCATTCCTACACCGATAAGCCCAGCGAGCTCGAGGTCGATAATCTCAAGGCCAACGACGCGCGATGGATGCAACCGCTGACCCTGGCGGCGGGATGGTATCAGCTCAGCGTCGATCTCCGCACCGAAAACGTCGGCGCCAAGGAAAGCGGCGCGACGATCTCAGTGATGGAAGACGGCATCATGTCGGCCGACATCCACGGCACCACCGACTGGCAGCGCGTGACGCTGTACCTCAAGGTGGGGGGACACGGCGCGGACATCGACGTAGCTCTGCGAATCGGCGGATTCGGCAGCCTCAACACCGGCAAGGCATTCTTCAGAAATGCGTCGCTGGTCCGGATTGACGCGCCGCCCCCCAGCGCGGCCCCCACTTACGACTTGAATGTGATTCGGCAACAGGCGGCGCCGGCGCCGATCGGCTCGCCGATCTCGCTGGCGTTCACGTTTGTGGCGCTGGCGGCGATCGCATGGGCGGGTTGGCGCATATTCGGCGACGACGACTTTCGCATCTTCAACACCTTTCGCGCCGCCATGTCCGGGCGCTCGAGCAAGCGATGAAGTGGGCCGCCGCCAACTCTCCTCGCGCGATCGCCCCGGAGGATCGCAGCCGGCAAATCGAGACTGCGATCTTCATGATCCCGTTCATCACATACGCCTACTTTTATCAGGGCTCCGACCAGAGCATCGCGTGCCGCTTCGACCTGCTGCGCTCGATGATCGAGAAAGGGGTGCTCTGGATCAACGACTTTTGCGGCTTCAACACCGCCGACATCGTCACCTTCCACGGCCGCATTTATTCCGTTAAGGCGCCTGGCACGTCCTACACGGCGCTCATCCCGTGGCTGATTTTCCGAATCGGGCTGATGCCTCTGAGCGCGGCTCACGAGCCGGCGTACTGGGCCTTTGTAACTTACCTGACCACCGTGTTCACGACCGGCTTGCTGATCTCGGCGCTGTGCGTCGTCATGTTTCGCTTTGCGCGATTTCTCGGCGCGTCGGAGGGCCGCGCGGCCGGCGTCGCGCTGATCCTTGGCCTTGGGACGATCGCGTTTCCGTACGCGACGGAACTCACCGGCGAACCCGTCGCCGCGGTATGCGTTTTCACCGCATTCTACCTGCTGGCGACGTTCGAGACTCTTCCATCCTCCACGCGCGCGTTTGCGGCCGGGTTTCTGGCGGGATGGGCCGTGCTCAACGATTATCCGGTCTTCCTGGTTGCCGCCGCGATCGGAATCTACGCCTTGTTCAAACTGCCCCGATGGACGCAGCTGGCGGCGTTCTCCGCCGGCGCCGCGATCACTGTCGCGATCATGCTTGCCTACAACTGGGGCGCCTTCGGAAATCCGCTCTTCTTCAGTTACCAGGCGTTCAAGCTCTCGCCCGCCGAGAATCGTCAATTTCCCGAGCAAGCGGTCGGATTCGTCGGTCTGACCTATCCGAAGGCCCGAATTCTCTGGAACGTGCTGGTCGATCCGCAGCGCGGATTGTTTTTCTGCAACCCTGTACTGTTGCTGTCGATCTTCGGCGTGGGTTATTTCGCGCGGCTGAAACGATGGCGCGCCGAATTCATCGTCACGGTTTATTCGTTTGTCGTGCTGGTTCTGTTCAACGCCTCGTACGGCGAATCGATTGTATCGTGGGGAGGCGGCACCGCGACCGGTCCGCGGCAAATTGTCGCCTCGATTCCATTCATGGTCCTCGCGCTCGCTTTTCTTCCCGCCGCCTGGGACTGGCTGCTGGGCGCGGTGGGCGCGCTGTCAGCCGCCATCATGCTGATGGCGACTGCGACCAATCCGCATTTCCCCTACGAATATGACAACCCGGTGCGCGACTTCGCCCTTCAGCAATTCATGCGCGGCGACTTCGCCACCAACCGCGACGCATTCTTCGGCGGCGGAATGGTCGTCGACGACTCGGTCGCCTTCAACCTCGGCAAACTCATCGGACTGCCCGGCCCGTTTCAGCCCTGGCCGCTCGCCGTGTGTTGGATCTTCGGCTCGTTCGATCTGTCGGAATCGCTCGGGCTATGGGGAATTGGCGCGTCGCGCCGCCTGACGCAAATCGCCGCGACGATGGGGATCGCAGCCGTGTTCCTGCTCTCGATGAATCAGCGAGTCATGCAGGGGTTCGTGGGTATCGGCGACCACGGATTGCTGGGCAGGTACTACGTGGGCGAGCAGTGCGGCAATAGCGCGCCGCATATAGTGCGAATCGATCGGCAGATCGACTTCTATGACATCGCCAGCATGGGCGCGATGCCGTTTCCGTCGTGCGACATCTGGCGCGGCAATCTGATCGCGCCAGCGACCGGCGACTACGAGTTTACGATCGACGTGGACGATTCGGGATGGGTCACGGTGGATGGCACGCAGGTGATTCACGATCCGGGCCTGGTAAGCAAGCCTCACGACGCCGGCAGTATCTACCTCACCGAGGGGCCGCATCGGATTGAAGTGGGCGAGCGAAATATCGCCGGCGGCTCGTACCTGCACCTGTATTGGAAAATCCCCGGCACAACCGACAACCTAATCGTGCCTGCTGAAGCCCTAATCCCCGACCGCCCCGGCGCCGGATAGCGACACCGCATTTTGTGGATTTGACTCTCAAACCGCCCCCTGCCACCCATTGCGCCGTCTTCTTGGAAATTGCCATCGGATAGGTCTAGTCTCTATCAGCCTTTGAGCAGCACCTGGTTTCTGAACATTCCGGGCGCGGTCGTTCCGCAGCAGCCCGGTTTAACAGCGGAGGGGACTTAAATGGACAGTCAGATCTGTGCCTTGGACGAGCGGGTCGCGCGGCTTGAGAAAGCTAATCGGGCGATGAAGGTGATCGTTGCGGTCACGGTGCTTGCCATGGCCGCGATGACCTCGACTCCGCAGTCGCTGGCGAAGGCGGTGAAGAAGTTGGTGTCACTCGACGCCGGAACTATCACCGCACAAACTATCACCGCACAAACTATCACCGCGCAGCAGATCGACCTGGTAAACGCAGCCGGTCAGGTTGCCGCTGTGCTCGGCACCAGCAGCAACGGCGCCGGGTTGGTGTTCATCGATAAAGGCAAGTGGTTGCTCGCGCTGGGTGTCAGTCAGAATGGAGGCACGTCAAGCGCCGGGCTGGCGCTGTATGACGGCAATTCCGTCCTGCCTGGAAACGGTGTGGTCCGCGCCGCCGTCGGAATCAACAGTCAAGGCGCGGGGCTGACGGCGCTTGATGGCAACGGAAACACGGTGCTGGTAAGCGGCGTCAGCGCGGACGGCGCCAGCGCCGGCTCAGATGTTATGGACAGCAACGGGTACTCACGTGCCGGTTTCGGAAATGCCGCCAACGGTTCGGGTTTCTTTGCCGGCGATTCGAACAACGTGACCCGCTATGTGGCTGGCGTAGCGCCTAATGGAACCGCGGCTGGGGCGGTTACCTACGACGCAACCGGCAAGCCGCAACTCGAGTTGGGCGGACTCGGCGACGGTTCCGTCAACGGGATGCTCGCGCTCGACGCAACCGGACAAGATCGCTTCGATGCGGGCTACTCGAGCACCGAGGGCGGTGGCGCGTTGGTGAAAGATTCAAGCGGAAATGTGATCTGGTTTGCGCCGCCCGCAGAGTGATCCGTCTTCGGTTTCAAAATGAACTGAAGGCGAAATTTCGCCATTGGGCCCGCATCAGCTGCCGCCGAACGAAATCTCGGCGGCAGCTTGTTCCTGCGCGCGTGACTTCGCGGCGTTCGCTTTTGTCCAGCGCCTCGCCGCGCGCGAGTGTCAAACCCGCGCGGACCTTGGGCATCAATTCGGCGGGGGCGCAGGCAGATTGGGCATATTGGAACGCCCGTTGAGCGAAAACCCCCGCATCGACGGCGGCACGTCGCTCTCAGCTTTATCGATCGAGGACGGGAGCTTGGGTTGATTGCGCACCGTCGCCGGCGCTGACGATCTGGCGCTGGCTGACGACGGAGCTGGTCGCGGCGAATTGGCGAACACCGGGCGATGGGTCTTCTTCGCCTGGACCAATACCTCGCGCAGCAGATCCGATTCCTGCACCCCATGCGATACGCAATCGACGTCGGTGGCCGGATGCAACGGGACCTTGACCGACGAATTGAACGTGGCGCGCACCTTGACGATACTCGCCTCAGGACCCCGTGGCCGCACCAGGAAATTGTACACCGACGACGAGTTCTGCTCCGGCTGGGCCGTGTAAGTGCCGGCGATACTCTTTATCTTTCCGCAATCGGCGTCGTGCAGCGTGAAGCGCGGACCGACCGCCTCGATAATCCCGTTGGTCATGTCCTGCGCCTGCACGTGGAACGAGTTTTCGGTGATGACCGCGTTCACCGCATCCCACGCGAGGTCGTACGGCAGCGGAATCACCACTTCCTGCTGTTCGTCCGGCGGCGGCTGTGTAACCGGCGGATAGAAGCATCCAGCGGCAAACAGCGCCGCAATCACGCCCAAAATCGAAACTCTCACCCCAAACATTGGCCCATTCATCGGATCGCTCGCCCCAGCATGATAACAGAAGCGGGCGGTGGTTAAGCCAAGTTTTTCACACTCGCCCGCCGCGACGCTATCGCCTCCGCGCCATTCCCCCTTGGGCGAATCTTTATGATAATCTCCGCTTCGTCGGGACCTGCCCGCCAAGGCGGCCCCGGAGAAGGTATTGGTCATGTCTGGTCATTCGAAATGGAGTTCGATCAAGCATAAGAAGGCGATTACCGACTCCAAGCGCGGACGCGCCTTCACCAAGCTGATCAAGGAAATCACGATCGCGGCGCGACTCGGCGGCGGCGACCTCAATTCCAATCCACGCTTGCGCACCGCCGTGACGGTGGCCAAGAAGCAATCGATGCCCAACGACAACATCGATCGCGCCATCAAGAAGGGTACTGGCGAAATAGCCGGCGCCTCGCTCGAGGAAATCACTTACGAGGGCTACGGCCCGGGCGGCGTCGCGATAATGGTTGACGTGCTCTCGGACAATCGCAATCGCACCGTCGCGGAGTTGCGCTTCATCTTTTCCCGGCGCAGCGAGAACCTGGGCGAGGCGGGATGCGTCGGTTGGATGTTCAAAAAGCGCGGCGTGATCGGAATCGAAAAATCCGCCATCGACGAGGACAAGCTGCTCGAACTCGCGCTCGACGCGGGCGCCGACGACGTGACCAGCGACGGCGATACCTTCCAGGTCCTGACTTCGCCCGACAAATTGAACGTCGTGCGTGACGCGCTGGAAAAAGCCGGCCTTGCGATCGCGCATTCGGAACAAACGCGGATTCCCGAAAATATGGTTGCGGTTTCCGGCCATGCGGCCGAGCAGGTGCTCAAGCTGATGGAAGAATTGGAGGATCATGACGACGTGCAGAACGTCGCCGCGAACTTCGACATCAGCGACGAAGAGATGGCGCAGTTCTCGGCAGCCTAGCGGCGCGCGGGTTCTGCTGCGGAGGTGGGGTATGCGGATACTCGGGGTGGATCCCGGGAGTGCGGTATGCGGTTACGGTGTCGTCGAAGGTCCCGGCGAACGTTACGTCACCGCCGGTACGATCCGATGCGCATCGCTCGCGCCGGGACCCGGGCGCTTGCGCCGCATCCACGAAAATCTTCTCGCCATCATCGATGAGTTCTCTCCCGAAGCGCTGAGCCTCGAGCGTCATTTCGTCGCCGTCAATGTGCAGAGCGCGTTTCGCATCGGCGAGGCCCGCGCGATGGCGATGCTCGCGGCGGCGGAGCGCGGCCTCGCGATGTTCGAATATCCCCCCAACGAAGTTAAGCTCTGCGTCGCCGGTCACGGACACGCCGACAAGGCGCAGGTGAAATACATGGTGCGCAAGACGCTGAAACTCGACCCGGCGATCGATCTCGCCGACGACGCCGCCGACGCGCTCGCGCTGGCGCTTTGCCATCTTGGCCGCGGACGCGTCCCCAACCTGGTCGAGGCGATCGAGCGCATTCGCCCGCGCGCGCCGCGCCGAAGCAAGCCCCGGATGGCGCCGCAATGATCGCGTCGCTGACGGGCTCGCTGGCGGTTCGCGATGCGGGCCGGATCGTAGTCGAGACCGGCGGCGTCGGCTACGAAGTGCTGATTCCGCTGAGCACCTACTATCGATTGCCGCAACTCGGCGACCCCGTCGCGCTCGAAATACGCCAGGTCGTGCGTGAGGATGCGCTCACGCTTTACGGATTCTCCAGCGCCACCGAGAAACGCGCCTTCGACCTGTTGATGAGCGTGCAGCACGTCGGCCCGAAACTCGCGCTCGCGATCCTGTCGGCGCTTGCGCCCGAAGAACTGGCCGCTGCAATCGGCAAAGGCGACGTCGACAGAATCGACGCGGTGCCTGGGGTCGGTCCCAAGGTCGCGGAGCGGGTCGTGCGCGAACTGCGCGACAAAGTCGCTGACTTGAAGATGGCAGCGCCGTCAACCGCCGCGCCCGACGGCTATCTCCGGCCCGCGCCGGATGGAGCCGCAAGACCGGCCGGCCCGGCCGACGAAGCAGTTTCAGCGCTGGTGAACCTCGGCATGAAACCCGTTGAAGCCAAACGCACGGTTGACGCGGTCGTCGCCGCGGACGCCGGCGCGGCGGAAAATCCCGAAGTGATAATTCGTAAGTCATTGGCGGTGCTGCTTGGCGAAAAATAAGCCTCGCGAAGATGCCGGCCCGGCTGCGCCCGCCCAAGGACGGCCCACCGCGCGCGTCGGTCACGAAGAAGAACGCCGGCTCGATCTCGCGCTACGCCCGCGCGCGCTTGCCGAATTCATCGGTCAGGAGCGCACCAAAAAAATTCTCGGCATGTCGATCAAAGCCGCCCGCGGACGCGCCGAAGTGCTCGATCACGTGCTCTTCGCCGGACCTCCCGGCCTCGGCAAGACCTCGCTCGCACACATCATCGCCCGCGAGCTCGGCGTCAATGTCCACGTCACCTCGGGTCCCGCTATCGAACGCGCCGCCGACCTGGCTGCAATCGTGAACAACCTTGAAGCGCACGACGTGCTCTTTATCGACGAGATTCATCGTCTCCAGCGGGTCGTCGAAGAGCGGCTCTACTCCGCGATGGAGGATTTCGAGTTTCATATCGTGGTGGGCGAGGGGATGGGCGCGCGCACGATGAAGCTGTCGGTCAATCCGTTCACTCTCGTGGGCGCGACCACGCGCTCGGGGTTGCTGAGCTCGCCGCTGCGCGACAGATTCGGCCAGCATTACCACCTCGACTTCTACGATCACGCTGAACTGGGCGAGATAGTGCGCCGCTCCGCCGACTTGCTGAAGGTGGCGATCGACGAGAAAGGAGCCACTGAAATAGCCTCGCGCTCGCGCGGCACGCCCCGCATCGCCAACCGCCTGCTGCGCCGCGTGCGCGACTTCGCGCAGGTCGGCGAAGCGCCGGTCGTGACGCGCGAAATCGCGCTGGCCGCTCTCGATCTGCTCGAAATCGACACCGCCGGCTTCGACAAGATGGACCGCGCGATTCTCGGCGCGATAATCGACAAGTTCGACGGCGGACCGGTTGGCGTCGAGAGTCTTGCCGCTGCGGTCGGCGAGGAATCCGACACCATCGAGGAAGTTTACGAGCCCTACCTGCTGCAGGAGGGGTTTCTGGCGCGCACTTCGCGCGGCCGCGTCGCGACCCAGCGCGCCTATACGCATCTCGGCCGCATCCGCCGCGGCACGATGCTTTAGCGATTTGTTTCGATCACGTCGAAGAGTGAAAAGGCATTTCGGTCGATGGCGAAGATTTATGTTTTGCAGCATCACCCGGTCGAGAATCTCGGCGCCATAGCTCACGCGCTCGAAGGCGCCGCGCTCGCCTGGCAATACGTGCGCGTTTACGACGGCCAGCCCGTACCCGCGAGCATGAAGGGCGCTGGCGGCTTGATCGTGATGGGCGGTCCGATGGGCGTCTATCAGACTGACCGGCATCCGTGGCTGCGCGACGAGATGCGCCTGATCGAGGACGCGATGAAATTGAATCTACCCGTGCTCGGCGTATGCCTGGGCGCGCAGATTCTTGCGGCCGCGCTCGGCGCGAAGGTAGATCGCAACCCCAACGGCAAGGAAATCGGATGGCATCCGATCCGGCTCGACGCTTCGGCCAAACACGACCGTCTAATGCGCGATTTGCCCGCGACGCTGACGCCGTTTCATTGGCATGGCGACATCTTCGATCTGCCTCCGGGTGCGGCCTTGCTCGCGTCGTCGGAGAAGACGCCGTGCCAGGCGTTTCGTCACGGCGACAAGGCGTACGGCTTCCAGTTTCATTTCGAGGTGACCCGCGAAGGGGTCTCCGCGATGGCCGATGCGTTCGCGAAGGAATTAAATCGCGAGAATATCGCGGCCGATCGAATGATCGCTCAGGCGGCGGAGTTCATGCCGTCGCTGGAAAAAATTTCCGATACCGTCTTCTCACGCTGGGCCTCCCCGATCCAGGGCACGTGATAAGCGCTCCCTTTTTTGTGTCCTCCTCAGCCTCAGTCACTTGCAGACACGCTGGAGAAATGGCCGGGACGCCGGAATCGCGCGGGCTCCTCAACCCTTGGGCAGCTTGAGGACCCGCTCGCCAATGATGTTGTGCTGAATCTCGCTTGAACCCGCCGCGATCGTAAGCCCGCGCGCCGCCAGCGTCCGATGCATCCAGCGGCCGCCCTCGACCGCGCCGAGGCTGCCGCCTTCGACGTTGGCGAACGCACCAAGCATCTCATCGGCGAACATCGCGACTCTCAAGTTCAGTTCGGTGGCGAAAAGTTTGCCGAATGAACTCTCCACGCCGGGCACCTTGCCCTTGAGCTGCGCCGACAGCGAGCGGTAGCGCGACAGGCGCAGGCATCGCGCCTCGGTCGCGAACTGCGCGAGTTTCTGGCGCACGTAGGGATGCTTCCACGCGGGGCCGCCCTGGAAATCCACTTTCTTCGCGAGCTCGAGCAGCTCGCCGATCGTGCGTTCCACCGGATGCCGCGTGCCGCCGGAAACTCGTTCGTACATGAGCGTCGCAATCGACACCTGCCATCCCGCGTTCAGCTCGCCGACCAGGTTTTCCTTGGGCACGCGCACGTTGTCGTAAAAGACCTCGTTGAATCCGGCGTCGCCCGTGATCTGAACCAGCGGACGCACCGTGATTCCGGGGCTATGCATATCGACCAGCAGGTAGGAAATCCCCTTGTGCTTGGGCGCCGCCGGGTCGGTGCGGACCAGCAGCACCTGCCAGTCCGCGCGATGCGCCAAACTCGTCCATACTTTCTGCCCGTTGATGACGAAGGTGTCGCCGTCGAGCACCGCGCGCGTCTGCAAGGCCGCGAGATCGGAGCCCGCGCCGGGTTCGGAATAACCCTGGCACCAGATTTCCTCGCCGGTCAGCATCTTGAGCAGGTAGCGCTTCTTCTGCTGCTCGGTGCCGAGATGCATGATGGTCGGGCCGATTCGATCGATCGCCAGCTGATTGGCGCCGTAAAGCGGCAGCGCGAGCCGCAAGACTTCGTCCTGGTAGATGGCCTGGTCGATCATGCTCGCGCCGCCTCCCCCCCATTCCTTGGGCCAGTGCATCGCCACGTAACCGGCCTGGTAGAGCCGGCGATGGTAGTCGAGCAGTTGATTCCATCGCCCGTCGTCCCGAACGTCGAGCAGGCTGGCGGTCGAGCCGCCGAGACCCTCGCCCTTGCGCCCGAAGGCTTCGGCGGAGTTCTTTTCGAGCCAGCGCCGCAGTTCGGCGCGAAATTTTTCCTGTTCCGGCGTGTAGGTGAAATCCATCGGATGCTCCGCTTGATTTGCCCGCGCAAAGTATAGCGCGTTCGAGGCGCTCGCGTTAACCGCGGCTGCTTGGCGGGTCGGGAGCTGGACCTGGAAAGGCTTTCCGCGAGGCAATAATTAACTAAGGTCAACGAAGTTTCGGGTTCTGGCCGCGAGCATTGATGCCAACGCGTAGTGTATCGGATTGATACACTACCGTTCACCGCTGGCACTGGCGTCGCAAACCCATTGATGTATGATGGCCGGATAAATCCGAGTGGCTGCGCGACGCCCCGTAAAGTGGAAATGTGGAAATGCGCGTCGCGTCCGCGCTCAATCACTCAACATAAGAGAGGCTAAACGAGAGACCGATGGCATATCAGCACATCAAAGTTCCGAGCAACGGCGAAAAGATTACTCTTGGCGCCAATCACACCCTGAAAGTTCCTGACCGCCCGATCATTCCGTTTATCGAAGGCGACGGCACCGGCCCTGACATCTGGCGCGCGTCGCAGTACGTCTTTGACAACGCGCTGAAGAAAATCTACGGCGGCAAGCGCCAGATCGCGTGGATGGAAGTGTACGCGGGCGATAAGCCGTTCAAGAATTGGAAGACCTGGCTGCCCGACGAAACCGTCGAGGCATTCCGCGAATTCCTGGTCGGCATCAAGGGCCCCCTCACGACTCCTATCGGCGGCGGCATCCGCTCGCTAAACGTCGCGCTGCGCCAGATGCTCGATCTCTACGTATGCCTGCGCCCGGTGCGCTACTTCGCGGGCGTGCCGAGTCCGGTCAAGCATCCCGAGAAACTCGACGTCGTAATCTTCCGCGAGAACACCGAAGACATCTACGCGGGAATCGAATGGCCGGCGGAGTCGCCCGAGGCAAAAAAGGTCATCAAATTTTTGCTCGAGGATATGGGCGTCAAGAATATGCGCTTCCCAAATACCTCGGGAATCGGAATCAAATGCATTTCGCGCGAGGGTTCCGAGCGCCTGATTCGCGCCGCGCTTGATTACGCGATTAGCCACAAGCGCAAGAGCGTGACCTTTGTCCACAAGGGCAACATCATGAAGTACACGGAGGGCGCCTTCCGCGATTGGGGCTACGAACTCGTAAAACGCGAATACAAAGGCAAGGCCGTGGGATGGGACGATTGCAACGGCAAGCCGCCTGCCGGCCAACTGCTGGTCAAGGATGCGATCGCGGATATCACCCTCCAACAGGTGCTGACGCGCCCCGATGAATTCGACGTCGTCGCCACGATGAACTTGAACGGCGACTTTCTCTCCGATGCGCTCGCGGCGCAGGTCGGCGGACTCGGAATCGCTCCCGGCGCCAACATCAACTACCTGACCGGCCACGCGATCTTCGAAGCGACCCATGGCACCGCGCCCAAGTACGCCGACCAGGACAAAGTGAATCCGGGCTCGGTTATCCTGTCGGGTGTGATGATGTTCGAGCACATGGGATGGCAGGAAGTTGCCGACGGGATCGTTCGCGGCCTCGAGAAGACCATCGGCAAGAAAGAGGTGACCTACGACTTCGAGCGGCTGACGACCGGCGCGAAGCTGCTCAAGTGCTCGGAGTTCGGCAAGGCGATCGTGGACAATATGTAGCGCTCTTGCCTCTCCCTAAGCTCGAATCCTTGACGGGGCTGCCGCGCGCGATGCGCGACAGCCCCGTTCTCTTTTGCGGCAATCCGGCGTAATCATTCAATCGTTGACTCCAACTGTCGAACTGCTCCGGGTCCGAAAGTCGTACGGCGGCTTTACCGCGGTTGACGATCTCTCGTTCGAGATTCCGCCCGCGCATATTTTCGGCCTGCTCGGACCCAACGGCGCCGGCAAAACCAGCACCATCCGCATGATGATCGGCATCATCGCCCCCGACTCGGGATGCGTGCGGATATTTGGCGAGCCATTCCGCCGCCGCGTGCTACGCCGGGTCGGTTATCTGCCGGAGGAACGTGGCTTGTACCGCCGGATGACCGTCGGCGACAACCTGATTTTTCTCGGGCGGCTTGCGGGGCTGTCGGTCGCCACCTCGCGGGAGCGAATCGGCGCATGGGCGCGGCGGCTCGAGATTGCGGACTGGATCGATCGCCGGGTCGAGGAGTTGTCGAAGGGGATGCAGCAGAAGATTCAGTTCATCGCGGCGCTGTTGCACGATCCCGGCTTGATCGTGATGGACGAGCCGTTCGCCGGCCTCGATCCGGTCAACACGATGCAGCTCAAAGATGTGCTGGTCGGGCTTCGCACGGCGGGAAAGTCGATCCTGTTCTCGACCCATCGGATGGACCAGGTGGAAAGGCTGTGCGACTCGATTTGCCTGATCGATCGCGGCAAATCGGTGCTGCAAGGGAGCCTGAGCGAGATCAAAGCCGGTAACGGCCGGCGCTTCGTGCAAATTGACTATGAAGGCGATGGCGGATGCCTTTGCGGCCATCCGCTCATCGATTCCTTGAATGACTACGGCAACCACGCCGAAATTCGCTTGAAGCCGGGCGCCGACCCGCAGGAACTGCTGCGCACGGCAGCGGCCGGGTTGCGCGTGATCCGATTCCAGGTGATGGACCCGTCGCTCGAACAGATTTTTATCGATCGAATAGCCGGCACAGATGACTGAGTTCTCGATTCGCAAAGTCTGGATCATCGCAAAACGGGAATACCTCGAGCGGGTCAGGACGCACTCGTTTATCCTCTCCACGTTCGCTACTCCGCTGTTGATGGCGTCATTTTTGATCCTGCCCGCGATGATCGGCGCATCGACGGCGCGCGGTATCGTGCGCGACAGCGAGCGCCCGGCGCGAATCGTGATCGCATGCGACAATCGCGCGCTGGCCGAGCTTGCGCGCGGCGAATTGATTCGCCAGCGGGGTGCGCGCTACGAGCCATCGGTCGTTTCTCCCGCGTCGCCGGCCGAGCACGAGCAACTCGACAGGCGGCTCGATGCGGGCGACATCGAGGGCTACGTGTGGCTCGACGGCCCGGCGCTCGCTTCCCGCCGCGTCGTCTTTGCGACCGCTCGCACCGGCGATTTCCTTCTTCAGCGCCGGCTCGGCGACGCGCTGTCGTACGCATTCGCCGCGCAACGCATGGTGAAGCAGGGCAGCAGCGCCGGGGACGTGGCCGCGACGCTACAGCCCGTCGATCTCACCGCGGTCCGCGGGGGCGAGACGTTTTCGGTGTACAACGCGGTACGCGGCGCCGCGGTCGTGTTGATTCTCATGTTCGTGATGCTTTTTTCGTTGCTGTCTTACGGCGTGATGGTGATGCGATCGGTCATGGAAGAGAAGAGCTCGCGCATTACCGAGGTGTTGCTGTGCGCGGCGAGCGCGCAGGAACTGATGACTGGCAAGATTCTCGGCACCGGCAGCGTCGGCCTGACCCAGATCGCGATATGGCTTACGATGGCGGCGTTCGGTGTGTCGCGAAGCCTGTACCTCCGCACCGCGATCGAGGTGCTCGGCGTGGGGCCATCGCTGATCGTCTACTTCGTCATCTTCTACATATTGGGTTACCTGCTCTACAGCGCGATCTTCGCCGGCGTCGGCGCGATCTTCAATTCGATCGACGAAGCGCAGCAATGGACCTTCGTGGTCATCCTGCCGTTGATCGCTGCGTCGGGGATGATTCTGCCGGTGGCTACGTCGTCGGATTCGCCGCTCTCGGTGCTGGTTTCGCTATTTCCGTTCTGCTCGCCGTTCCTGATGTTCGAGCGCCTCGCTGTCCACGATCCGCCGCTATGGCAGCTCGCGCTGTCGTTGCTGTTGCTGGTCGCGACGATTGGCGTGGTGATGTTCATCAGCGGGCGAATCTACCGGACCGGAATTTTGATGTACGGCAAGCGCCCCACGATTCGTGAGCTCTCGCGATGGCTCCGCCACGCTTGAGTACCGGCGGGGCGGGCATCCCGCCCGCGCCGTCACAAACAGCCCGATCCGATTGCTTCACAATCTCAACCAACGCTGCTATCTATCGCACGTTCGGGCGGCCCGCATGATGAGTTCACGGTGCCGTTCCGGGCGCCTCATCATTTTAGTATTGCTCATTAGGAAAGATGCACATATAAGGTAGGCTTCAGGGAGTGACCGGAAGGAGGTAGCAAACTGTGGCTCGAAAAAAAATTGCGTTCATCGGGGCGGGTAACGTCGGCGCGACCTGCGCCCATCTATGCTTCCTGCGCGGACTCGGCGATATCGCGCTCTACGACATCATCGACGGACTGCCGCAGGGCAAGGCGCTGGATATGCTCGAATCGGCGCCGGTGCTCGGCATCGACGTCAACGTCACCGGCGGCATCGACATCAAGCTCATCGAGGGCGCCGATTGTTGCGTCGTCACGTCGGGCTCGCCGCGTAAACCCGGCATGAGCCGTGACGACCTGCTCAAGATAAACGCCGCGGTGATGACCGATGTCGGCGCCGCAATCAAGAAACACGCGCCCGGCGCTTTCGTGATCGCGGTGACCAATCCGCTCGACGCGATGGTTACGCAGCTCAAGCGCGTGACCGGTTTCGCGAAAAGCCGGATAGTCGGGCAGGCGGGCGTGCTTGACTCGGCGCGCTACCGCGCCTTTCTGGCGTCGGAGCTGGGCGTGTCGGTGGAAAGTGTTTCCGCGATGGTGCTCGGCGGGCACGGCGACGACATGGTGCCGATTCGCAGCTACACTACCGTCGGCGGACAGCCGGTCGAACGCCTGGTCGGGGCGAAGCGGCTGGAGGAAATTGAGAAGCGCACCCGTGGCGGTGGAGGCGAGATCGTCCAGTTGATGAAGACTTCATCGTATTACGCTGCCGGAGCCGCGGCTTACATAATGGTCGAGGCGTACATGCTCGATCGCAAACAAGTGCTGCCGTGCGCCGCGTTTCTTGACGGCGAATACGGCGTGAAGGGACTCTTCGCCGGGGTTCCGATCGTGATCGGCGCGGGCGGCGTCGAGCGCGTCGTCGAAATCCAGCTGAGTGCCGCCGAAAAGGCAGCCTTTGACAGTTCGGTGGCGCATGTGCGCGAACTGGTCGAGGCGATGGACAAAGTAATCGCGGCCGGAAAACAGGGCTAGCGATTCAGGAAAGGCTTATGGCTGAAGCAGATGCAGTTGCGGCGCCGGCGATTGCGGCCGGGATGACGGCAGACGAGAGGCACTGGCTGCTGCGCAGGTTGCACTCGCTGTCGGGAATCATTCCCATCGGCGGATTTTTATTCTTCCATTTCTTCGAAAACGCCTTCGTCCTGAAGGGCGGCGCGATGTGGTGGAAGGAAACCGAGTTCACCCGCAATATTCCGTTTCAGATCGCGGTCGAAGCGTTGGTCCTGTGGATTCCGATTCTCTACCATGCGATTTACGGATTGGTCATCACGGTCGGCGCGCAGCCCAACGACTACCCGTACCAGCGCAACTACCAGTACACTCTGCAGCGCATCACCGGGATAGTCGCGTTCCTGTTTATCGGCTTTCACGTCCTCTCGACGCGCGGGCTCTACTACGCCACCGGCGTCGAGACGAACTATCTGCGGATGCATAACTTCATGATGAATCCGCTGATTCTGACGGCCTACCTGGTCGGGACCCTGGCCTGCGTCTATCACCTGACCAACGGCATTTTTACGTTCACGATCACCTGGGGAATTGCGGTCGGGCCGAGGGCGCAAACGCTGGTGAACCGCTTGTGCGTTGTGCTGTTTATCATCCTGGCCATCGTCGGCGTTTCAATTCTGGTCGCATTTCGCGCACCCGCCTGAGGAGAAAACCAATGCCAGGGCATCACATAATCGTAGGCGGCGGGCTGGCAGGTTTGACCGCGGCGATGAAACTCGCGGAGCAGGGCGAGCAAGTCGATCTCTTCTCCATCGTCCCGGTCAAGCGTTCGCACTCGGTGTGCGCGCAGGGCGGAATCAACGGCGCGGTCAACACCAAAGGCGAGGGCGACTCGCCGATGATTCACTTTGACGATACGATTTACGGCGGCGACTTCCTGGCGCATCAGCCGCCGGTCAAGGCGATGTGCGAGGCGGCGCCGGCGATCATCTACCTGTTCGATCGGATGGGCGTGATGTTTAATCGCACGCCCGAAGGTCTGCTCGACTTCCGCCGTTTCGGCGGCACCAAGCATCATCGCACCGCATTCGCGGGCGCCACCACCGGGCAGCAGCTCCTGTACGCATTGGACGAGCAGGTCCGCCGCTACGAGGCGGCGGGCCTGGTGCGCAAGTTCGAAGGCTGGGAGATGCTGAGCATCGTGCAGGACGAGTCGGGGAACTGCCGCGGGATCGTTGCGATCGACACGCGCTCGCTCGAGATGCGCGCGTTTCCCGCCGACACCACGCTTGTCGCGACCGGCGGCCCGGGCCTTGTCTTCGGTCGCTCGACGCAGTCGCTGGTCTGTACGGGATCGGCGGTCAGCGCCTGCTACCAGGCGGGCTCGACCTACGCCAACGGCGAGTTCGTCCAGGTGCATCCCACCGCAATGCAGGGTGAGGACAAGAATCGGCTCATCTCGGAGTCGATTCGCGGCGAGGGCGGGCGCGTGTGGACCTATCGCGACGGCAAGCCGTGGTACTTCCTTGAAGACATGTACCCGGCGTACGGGAACCTGGTGCCGCGCGACATCGCGACCCGCGCGATTCACAAGGTCGTGTTCGAGATGAAGCTCGGCGTTGACGGCAATCCGGTGGTTTACCTCGACGTGAGCCATCTGGACCCCGTAGAACTCGAGCGCAAGGTCGCAGGCGTGCTCGAAATCTACGAGAAGTTCGCCGGCCAGGACCCGCGCAAGGTCCCGATGAAGATTTTTCCGGCGATGCACTACTCGATGGGCGGTCTGTGGGTCGATTACCATCAGCAGACCAACGTCCCGGGGCTGTTCGCAGCGGGCGAGTGCGACTTTCAATATCACGGCGCCAACCGGCTCGGCGCGAACTCGCTGCTATCGTGCATACACGCCGGAAACATCTGCGAGCCGGCAATGATCGGCTATGCCAAGTCGCACACGAGCGCGGCCAGTTCGCAGATTTACGATCAGGAGCTGAAGCTTCAGCGCGAATCATTCGACAAAATTTTCAAGATGAGCGGTCCGGAGAACGCCTTTACGGTGTGGCGCGAGCTCGGCGAGATCATGACCGAGAACGTCACCGTCGTGCGCTACAACGACAAGCTCAAGGCGACCGACGACAAGCTGCTCGAGTTCAAGGATCGATGGGGCCGAATCGGGCTCAACGACAAGGGCAAGTGGGCGAACCAGGAAGTGTTATTCGTCCGCCAGCTATGGAACATGCTCGAGATCGCGCGGCCGATGACGCTCGGCGCGCTCAATCGCAACGAATCGCGCGGCGCGCACTACAAGCCGGATTTTCCCGAGCGCGACGACGTGAATTTCATGAAGACCACCATGGCTGCGTGGTCGTCCGACGGCCCGCGTTTCAGTTGGGAGCCGGTTGACGTGAGCCTCATCAAGCCGCGGCCGCGGCGCTACGACATCGAGAAATCCGCCGCGTAGTCCCGCAGGAGCATCCCAGTGTCAGAACAGACGCAAGTATTGAGAATCAAGCGCCAGGAAACGTCGAACTCGGAGCCCTATTACGAGGAGTTCGAGTTGCCGTATTTGCCGCATCACAACATCGTCTCGATGCTGATGGAGATTCGGCGCAACCCGGTCACTCGCCAGGGCAAGCGCGTCGCGCCGGTCGTCTTCAACGCCAACTGTCTGGAGGAGGTTTGCGGCGCGTGCACGATGGTGATCAACGGGCGCGTCCGCCAGGCGTGCTCGCAGCTTGCCAACGGGCTCAACGGGCCGGCGACGGTCGAGCCGATGACGAAGTTCCCGGTGGTCCGCGATCTATGGGTCGATCGATCGAAAATGTTCGACTACCTCAAGAAGGCGCGCGCGTGGATTCCGATCGACGGCACTTACGACCTGGGTCCGGGCCCGCGAGTCGCGGCCGACGCCCAGCAGTTCGCCTACCCGTTCTCGCGATGCATGACTTGCGGATGCTGTCTCGAGGCGTGCCCGCAGTTTAACTTGCACTCGAAGTTCATGGGCGCGTCCGTGATCGGGCAGGTCTATCTGATGAGCCAGCATCCGACCGGCAAGATGAACCTCGACGAGCGGCTCGCTGCGATGATGGGGGAGGGCGGTATAGCCGACTGCGGCAACGCGCAGAACTGCGTCGAGGTTTGCCCCAAGGATATTCCGCTCACGAGCGCAATCGCCGCGGTCGGCCGCCAGACGACGATCAAATGGCTCCGCGATTTGTTCATGAAATGACCTTGCCGCCGCGCTAATGTCGTCGTGAGCGAGCGGGTCGATTCGAGGGATTCCCGATCCTTATCCAAAATGAGGTTGATGCCTGGGTAACTGAATGAACATCCACGAATATCAAGCCAAGCAGGTGCTGGCGCGCTTCGGCGTTCCCGTTCCCAAGGGGCAGTTCGCGACCACACCTGACGAGGCTGCTGCTGCATTCACGGCGCTGGGCCAGCCAAAAGCTGTGGCCAAGGCGCAGATCCATGCCGGCGGCCGCGGCAAGGCCGGCGGTGTCAAACTGCTGACTGCTGCCTCCGAGGTGCGCGATTTCGCCGCCAAGCTGCTCGGCAAGCCGCTGGTGACTCATCAGACTGGCCCCGAGGGCCGGGTGGTGCGCCGCGTTTACATCGAGGAAGCAAGCGACGTCGCTCGCTAGCTTTACCTTGGGATGCTCGTCGATAGAAAGGCGGGAATGGTTTCCGTGATCGCGAGCACCGAGGGCGGCATGGATATCGAGGAAGTCGCCGCCAGGACGCCCGAAAAAATCTTCACCGAGT
>Ga0187860_1001554_pt1 | contig 20133 bp, 10 predicted proteins | sample June2016WEW_10_4_FD_132981 | JGI IMG/M metagenome (GOLD analysis project Ga0187860, IMG submission 132981) | Peatland microbial communities from SPRUCE experiment site at the Marcell Experimental Forest, Minnesota, USA - June2016WEW_10_40 | ecosystem: Environmental > Terrestrial > Soil >...
AAACGTTACCAATGGTCGCGCGACGCCGCCTTCGAGCTTTCGCCGCAGACGCTGCGCGTGCTCGAGAGCCTGACCAACGACGTTGACGTGACCCTTTTTTTTCAGCCCAACGGCGACAACCAGGAAATCTACCAGTTGAGCAAGTCGCTCCTGGCCGAATATCAGAACGCCAATCCGCATCGCATTCACGTCAAAGTGCTCGATTACACGCGCCAGGTGGGACCGGCCAAGGAATTGCTCATGAAATACAACCTTACCGAACAGGTGGGGAAGGACTTTGTGCTTTTCGAGGCCAACAAGCATTCGAAGATCGTCTATGCCAAGGAACTGGCCGATTATGATTTCAGCGACCTGATTTCGGGACGGAGCAAATACGTGCGGCGCAGCGCCTTTCGGGGCGAGATGTATTTCACGGGGGATATTTACGCGGTGAGCAATCCCCAGGCCCTCAAGGCCTATTTCCTCTACGGTGACGGCGAGAAAAACCCCGGCAGCGCGACGGAAAAGGAGAAGCTGGAACCGGACGCGTACTCCAAGTTTGCCACGATATTGAAACAGGAAATCAACTGCGATTGGGACCGGTTGATCTTGCAGGGCACCAACGGGATTCCCACCGATTGCCAACTGCTCATCATCGCGGCCGGCGCGCACGAAACCCGGTTTTCGCCGGCGGAAGTGGACCAGATTGCGACCTACCTGAAGCAGGGCGGACGCCTGCTGGCGCTGCTGACGGTCGAGAGCGGTTTGGAGCCGTTGCTGGCGCAGTGGGGCGTCATTGTGCAGTCCGACCGCGTGATTGATACCAACGCCGATTACACTGTGGACCGCTACACCTTCCGCACCGCGCAGTGGGTTCCCCATCCGATCATCAATCCGCTGGCCAGCGAGAAGCTCTCAGTCCTGATGGTCTGGCCGCGCCCGCTGACGAGGGTCGAGCAGCGGAACAAGATACCGGGGGCGCCCGAAGTGAGCCTGCTGGCCTTGACCAGCAGGGATGGAGTCGATACCAACAACCAAGCGGGAGTCTATGGGCTGCTGGCCTGCGTCGAGCAAGGGGTGATCCAAGGCGTGACATCCCCCCGCAACGGGGGCACCCGAATCATCGTGGCCGGAGACGCCGACTTTCTGGACGACCGTGTGATTGACTATATGGCGGGCAATCATTACTTTGCGAGCCGGGCGTTGAACTGGCTGTTGGAACGGCCACCGATCCTTCTCAACGGCTTGGGGCCGCAGCCGATCAAGGAGTATAGCTTTTCCCTTACGGCCAGCGAGACGCGCATGGTGCAGTGGCTTTTTCTGGCTGGCATGCCGGGCGCGGTGCTGGCGCTGGGGGGATTGGTCTGGTTGCGGCGGCGCAAGTGAACGTGGCATGAATTGGAAACCCACATGGGTTTTGCTGGCGGCAGTGGCGGTGGCGCTGGCGTTCATTGTTTTTGTCGAGCACCCCGCGCGAGAGGAAAGATTGCTCCAGGCCAGCCGGCTGGTGCTGCCGGGACTAGACCCGGCCAGCGTGACCAATATCGAGGTTCAACCCTGGGGCCAGCCGATGGTGCGCGCCCAGCGGAGCGATCAAGGTCTTTGGCGCCTGACTCAACCCGTATCCTACCCGGCGCAAAGGGAGCGGATCGAAACCCTGCTGCAGACGCTGGCGAAATTGGAATGGCAGGACCGCATCTCGGAGCAGGAATTGAAAGACAGCCCCGACGCCCAGGAGAAATTTGGCTTCGCCAAGCCCCCCTTTTCGCTCCTCCTGCAAGGGGCGCACCCGGCGCGGCGCCTGGATGTTGGCGACCTCTCGCCCTGGGGCGACCAGGTGTTTCTGTATGTCGTTGGCAACACGGCCATGTATCTGGCTGACGCGGGTTTTCTCAAACAGTTGCCGCGCGAAATGAACCTCTGGCGAGACACGGCGCTGCTGGACTTGACGCAATTGCGCTTCCAAACACTGCACGTGCGGGCCGCGGGCAAGGAGTTCGACCTGGAGGTCAATCCGACCAACCGCCTTTGGTACATGCGAAAACCGGTGCCCGCGCGGGCCGACAACGCCAAGATCAATGGCTTGCTGGGTCAATTGCAGCAGATGCGGGTCGGCGCCTTTGTGTCCGACGATCCGCAGCCCGACTTGGAAGCATTCGGATTGCAGCCGTCGGCGCAGACGCCCGAACTGACGTTGTCATTTGTCAACGGCACCAATGTGGTGGCGGCCTTGGAACTGGGCGCCAGCCCGACCAACCATCCGGAACTGGCATACGCGCGGAGGCGGGACCTTGGCAACATCGTTCTGCTCGTGCGCGAGCCGTTGCGGGCGTGGCAGGGCGCCTACACCAACTTCCTGGATCAGCACCTCATCAGTCTTTCTCCAGTCTATATTGAATCCATCGTCGTGCGGGGCGACGATGATTTTGTGGTGCGCAAGCAAACCAACGGAACCTGGGAGGTGGCGGCAGCGGAGACCTTTCCGGCAGACGCCATACTGATGCAGGATTGGCTGGGGGAGTTGAGCAACATGCCGACGGAGATTGAAAAGGCGGTGGTGGCGGATTTTTCGGAGTACGGTTTGAGCCATCCCAAGCTCCATTACACCGTCCAGTTTGCCGCCAAAGCCGGCACCGCGGCGGCACAGATCGATTTTGGCATCAACCAAAGCGGCAAGGTCTTCGAACGCCGCGCCGACGAGGATTTCGTCAATACCATCAGCCGCGAAGATTTCGAGCGGCTGCCGCGGGTTTCGTGGCAGTTGCGCGACCGGCGGGTCTGGAGTTTTGCCTCCACCAACGTGGTCAAGGTCACAATTCATCAACTCGGCGCCACGCGCCAATTGCTGCGCGATCCCCAAGGGGAGTGGACCTTCGCTCCAGGCTTTCACGGCCCGCCGTTGATCAACGGGCCCGAGCTGGAGGAGGCGCTTTTCCGGCTGGGCCACCTGAGCGCCATCTATTGGGATGCCGTCGGCGACAGCGGCCTGGAGCGATTTGGCTTCGCCCAGGCAGATCATAATTTCGAGCTGGAAGTCAAAGGACCCAAAGGGGTGGAAACGCTGCGCATGGAATTCGGCTCGCGCTCGCCTTATACGCATCCCTATGCCTCGGTGGTGCGGGACGGCCAGCGCCTGGTCTTTGAGTTTCCAGTCGATTTATACGAGAATTTCGTGGAGCATGACCTGAGCATCCCCGCCGGGCTGCTCCCCCGCAAATAAGAATGGGTTCATTTTTTCAACGCAAGCCAGTGCGCCTGGCGCGACTGGTGTTTCGCTGGTGTCGCATCGTGGTTTTGTTTGGCGTGTTCCTGGCCGTGGCGGCGCTGGCCTACTTCCACCTGATTGGCTTGCCCGAGTTTGTCAAGCAACCGCTTTTGCGGGAAATCCGGCGGCGCGGCTTCGAGGCGCGCTTTAGTGAGGCGCGGCTTGCTTGGGGGCCGTCCATAGTGGTGCGCAATGCCGCCTTCCTGCCGATTGGCCCCTCTTTCATTCCACGCCTCTCTGCCGGCCGGGCGGAACTGGCGCTCAATGGGAACGCGCTGTTGCGCCGCCGGCTGCACGTCGATTCGTTCAGCGTCATCAATGGCCGTATGCAAGTGCCGCTTTCAGAGACCAACGGCGAGGAGCTTTCGCTCGATGAGGTGGGTTTGCGCGTGGCATTTCTGACCAATCAATTGGCCCGCCTGAGCGATTTTCACGCTGATTTTCGCGGCATCGACATTCGGATCAATGGCGACCTCAGCGACTACGGGGTGTGGCGCAGGAGAAAACCGGCAGGCAGCGGCATCAAAACCAACGCCCCGCCCCCGGCCCGGACGCTGGATGCCTACCGCGGGCAGTTGCGCCGGTTGGCGGACATCCTGACGAAATATGAATTTCGGGGAACGCCGGCCTTGGAGATCAATTTCGCGGCGGCTGGACAGGATGCCAATAGTTTGCGGGCGGAAGCCAGTTTCACAACCGGCTGGGCGCTCACGCCGTTGGGCGCGATTGAGAATTTTCATTTGCGGGCCGCCTGCGCGCATATACTCGATGAGACCGGGAAACCCATTTTTGACATGGAAACATCCGCGGACAAAGTCGCCACGCGCTGGGGAACAAGCGATCATCTATCGCTCGCGGCCTCTTTCACGCGCCAGGCGTCGTCGAATTTGGAGGGCACGGTCAACCTCGCCGCCGCCGGCTTGCGGGCGGCCTGGGGCCAGCCGCCGGGCAGCAATTGGATTCGCGCCGCCAGCCTATCGTGGGACGGAGCCGTGACATTGCCTGTCAGCAACTTCATTCCGGTGGCGATGACCGGCAAGTGGTGCGTGGCCGGGGCCGATTCCCCGTGGGGGTCAGCGGGCGGCGTAACATTGGAATGGGCGGGCCGTCGTTTCGCTCCCGGCGCGCCGGGTGATGCGAGTTGGGGGTGGTGGACCAACATCCAGCCGTATGCTTTTGAGTGGCAGGCCGCCGCCAGCAACGTCCTGACGCCCAAACTGCAACTGGAAAGCGCCGCCCTGCGAGGCCGCTGGCGCGCCCCGCAAGTCACCGTGGAGGAACTGCGGGCGCAACTCTATCACGGACGGCTGGACGGGGGCGGGGCGTTGGATGTCGCCACGCGCGCCGTCGATCTCCACGCCGCGGCGGATTTTGATCCTCACGGGGCGGAAGCATTGTTGACAGCGGCTGCCCGGCGGTGGATCGCCCAATACGCCTGGCAGGCGCCGCCGCGAGTCCAGGCGAATATGCGTCTGGTGCTGCCCCCGTGGACCCAACGCGCGGAGGGATGGGAGGCGGATTTGCGCTCCAGCGTCCAGCTCGCGGGGGAGTTTTCCGTCGGACCGGCTTCCTTCCGCGGGGTGTCGGTCACGTCGGCCCGCTCGCATGTCACCTACACCAACCGCGTTTGGGGTGTGCCGGATTTGCATGCCGCGCGGGCGGACGGGGAACTGGACGTCGATTACACCGGCAACGAAACCACCCATGAGTACCGATTTCGATTTGACAGCCGTCTGGACCCGGCGGACGCCGTTTCGCTGCTGTCGCCGGAGCAAGAGCTTTGGCTGCGGGAAGTCCATTTCCTCCAGCCGCCGGAAATCCGTGCCGAGGTTCGGGGCCGCTGGCGGGCGCGGCAAACCATTGCGTTTTCGGGGACCATTGCCGCCGCCAATTGTCTGGTGCATGGCGAGGCGGTCGATGAACTGGGGGCGGCGTTCGACTACACCAACAATTTCGCGCGCGCGAGCAACCTCCGGCTTGCCAAGGGGCCGGCACGGGCGGCGGCGGACCTGGTCGTGGCGGATTTGGCCTCCAATACAATTGTTTTGACAAACGCCAGCGGCACTCTGGACCTGGCCCTGGTGCGGCGGGTTTTGGGGACCAACACGCCGGATTTTTTGAACCGGGTGCGGTTCGACGCGCCCCTGTCGGCGCGGGCTGACGGCTCATTTTGCCTGACGGACCCGCGGGCGACGGACTTGCGCATCGCGGTGCGCGGGGAGCGATTTCATTGGACCAATTTGTATGCCGACAAGATCACCGGAACGGTGCGTTGGGAGGGGCGCAACGTGACAGTGACAAACATTGAAGCCGAGGCGTACAACTCCGGGCGCCTGGCGGGCTGGCTGGTGTTTGATTACTCCCCGGGGCGGGGCACTCCCTTCCACACTGATTTCAGCGCGCGGAATATCGACCTTTCCCTCCTGGCCCGGGGGCTGACCGGCCGCAGCAACCGGCTGGAAGGAAGGCTCGACGCGCGCCTGGCGCTCAGCGGCTCGCTGGATGCGGGCAAGAAGACATGGGCGGGTGAAGGGTATCTCCACGTGCATGACGCGCTGCTCTGGGACATCAAGATTTTCGGCCTCTTGTCGCCGCTGCTCAACGCCATTTCACCGGGCGCGGGCGACAGCCGGGCGCGCGAGGCCTCGGCGGCCTTTGTCGTGGCCAATGGCGAGGTCTCGACCGATGACCTGGAGATCCACGGCACGGGATTGCGCCTGCTCTATCGCGGGAAGGTGGACGTGCAGAAGCGCATTCACGCCCGGGTGGAAGCGGATCTGTTGGAGGATACGCCCTTGTTCGGGCCCTTTCTGAGGCTGGCCCTGACGCCCTTGAGCAAACTGTTTGAGTACCAGATCACCGGGACGTTGAACGAGCCAGTGATGAAACCCCTCTATGTGCCGAAGTTCCTGCTCTTGTTGTTGCGGCCCTTCCACACCTTGAAGGAGTTGCTGCCCGAAGCGCCGCCGCCCAAGCCAAAAGGGGACAAGTAACCCGCCCGCGCTCAGCGCTTGCGGGCCGGTCCATAGAAGTAGCCGCCGCGCACACGCGCGCCGCGCACTTTGCCCGAAAAGGGCGTCCGCTGCCCTTGCTTGTCCTCCTCAAAGAGCGCGGTGTATTGATAATCAAAATTGTCCAGCTTGACGCGCCGGATTTTCTGGCTGATGAACCGCTCGATGGCATGGACGTGGCTGACGTCAGCCGCCACCATCAATGTCAGGGCGTCGCCGCTTTGTTCCGCGCGGCCGGTGCGGCCAATGCGATGGATGTAGTCCTCGGGATGCTGGGGCACGTCGTAGTTAATGACGTGGCTGACGTCGGCAATGTCCAGTCCCCGCGAGGCGATATCCGTCGCCACAAGGGCTTCGTATCGTCCCTGGCGGAAGCCGCGCAAGGCCTCTTCGCGCTCGCGCTGGGTGCGATTGGAATGAAGGACCGCCACCGCGTGCTGGTTGCGCTTGAGAAGTTGGGCCACCTGGTCGGCGCGATGCTTGGTGCGGCAAAACACGATGACCGAATCATACTGCACGCGCTCCAGCAATTGCAGCAACAGCGCCGATTTCTGCGACTCGGCCACCGGATAGATGACGTGGGCGACCGTCTCGGCCGGCGTGCGGCGGGCGCCAATTTCAACCGAAGTCGGCTTCTTCATGGCCCAGTGGATCAGGTCGGTGATCTCGGGCGGAATGGTTGCCCCAAAAAGCGACGTGTGCCGCTCGCGCGGGCATCGCTGCACGATGCGCCGCACGTCGGGCAGGAATCCCATGTCCAACATGCGGTCGGCCTCGTCCAGCACCAGGTATTTGACGTTGCCCAGTTGGCAGGCGCCCCGCCCTATATGGTCAAGCAACCGCCCGGGCGTGGCGATGATGATGTCCGCGCCCGCCCGCAAATCGTCCAACTGCCTGCCGTAGCCGACGCCCCCATAGAGGACGGCCGTGCGCAGATTGGTGAAGCGCGACATGTCATGAAAGGCGGTTTCGACTTGCGCGGCCAATTCGCGGGTCGGTTCCAAGACGAGGGCGCGGGTCTTCTGCTCATGCGGCCCCAGGAGCGAAAGGATGGGCAGCGCGAAGGCGGCGGTTTTGCCCGTGCCGGTTTGCGCGCTGCCGATGACATCGACGCCCGACATGATCAATGGAATGGCGCGCAGTTGGATTGGGGTCGGCTCGATGAAACCCATCGCAACGACTCCTTTCAGCGCAGCCGGGGAAAGCCCAAACGTTGTAAACGGCATGGGGTAGAATGGTCTCTGCGCTTGCTTTATGCAAGCCTGGTTTGACAGTCTGTTTTTTGGGAAAAGTCCTTCATTGCTGCAACCGCGCCAGTGCCGCTTTTGCGGGCTCGAATCCTTGGTTCGCGGCGACGCGATACCACTTGATGGCCTCGGCTGGGTTCTTCTCCACGCCCCGGCCGTTTTCATACATCCGCCCCAAGTTGAACTGCGCCGGCGCATAGCTTTGCTCCGCGGCTTCGCGGTACCACTTGACGGCCTCCGCCGGGTCCTTCGGCACGCCTCGGCCGCTTTCGTACCTGGCTGCCAGATTGAATTGCGCTGGCGCGTGTCCCTGGCCCGCAGCCTTGCGGTACCACTTGACGGCCTCGGCTGGGTCCCGCTCCACGCCTACACCGTTTTCATACATCCATCCCAAGTTGTTCTGCGCTTCGGCGAATCCCTGGTCCGCGGCTTTGCGGTACCACTTGGCGGCCTCGACCGGGTCCTTCTGCGCGCCTCGGCCGTTTGCGCGCATCACTGCCAGGTTGAACTGCGCCGCTGCGTATCCTTGCTCGGCGGCTTTGCGATACCACTTCACCGCCTCGGCTTCGTCCTTGCCGGCGCCTTGGCTGTTTGCGCAAAGGACTCCCAAGTTGAATTGCGCCAGGGCGTATCCTTGCTCGGCGGCTTTGCGATACCATTTCACCGCCTCGGCTTCGTCCTTCCCTGCGCCTTGGCCGCTGTCATATATACCTCCCAGGTTGTTTTGCGCTGTCGCGTCTCCTTGGTCCGCGGCTTTGCGATACCATTTGGCCGCTTCGACCGGGTCCTTCTCCACTCCTTGACCATTTTCATACATCCATCCCAGGCAGCACTGCCCTTGGGCGTCTCCCTGGTCCGCCGCTTTGCGGTACCACTTGACCGCCTCGACTGGGTCCTTCTGCGTGCCTCGGCCATTTGCGCACATCAATCCCAAGTTCGATTGTGCCGGCGCGTATCCTTGGTCGGCGGCTTTGCGGTACCACTTGACCGCCTCGGCTTCGTCCTTCCGCGCGCCTCGACCGTTTGCGTACATCACTCCCAGGTTGTTCTGCGCCGGCGCGTCTCCTTGATCCGCGGCTTTGCGGTACCACTTGACGGCCGCCGCTTCGTCCTTCTGCGCGCCCAGACCGTTGGCGTATCTCACTCCCAAATTGTACTGTGCTTTTGCGTCCCCTTGCTCGGCTGCCTTGGCGTCGTTCTTGAGCCGGGCGGCCTCGTTAGTCAGTTCGCTGGACCGCGGGGGGGAATCAGCGCTTGCCTGTCCCTGCCCAACAGTTTCACTACTTGGCTGAGCGTTGGCACGGCCGGCGGGAAAAATGAGCCACAGCGGGAGAATGAGGCAAAAAAAACATCCTCTTCCTGATGAGGCAAGCCAAACCATCACGCTCGCGTTCCGTTGCATAAGGTTGGATGACTGGCGATATTCTGCCGGACATCCGCCCAGGCGCAAGAAGGAACAGCAGCTTTAACGGGGTCGGATAACTCCCCGGAGCGGCCCGCCGCTAACACGCCTGTTTGAAGCCAAAGAGCTTTCGCTCGCGGATGATCTGGGCGACTTGCGGCGGGACCATGTTTTCCCACGTCGCGTCGCCGGCACGGAGTTTTTGGAGCGCATCGCGCGAGAATATCGGCAGGGCGCTTTCGTCGTAGTCGCGCAGGCCCTCGATAAGGCGGTTTTCCACCAGATAGGCGTGGAGGTGGCGCAGGTTGGGTGCGACCCGCAAATTGCCGGCGGTGATGAGGGCGCCGGTTTTGGCGTCGAGCAACGGATAGACGTAGAACTTCAAGTCATTTTTGAACATCCGGCCAAAGGACTCAAGAATCCCGCCGGCCAGGTCGGCGTAGTATTTCTCGTCAAAGATTTCCTTCAGCGTTGGAACGCCCATGACGACGCCAATCATTTTTTTTGTGTAACGGAAGAAATAGGCGGCCAGGCGGTGGTATTCGCCGAAGTTGGAGATCAAGACCGTCTTGCCCAGGGCGGCGAGAATATCGACGCGGTCCAGAAAGTCCTGGTGGTCGATCTTGTCGCCGTCGGTCAGGTTTCTGAGCGTCATCTCCGTCAAGGTGAGGACATCCTGGCCCTGGACGGCGGGTTCCTGGACAAAAACGGCCTGCGCGCAGCGCAACATGTCGAGGGTCACTTTGGTAACGGGCCGGAAGCTGCCGCGCTCGACGAGGATGGACTTTTTGTAAAACGCGTCGGCTGGCTGGATGACCTGGCCGTCGGAGGTGAAGAGGGCGGCGTTGGTCAGGCCGCCCTGCACCAGTTGCAGAGCCATAAGGCGATTGTCCACGCCGGCAAAGGCGGGCCCGCTGAACTGGATCATATCGACTTCGACGCGCTCGGCGCCGACATTATCGAGCAGAGAGGCGATGAGCGTTGGCGGGTCGGCGTGGAGGTACATCGCGCCGTGGACCAGATTAACGCCGGTAATGCCCAGGGCCTCCTGTTCGGGCAAGTTCTCAGTGTCCCACAGCCGGAGGTGGACGGTGATCTGGGACGGTTCGGCGCCCGGCTCGGTTTGAAAGCGCATGCCCAGCCAGCCGTGGGCGTCGTCGTGCCGCGAATAACTGCGGGCCACCACCGTGTCGGCGAAGACGAAGAAGCGGGTGGTGGCGCCGCGTTTTTCGCGCAAGCGTTCCAACAGCAGGCCGTATTCGTGATCGAGCATGGTTTCCAGGCGCTGGCGGCTGACGTATCGCTCGGCATGGCCGTAAATGGCGTCGCTCACGGTCATGTCATAAGCCGAAATGGTTTTCGCGATCGTGCCGGCGGCGCCGCCGACGCGAAAGAACCAGCGGGCGACCTCCTGGCCGGCGCCGATTTCGGCAAAGGTGCCGTATTTGGCGGGATCGAGGTTGATCTGGTGCGCCTTTTGGTGCGTGTTTAAAATTTCGCGGCTCATGCGGTAAGGACCGGTTGAAGGTTTAAAGGGTGGCGAGGGCGGCGTCGAGAGCGTCAATCAAAAAATCCGCGTCGGCGGCGCTCACGCACATCGGAGGGGCGATGCGGATCGTCTGGCCCCACAAGCCGCCCTTGCCCAGGAGCAGGCCCAGGTCGCGGCAAGTTTCCACGACGCGGGCGGTTTCGGCCTGGGCCGGTTCCTTGGTGGCGCGGTCCTTGACCAGTTCCAAACCCAGGAGCAGCCCCTTGCCGCGAACGTCGCCAATGACGTTGTGTTTGACCTTCAGTTTTTCCAGGCCGGCCATGATGGCGGCGCCGACGCGGCGGGAGTTGGCCTGGAGGTTTTCCCGCTTGATGACTTCCAAAACGGCCTTGCCCTGGGCGCAAACGACGGGGTTGCCGCCGAAGGTGTTGAAATGAACGCGCTGCGTGAGGGCGGCGGCGATTTGCGGGGTGGTGACGACCGCCGCCAGCGGACATCCGTTGCCGATGCCCTTGGCCATGGTGACAATGTCGGGGATGACTCCCTGCGTTTCAAATCCCCAGAAATGCGTGCCCGTCCGCCCAAAACCGGCCTGGACTTCGTCGGCGATGCAAAGCCCGCCGGCGGCCCGCACGTGTTCGTAAGCGCATCGGAGGTAGCCGTCCGGGAATACGACGCAACCACCGACGCCCTGGATGGATTCGGCGATGAAGCCGGCAACGCGACCCGACGTGGCGTAATCAATCAAACTTTTCACATCGGCGGCGTACCTTCTCCCCGCCTCCGGATCGGACCGGCCCCAGGGGCCGCGATAGGGGTCCGGGGCGACGGCGTGATGGACGCCGAAGCTGTGGGGGACGTTGAACTTCCAGGCGCTGTGGGCAGTCAAGCCCATCGAGGACATGTTGCCGCCGTGGTAACCGTTGCGCAGGGCGATGACATCGAAGTTACCGGAATGGACGCGGGCCATGAGCAGGGCCAGGTCGGTCGCCTCGGAGCCGGAGTTGACGAAGTAGCAGACTTTCAAATCACCGGGCATTTTGGAGGCGAGCTTTTCGGCGTACTGCGCGATGTTGGGATGGAGATAGATCGTGGTCGAATGCTGCAAGGTCTCGTTCTGGAGCCGGGCCGCCTCGACCACGCGCGGGTGGCAATGGCCGACGCTGACGGTGACAATGCCGCCCAAACCGTCGAGGTAACGTCGGCCCTTGTCGTCAAACACATACTGGCCGCGGCCCTCGACCAGCATCATCGGTTTCTTGTAATAGAGAAAGATGCCGGGGTTAAGAAATTCGCGGCGCAGCTTAAGGACCTCGTCGGCCGAGGGGCCGGCGTAGGCCCGCGGCTGAAAATCGAACGGTGGCAGGACCGGAGTTTTCATAATTGGCATCTCAGTTTCTTGTCAAACCTGACAGATGGCAAGGAGAGTATTTGAAACATTAAGAAGATAAGGGTTGCCCTTTGCATAAAAACGCACCAAGCGCCATCCGCGCGGTCACAGTGGGAACCTGGATGTCTCAATTCTGGACAATTCTGTACGCCTCCAAGGCACGCTAACACGGGTCCCACTCTGCTTGTCTTACACTCTCGCAAAACTGAAGTCGGCACGGTTCCTGCGACATCCGCAATTGCGTGTCTCACCAACCCGCGTGTGCGGTTTGGGCGGGGTCCGGATGAGCTCAACATCCGGACCCCGTATCGTTTTACGGGTGGAAGCGAAACCACGCCGTTGAGCCTTTGCGCGAAAGCAAAATACAAACGCCGCAGCCCGGAGTCAACCGGGCTGGCGTCTGACAACGGCAATGAGGTAATAGACGGCCACACCCCGGACATTGCGGGGTGGGCGGCGTCGCCGCATTGCGGAGCCAACGGTCTTAGGAGACGTGCGCGGAGACCAACTTGGTCATCTCGAACATGCTGACCTGCTTTTTGCCGTTAAAGACGGCCTGCAGGGTTTCATCGGCGTTAATCTGGGTTCTGACCTTCTTGTCCTGCAACCCGTGCTTGCGGATGTAAGCCCAAAGCTTTTTGGTCAATTCGGTGCGCGGGAGCGGGGTGCCGCCGACAACTTTAGCGAGCTTCTCGTCCGGTTGAACCGGCTTCATAAAAGCCGCACTGGGTTTCCTTTTGGATTTGGTGTTCGTAGCCATGCCCTTGTTCTTAACCTCCCCGCTAAAGATTGCAATAACAAACTTTCACCTCCGCCCGCGCCCGTGGCGCCTCAGACGTAGAGGGCGTCCTGCAAATCCCGCACCACCACACTCATGTAGGGGTAGCGCTCGGCCATGTCGCGCTCCAGACATTTGAGGATGATCTTCTCCATCGCCGCGGGGATGTCCGGGTTGAGTTGGCGCGGCGGGATCAGTTCGTCGTTGAGTTGTTTGCGCAGAATCTCGTCAGGCGAATCTCCCGGAAAGGGTTTGGCGCCAGTCAGGACCTCATAAGCGGTGACGCCAAAGGCGAAGATGTCCGCCCGCTGGTCGATGGCTAGGTGCTGCAGATGTTCGGGAGCCATGTAGGCGGGGGTGCCAGGATTGTGCGCCATCTTCTTCGGCTCCTCCGGCTTGGGCTGGGCGAGGTCGAAATCGATCAGGCGCACGTTGGCGTTGGGGGTGACAATGATATTCTCCGGCTTGAAATCCAGGTGAATGAAACCGCTCTCATGCACCTGCTCCAGGCCCAGGGCCATATCGATGACAATTTGGGCGACGTTCTCGGCCAGGACTTGGTCGCCGCGGCTGAGGAGGAGTTTGAGGTTGGCGCCGGTCACAAACTCCATCAGCAAATAAGGGGTGTGATCGATCTTGCCGTGCTCGAAGTAGTTGACAACATATTCATTGTGGTGGATTTGAGAGAGAACCTCGCACCCGTGGAAAAAGCGTCTGCGCTCGGCAAAATTGGTGAAACGGTTGTTCCACATGCGGCGCAAGGCGAAGTGGCGCCGCTCCTGGTCGGTCGCGTCCCACACCTCCGCCACGCCCCCCTTGTTGATCAGTTCCTGTAGATAAAAGCGTCCAAACCGCCCCGGTTGCGGGTCGGATTCGATGTCGGACTGTTTCTTGCCAAATGGCATCGCAACCCTGGCACTATACCATAGGGTCGGGCCATCTGATGCCAAATCCCGGCAATTGGCAAGATCAGATTCGGTATTGACAATCCCGCCAAGCTCGCTTCGGGGTCACCCATTTATCAGTTATTGGTATCGTCATATTACAATACCCTTGACCCCGTTTTGACCCCGTTTCGGGCGCAAGACAAAATCTTTCGGCGCTCCGGTTCTCCGGGCAGCATCTATATGGGCCTACATATATGAGTTCTCCTCTCTCGCCCCGCGTAGCGGGGAGAGAGCCGGAGAGAGGGGTTCCTAAAATCTGTCCTGCGCCCCCGCGTTTCGTTTCGGTCGAATGGAAATGGACAATGAACCGATAAAAATATAAGCTCACTCATGTCCCAAAACGCGCTCATGCCTCGCCCGGGAAAATGAACCCAATCATAATTAAATCAAGGCCGTTATGACTGTGCGTCCCTGCATCACTTCAAGACCAACACGGAATATGATTTTCACATTGTTGGCGGCACGGTTAATCGTTGGCGCGACCGCGACGGCGTTTGCCGAAGAATCCGGGGTGAAAGACGTGTTCACGCCAGCCGCGCCGGAATCGGTGCGGATCAGCGGGCGGCTGGGCGAGAAACTCGACCTGTGCGTCGCTCATCGAATTCTGGCGCAGGACATCGAGTCGGTTGTCGCACCCTATCGGGCCAAAACGGAAATCGGCGGCGCTGATTGGCGCTGTGAGTATTGGGGCAAGTGGTTTACGTCCCTCACGCTGGCCGACGCCTATCACTCCACGCCGGCCACGCGCGAGCTGCGCGACGAGGCGGCGAGGGCCTTGATGGCGACCGCGGCGCCGGATGGTTATATCGGCACGCGCGTGCCGGCACACCGGCTGGAAGGCTGGGATGTTTGGGGTTGCAAGTATGCCTTGCTCGGATTGATTGCCGATTACGACCGGACGCGCGACCCGGCGGCGCTGACCGCGGCCCGACGACAAACCGATGTATTGATCGCCGAACTGGGCTTGGGCAAGACCAGCATCGCCGACGTCGGGGAATGGAACGGCTTGCCGGCCTCGTCGGTGTTGGAGCCGGTGGTTTTGGTTTACGAACGAACGGGCGAGGAAAAATACCTGGAATTTGCCGAACATATAGTTGCCTGCTGGGACTTGCCGTCAAAACGACTTCCGGCCGGCATGAGGCTGGTGGAAGATGCCTTGGCGGGGAAGAACCCGGCCGAGATGTGCGCCCCGAAAGCTTACGAAATGATGTCCTGCTTCGAGGGTTTGTGCGAACTCTACCGCGCCACAGGCAATCACCAGTATCTCGAAGCGTCGATTAAACTCGCCGACGGCATCGTGCGCGAAGAAGCGACCCTGGTGGGCGTCGGCACGCACAACGAAGTTTGGTTTGGTGGCGCAAAACATCAGACCGGCGTGGTCGAAAAACCGATGGAGACGTGCGTGACGGTGACGTGGATGAAGCTCTGTGACCAGCTCCTGCGCCTGACTGGCGACGCGCGGTATGCGGACGAGTTGGAGAAGAATCTCTACAACGGCCTGCTCGGCGCGATGATGCCGGACGGACAATGGTGGGCTTACTTTGACGGCTTGATGGGTGTGCGCGTGCCGAGTTATGTGCAACATGCCGATGTCGGGCTGAGTTGCTGCGTGGTCAATGGCCCGCGCGGGCTGATGCTGACGCCCTTCTGGGCCTTCATGCAAAGCGCCGCCGGCCCGGTCGTGAGTCTTTACGCCCCCGCAACCGCACAGGTCGGCGCCGTGAAACTGCAAATCACCGGCGACTATCCCGTGAGCGACCACGTCGAAATCCGGGTGACGCCGGCCAAGACCGGGGAGTTCACGCTGTCCCTGCGCATCCCGGCCTGGAGTGAGCGGACGGAGCTAAAGGTGAACGGCGAGCCGCTGAGGGTTACGCCCGGCTATGCGAAGATTCGCCGGACGTGGCACAAGGGCGACCGGGTGGCAATTACCTTCGACATGAGAGCCAAGGTGGTTGATTGCAATGGCCAGGTCGCGTTGCGGCGTGGCCCGGTGGTATTGTCGCTGGACAACCGTCTCACGCCAGCCGCCGCCGGCCGGATAACGCTTGACCGGAATCCAGTATTGAAACCGAACCCGGCTGCCGCGAAGAAGATCGGCGCCTGGATGGCGTTTGATGCGGGCGCACTGACGTTTTGTGATTATGCCTCGGCCGGCAACGCCTTCAGCGAGCAAAATGTTTTTCGCACCTGGTTGCCGCAGCCGCTGGATCTGGCGACCGTGTATGAGACCGGTCAGACATGGCAGACACTTTCGCACGCCCGGACATGGACGAATCCGCCCAAGCCCCGCCCACACGTGGAAAACCGGCGGAACGATTTGGCGCTGGCCGCGAACGGCGCCTCCGCCAGTTCGGACAGCGAGTATGCCAATGAACCGGGCTGCACGGCCAAAGTAATTGATGGGGTGATTGCCACACCCGAAGACTTTTCGAACCGCTGGCATTCGTCGCTCGAAAAGCCGCACCCGCATTGGGTCGAAGTGCATCTGGCCAAGCCCGCGAAGATTTCCACAGTGGTGATTCACTTCGCGGACCCGGACGGTTACCCGGTCAGCTTCGAGGGCACTGTGCGAGTCAACGGCCAGGAACGTCAGGTAATCAACGTGACCAACAACCAGCAGTCGCAAGTTTACCGGGCGAAGATTGAGCCGGTGACGACGGGTGACTTCCGGTTGACGGTTCGCGCCTCCGCCAACCCAGCCTACCCTAACGCCGCACAGATCAGTGAAATCGAACTATACCCATAAAGAGCATCCAAGGTCCGGGGTCAGCCCCTCGTTTCCAGAGAATACGTCATTTGGGGGATGGAAATACGGGGTGTTGCGCGTTAAAATAATGGCTGAAACCGCTTGCACGCGACGATTCCGCTGTGTGGCATGGCCTGCGTGTCCTGGGTGAGAATTCCCGGACGCCCTTTGGAGCGGTGATGTGTTACGTGAAACGGAAGAAAATACGACAACGGCGGCGCCTGGCCTGGATCGGATTCCTGCTGGCCGCGACGGTTTCGGTCTGCCGGGGGCAGACGACAAATCATATCATTGACCAGTTCGACACTGACACGACTGCTTCCTACATCAACCAATTTTGGGGGACGGCTGTTCCCTCCATTAAATGGGATGATACGGTAAATGCCGTCAGCAGCATCGCCAGCAATCATCCCGGTTCCGGCTCGGCCAAATGGGTTGTGCCCTGGACGACGACCAACGACCAGATCATGGTCACACGTGCCCTCGGCGCGACGTTAAACCTGAACCAATTCGCGGTGGTGAGCTATGATATTCAATTTGCCGCTTCCTCCGCGACGGACGGGGCGGGAAATTTCGGGGCAATCGAGGTCGATTGGGTCCCGGCGTCGGTTGGCTGGCCGTCAACCCCCAATTCGCCGCAGTCAGACGTAGTTTTTGCCGGCGGCAATACCAACTGGATACACGTGAGCATGCCCGTCAGCGCGGCGGGCAACACCAACCTCAATGCCGTCAACGGAATCGGCTTCAAAATCCGACAGGCCAGCACCGGGGCCAATCTGACCGGCACGACGACATTCTGGCTGGATAACATTATTCTGAGTGGTTTCACCGCGCCGGGGGCGACAGGTCCGGCGCAAATCGTGCCATTGAGTTCCGCCCAACCCTGGCAGCGGTTGGAATTTCAAATCACCAATGTTCCCACTGTTTCCAATCCGTTTGATCCGGATTTGATTCGTCTGGACGCCACCTTCACGCCGCCGTCGGGCAGTCCGATCGTAGTGCCGGCATTTTGGTATCAGGGCTATCAACGCTCGCTTTCGGGCGGCTCTGAGTACGACACCGAAACAGCGCCGCCCCAGTGGCGGCTGCGTTACCTGCCGCCGGCGGCGGGGGTCTATACGCTGAGCGTGGCCATTGAAACCAACGGCCATCTCTTTGGCACGGTCGTGACCAACTTCACCGTGGCTTCCGCCGCGCTCCCGGCCCGCTTCGGCTACGTTGGCTTGGCCCAAAACCGTCAGTATTTTCAAACCGGCGACGGCCAGGCGTTGCCGCTGAATGGGGAAGACGTGGCCTGGCCTTCGAGCCGGGGGACTTATGATTACGACGGTTGGTTTGCCTCGATGCAGGCTGCCGGGGAAAACTTTGCCCGCGTGTGGATGTGGCCTTCGAGTTTTGGCATCGAAGACGCGCCCGGCACGTTGAACAACTACGCGCTTGATCCGGCCTGGCAGTTGGACTACGTGCTGCAACTGGCCGAGCAGAGCGGCATCTACATCCAGCTTTGCCTGGATTATCACGGCATGTTTGCCACGCTGCCCGATATGTGGGGAGGCAACAATTACTGGCCGCAGAATCCCTACAACGTCACCAACGGCGGGCCGTGCCTCAATGCCAACGGTTTTTTTACCAATACCACCGCGCAGGCCATTTACCAAAAGCGATTGCGTTACCTGATTGGACGTTATGGTTACAGCCAGAACCTGCTGGGCTGGGAATTTCTCAATGAAATCGACAACGAATACGCCATACTGAACTCGACCAATGTGGCGGCGTGGCACGCGCTAATGGGTGGATGGCTGCAAACCAATGACGTCTTCGCCCACCTCAGAACCACGAGCTTGAGTTACGCGAGCGCGCATCCGGAAATATGGAGTCTTCCCCAGCTTAGCTACAGTTCGGAGCACTCTTACGGCGAATCAAGCCCGTCGAGCAGCCTGGCCGCCGATGCGCAATCCTTCCTTCAAAGCTACGGCAAGCCGCTCATGATCGGTGAATTTGGCACAAGCTACCTCTCTTGGAACAGCACGAACGATCCTTATTTGCGCGGATTCCGCCAGGGCCTCTGGGGCGGCGCCCTGGGCGGTTCGGCCGGCACCGCCATGTCGTGGTGGTGGCAAAATATTGACAGCGAAGACGACTATCCCGTTTATTCGGCGCTGGCCGACATTTTAGGCCGCACCGGGTGGGGGCGTGGCGCGTGGACCAACATTGTTTTTCAAACTTCCGGGTCACCGCCGGTCACCGTCGGCGGCGCCATTCCGGGTGGGCAACCGTTCGACGTGCAACTGCTTTTGGACCCAAATTGGGGCGACATGGTCGCCGGCCGCATCGCCATTCCGAATGCGCAGGCGGCGATATACTCGCCGGAGGTCCTCAACGGCTTTGTCCAAGGCACGTCCCACCCCGACCTGCGGACGCCGTTTCAATTGAGCGCCTGGTTCGCCAGCAATGCGAGCGTCGTTCTGCACCTCAACTCCGTGTCGTGGGGCTCGACGATGATGGTGCTGGTGGACGGCGCGGTTGCGCTCCGCACCAATCTGCCCAACCTGGATGACAACGACGTTGTCGATGAGGAGTACAACACCAATTTCTCCGTAAACGTGGCCGCCGGCCAGCATCTTGTTACGATCACCAACGGCGGGGCGGACTGGTTTTACCTGGATTGGGTCCAATTGAACCAGGTGCTGCCCGCAACCTACGCGGGCAACTGGCAGCCCTCGCCCAATTCCATCGGCCTTGGCGGTTCTCACGAGTCACTTCTCTATGTGGTTGCCCCCGGCGTGTCCTTTCCTTCCGGCGCCACAAACGCCCTCCTGCCAGCGCAACAAAACGCGACGATCACGCTGACCAACTGGCCCGCGGGAACCTATTTCGCCCAGTGGTATGATCCATCGACAGCCACCCCGCTGGGCCGGACTGAGGCCGCCACTACCAACGGCGGGCTGACGCTTCCGATGCCTGAATTCAGCGTGGACTTGGCCGGCATCCTGTATCCGCCGCCGAACCTCGCCGCCGCCCAAGCCAACTCCAACGGCTCATTCCAGTTTCAGCTCAATTCCGAAACGGGAGGGGAATACACCATTGAAGAGTCGTCGGACCTCAGGCAGTGGACCTCGTTGCTGGTCGTCACAAACGTCCTGGGGACTTCCATTGTGACCGTTCCCGAATCCATTACCAATGCGACCGAGTATTTCCGCGCGCGACAGAATTAAGGCCGCGCCCGGCGGCAAGTGGCGGCGCTGGTGTTTCCGGTTGGCGGCGGCTATTGCGGTGCCGGCCGCATTGATCGTGCTGCTCGAACTTGGGTTGAGGCTGTTGGAGGTCGGCTATCCAACGACCTTCCTGTTGGACTCCGAAAACCACGGGCAAGACACCTACGTGCAAAACAACCAATTTACCTGGCGCTTCTTTGGGCCGCGTCTGGGGCGGCGGCCCTATCCCCTGTGCATTTTGCGGAAAAAAGCTCCTGACACGGTGCGAATTATTGTTTTCGGCGAATCCGCGGCATTTGGCGACCCGCAGCCGGAGTTCGGGTTGCCGCGCATGCTTCAGGCGCTGCTGGCCTTGCGGCATCCCGGCGCGCGCTTTGAGGTCGTCAACACCGCGATCACGGCGATCAATTCGCACGTGATTCGCGACATCGCCCGCGATTGCGAGCAAGCCGACGGCGATGTGTGGGTGGTTTACATGGGCAACAACGAAGTCGTTGGCCCGTGCGGCGCGGGCACCGTGTTTGGGCGGCAAACACCGCCCTTGCCTCTTATCCGCGCAGCCCTGGCCCTCAAAGCGACTCGGGTGGGACAGTTGCTGGACGGGGTGTGCCGGCGCTTCCAGTCGGCGTCATCGGAAAGAAATGAATGGGCGGGAATGACA
>Ga0187860_1001561_pt1 | contig 20109 bp, 6 predicted proteins | sample June2016WEW_10_4_FD_132981 | JGI IMG/M metagenome (GOLD analysis project Ga0187860, IMG submission 132981) | Peatland microbial communities from SPRUCE experiment site at the Marcell Experimental Forest, Minnesota, USA - June2016WEW_10_40 | ecosystem: Environmental > Terrestrial > Soil > Wetlands...
CGCACGATGACATTGTGGCCGGGTTGGTCTATGCCATCGCCGCCAATTACCTCACCAAGGTCAAGGGGCCGCGCTGCGTCGGCCGAAAGGTGTTTTTACAGGGGGGCGTGGCCCTGAATCACGCGCTGGGCCATGCGTTTGCGCATCACGTGGGTCGCCAGGTGGTGATTCCTCCCCATCCGGAGTTGCTGGGAGCATTGGGCGTGGCGCTGATGGCCTGGAAGCGGTCGAATGGTTTTGCGGACACGGGGGCGGACCTGCGCACTTTGGCGGCCCCGGAACTGAAGCGGGTGGGCCGATTCATCTGCCAGGCCTGCAAGCTCTATTGCAACATTGACCGTTTTGAAGTTTGCGGCCGGGTGTTTCCATTCGGCGGGCGTTGCAGCCTATATGAGAATTTGTGGAAGCGAAAGTCCAGGACGGTCGCGGCGCCGGATTTGGTGGAGCAACGAACCAGCGTGCTGTTTGGCCGCGCTTTGGGCGCCCGGGCCAACGCGGGCCGGCGCATTGGCCTTCCGAAGGCGCTGCTGACGCATTCGCTGCATCCGCTCTTTTCCACGTTTTTTACCACTTTGGGATTCGAAACAGTCCTCTCCGGCGTGGATCCCCAGGGCGAACTGAAATCCAACGCCGGCTTTTGTTTTCCGGTGCAAATCGCACACGGCGCGGTGCTGGACCTGGCGCGGGGGGGAGTCAACCTCATCTTTCTGCCGCAGGTGATACGCATGCCCCAAGCCAAGGGCTGCCGCGATTGTTATTTGTGCCCGATCACCCAGGCCAGTCCGTCGTTCATGGCCAAGGCCTTCCCAGAGCTGCATTTCCTGTGTCCGCTGCTGGATTTCTCCAAGGGCTACGGCGCCTGTTCGGCGCTGGTGGAGATGGCCGTGCATGAGTTGGGCTTGGCCGGCGAACTGGCGGCGAGGGCATGGACGGCTGCGGTGCGCGCCCAGCAAGAGGCGGAAGGCACGCTTTTGAAGCTCGGCGAAACGACGCTGGCCCAATCGGCTGCGGAAGGGAAGCTGGCGATTCTCCTGGCCGGTCACAGCTACAGCGCGTTTGCGCCGGAGGCCTCCCAATCGGTGGCTCGAAAGCTCTCCAGCATGGGAGTGACCGTCATCCCGGGCGACTGCCTCTCGCCAGTGGAAGCAGGACCCACCGCCTGGCACTTCGCGAATCAGATTCTGAATGCCGCGGCCATCGTGAAAGCGCACCCCAATTTGTTCCTGCTGTGCGTGAGCAATTTCAGTTGCACCATCGACGCTTTCACCCAATCCATGCTGGCTTCAGTGATGGGCGCAAAACCCCACCTGATTCTCGAGATCGACGCCCATACCGCCGGCGCCGGGATCCAGACCCGCTTGGAGGCCTTTCTGGACATCGCCGCCAACTACCAGGCGGGCCAAACCCTGGCCGTTCAGCCGTTCAACGCGTGCGAGTTGGTCCGGGGCGGCCGTGTTATCCGAACCAACGGCGATACCATTCGGCTGGATGACCCTCGGGTGAGAATCCGTTTCCCGAATTTCTCCCAATACCACTCGGAGAGCCTGGCGATGGCCGCCCGGTGGCTGGGACTCCAGGTGGGGGAAACCATTGCGCTGGATCGAAATCAGCTCGACAAGGGTCTCCAGCACACATCGGGGCGCGAGTGCCTCCCTCTGCCAATCTGCCTCGGTCAACTGTTGCAGATCAGTGAGCATCGCCCACCCGGGGAAGTAACGGGCTTCTACATGGTGCGCGGAGGCGCCCCCTGCGTCTCGGATTGTTATATGGGCTATTTTGAGAGGTTCATTGCCGAGCAGCGGTTGCCCGATCTGTTTTTGCTCAATCCCACCCAGGAAAACGGCTGGTGCGGCATCGACCGCGCGTCCCTGGTCCAGAGTGTCTCCCCAGCCATCCAAGTGGCGGACATTCTGGTGGAGATCGAGCAGGTTTTGGGCGCCGTGGGATGTCCCGGCAGTGTGGAACAATTGCGGGAGCAATGGCTGCGGTTCATGGACGGGGCCGGCTCACTGGAGGAGTTTAACGCCAAACTGCCTGGATTCGCGAACGGGCTGGCGGCCTTGCCGCGCAAGCGGGACCCATCGACGTGTCCCAAGGTCGTGATAACTGGGGACTTCTTCACCCGGTTCAGTCCCTTCTTCATGGAAGGCGTCCACGAACGTTATGCGGCCAGTGGCATCATCCTCAAGCCGGTGGATCTGGCTGATCTGATACAATACGCCGCCTATCACGACGTGGCGGGAACGGCCAACGGTTGGGGCATGAAGCCAGGTTATCCGGCTCTGGCCAAAGCGTGCCTGAGAGTTTTTCAACCGGACGGACAGCAGTATTTGCGACAATGGATGAGTTATCAGGCTGAACGTTGGTACGAAGGCCGCTGCCGCCACATTTTCCGCAAGACGGGATTGCTGGTGGGCGGGCCGAACAACGTGTCGTCCCTATTCGAGAAGGCCTCCCGGCACATTTCACCGGCGATTTTTGGAGAAGTCATTCCCAGCGTCGGCAAAGGACTGGAGGCCGCCAACGAAGGCTATGACGGAATTTTCCTGATCGGCCCGTTCAATTGCCTGCCCTACAGGGTTTCCGAAGCCATCCTCAAACCGCTGAGCCTGGAGGCAGACATGCCGCTGTTGACCTACGAGAGCGACGGCTACGCGGTCTCGCCTTCGTTTCTCAGGCAGGTGGACGTCCACATCGAACAAGTTCTCGAGCGGGCCGGCCAGCGCAACCGGAAGACGGCGGCAACCCACCCAAGGAGACCGCTCCAACCCGTCAGCAAAAGCTGAATGCGGGTTAGCCCCCTAAACTCGACTTTGGATCAAGTTGCCACATTGTTTAATCCAGAATTCTTTGTTATTGCCGCTCGGCGCGGAAGAAGTCCGTTCGATTTGTTAGCGGGCCGACTCCGATGAATTGGAAGGAGTTCGTCATCATAAATCCGGCCACCGAACTCCACCCGCCGTGCGGTGGAAGGTTTGTTCCGGCGACAAGGAGGTAATTGCTGCCCTTCTGTCCGTAAACCGTCAACAGCAAATTCGTTGGAGTAAACGAATTGAGGTCAAGAACGGGCGGATTAGCGTGGAATTCCCACGCACGGTAAAATACTTGAGATAGCATTTGGTTTACCGGGAACATCTCCGCGAGATTTGTCATAGGAACACGCCATGCCGGCACCCAGTTGGTGATCAGCAGGTTCGTGGCGTATGCGATCTGGTAACTTGCGCCCGGATTACCATAAAGTGTCAGCATCCGAGCGTTTGTGACCATTGACGCCTCCAGCAGCGGTTGCGGCCCGATGTCCACGACCCGCCCTTCAACCCCGACGGTGCTCCCGACAAGAAACCCGCCGGTTTTGGTGCCTTGAATGTTTTTAATGATCAGCGGGACGAAGGCGGACGAATTGGAGGTCGCGGTGAACTGCACGCTTCCCGCCAGCGCCGGGCCTTGGAATACCTGGCCATTGGCCGTCTGCAGGCTAAAAACGGCATCGGCCGAATCAAATTCCCCGGCCGAGAAGCTGCCAATAGCGTTGTTTGATGGAGAAAAACTCCAGTTTGTGAAACGGTTCGAGGGGTAACTCACTGTGAAATTCAGGTTCGTCACCGCCACGGTGGACAGCAGGTTCACCGGCACCGAACTGGTTGTCCCAATCTGCATCACGGTCGAACCGATGCTCACCTCAACACAATCGCCGACAACCACGGCAAAGGTCACCGAGTTGCTCAATGGGGTTGAACCGCTGTCGGACGCCCAAATGGTAATGAGGTTGGTCGTGCTCCCTTGCTCGCAGGCGGGAGTCCAGGAAAAGGCGCCGTTTGTTGGGTTGATGGAAGCGCCATCCGGAGCATTTTGGAGGCTGAACGTTAAATTCGTCGAACCATTTAATGCAGGGAACAAATTGGTCAAGGCGAGGTTGGCACCGGCGACAATCGTCTGATTTGATATCGGTTGCAATACTGGCACCTGGTTGGTCGAGACATACGTCATCGCCTGATAGCCGGCGGGAGTAGGCTCAACATTTCCAGAGTTATCATGCGCGACACTATAGAATCCGTAGGTGTGTCCCGGCTGTCCGCCGTAAGTGGCACTGGTGGCTGAGGTCGCTGCCTGCCACATCTGCCACGGTCCGTTATTATCGGAAACATAGACGTTGTAGTCGGCCACCCCAGACCCATTGGGGTCATCCGTGCCGAACCAGCTCACCGTGAAATTCGTCGTCAATTCGGCTGAAGGCAGAGGCATCACTGCGCTGGTCGGTGGAACAGCGTCCACCGTGTTGGTGGTGGGATTCGTGTTGATCGGGTCATTGTTGTCGAAAACAATCGAGGCTTCGTTGGTAATGACAGTTCCGGTGGGCATGTCTGAGAGCGGCTGAATAGTGTAAGTGACGTGTCCAACCCCGATGGGATCCGGAGAATCGGGCGGCAGAACGCCTTCGTTAGCGTTCTGAACCAATTGGCCGCTGTTAAGATCAATGGCGTTCAACGTCCAGAAGATCCTGTTGTGCTGAACATCAACACCAGCAGTCACATCCACGACAATATTTGAAGGATTTGGATACGGTGCAGCCACCCGAATCTGATAAAAACTCTGATTTGTGGGAACATCCATGGTGACATTTCCAAACGCGATCTCACTGACCCTGAAGGTGCGGATGTCGAAACTGGAAGGAAGCACATCGGTGATCGCTATCTGGCGGGCAAATGCCAGCGCATTGGACTCGTTTTCAAAATAGATTGTGTATTGCCAGGGAATTTGCGAACCGACAAATGCTGCAGTTGAATAACCTGACGGGCCTTGCATTCCGTTGGGATCATTCCCGGTTGCTGGTGTTACACAGGCGCCGATACAAACTTGGACGGGCGCACTGGGGTTATAGGTAGGACAGGGATTCCAAACCGTGCCTGGGGGACATGGACTGCCGCCAGAAGAGCAAGACGCTTGCGGGATGCAATCATTGGCGCATTGGCATAGGTGTTCTTGTGCCACAATAAGCAGCTCTATGGTAGCTGACTGAACAAGGACCGCCCCAGTGCATAGATAAAAGCAGGCTACTTCTTCCGTTGCCTGCGCTGCTAGGTCTACTAACGTCTCAGCAAATGCGGCAGCTTCGCATGCCTGACATTGCCACGAGCTATCTTTTGGCACTAGCGAAACAAGTGGCGATACCGATGCACTTGTTGCTAAGCGGAATGAGGCCAGATCATTCGTATCGAGTAAATTCGCTGTCGCTAGGCCCGACACCCAAAACTCAGCCCATCTGTTGCTGCTAGCTAACACGGCTGCCAGCTCTGGAGGAACACTCAGTATATTAGTCGTAACGGCTCCCGCGACGTTGGTTGTAGTCTGAGTCAGGATAGTCGTAGGAGCCAACATATAATCACGAAGATTCTCAGCCTCTTCAGCGATCCGTACAAAGAAGTCCTGTTTAAATTCGGCCTTTGGTACAATGTAGTAACTCAAACCCTGTGAACTGAAGGCGGAGACTACGAAAGAAAAAGGGAGTGTTTCACACGGGGGCATGTCCCGTGCTATAAAGTCAGAGCCAGCGGCTGCATTTTCGGTTGAATTCGTAGCGGCCAAAATCGTGACCGAAGGCGGAATCAAGACAAAGTTAAAGGGCTGGTCGAGAAAGACCACAATGCTCAGATATTGGATATCCACATTTCCAGCATTGACCACCGCGCCATTCCACTCGAAAGGCAATCCCACCCGCGGGTAATTATTAACCAAGCCTGGAACCACCTGGGCCGTCAAAGGCAGGGCCGTCTCGATCATGACCGCCTGCGTGGCCGTTGTGGATTGGTTATTGGGGTCGGTCAAGACCACGTTGTAAATTCCATGCATGGCGTTCGTGAAGAAAAACCTTGCCGCGATTGAGGCGGCATTATTGAAGAAGTTCGTTGCGGAGACATAGGCGTTCGTGCCCGAAACCAGTTCCACCGTGGCCCCGGGCTGGAATTGCGCGCCGGTCAAAGTGATGGTGACTTGGCCATTGTCGCCGATGTGGTTCTGGCTGATGCCGGTAATTGCGAACGGAACGATGTTTGCCTCCAACGTGAAGCTCAGCGGACCGCCCGGCTCATTTCCGCCTCGCACCATAATGTAATACCAACCGGCCTGGGTGGTCGGGATAGTAATCTGCTGGTTCGGTGAAAACGGGCTGCTGTAAAGAAAATCGTAATTTCCCAAATCAGGAATTGCGCCGTAGCGAACGAAAAGTTCGTTGAAGCTGTTCGAGGACGCTCCTGTGAGGGTGACGCTAACCGTCTGGCCTGCCGGGACGTTGAGTTTGTAGTATTGGGCTGAGCCGGTGGACAACTGGTTGGTCACTTGTTGGCCGAGCACCAGCGCGGGAACATCCACAGCGATGGTGTTGGGGGAAACAGCGATGTTGTTCGCCAAATTGGTCTCCTGTGCCGTGTTGCGCACATCCGTCCACGCGATGGCGTGGTACAAGCCGGGCGTGAGCGCGGGTAGCGGCCCAGTCCAGGAGGCTGAATAACTGCCATTGGCGGCCAAGCCGCTTTGATTCTGAGTGGCTACTTGGACGGCGTTGATGTCCCACACATTGTTGGTTGAGAGATAGACGTTATCCGTCCAGGTGGCGGGAACGGAGTTGCTGGTGAGGTTTTGCACATTCCAGCCGATGGTGATCGAGTTGCCCGGAACGGCAGACGCGGGAGAAAGCGTCACATTCATGACAGCGAGATCGGCGGGAGGCGGCAGCGTTACAATTATGGCGGTCGGTGTCGATCCAAGGCTATCGTTGTAACCAAGGTATTCGAAGAGGCTCCCGCCGCTGTCCGCCAGCACCAGAATGTAATACGGTCCTGCGGCACTGGGAGGAATTTGCACGGTCGCGGAGTTGGTGTAGCTCTGGCCGACGCCAAGACTGACGGGGCCTGCGAAGTTTCCAAGCCGGGTGTCACTGGGATCAAGCACCTCGTCGGCGGAAAGGAAGACCGCGTCGTTCCAAACGGCGGAAGGTGGCGTTGCATCGGTGCCATCGTTCGTAACCACCCAGGAGACGTTCACGCTCTGCCCGGCGAAAGCGCTGGCTGGAGCTTGCACGGCAGAAACCTTCAAGTCGGGGTAGAGAGTGACGGGAACGTTCACGACCGAGGAACTCCCGCCCAATTTGTTGGTTTCGCCCTGGCATTCGTTCAAGGCGTTGCTGCTGTCGGCCATCACAAAGACGTAAAAGTTTCCGTGAGTGGTATCCGGCAGGGTAAAGGAGGTTGTTTGAGAATATGTGGCGCCAGGCGCCAAGGTTCCAGTGAAAGGATAGTTGCCAAGAAATACGCTATTGTTGGCGTTAAACGTTGCGCTGGTTGAAATGTAAACCGAATCAAGCCAGGGACCGTTTGCCGTCGCCGAGCCTGTGTTGGCAACCGTCCAGGAAACGGCCATTGGCTGGGCGGCGTAGGCGGTGGCTGGAACTGCCACGGAATTGACAACAAGGTCGGGAAAGGCGCCCTCATTGACGGTAAGTGGACTGGCAGATCGGGCCTGGTCGTTTACCTGGCAAGCGGAACTGTTGACGCTGTTGCTGACATCGGCGACCACGTAGATGTAATAATTTCCGGACAAACACGAGGGGAGGGTTACGGGCTGGGTTTGGGTATAAGTGGCGCCCGACGCGAGGGAACTGGTGTAGCTGAATTGGCCCAAAAGAAGCGCGGTTGAATCCAGAGAGGGCGAGAGCGAAGCATACAAGGCATCAGACCACGGGGCGGTTGCCGCGCTCGGGCCGGCGTTGGTCACCGTCCATTGTACCGGCCAAGGATAGCCAGAATTCACGCTGGATGGCAGTTGGATGCCGGCGACTTGAAGGCTCGCGTAGCCGGAGGGAACGACTTGCACCGGCGCGCTGGAAAATCCGAGATTATTCGTATCGCAAGAAATGCCGTTAAGAACGTTGCTAACGTCGGCCACGACCGCCGCGTAGTAGGCCCCGGAGAAACAGTGAGGGACAATTGCCGAGAGCGTTGCAGAGTTGCTTTCGCCAGCAGCGATGTTCGCACCATTTGTATAAAGGCCGAGCAAGCAGCCGTTGCTTGGAAAGAATTCCGGCACCGGCGACAAATAAACCGCGTCAATCCAGGGAGCGTTTGCCGTCGTATTACCCGAATTGCCGGTCGTCCAGGCAACGGTCAACGGGGAGCCAGCGAGGACATTGGTCGGCATGCTCACCGTCGAAATCCCCAAACGGGCGGCATTGCCGGGCCAGATGTCTGTGGCTTGGGGGGCGGCAAGGATGTTGTTGGCGGCCTTTCCGCCCTCATTTACTTGAGCGCCGCTGTCGGTGAACACAAGAACATAGTTTGATCCCAGCAAGCAATAGGGTATGTTGAAGAAGTGTCCCTGGCTATAGGAACCACCCGCGGCGAGCACGCCTTTGTGAGGGACGCTTCCAAGGAATTCGGCAGTGTTCATGTTCAGGTTCGTGCTTTGAGACATGTAAACGCTGTCCACCCAGGAACTGGCATCGGTGGCGCCAGGGCCTTGATTGGCCACGGTCCAGGAGATATATGCCTGGCTGCCCGCGATGATGGTCCAGGGCGCGCTCACCGCGGTCACCGCCAAAACCGCCAACAGGGTTGGTGGAACGGGTTGAATGGTCACGAGATTGGTTGCGGCCAGCACGTTGTTTGACTTATTCAACTCATAAACAGCATTCCCGACATCGGCAACCACGAAAAGATAGTAGCTCGCCGGGAATAAAGTCGTCGGGATCGAGACGCCGACGTTCTGAGTGTAGTTCGACGTCAGCCCCAACCCTCCAAAGTACCCATAGGTGCCGATGAGCGTGCTTTCGCCGGCAACGAAGGTCGCGTTTGTGGAAAGATAAATGCCGTCATACCAGTAATCGCTTGAGGTCACGTTGTTGCCGTCATTGACCACCGTCCAACTAATGTTCATCGACTGACCCTCAACCGCATTCGTCGGCGCCGAAACTCTTGTGACCACCAGATCAGACGGAGGAGGAGTGGAGATGTCAAGTGGCGCGGCCAATTCGTCACGTCCAATATTGCCAGTGCCAAAGCCGTTGCCACCCGCCGCGAAGTGGATGTCCACCACCGGCACGACGTACCACGTCCCCGAGATGTTTATGCCCGAGACGGTTTGCGGCAGAGTGAATTGAGCCGAGTTAGTGTAAGCGGCCCCGGGGGCGAGCGGCCCGGAATTGCCAAGGTCATTTTCATATACGAATCCGCTCGTAACACCGTTCACGTAGTTGGAAACCGGCGAGAGGGTGATTCGATCATCCCACGACCCGGTAATCGGGCTTTGACCGACGTTCTGCACAACATAAGTGCAGGAGATTTGCTGACCCGCCCACGTGGCCGTCGGCGGCGCGGGAGCCACCTGAACGGATGCGGTATGGAAGTAGCCTGGAGTGACGACTTGCACGTTTATTGGCCGCGCGGTGCTGCCCAGATGATTCGTCCCGACATCCCCGGCGAGCAAATCGGCGCTGTCCGCATTGACGATGAAATAATAAAGTCCCGAGAGCCCGATGGGCAGGGTCAAAGTGACATTCTGTTCATAGCAGTCGCCTGCGATCAGGTAGTCCGGATTTTCGTATTCACCAAGGTCGAGCACCACTCCGCTCAAGTTTGTAGTGCTCGACAAATAAAGGTGGTCATACCAAACCGGCACATCCGTATCCGCCTGACCCACATTGCACACCACCCAACTCACCCCCACCGGCTGGCCATCAATAGCGTTCGTGGGAGCATCCACGTTCGTTACGTTCAGCGCCGGCAAGGGGGTCAATTGGACCAGAATGTTCGAGGCGCTCACGCCGACGTTATTGGTTTTGGTGACCTCGGAGATGGCATTGGTGGCATCCGCCAGGACGCTGATGTAATACTCGCCGTTGGTGACGCCGGCGCCGCTGATTGTCACTGTTTGAGCCAGGTTTACACTTTGGCCAGGCCCCAACTGCCCTTGAAAGGGAAAATACCCAAGAAGTTGGTCCTGGTTCGTGCGGAGCTGGTTGGTGGAAGAGAGAAACAGGGCATCCACCCAAGGGCCAGTTGCCGTCCCTGGTCCTGAGTTGGCGAGGACCCAAGACACCTCGAAGCCGCGACCGGTCCAGGCCTGTTGAGGAATGGAGACGGATAAAACCCGCAGGTCAGGCAGAGGTCCATTTGTCACTGTAAGAGTGCCATTGATCAAAATAATCTGATAATTGCCGAGTCTGCCATTTGGGTCCTGCAAGGCCGGAACAATTGGGTAAGTTCCGATGGAACTGGTTAATGTGGCACTACAACTATATGTTGCGGTGATATTATCTCCGTTCCGCAATCCGGTGATGCTTCCGGTAAAGACGGGATTCGGTTGCCCATATTGGCGAGCCGCGTTGCCGGCCAACACGGTCAGCGGCGCACGAGATACCAGCAGGCTGACTGTGTCAGTCGCGCTGGTGTAATCGAGAGTGTCGCTCGGAGTGAAGACAACCGAAAGCGGATAGGTGCCGGCGTCTAAAAACGTGCCAGCCGCAGGGCTGTAGACGGGAGTTCCCGGTACGTTTGCTGTTGCATTTAACTCATTGGAGCCTAACGCTGTACCGTAAGTGATTGGAGCGGGATTGCCCCAAACCAAGCTCGGAAGGGCTTGAGTAATCGTTAGAGCGCCGTTTACCAGAGTGACCGTGTAGTTGGTTTGACGTACGTTGGGGTCCAAGGTCGGCATAATCGGATATGTCCCCGCCGGACTACCGGTCGTGGCCGTTGTATTGTAGTGGGCAGTAATATTGTCACCATTTACAACCCCAGTAATCGTTCCCGTTAAGACAGGATTGTTTTGCCCATAGGCCCGACTCTCGCTCGCTGCAACCACCATCAATGCCGCTGGTGAAACCGATAGCGTCACGGTATTAGTGACTTGTGCAAAATCAATTGTATCCGTCGGCGTAAAAACCGCAGAAAGGGTACAACTACCAACGCCCAACACCGTACCGTTTGTCGGATTATAGGCGAAGGCGCCCGGAATGTTCGCCGCCGCATTCAATTCATTCGAAGTGAGCACGGTGCCATAGACGATAGTTGCTGGATTGGTCCATGTTACAGTTGCAATTGCCGGGATCACAGTCAGCGTGGCAAAGGCATTGGTTGAGCCATAAGAGTTGCTCACAACGACCTCGTAAGTGCCCGAATTGCTAACAATGACACCGATTAAGGACAGAACATTGCTTTGGGAACCCGTAATCTGAGCGCTGTTCGTGAGATGGGTCCCATTAAAGAACCATTGGTAAACCAGCGGTGGGGATCCATTTGCCGAGACGCTAAAATTGGCAGTTCCTCCCACCGACAGCGATTCACTCGAAGGTTGCAGGACAATGGAAGGAGGCTCCAATCTCGTTGCGTGAACAATATTTGAGCCAGCATTGTCATCGTAAGCTCCTGGAGGGCCGGTAAAATCAATTGCATCCGCATATCCAAGATAGAGATGGGTGGCCCCGCCTGGAGTAATAAATGTTTGCCTCACGCCGGATCCAGTTCCAGTTAAACCATCGCCTATGAAGAACACTTGTCCAAGACCAGGGGCAAAATGCGCGGCACTTGTCGCACCCGGAACTGTAAAATCGATGGTCGCCGCAGAAGGGGCGCTCGATGCGTCCGAATCATTCCAAAAGACGCCCAGAAGCGCCCCTATTGGGCCCTTATATCCGCTAATGCCGCCCAGACCGTCAATTGAAGCGTCTGAAGCTTCGCCATCCGGACCGAGATATGAGCCACCTGACGAGTATTGCACGCCGCCATAAGCGCTAAATTCAAACACATCGCCTCCCGAAGCATCCAAAGAGGCAGGCAACGTCTCAGCATAAGGTCCGGGAGGGCTGTTGCGAACGAGGGCATAGCCGGTTGGCGGATTCCCTGGTGGAGCTGGAATAAAATTGCTTCGGCCAGCAACAAATATCACCGCAGTGCCAGGAACATAATAAGATCCCAGGACGGTTAAATTAGCCACGGTGCTAGTGGCACTGCCGAAAATGTTGCTGGCGACCAAAGCGTAAGGACCAGTTTGGTTAGTGGTCGGACTGCCAAGTTCAAGCGTGGCGCTCGTGGCGCTGCTGATTGGATTGCTATTGAACAACCATTGAAATTGAGGTCTGGGCGAGCCCATGGCCGCTCCTGAAAGGAACGTGGCTTCGGCCGAGTAAACGGTTTGGCTTGCTGGGTTTTGAATGAAAATGGGGGCTGGGTTGTTGGAATAACACTTGCCAGCAATTCCGGCGGCGTAGATGGCGGCGATTTCACGGGGCAGAAGAGCGCGATCGTACAAGCTCGGTTCATCAATTGCGCCATCAAACGGATACCATCCTCCATTTGCAGCCGGCCAGTTTGCGGTGTAGCCAATTCCAAACTGGTAATAGTAGGTTGAAGCGTAGGCTGTTTGCGTCTGCTGAACTGCTGTAATGGCAACTCCATCTACATACAGAGTTGCGTTCGTGCCATCATAGCTTATGGCCGCATGATGAAAGATGCCATTATTGACCGCAGTTGTACTGGTCATTGGAGAAGTGCCGCCACCATTCCAAAACATTTCCGCACGGAGTTTCCCATCGGTTCCGACATATAAGCCTGGAACCCACCCGTTAATGGAACCTAAAACCGGGCCATCCTGTTGCCCAAAAATCACACCGCCCGTCGTGGTTTTAAACCAGGCCTCAAAGGTAAAAGGCTGGTTGGATGTCGCAGCGATCGGAAACGGGAAAAAATTAGTCGGCAATCCAACATAGGCGGAGGAAGAGTCGAAATTAAACGCGAGGCCCACCTTCCCCGTCCCATAAGACGCTCCATTTTGAAGGCTGCCGTGATTGGTTCCGATAACGTCAAAGGCAAATCCATCGCCGGGCCACCAGGAAACCAAACCAGAGGGCGCTGGCGTGCAGTTGGTCTGAGCGCTCGCGTTAAAAACCAGCATCTGCCCAATAATCAGCAACAAAAGGTTCAATGGCAGCGCGAGACCGGTGCGAGGAAAAGAGCTTTGATAATCCGCCTTCCGTTGGCCAAGCGGTGTCGCGATCCAACGCCTGCGCCACGGTCGAGCAATTGCTTCAGATGTCTTCCAAAACGTCATAGTTGGTTTAAAAAAACGGCCGATTCGGGACAAGCGGAATCTGAAAGCCGATGGTGCGATACTAGCGCTTCGCGCCGAATCGTCAACGGAATGTCCAAGAATTTTGCGAGCAGAACTCATCCTTTTTGTCTTGGTTCCGCTTGAAATGGACTTTTCCACTTCGCGTTTAAGCAACTTGCTTGGGCAGTTCCCGGCCTTTTGCAAGCCTTTTTTGTCGGGTCAGAGGCCGCTGTAGCTCTTGGTCCCGGCTTCACCCCGGAGCATCTCTCAGCCCTTGTAGTGCTGGAACATGCTGGCCAGAAGGATGACCTCGGGATGAGTCGCAGCCAGTTTGGGCAGGACCAGGCGAATGCGCGAGCGATAGGCCGCCAGCTTCTCCGAAAGGGGATGCAGATCATGCACCTTGTCCCAGTGAAGTTTATTCAGATCAAGCACCAGGCGGCTCTTGCTCCTTGCCAGGGAATCGCGGATGCGCTGGCCAAGACCCGCCGCATCCGCCGGTGAAAGATCTCCTTCGACCCGCATCCAGACTTGCTTCCTGGCGTGTTGCAGATCCACTTGGATGGAAAGATTAGGGATCGTGCTTTTGCGTTGGAGTTCTTCCCAAAGATGAAACGCGCTCCAGCGGCTGCCCGCCTGCCGATAGGCCGTGCGGATCAATTTGGGATGTTGGAAGAGATTCAACTTCAACGTCAAACCGGTCCACAGCGCGGCGCCCACCGCCAGGACGGATTGAAATCGCTGCGTCATCCGGGGTTGTCCCAGCTCGGCTTCAATGCGCCTCTCCAGAACTCCGATCCAGCGGCGCACGGCCGCGTTAGGCCCCAGCAGCCGCCCGGCCAGGAACACCGGCTGGGCATGCCGCAGTTCCTTGGCATAGAAGTCGGCCTTCTGGCGCAGGACGGGATTGGGCGACTGCTTGAGCTTTTGATACCCAAGCAGCCGCGCTTCAAGGGTGCGATAAATGCTCGGGCCCAGACGTTGGAAGTCTTCCGCAAAGCACCATTTCTGGATTTCTTCGATCTCTTCAGCCGAGAGCGTCGGGTGTTTGATCATCGTCCGAAATCCATCCGCGCGCCGGTAGAACAGATCTTTGTCGCTGGTGTACACGTCCTGCAACAGATTGTCTTTGATGATGCGTTCGTAAAAGGGGGTGCCGGGCACCGGTCCGTATATGAGGAACTGCGCCAGGGCGGGCTTGAGTTTCATCAGGCCGTCCAACTCCTTGGCCACGACGTCCTGGTTCTGGTAATCAAAGCCGACGATCATCGAGGTCAACACGGTGATGCCGTGCTCGCGGAACTCCGTGAAGATATCTTCGACGGGGCGCCCTTGCTGTTTGGGGTAATTGGAGCGCGTTCCCTCGTAGCCGATCCAGAAGCCGTCAATCCCCATTTCGAGGATTTCTTCCACGGTGTATTGGCTGATGGCTTTGATGCTGGAGAAAGCGAAAATGGAGAGCGTCTTCCCGCCTTTGATCACGCAATCGCGAAATTCCATCGCGCGTTTCTTGTTCAGCAGGAAATCTTCATCCAGGATCAGCAAGACCAGGCTCGGATCCATGTCCAGATAACGCCGGGCCACGGCGTAGATGTCCTTGCCCTCGGGCAGCAACTTGATGTGTTTGCGGGAAAAGAAGTGCGAGGTGCAGCAGAAGTCACATCCATTGGGACAGCCCAGACCGGCAAAAATCTTTCCTGTGCCGGAAACCTTCCACCCAAAAACCTTGAGCCAGCTCACCAGCAGCGGGTGCTTGTAGGGCATCGCGATTTCCGGCTCGCCCAGCAGGCGGCGGAAGTAGGCCACGCCTTCCTCCCGGCAAATATAATCGGCGTAGGGCTTGAGCACGTCGTCTTTGAGCATGGTGCCGTAACCGCCGAGCACAATTTTGCTGTGCGGCGCGTATTGGCGGATCAGCGCGACCGTCTCCTTCATCTTGTGCATCACCGCCATCAGGAAAGAGATGCCCACGTAGTCGTAGCCTTTCTTGAGTTCCTTGATCAGTTCGCGCTTGGAAGGGTACTGCAACACCACCGTCGGCGCCTCCAGGTTCTCCGCGATGTACTCGAGGGAGAAATGGATGTTGACGGTGCGCGGGCTGAAAAGGCCCTGGGCGAGGGTCACCTGCCGGTGAAGGAGTTCATACCCCACAGAGGGCGCATCTCCGTATTCCGGCCCCATTGGACGGCACACGCTGGTTAACAGAACTTTTTTATTCATATAAATACCGCCAAGCCTTTGCCTCTCAGGGCGGGTCGAAATTTTTCGGTCACTTCATGTCTCCAGTTTGGCATTCATCGAGATGTTGGCGCGCAGCAGTCGCGAAACCAAACAATTCGTTTTGGCGCGGACGGTCGCATCGATGAAGCTGCTCTGAGTGACTTTGGGCAGACTGGCGATAACGTCCAGATGGATGTTCATGATCGTCCAACCAACGGCCAGGCGCTCCAGAGTCACCGTCGAGGTGGTGACGATGTTGGCCGCGGCAGACGCGGCCATGCCCAACTCATGGGAGAGGGCCAGGGAGAAGCTGGTGGCATGCGCGGCGGCAATCAGTTCGACCGGTTTGGTGTCGGAGCCATCCTTGGACTGAACATCCAAAGGATAGTGAGCCTCCTTCAACACGCCGCTCTCCGTGCTGATGGCGCGGGTGCAGCCATCGGACCCGCCTTTCCAGCGGACAGAGGCCTTGCGCATGATCAGTTTCATCAAGACACAATGCCGTGCGACATCAAAACAAGCCAATACTTCGTTGCTTGGTTTGTCATGCCTGCAAGCTATGGGTCAAAGGCGGCCATGATTCCCAGCCCCGCCTCCGCCGTCGGTTGTCGGTTCCTGTTTGCCAGCCGGACCGTCGATGGCTATACTGCGGCCCAGAAATGGAACTGCGCCATCTGCGTTACTTCGTGGCCGTCGCCGAGGAATTGAATTTCACCCGGGCGGCCGCCAAATTGCGTCTGGCGCAGCCCTCGCTCACCCGCCAGATTCAGAATCTGGAGCAGGAACTGGGCGTGCGTCTGCTGGACCGTGCCCGGAACCAGGTTTCGTTGACCGAAGAAGGGAGAAGTTTCCTGGTGGATGCCCGGCGGCTGGTGGCATTAAGTCTCGAGAGCGTCCAGGCCGTGCGGCGCTTCAGCCAGGGCGAATCGGGCCAGTTGAATCTGGGCTATCTGTTCAAGTTCAACTTTGATCTCCTGCCGGCCACGCTGGCCACCTTCTATCAAGCCTGCCCGGAAATCGCCGTCAACCTCTTCGACATGTCGCCCGCCGAACAACTGCGCGCCCTTGAAGCGCGGAAAATAGACCTGGGCTTTGTGGGCCTGCGGCCGGCCGTGCCAAGCAAGAACATGGCCGCGCTGGCTTGGGAATGCGTCGCCCGCCACAATGTCGTGGTCGTTTTGCCCGCCCGTCATGCGCTGACGAAAAAAAGCCGGATCAAATTGACCGACCTCAAACCGCTGTTTTTTGTCGCGATGTCCGAACAGACGCATCCCGGCTCCCGCGACTGGTTGTCCGGTCTGTGCCAGCAAGCGGGGTTTACACCCAGGATTTTGCAGGACGTGGAACTGGAATCCGGCCTGATGACCTTTGTGGCCGAGGGTTTGGGAGTGACGCTGGCGCGCGAACAAATCAAGAACTTGCCTCATCCCGGCGTGGTTTTTCGTCCGCTGGCTTCGGCGGTGAAGGCCGACTACTGGATCGCCTGGCATCGCGAGAACCGCTCCAAGGCGCTGGGCCAATACATTGAGGTTGTAAAAAAGCAGGCCGCCATGCCGGGTTGAGGAGCGTTGCGCGATTTCATAGCCCCACGCTATCGGCCCGATGCGAACAAAGTATTGGCCGTCATCAGCCGCATGAGCGAAACTACTGCCTACGACATGATGCGGGATCGAATGCCGGTTTCGATCCCGCGACGCGACGCAGAAGAATTATGAACGAGAAGAACGAGAATCCAGTATTGCCCGAGGCCACATCTCAACCAGAGAATGCCGAGTGGAAAAAAATTGTGGCCATCTACCAGAATCCCTCCTTGCCCAGAGCGCTCTGGCAGATAGTCAATACCCTCGTCCCATACGCGCTGCTGTGGTATCTGATGTACCTCTCACTGGCAGTGTCCTGGTGGGTGACGGCGCCGCTGGCCATTCTCGCGGGCGCGTTTCTGGTGCGCGTCTTCATCATTTTTCACGACTGCGGCCATGGCTCGTTTTTCAAATCGCGCAGGGCGAACAATGTCTGGGGTTTTCTCAGCGGCCTGCTGACCTTCACTCCTTACTATCATTGGCGCTGGGAACATTCCCTGCATCATGCGACCTCGGGCAATCTGGACCGGCGCGGAATTGGTGACGTGTGGACAATGACGGTGCAGGAATACCTGGAGAGCTCCCGCTGGAAACGGTTTGCGTACCGGCTGGCGCGCAATCCCATCGTGCTGTTCGTGATCGCGCCCTTCTACGTGTTTGTGTTTCGGCACCGGTTCCCGAAGGCCGGGACCAACCGCCGGGAGCGTTACTCGGTGTACTGGATGAACCTGGCAATTCTGGGAATGATGGCCGCGATGGCGGCGGTCTTCGGCCTCAAGGCCTATCTGCTGCTCCAGTTGACGGTGCTGATGGTGGCCGGCTCGGCGGGGTTTTGGCTCTTCTACGTGCAGCATCAATTCGAGGGGGCGTACTGGGAGCGGCGCGATGACTGGGATTACGCGGCGGCGGCGTTGCAGGGCAGTTCGTTCTACAAGCTGCCCCGGGTGCTGCAATGGTTTTCCGGCAACATCGGATTCCATCACATCCATCATCTGAGTCCGCGGATTCCCAATTACAACCTGGAGAAATGCCACGACGCTTATCCGTTGTTCCAGACCGTCAAGCCCGTGACGTTGTTCTCCAGTTTCAAATCGCTCACCTTCAGGCTCTGGGACGAACAGCGCCACAAGCTGGTAGGGTATCGGCACTTGAGAATTCTTCTAAAACAACAATAAACATCCCCCCGAACCGATTGACGCTTGCGGTTTACGTCGTGACTGACGATCCATTAAATCGTAATCGTTCAGGTTTCAGGGGCTGTCGGCGGCGCTGCCTTCGTCCCTTCATCCATTCACCCCTTCACCCCTTCATCCCCCCCAGTCCCTTCGCCCTGGCGCCAGCCCTCAAAACCTGAACACTTACAAAGCCTCTCACAACATGGCGCGGAAAGATATAGCCTCAAAAGGTGAGATGAGGCGGATTTTGAGGCTAGTACTAAAGGATAGGCCGGGATGGCCTAAAGTTTGGCAATCCCCGCCTTGATGGCGTAGCGGATGAGGTCGGCCTGCTTGTGGATGTTCAACTTGGCCATCACCTGGTTGCGGTGGGCGTGTATAGTATTGACGGAGACGTCCAGCATGGCCGCAATTTCCTTGGTGCTGTGCCCTTCGGCTATGAGTTGCAGCACTTTCCGCTCCTGCCCGGTCAGCTCAACCCGTGCGCCTCCACGTCCCGACAATTTCCTTTTTCCGAGGAACCCCGCTTCAACGATGAAATGGGCGATCGCTGGACAAAGATAGATGCGTCCCGCGTGGACCTCGGCCACAGCGTCAACCACGGTTCGTGTGACCGTTTCCTTGGTCAGAAATCCCCGCGCCCCGGCCGTTAGAGCCTCCTCCACAATCGCCCTCGTGTCGTGCAGGCTCAATATGATGATCTTCGCGTTTGGGGATTTCTTGAGCAGTTCCCGGGTGGTTTCGATCCCATTGAGTTTTGGCATGGTAATATCGAGGACGAATACATCGGATGGTTTTGTCCTCGCAAACTCCAGCACTTCCATGCCATCGGAAGCCTCGCCGACAATGGTGATGTTCTTTCCGCTTCTTTCAATGGCCAGCCGCAACCCGTCCCGGACCAATGGATGATCATCGGCGATGATGACGCGAATGCTCATGGGCGGCTGAAGCAGAAGAAAAGTCCCACCAAAACCCACGCACTCAGCAAAGAAACCATCCATGCCGTCCGCGGGCATTCCTGGGGGAATACGACCCCAATGTCTTCGATTTTCATCGCTTCCGTAAGGCTATATCGGCAGAATCCAGATGAACTTGAGCAACCGTTCTCTCCTCCCTTCCGCCAACAACAAACGCGCGATCAAAGTAGCAGCAGGCAGTTTCTTTGGTGGCGTTCAGTCCCGCAATCACGCCCTTCGGTCTATTTGACTCAGACGCTGCCTTTCGGTCGCCGCGAGCTTCTGGAGGCGGAACGGATCGTCCTCCCTCACTCTATCGCTTCTTCCCGCATGGTAGTTTCTGTCAACCCCGGGTCTTTGGTCTCGATTGGAAGGCTCAAGCGCACCGTGGTACCCTTGCCTGGCCTTGATTCAACGGTGAAAGCACCTCCGGCGGAAGCGGCCATTTCCCGCATGACGCGCAGGCCCAACCACGGCGTGGACCGAGTCCCGAGTTCAGACAGATCGAATCCCTTTCCATTATCACGAACCGTCAGCTTGATCTCCTTGTTCGAGGTCCTGAGGTTCACGTCCACTTGCTCGGCGTAACCATGCTTGATGGCATTGGTCAGCGCCTCCTGCGCAACCCGGAACAGGATCGTGGCGGCGGTTGGCGACACTTGGCGTCTCCGCTGCGTCTCTCGGAAACGAATCCGGGTGCCAATCCGCTCTGTGACCTGAGAGAAATGTTGCCGCAAGGCGGCGCGCAGGCCGAGGACATCCAATTCCGGCGGCCGAATTTCAACGGCCAACCTTTTGAGGTGAACCACCGACTGGTCAAAGAGTTTGCGGGTGCGTTTCATCCACTGGAGCGCTTCCCCAGGTTTCCCGGAGCGCAGATCACTTTCGATTGCGTCAAGATAAGCTGAAATCCCCACCGCCATCGAACCCACATCGTGGTGCAATGCGGACGATACCCGCCTTCTCTCCTCCTCTCGCGCCGCGACGATTTCTTGGGAGAACATCCGCATCCTTTTCTCCGTCTCCTTGCGCCCGGTGATATTCTCGAACACCGAGACGAAGTGTTCCTTCTCCGGACAAAAC
>Ga0187860_1001563_pt1 | contig 20107 bp, 19 predicted proteins | sample June2016WEW_10_4_FD_132981 | JGI IMG/M metagenome (GOLD analysis project Ga0187860, IMG submission 132981) | Peatland microbial communities from SPRUCE experiment site at the Marcell Experimental Forest, Minnesota, USA - June2016WEW_10_40 | ecosystem: Environmental > Terrestrial > Soil >...
CCTGGAGGCCCTAGCGACGGAGTTCGGCGTCCGTGAGATCGTGCATTTCACCGGCCACGTGCCCGCCAAGGACCTGCCGGATTATCTGCGTCTGGCAGATGTGTTAGTGATGCCCAGCACGGGTGAAGGGTTCGGCATTGTCTTTCTCGAGGCGATGGCCTCGGGTGTTGATGTGATCGGCGGCAATCAAGACGGCAGCCTCGATCCCCTCGCCGACGGCATTCTCGGTCGTGCCATCGATCCTGCAAACGGTGAGGAGCTGATCTCGGCCATTTGTGGCGCCTTGCGCAATCCGGTCACTCGCGTCGACCACGCCGGGCGGTTTGCACTTCCGTCCTTTCAGGCCCAGCTTGAGGCATTGGTGTCGTCAAGCTTCGTCAACGCGGCTTAATGTAGACCATGGACGATCGCACAAATCTTTCCGAGCTTTACTTCGGGCATGATCACGTCACGGTCATGAGGCCACCGACGGGTTGGCGCCTGCTCGATTTTAAGGAGCTTTGGGTCTATCGCGAGCTTCTCTACGTGCTCACGATGCGCGACATCAAAGTCCGCTATAAGCAGACCGTATTGGGCTTTGCTTGGGCGATCATTCAGCCGGTGATGATGATGGTCGTCTTCTCGATATTTTTCGGCCGGCTCGCACAAATGCCTTCGGACGGATACCCCTACCCGATCTTCGTCTACGCGGCACTGCTGCCCTGGACCTTTTTTGCCAATGCGATCACCAGTTCGGCGAACTCGCTCGTCGGCTCTAGCCATCTGGTCAGCAAGGTCTACTTTCCCCGACTGATTATTCCGCTTTCCTCGATCGGCAGCGGGCTGGTTGATTTCGCGGTTGCAACGGCGATTTTGCTCATGCTCATGCTGTATTACGGCGTCGGCTGGAGCCTCAATCTATTGATGGCACCGGTCTTGATAGCCGGATTGATTTTAACCGCGCTCGGTATCGGAACTTTTCTTGCGGCGCTAAACGTTGCGTATCGCGATTTCCGCTACGTTGTGCCCTTCATGGTGCAAATCTGGATGTTTGCGACGCCGGTTGCTTATCCCGCGTCACTTGTGCCTGCGCGGTGGCAATGGATCCTTTATCTCAATCCCATGGCCGGGGTGATCGAAGGCTTTCGATCGACTTTCCTGGGCCGCCCGTTTGATACTATTGAGCTATTAGTTTCATTCGCTGTCGCGGTTATCCTATTTGTTATTGGCATCCTCTACTTCGAAAAAGTCGAGCGCCAATTCGCCGATATCATATGACAAAGTTGGGCGCATTATGCCTTCAAACTCGCGTATGTTGCGCGCGCGGCATGTCGGCGATAATTTGGACCGCGGCTAGAGGTTGATCGATGCCGTTCAACGAGCAGCAGAGTGCAGTTGTAATTCGAGATATCAACCAAAATCATCCACGAATTCACAAACTAACGCGTTCTATACTCGCCTTCCCATCTGCTAAACCAGTTGCACGAGGCTTGACGAGATTCGCGATTCAGAAATTACCATTTTCGCGGAAAACCAAAGAGCGCGTTTACAACTTACTCGCAGCTGACGCTGCATCAGTCCGACCTATCATGTGCCATGTTAGCTTACCCGGCGGGGGATCACTTTCATTGGAGCTGGATCTGACGGATCAACTCAGCCGAGTATGGTATTATTGGGGATATAAGCACTACGAGTGGAGCACTGTCTCTTTATGGTCTCGGCTTCTAAACAAGGCCACCACCGTATTTGACGTCGGCGCAAATATTGGCCTGTACACACTAATGGCCGCAGCACGCCTTCATGGTCGCGGCGAAGTTCACTCATTTGAGCCAAATCCCACGGTGTTTCGTTGGCTGCTCCGTAATACCCATCGCAACGGCTTCACGAATGCGCATCTTATTTCAGTTGCTGCTTGCGATTTTGACGGCGAGGCAAACTTTTATCTTCCACAGAACGGAGCTTGGACGAACGGCTCGATGATTGAAGGGTTTACAGAGCAATTGCAAACGCTCAGTATAGAGGCAAGGCGTCTTGATACATACTGCAGCAAAGCAGGCGTCCGTCGGATAGATCTGATCAAGATAGATGCCGAGGGAGCGGAGCTAAGAGTCCTTAAAGGAATGGGGTCGCTGCTCCAAGAATGGAAGCCTGATATAATTTGCGAAGTTTTGGGAGGCTATGAAGCCTCACTAAACGAGTTCTTTAGGGGCATACCGTACAGGAAATTTCTCATAACGCAGGATGGCTTGCAAGAGACGAGCACTCTTCGCCCTGACCAGAAATTTCGAGATTATTACTTAAGCTGCGCGCCGGACTGGCCTGCAAGCTTTGAGGGCCTAGCTTTGCGAAAGGCCGATCATTCCGCATACGCTCGAGCATCACTTTGACTCATTATGCAATCCACGCCGACGGCCTCTCGAAAGAGTACACTATTCGTGCTGCACAGCCCTACCGTACCGTTCGCGAGGATTTAGTCCGTGCCATTGCAGCTCCCTTGACCCGCTTGCGGCGGGGACGTGAGCATCGGATCCGCAATGAAAGAATTTGGGCGCTGAGAGACGTCAGTTTCACGGTCGAGCAAGGCGAGGTGGTCGGCATCATCGGGCGGAACGGCGCCGGCAAGAGCACGCTGCTGAAAATTCTAAGCCGAATCACCGCGCCGAGTGAAGGAGAAGTGGCGGTCCGAGGGCGAATTGTGAGTTTGCTCGAGGTCGGAACCGGGTTTCATCCCGAGCTGACTGGACGCGAAAATATTTTTCTCAATGGCGCAATCTTGGGCATGACCAGAAGGGAGGTTCAGCGAAAATTCGATGAAATTCTCGATTTTGCCGGTGTCGAACGGTTCGTCGACACACCGGTGAAGCATTATTCATCAGGGATGCACATGCGATTGGCGTTCGCGGTTGCGGCGCATCTGGAAACCGATCTCTTGCTTGTAGACGAGGTCTTGGCAGTCGGCGATGCGAGCTTTCAAAAAAAATGCGTGGCCAAGATGCAAGACGTGGCGGGCCACGGCCGTACGGTGCTATTCGTGAGTCACAATCTCGGTGCGATCACAAGCTTATGCTCATCGGCTGTTTGGCTTGACTGCGGCTCAATACGCCAGCGCGGAGACACCAGAGACGTGGTCGGCGAATATCTTGCACAGGGAATGTCTAGCCAAGAGCGGATCGTGCGCTTGGATCATTTTAAGAGGGGAGATGGCCACATCTTTCTAGAGTCTGTGGAGTGGCTATCAAGCATGCCACTCCGACATGGTCAGCCGCTCAAGGCGCGCATACGATTTGAGACCAGAGCGCCGTTGAGTGACCTAGCGATCGGAATCGGATTTTCGGGTTTGGAAGGTAAGCGGCTGTTAACATATGAGACGGACTTTCCAGACGGTGTCCGTCCAAGCATCATTCATCCAGGCCACTACTGGGTCGACGTCGAGGTAGAATCATTGCCGCTCGGGCCCGATATTTACAACCTAGATATCGGGTGTCGATCGGGCGATTTTCATTCAGTGGCGTATATCCCCGCATGTGTTCAGCTAGAAATTGTTGCGGGTCCAACCACTCCGGGAACGATTGTGCGTAAGGACTCCGGAGTTCGCCTCCCGAGCGAATGGTCGTGGAGTATCCAAGATAACAATCGACGTCAGCCTCAGGATCGCCTTTCGTCGACGATTGTTTAAAAATGAATATTCTTAATCTGCAAGGTAGCTACGGGTTGATTGTTAATCGTGCACGAAATTTGGTCTCACGATTTGTTATTCCTCGTTTGGCGAAATTTACGCGAGTTCCACCCTTTCGGTTCGGGACAACAAGCCTGTGGCCAGGTACGTATATCGCATACATGCCAGATCGCTATTCCGCAGATCTCGAAAAATATCGTGTTCAAGGTGGCGAATTCGATTGCCGCCACTTTGGTAACTTTATCCGAAACAATGAACTTAACAATAGCGGCGATATGCCCCGGTATTTAGCTCTCTCGCTCATCTGCGATCAAATTTTAAAGGAAAAATTGAGTGGTGATGTTGCAGAGCTTGGAGTTTATAAGGGCAATACCGCAGTCTTACTCGCGGCGCTTGCGAGGAAACTCGGATCAACCGCTTATTTATTGGATACCTACGAAGGGTTCTCGCCCGACGATCTCAAAGGCATCGACGCTAACAAACCTTATTTCTTTACAGACTCTTCATTGGTGGCCGTTCAATCGCTTGTCGGCTGCCGGAATGTGCAATTTGTAAAAGGTCATTTTCCATACTCATCGTCTGAGATGCCGGCCGGATTGCGATATTGTTTGGTGCATATCGATTGTGACCTTTATGCTCCAGTCGACGCTGCATTGCGCTATTTTTATCCGCGATTGATCACGGGGGGATTCTTGGTGATACATGACTATTTGAACTTTTTTTGGAACGGAGTGGGGCGGGCTGTTGATGAATTCTTCGCGGACAAGCCGGAGAAACTGGTTCCAATTCCGGATAAGTCCGGGACCGCGGTTATACGCAAGCTATAATTCGTATAGGTACCGGCGACTGCCGTTTCTTTTCCGTCGTAAAGTCGCGCGAACAAAAAATTACTGGCAACACTCTCAGCAGTTCCATCGTGTACAGTACCCTCGCCTTGGAGGTTTTTTTGGGGTGGAGACCGCGTTTACTTCTAACGCGCCTATGTAATCGTGCGAGGCAGTGGCTTGGCGAGACATTGGCCCACTCGGTGGCTCGTTGGATGGTGCCGCTTCGGACATTGCGTCAAGTAGGCGGTTGGCACCCACCTACTATCCAGCTTGAAGAAACACGAAGTATTCTAGTTGTCCGTCCAGATGAAATTGGCGACCTTGTTCTTACCGGCCCATTTCTCCGCGAATTGCGTCGCGTCGCACCCGCCGCGCATATAACGTTGATCGTCAAGAAACATTGCCAGGAATTAGTGGAGTTGTGTCCTTATGTGGACGCGGTCTATTCGCTCGATTTTCCGCCTAATGGCAACAAACGTCGAGTGTTCCTCTTGTTTGCCGCGTGGCGCTTGCGTTGGAGCCGATTTTCCTGGCAAGGTTTCCAACTGGTTCTTTTGCCGCGGAGCAGCCCAGACTGGTATGATGCCGAGCTCGTGGCAACTGTGCTTGCCGGCACTGGCAAAATTGTCGTGAACCGAGAATGTCTCGGTCATCGCTCCGGTAGGTCGTTTGTGAAAAATACAGAGACTGCCGATTTTTCCGAGGCGCAGATCTTGCATGAAGTGCCCCGTAATTTGAAATTGTTGCAGCGCTATGGAGCGGTCATCACTCCAAATCCCCCCTTAGAACTTTGGATCACGGAGTCGGATCGAGAGTTTTCGCGCAAGGTACTAAGCTCTGGCGGTCAATACGTTGCTTTTTGTGGGGGGGCACGCGACTCAGCGCGTCGCTGGCCGATCGATCGTTTTTCTGCTGTGGCAGCGCAGTTGCGTGATCAACATGGAGTTGTACCGGTCATTCTCGGAGCACGCGGTGATCCGGAGTTTTCCGGCGCTGTTAACCTCATTGGTCGAACAACTCTGCGGCAGGCCGCCGCCGTACTTGAACGGTGCGCACTTTATGTCGGGAATGATACCGGTTCCAAGCATATCGCTGCCGCGATGGGCATTCCTACCGTGGAAATCAGCGCGTTTCGTTGTGGTGGCGATATAAATCATGTCAGCAGCCCAGCGCGCTTTCGTGCTTGGGGCGTGCCATACCGCTTGGCTCAGCCACCAGCAGGTCCAAGTATTTTTGCGATCGAAGAGATTGCGATCGATCATGTTCTTCGGCTGTGCACAGCACTTTTGTCAGCGCCGATCGAGCATCAGATAAGATAACAAAAAATCGCGAGCATACTCTTCGGATAACGACCACTCCTTTTATCTAAGAATGCCCATGGAGTAGAAGTTTTGTCCGTAAGTAGATTCTATTGTTCATTACGTACATCGGTCAAGTGAGATCCGTGTGCCGTCGCGAAAAGTAGTGGGACTGCGAATTCGATGCGCATGCGTTATCTGATCTTGGGTGGAGGCAGTGTTACGACGGAATATTATCTTCCGGCTCTGCGTCTCATTGGCGCCCTTGACGACGCGACTGTTGTCGATTCGGATTCCGATGTAATCAGGTCTTGCCAGCAGGAATTTGGCAAGGTCGAATTCCGCAACCAGGACTACGTGAGCTTCCTGAAATCGCTGGCGCCGCCAACAGAAAGCGAGCGAAGTTGCGTCATCGTCGCGGTACCCAACCAGTTCCACATCGATGCCGTCCGCCGAGCACTTGAGCGAAAGCGGCATGTGTTGTGCGAGAAGCCTCTGGCATTAAGAGCGGCGGACTGCCTACAGCTGCGTGGGCTTGCCGCTCAGAAACAACGCCTACTCAAAGTCGCTATGTCGCGGCGATATTTACCGTCGCTGATGCTGGCCCGCGATATCGTGGCCGCCAAGGAATTAGGCAAGGTCCGGGCCATCACGGTTCATGACTGCACGCCTTTCATGTGGCGGCCGCGTTCGTTTGCATTTTTCGCGCCTGAAGCCGGCGGCGTCCTGGCGGACATGGGAATTCATTATCTTGATTACCTCGACAACTTGGTCGGCGAGCTGAAACCGGTTGCGTATTACGACGATGCGAGAGGCGGTACGGAATCCAGCCTTGCATACAGGCTCGCTGCCGGCGACGTTCAAATCGAGCTGCGGCTATCGCGGGTCCATCAGATGGGAGCGTACATCAAGATCACGTGCGAGCGTGGCGAGATTCGGGTCAATAAGGCGAACGAGAACGAGGCGATCGTCACTCCAGTTGGCTCCTTGAGTCGTCGCGTTAGCGCCGAACGCCCCTTCACCGATGCCGGCTGGCCGAGCAACCTTCACGGCAGCTTCTGTCAGATGTTAGCGGATTTCGAGCTTGCGGTCGAGGGGCAGGCGACGCGGATCGCCGATGCGGCCGACGCCGAGCGCGCCGTGGCGCTGATGGAATGGGCATATGAGCGGCGAAGCAGCAGCATGCCACCTTCACTAACGCTCTCTACTAAGTCCTCTGATCGCACCAAAGTGCTCGTCACGGGGGCGACGGGTTTCATCGGCGGACACCTTGTTGAACGGCTCGGCCTAGAGGCGAATAATATTCGCATAGCCGCCCGGACGCCGGGGAAATGCGCGAATGTGTCACGGTTTCCCGTCGAAATCGTACCGACTGATCTGCTCGATATAAAATCCGTCCGCGCGGCAGCTGGGGGCGCTCGGTTCGTCTACCATTTGGCTTACGGCAACGATGGTGAAAATCCCGCCAGGATCACGATCGACGGCACCAAAAACGTCATCGAGGCGGCAATCGAAGCCGGTGCCGACTGCGTGGTCGTTTTGAGCACGATGTATGTGTTCGGCTTTCCGCAGGGTGCGGATAGCGTTGATGAGTCGTTTCCATATCGACCTTACGGCGGCGAGTATGGGCGCAGCAAGGCAAAGATGGAGCAGTGGTGCCTGGACCGGGGGCAGTCATCATTGCCGACCCGCATTGTGATTCTCAACCCAACCTGCGTCTTCGGGCCGGGCGGCGGGGCCTACACTAGCCTGCCCGTCGACTTGGCGCGGCAAGGCCAGTTCTGCTGGATCAATGACGGGACCGGTTTGTGCAACTACAATTATGTCGAGAACTTGATCGACGCGATCATCGCGGCCACGCAAGTTGCGCAAGCGCACGGCAACCGATTTATCATCAGCGACGGCGCCGTCTCGTGGCGAGAATTTCTTGAGCCGATGATTCGGCCGTTCGCCGGCGACGTAGTTGCGAGCTTTACGCCGCAGCAACTGAAAAAACTACCTCGGTACGGGCAGCCGTTCAGCATCTCCGATCTTGTCTCGGCGGCCATCTCTGCGCCGCAGGTACGTGACGCTGCCAAGCGAAGCGGGGCCATTCGCTATATGGCTTCTCTCACACGAGCAATGAGATCGCCCAATATTGTTTCTGGCGGCGGCAGCTTGACGAGCAAAGCATCCGAACCGCAGAAGCGCTTTCCGCCGGAGTGGCTGGCGACCCTTTATGGCCCGGCGAGGACTTCGTTCAGCGCAAAGAAGGCAAACGACATACTGCACTGGCGGCCGGCGGTCGATCTGGCGGACGGCTTGCAACGGACCATCAGCTGGTTGGCCGAAACCGGGCGAATATCGGAAAATGTAGAGCCAGTCTAAGGTGATACCGGTGCCGGCGCTCAACGAATGGGATTACCGCCTCGCCGGCGGGCGTGGCAACTCCTTTGATGTTGTTCGTCTAAGCCTCGCGTCGCTCGTCGTATTGGAGCACTCATTCTTTTTGATCGACGGGCGGGTCGATCGAGATCCTCTGTTTGTGATCTCCGGGGGACAGACAAATTGTGGTCAGATAGCTGTTTATTTCTTTTTTGTGATTAGCGGCTTCCTCGTGACCAGGAGTTGGCTCACGGATCAGAGCCTGCATCGGTTCCTTACTAGACGCGTGGCCAGAATTGTCCCTGGATTTTTAGCAGCGACCGCAATCGGGGTTTTAGTTATTGCCCCAATATCCACCAATTCTGTAAGGCAATTCTTCTCGACGCAGAATTGGATCGCGCTAATCACCCAAACACTGGCTCTCAAACAGGTAGCAGTGATAGGGGCTTTTGCGCACAATCCGGTCCAGCTTGTGCACGGCACGCTTTGGACCATCAAGTACGAATTCGATTGCTATCTGGCTGTCGCATTATTGGGATTAGTCGGGCTATTGGGCTCTTGGAGGGTGGCGACGTTTACCGGGGTCGCAATTGCTCTGATACTCGCAGCATTATTTCGAGATCAATTGCCGGTCATAGATTTTGGATGGCGTGCACTATTGGTCTCCAGCCCAGATCGCTGGCCAGACCTTTTTCCATTCTTCTTCTGCGGGGCCGCCTTTTACGTTTTCCGAAAGAATATACCGAAAACCGCGGGTTTATTCTGGCTAGCTATAATCGCGCTGTTGCTGAGCGTTTTATTCGGCCATTTTTACTTGGCGTGTCTGCTATGCGGTACATACGCCATCCTGTTCTTCTCGTTGTCCACCGAATCGAACGTCAGAGTGTGGAGACGGAGAGTCGACCTTTCATATGGCGTCTATCTTTATGGCTGGCCGATTCAGCAGCTATTATTGTTTTTCTTTTTTGATTGGCTATCACCTGTTTTCTTGTTTCCGGCAGCCATGGTTTTAACGTGCTCGGCGGCTTGGGCGAGCTGGCGCTTCGTTGAGGCTCCATGCCTCATGTTGGTTCGGAGCCGCAGGGCCGCACCGGCCGGTATTTCGGTAGATCAGACAACCAAGAGGGTTCCCAAAAATGAAGCAGCGGCAGCCGGGTGAAGTATCCAGATGGCCGCTCCCGACGACATTCACCTTCGGGGACGATCCTTATACTTATCGCTCCTTGAGGCGCGCTTCTAGACGAGGCCTAGAACCCTCACCCACAAGTTATGATCAGCGTCATCATTCCGTGTCATAATGCATCGTCAACCTTGCGGATGACGGTGGATAGCGTATTCGCGCAATCATATCTGGAAAAGGAAGTCATCATCATCGATGATGGATCCACAGATGGATCGGCAGAAATCATCAAATCGTACGGAGCTGCGGTCGTTGCGAAGTTTCAGCCAAATCAAGGTGCGAGCGCGGCTCGTAATTACGGCACTCGGTTAGCACGTGGCGACTACATTCAGTATCTGGATGCCGACGATATGTTGGCGGCAGGCACTCTTGCAAAAAGGATTGCAGCCTTAGAAACGACCGGCGCCGATGTTGCATACACGGATTGGGAGCAATTCACGATTTCCGCGGACGGATCCGTTTGCAAGGGTAATATCATTGCGGTGCCTTTCGATCGACTGACAGAGGATGCGGAAGCAGCCTGTGCGTCCTCGACATTCTGGGCGCCCCCCGCAGCGATCTTGTACCGTCGGTGGGTGGTTGAGCGAATAGGAGAGTGGAATCCGCGGTTGCCTGTTATTCAGGACGCTCGGTTTATCTTCGATGCCGCCAGGCTCAAAGCGCAATTCACCCGCGTGGAAGGCGTTGGCGCGTTATATCGGGTTTCGGACGGGAGCCTGTCGCGGCGGTCACCGGAGCGGTTCATCAGGGATTGCTTTGTCAACGCTACCGAGATTGAGGCGATCTGGCGCGAGGCCGGAGAATTGAACACGGCGAAGCGGAGGGCGCTGGTTCAAATCTGGAGCTACGTTGCGACGTCGACATTCCGGGCCAACCTTCCAGAGTTTGGTGAGGCGTGTCGGCGCTTACGAATGGTCTCCAAACGACCGCACCTGGATTTACAACTTAGGAAATTTCTGTCAGCAGTTGTTGGTCAATCCGCGGTGTGGTCGGTCGAGAAACAGCTGCGGAAGCTGTTGCGTCCACTCCGTCAGGCTGTTCGGGCATCGAGCCGTTGAGTACTCGACTGCGCGAATTGAAGGCGCCGCTCGATAAATTCACGAGGGAAATGCCGCGCAAACGATTTCGCTGCGCGTGAATGAGTCGGTTGGATCTTCAAGTGAGTTTGCGTGGAACGATCGGGCAAGAAGTAAGAGTGGGCGTGTTTCACGTTAGCAGCAGAGCTGTCATAGACGAGTAATCATCTTGCGAGTTGCGCATGTTCCCTTTACGTTTTACCCTGATCCGATCGGCGGCACTGAGATCTACGTTGAAACCTTGGCCGACGGATTGAAATCCTGTGGGATTGAACCGGTTATTTTTGCGCCATCTTCGAACAACGAAAATCATAGCTATGACTACAATGGATTGCGGGTGCGGCGCTATCGTATGGCGCCGACGAGCGACAACATGCTCCGGGAGCTCTACGGCGAGGGCGATCCCACGGCGGCGAGGGAATTCGGGCAAATCCTCGACGAGGAATGTCCTGATGCCGTTCACCTGCACGCGTTCACACGCGGCGTCTCTTTGTTGACCGTCCGGGCCGCTAAGCAGCGTGGCATACCGGTTTTCTTTACCTATCACACGCCGACGGTTTCCTGCCAGCGCGGTACGTTGATGATGTGGGGCAGGGAAATTTGCGACGGTATCCTGAATGTGCGCCGCTGCACGGCCTGCTCGCTTGAAGGTCGAGGTGTGCCTCGACCGGCTGCTGCTTTGGTGAGCGCGGTACCAGCCCTGGTCGGTAGGGCTCTTGAAACGGCGAACTTGCACGGAGGAGTGTGGACTGCGCTGCGGACGCCAGGGCTCATGCAATTGCGGCACGAGACATTTAGATCGCTCATGCGGGAGATTGACGGTGTTGTTGCGTTGACAGAGTGGGTCCGCGCGATTCTGCTCCGCAACGGCGTTCCAGGCGATAAGATCATCCTTTCACGACACGGACTGCGTCATGTCAAAGGGACCATCAGGCCGCTGATCGAAGTGGACAAAGAACCACTCCGCGTTGCGTTCCTCGGCCGCGCCCATAAAGACAAGGGGGCGGACACACTGATCAGGGCGTTGCGGACCGCGCCGGAATTACCCATTGAACTTCACCTTTACGGTCTGACGCAGAGCCCAGCCGACCAGGAGTATTGGAACGCACTGCGTCGAGAAGCGGCGAACGACAATCGGATCGCGTTTCTGCCTCCAATTCCCAACGGTGAGGTCGTCTCGCTGCTGAAGGATTATCATCTTTTAGCTGTGCCATCGCGTTGGCTGGAGACCGGGCCCCTCGTTGTCCTTGAATCACTCGCCGCGGGAACTCCGGTTATAGGATCGAACCTCGGCGGCATTGCCGAATGGGTACGCCACGAGGACAACGGCCTGCTCGTAAGTCCCGAAGACCATCAAGCCTGGGCCGATGCTTTTCGTCGCTGTGCGAGCGATCGTGGGCTAGTATCGAAGCTGCGGCAGCGTGTGGAAATGCCGCGCAGTATGGCAGATGTGGCGCATGAAATGGCGCTACTGTATCGCAGGCATGGGATCTCTGATGAGAGATCATGCTCGACGAGGGAGACGTCCTTATACAATCGGATACCGCCTGCGCCAAATCAGTTGGTATAATGAACGCACTTGAGAAAATGTCCACTTGGGTACGCCATTTACCGATACTGGATCAAGCCGAATGGCTTTGGAATCCTGTGCGGCCGCTCTACGACCGGGCTGTCAATCGTTTTGGACGCTACGGTCTCGAACGCGTCGTCAATGGGGACCGGATTCTGATCAGTCCCAAATTGCGAGGGATTCCTGAGGAATATGAGCGCGAAGTTTGGCGCGCCCTCATGGCGGAATTGAAAGCGGGCGACACCTTTGTGGACGTCGGAGCATTCGTTGGTCTGTATACGATTGCGGTGGCACGCCGTCTCCAAAGCTCGGGCCGAGTAGTCGCATTCGAGCCGGATAACCGCAACTATTCTTTGCTCGAGGAGCAAGTTCGGCTGAACAGGCTCCAAGGCCACACCGAGCTACACCACGTGGCAGTTTCTGACCGTCCGAGGCTAGGTTGGTTTCATCCGTGGGTACGCACGCGGTTATGGTGAAGACTGTCACGATCGATCGGATTTTTGCAGGCAAGCGGATCGATGTTCCAAAGATCGACGTCGAAGGTTATGAGGAGAAGGTACTGCGCGGGGCCGGCAAAATTTTGCGCGCGCAATCACTCAGACCGCGCGCCATTTTTATCGAAGTTCATCCATATGCCTGGCCATCGCTCGGAGTGACGAGCGACTCCTTGCTGAGCACCCTAGCCAATGCGGGCTATCAGGCAGAGACAATCCATGGCAAGCCGATCGCGGCTATCGAAAGCTACGGCGAGATTATCGCTCGCCCGATGAGCTGATCACGCCGTGGTTTGTGCGCCCCACAATCTCGATCCGAACATGTGAGCACATCGCTTTCGGACGCCAAAATCTTTCGATGCGAATTGGCAATCGTCGCATGACGACGCTCACGAATGCCTTTTCAAGGAAGGCTGCGAATCGCGCGTACATGATGGCATGTCTATTTCATGCACTATAATTTTGTGCGCATCCATCAAGCCTTGAAGGTCGCACGGGGGGCACTTCAAATGTCTGATCTGGTGAAGGTGCTAGAGGAATGGGAAGCCGGATGAAAGCCGTGCGCAATTTAGCGCGCGTTTTTGCAACTCATCCTCTTACTCGGGATGCTCCACTAAGAGCGTGGGTGCGTTTCGCATCGTGGCAACTAAAGAGCCGCATTCGGGGCGAGATACTTTTCCCGTGGATCGGAGGGCAGCGACTCGCAGTCCAACATGGAATGACGGGGGCGACCGGGAATATCTATGTTGGTCTACACGAATTTGCGGATATGATGCTTCTGCTCCATTTTCTTCGGGAAGGCGATTTATTTCTAGACATTGGGGCCAATGTGGGCAGTTACACTGTGCTCGCTTCCGGCGTTTGCCGAGCAAAGACACGGGCGTTTGAACCAGACCCCAACACCTTGCGACACCTCAAGCGAAATATCGCGGTCAACACTCTGGACTCCCTGGTGACGGTCTCTGAGTGTGCTTTGGGATCCAAGCAAAATGAAGTGCCCTTCACTGTCGGCCTCGACACCATGAACAGAATTGCAATTGCCAACGATAAGAATGTGCGGATGGTCCGGCAGGAACGGCTCGACACTCTTATCGGCAGTTCTCAACCCATCATGATCAAAGTTGACGTTGAAGGAGCCGAGGAAGGTGTCCTTGAGGGGGCGGCGGTGCTTCTTGCAAGCCAGTGCCTCAAAGTCATTCAGTTGGAGACGGTCACGCCGGAGAGCGCCCACATGCTCGATGAAAATCAGTTTGAAAGAGCGTACTACGATCCATTTAGCCGCAGATTAGACCGAAAACCAATTGGTCCGAGATCATCGAACTTCCTCTTTGTTAGAGACTGGCCTTTTGTCGCAACGCGTTTGGCGACAGCAGGAAAGATTGAGGTTCTCGACGGTAGGATATGAGACAAACCGTTATCACTTTTCGGAAGGAATAGAAACGGCGATCGATATTGGAGCTGGAAGTTGATGGATCGGAGTTGGATATACTTTCGGGTACAACGGCCATCAATGCGCTACCAGACGTGCGATTGACTAATCGAAACTCACTCCTCCGACCTTGAGAGTCAGTGCGCGACCCGGTTGGTGCTTGCAGGATTTAAAACGCAAATTGGTAGAAACGCATGATGGGGTTTCATTGTGCTGGAATGCGTCCCGGCGCGCGCAATAAAAGGCTTGTGGCCTGGAAACAGTGACGGGCTTCAACAAATTTTACTGACATGGGGAGCGGCTGGATATTCATGGAAGTTTTCGCAGGGCAAAAGGCTGGGTGCAGCGACGACGTTCCGGGACCGGTATCCTTCGATAGTCTCATCTGATGGGCCGACGGATCCTCTACGTCCAATTCACAGACCCTGCTGCCTATCCGCCGGTTGAACACTCAGCTGTTCTTCTTGCTGAACGGGGCTGGGATGTTCTTCTCCTCGGGACAGGGACCTCGGGTGATCTCAAGCTCGAATTGCCAGCCCATCCTCGCATCCGTGTGCGGAAAATGCGTTTCGTGGGCGCCGGCTGGAAGCAAAAACTGAACTATATCGCGTTTCTTCTCTGGATTTTCTATTGGATTTTGCGTTGGAGGCCACAATGGATTTATGCCTCCGACTCCCTTGCTGCGCCTCTGGCCTGGCTGGTACAGAAGCTCACCAAAGTACGCGTCGTTTATCACGAGCATGACTCGCCAAACTTGGAGCAGCCCCTATCCGGGTTTATGAACCTGGTATTCGCATATCGGAACAAGCTTGGAAGAGACGCCGATCTTTGCGTGCTGCCGCAGCGCGAACGGTTACTCCACTTTGTGGAGGATACGCAGCGCTCAAAGCCGACACTTTGTGTCTGGAATTGTCCGCGGGTTGATGAAATTACGGAGCGCCCTTGCGATCAAGGCGAAGAGCTATCGCTATACTATCATGGTTCAATCAACCGTGTACGCCTTCCGGCGCAGCTCGTCATCGCGGCCATCCGGCTCAATCCTTTAGTTCGACTGCAGGTTGTCGGGTACGAGACGGAAGGCGGATACGTGGAAGAACTGACGAGGTTGGCCTCAGAGAATGGAGCGGCCACGCTCATCGAGTATCGAGGAGCAATGGGACGACGCGATTTGTTCCGATGCGCCGCCCGGGCCGACATCGGAATGTGTCTGATGCCGAAGCACTCCGATGATATCAATCTTCGTCACATGGTCGGCGCATCCAACAAGGCATTCGACTATATGGCGTGTGGCCTGCCGCTGCTTGTCAGCGACCTGCCCGAATGGGTTACGACTTTTGTGGAACCGGGCTATGCGCTGGCCAGCGATCCGGACGATCCCGACTCGATCGAGGTCGCCTTGCGTTGGTTTCTCGATCATCCAGACGAGAGACGTGAAATGGGCCGCAGATGCCGGGCTAAGATCCAGCAGGGCTGGAATTACGACACCCAGTTTTCAAACGTTCTAGCAGCAATCGAGAATGGCTGAAGCAACGATTGCCAGGCTATCTGGGTTCCTCAGAGTCCTCCCGGACCGTCTGCCCGGGAAAACCAGACTCGGCCGGATGCTGCTGCGTCCGTTTCTCTCAGAAAAACCCGCCGTTCTGATGGACCTTGCCGGCTGCACCTACGTCATGCCGAGCTATTCCGAGCCGATAGCACAGCATTTGTTTACGTTTGGCGCATACGAGCCAGAAACGCAGCATGTTATTCTTGAATTCCTGCCGGAAAGGGGAACGCTTATCGACGTGGGAGCAAATATTGGCGCTCTTGCTATTCCTATCGCGCGGCTGCGCCCCCGAGCGCATATCGTCTGCATTGAGGCTGACCCGGAACTTCATCGTTTGTTGCAGGTTAATCTGGACCGCAATTGCTGCGCGCGGGTTCGAATTGCCTGTTGCCTAGCGGGTCCATGCGATGGGTGCCTCACGCCATTCTATCGCGCGCCTAACGAGAAGTTTGGGATGGGGTCTATTGGTCCTCAGTTCGGCGTCAGTCCGATTATGCTGAAGCAAAGATCTCTCGACGGCCTGGCGGCGGAAATGGACGTTCAGCAGATTGACGTGATGAAGATCGACGTCGAAGGAGCTGAACTGGGTGTGCTTCAGGGAGCGGCACGCATCCTTGGTTCAAAGCGGCCGCCCGTGATTTTGTTCGAATTCGCTGATTGGGCTGAGACCCGGATTCCCGGACAGCAGCCCGGCGATGCTCAGGCCGTTTTGCTCGCGCATGGGTACCGCTTGTTCCGGCTCACAGGGGGTAGCCGGACGCGAGAACAAATTGTTTCCCCGGTGCGCCATGGTACTGGCATGATATTGGCACTGCCGCCCCATGTAGGCATTAGTAGGTGCTAAGTGTGACACTACTAATTGTGGGCTCCTGCCAACCTGGCCACATAGCGAATTATATCGCCTCCGGGGCAAGACAATTGGGGCTCGATCACCGCGTCCTCGATGCCAGCGCTGCCGAGGCGAGGAGCCGACTAGGCCGTAGCTTTTATTGGCGCTTGCGCGCAAAAAGGCCAGCCCGGATGGACCGATTTGCTGCCCGAGTTCTGGAAACGTGCGCAGCATCCCGGTGCAGCTTTGTTCTGACGACCGGCTGTGCACCTCTGGATAGATCCCACATTGAAAGGATACGTAGCCTCGGCGCTCGAATCGTCAATTATTCGACTGATGATCCATGGAACCCTGCTCTGCGAGCGCCGTGGTTTCTGTCAGCCCTTCCCTCTTACGATGCAGTCTTTACGCCGAGGCATGCGAATATGGATGATTTCCGTCGCTCTGGCGTGCGCACCGTCCGATATTTGCCATTTGCTTATGACCCCGAGGTTCACCGACCGTGGCCGGAGGCGGCATCATCTGCGGCTCCGAGTGACGTGCTGTTCGTCGGAGGTTGCGACAATGACAGGCTTCCCTTAATCGGCGCGCTGATCAAAGCCGGACTTAATTTGGCATTGTTCGGTGGTTACTGGGACAGTCATCGGATGACGCGCGCCCACTGGCGGGGCTTGGCGAACCAGGATACGATTCGGTCCGCCTCCGCTGCAGCTCAAATCAGCCTTTGCCTAGTTCGGCGCGCCAATCGCGACAGTCACGTCATGCGCAGCTTCGAGGCGGCTGCGATCGGCGGCTGCATTCTTGCCGAAGATACCGCCGACCACCGGGAACTGTTTGGCCCCGATGATCAAGCGGTACGATATTTCAATACGGTCGATGAAATGGTGCGGCAGGCGAAGCGCCTTGTAGCTGATGCTGGTGCGCGCCACCGTCTCGCGACTAAGTTGCGCCAGAGAATGGCTGGCGGCGGTCACAGCTATGCGGATCGGCTGGCAACGATGCTGAAGCTATCGAATGTGGAAAATTTATCATCGCACCTGAAGAAGCCATTCTTGTGAGCTGCGCATCGATTTGCGAATATGCACTCAGCGTATTTTCGCCCGCAAGTACTCGATGTGGGAATGACTCTGTGAGAGCGTCCCGTTGGCAGGCTGCGTCGGTCGGCAAGGTGGCAACTTTCCAGTCATGCTAAATCTTATCTTGACCTGGATTGCGGTCGGCGTCGCATTGGTCATGGTAAGCGGACGCTCGAGTGCAGGTCTGCTTCTTGCCTATTTCCTCGGATTGTCGATCATTCATGTTCCTGGGGCGCTAATCCATCTGGAGGCTGAAGAATCGAATTGGACAAGGCTCGGCTTCGAGCAGGTAATAATCGGTTTGGTGGCGTTCCTGGTCGGGGCGATAATTTCCAGAATTTACGCGTCCCTCCGCCGTCCAGAACAAACCGCAGGCAGCAGTCCCCTGCATGATTTCAGCCGAGAGTCTTTAGCGGCGCTCAACCGACGGGCGCTCTATTATTGCTTATTCGGGGGGGTTGCCTACTTCGTAGTGATGCCGTTGGCCGGCGCGGTCCCGAGTGCGACCGCCATTATCTCCTCGATCGGCTCGTTGATGGTAATCGGTGCTTGTCTTCGGCTTTGGGTAGCTCGAGAAGGTCGAGATTGGCTGAAGTTTTGGTCTACGATTGCTTTATTGCCCGTGCTGCCATTTTTCACTGTGATCCAAACCGGCTTCATCGGTTTCGGTACATACTGGGCAATGGCTATCTCAAGCTTCCTCTTCGCTCAATCAAAGCGGCGGTGGCTGTATTTTTCTATGACACCCGTGGCCCTTTATGTCGGAATGTCTTTCTTCGTAAATTACATGGCCGCGCGGGACGACATTCGAAAATTGGTCTGGTATCAGCAAGCTGGTCTGGCCGATCGGCTTTATCGAGTAGGAGATATTTTTAGCAATTTCGAGTGGCTTGATATGTCGAACGTGAAGCAGCGCCGCATAATCGAGCTCAGACTCAATCAAAACTTGCTGGTTGGCGCAGCCGTGGCGAAGCTGGAATCTGAACTGCGGTCGTACGCCTCCGGCGCCACTTTTCCCAACATGATTATAGCCCTGATTCCGAGAGCACTGTGGCCGGATAAGCCCGCAATCGGCGGCGGCGGTAACGTCGTAACTGAATTTACTGGTATTCGGTTTGCGCGGGGCACAAGCGTCGGAGCCGGTCAGGTGCTGGAATTCTACGTCAATTTCGGCACCTGGGGTGTGATCGGCGGATTTCTAATATATGGTTGGCTGCTCGGCTATATGGATCTAGCGATCATCGAGTCTCTTCACCGGGGCGATCAGCGGCGCTTTCTCTTCTGGTTCATGATAGCTGTCAGCATGATACAGCCGGGCGGAAATCTGGTCGAAATCGTAGCGAGTGTGGCGGGCGCAGCTGGAGGCGCCTCTTTGATTAATTACTTTGTGCAGCGGCGTCGGGGCGCCGCTGGAGTTCATATCGTGCAACGAAGCGCTTCTATTTGATCCTACGTAAGGACGGGAAAGCTTTCAACCTTACAAGGCACTAAATGCGCAGCTGCTCGATTGCCCTACTGCCAAATGCAGGCTTGGGGAATATTTTGTTCCCCTGGGCACATTCTCGCATTTTTGGTGCTATAAATGAAATTGCTGCTTGCGCCATCGGATGGAATAGACTTCGTCCTGGGCCACTGCTTCGTGGCGAGCGGCGGATGCGTTATTACGGGAACTCGTTTAAGGAATCAAAATCGGCCATAGCGTTGAGCGGATTGCTTAGTATCAAGGGAACCATCGTCCGCAATCCGAATCTGGAACGTCTCGATCAACGGCTCAGAAGCGATCATCTTTATGTCTGGGATCAGATCCCTCACTGGAGTAATTACTTTGGGGCGTTAAAAGAGTATCGCGATCTGGTGAAGGAGTTACTGTGGGAAGCACTTACACCGTCGTTACGGCGACAAGTTATTGAGGCGCCAACACCTGCTGTAGCTGTTCACATCCGTCGTGGGGATTTTCGCAATCTGCAACTTGGCGAGGAATTCGCGCGCGTAGGCTCAACTCGCACGCCCCTCGAATACTTCATAGAGCTAATTCACGAAATCAGAAGGTGCTGTGGATTCGATGTTCCTGTGACGGTATTTACCGATGGGTACGCTTCAGAGATCGCGGACGTGTTGGCTTTGCCATGTGTTCGACTAGCAGAGCGAAATAGACCCATCGTGGACCTATTGCTGATGTCCCGAGCACAATTACTCATCGTTTCGGCATCAAGTACGTTCGGTTATTGGTCGGGATTTCTCTCGGGCGGTCCAATTATATTACATCCTGAGCACATTCATGCTTCTCTTCGGCCTCAATCGATTAATGATGAGTATTTTGAGGGAGCTGCCGTTGGTTCGTGCGATGCTTGGCCTTCTCTGTTGATTAGAAATATCCAAAATCTGCGAGACGAGGTGATAACAAACGAATCAAACGGTATTTTTCCTGCGAAAATGATTGTGTAGAGACAATGTCAACTCGCGATGCGGGCTATTGGAAATCCAAGACGTTTGGTCGACGCAAAGAAGAGGTCCAAAGCGCATTGACGTCTGAAGATATGCATCGGCATCTAAGTAGCGATGTGGCTGTTTGCGGCCGCCTCACGCGTTCCATGTGGGGCATTCCCTAGACCCACGCAGTCACGACGACGTGCGCCTTCTAACTAGTGGTCTGATTCATTCAGACGATTCCCAAATCGCCCGAAGCAGTTCAAGCTCTCGTCATGAGAGCAGGAATTGTCGTGAACGTTACACAAGCAGACCGCCATCGGCTTGAGGCGATCG
>Ga0187860_1001566_pt1 | contig 20081 bp, 32 predicted proteins | sample June2016WEW_10_4_FD_132981 | JGI IMG/M metagenome (GOLD analysis project Ga0187860, IMG submission 132981) | Peatland microbial communities from SPRUCE experiment site at the Marcell Experimental Forest, Minnesota, USA - June2016WEW_10_40 | ecosystem: Environmental > Terrestrial > Soil >...
ATCCACCCGAAGACGTCAAGCTGGACGATCTGTTGTGAGGATCTGATGAAGAATCGAACGAGATCGCCAATCAAGACTGCGAGGCTTGACAGCCAGGAGGGCCATGACAGATCACCAATGACTTTTCCGCGGTGCAATCTCTGTGGTTCTGTCCTCGCGCTAGGAGATGAATCGACTGGGTTCTGCATGGCTTGCACCATGAGGGCAGCCGAATGCTTGGGGTTCTTTCGCGGAAAGCTCATTGGCGATCTGTCGAAATGGATGTCCGGGCGTCGGCAGGCGTTAGCTGTCAGGGCAATGCTTGATGCTGTCTGGAGGTTGAGTGATGCGTTGGGACTCAAGGAAATCCCACCCAAGCGAGTGCATCCGGTCCACTTGGTCCTGTTGGCTGTCTCTGCTGCGGGCAAGCTGAAGGATCTCAAGAGAGACATTGCAGGGAGGCGCAGAAGGAGGATTGATGCTGATGAGGATACTGACGCGGGTGGTTAGCCTGCTGGCCTTCGGGTCATTGTTGGTTGCCATGGTGCTCGGGGTCCGATCCCTCTTCGTCGCCTGGCTGGGTCCCAGGGCCGAGTCGCTGGGCTTGATGGAAAGGATCTGCGGGGACTGACGATTTTGTCTCGAAGGAGAGAAGATGGAAGGCAGGAGCGAGAATTCGCGCAGGACATACCATGCGATCGTGGCCAACGGGCTGCTGTCGCGGGGCTACATCAAGATCTACTCGCACATCTACGAGCATGGCGCCACGACCAGGAACAAGCTGGACATGGCCCTGTGTCCCGGGAAGGCCAATCCCTGGCCCTCGCGCCGGCTGGTCGAGATGGAGCGCATGGGGGTCCTCACGGTGGTGGGGCAGGACAACACAGGCGAGCACCAGTGCGATTTATGGGACATCACCGACCGGCTGCCCGTGAAGCTGGAGAAGAAGCCGTCGTTCAGGGAGTCCATGCGGAAGGGGCTGAAGGAGATCGTGGGAGAGCTTGATTCGCTGGAAAGCCAGATCGACGATACGGGCGAGGCGGGCGGGGCTCATGAACGCATCCACCATCTCCGCCAGATCGTGGCGAGGATGCGGGACAAGATGGGAGAGTGAAGAGATCATGGACGACGGAAAGATCGCAGGGGACGAGCACGGGCAATGCAGGGACGGCAGTGAAGGGATGGGCCTGCCTGACGAGGCTGTCCATTCGGATCCTTGGTTCGCGTTTGAGCTGGGACTCAACATGCTGGCCCTCTTTGCTGAGCCTAGTCGTCAAGTGGAGAAGGGGAGTTACTTGAGGGAAGAGTGGATCGATGGCCAGTGGGTTTCGCTCGGCGACGATCCGTGGGGCAGCCTTGCGCATGCGAGGACGGCAGTGGCCTCCATGCCTCGGTGGACAGCTACGTGGATGAGTTCCCGGCGATGATCACGTCCACCATCATGGAGACCGCCAGGAAGGCTTTCATGGAGTCGCTAACCAACAAGCTCAGGTACGGATAGTTCCGGCCGTCCAGATCGAGTCCACATGGGACAAGCAAGGCAACGACGATTGGCGAAGGCGGCGGGCAAGCCCTGGCCCGAGGATTTGCCGAAGCCGGCTGGCCCTCATGCCGGGCAATATCTCGGGAACGACGGCGAGTGGCATCGCCAGGGCGAAGGCCGTCCCGTCCGCCTGCTCGGGTTGGAGACAGCCGCATTATTGGCCCTGGAGGCCAGCATAGGACGTGCATCCAGGAGGTCCCGATGACAGTCAACCAAGCCGTCGACGATCGCATGCCCAGCCTGTGCCGGGAGTACGACAGGCTGACCCAACAGATCGAGGAGATGCTGGTGGCTCCCTCGTGCCCTCCCGACATGCGGGAGGTGGTGGAGAAGCGCCAAGCCGTCAAGGCCGGAATAGAAAAGCTTGCTCGTTCTTGCATGGACGAGATCTCCGAGGCGGGGGCCGCCCATTCGTTGCTGTATTTCAACACCTGGCTCAGTCTCCGTGGAGGATTCGGGAAGGATTGAGGGACATGGGAACGAAGGCGTCGCAGAAATGCGTTTACTGTGGATCGGCATTGGAACTGGGCGGCCAGCGGCATCTCACGGATTGGGGAATCCTGTGCGCCTATTGCTTTGGCCATGTCTGGTCCCCATGCGCACCACCCAAGCAGCAGTCCAAGATGAAGGAAGCTGGGGGAAGGTTGGGGAAAGGATGACGACATGCCGATGCGAGTATTGATCCACGATGATGGTTGTGGGGAGTTCCTGGACATGGACGGGGAGTGCCCGAGGTGCGGTTTCCTCCCGGACGAGGCTTCCGTCAGTCCCGTGGATGTCGCCCCGGAGGACATGCGCAAGGGACTGTCCGGGGGACGGACATACCTGGCTCCAGGGGGGATGAGGATCCAGGGATGGAGGGAGCCTCGGGACGGAAGGGGCGTTGGCCATCCAGGCCGGCCCGGATCATGTCAGGTCGGCGGCAGACAAGATCCGGGAGGCGCTGACGGGATTGCGGCCGGAGCAGGTAGTGCATGCCATGTACGATGCTGGCTACTGTCCGGATTGTGGGTTCGATCTGAAGCGTCCGAGCGGCACGATCGCGTACTGTGACTGCTGGGACGACGACTGAGAGGAGCTTGACGATGCTGTACGAACAGGTTCGATGGCGCGAGAGGGCCGGAAGGATCACGTTCACGTTCCGGGAGATCTTGCGGATGACCAGCTGTGCGATTCCGCAGGCCAAGGCTTGTGCTCAGTCGCTGCAGGTCGGGCCAGATCTCGTCATCGACGACATTCCCCTTGGGCAGGACATGCAGGTCTTAGCCCAGAAGTTGGCCGAGCTTGATGGCTTGCTCCAGGACGTGGACGCCAGGGCAAGTGCTTGCTCCACTCGGTTCAATAAACTGGTCAACCAGAGCAATACAGCTCTGGAATCATTGTACCTGGAATTACGCGATGATTAGTTTTCCTGTCAAGATCCCCGAGGATTGGAAAAAGCATGGGGAGAATGCTGTCTGCACGTTTTACATGAATAAGACGACTCTGGACGTGGACGGTTGGGCTCGGCGCTGGGGACTGCCTATCCGGTGCCTGATCGCCGTGCAGGAGGCCGACGAGGAAGACATCGACTACGTCTTGATCGAGGGAGGGGAGATTGTCTATTCTTCCAAGTCGCTGGAGCAGTTGGCGGTCCACATCGACGCCGTCGCCATCTCGCGAGGCATGAAGAGGAAAGAGGCCAGCACGGCATGACGAAGGACAAGCTGCTCGAACGCATCCGCAAGCTGCTGGCACTGACGGCTTCCCCCAATGCCAACGAGGCCGCAGTCGCCCGTTCCAAGGCGCGCAAGCTCATGGAGGAGCATGGCATCGCCGAGCAGGAGGTGCTGGATTCCGAGATGAGCGGCAAGATATTCGAGCTGTCGATGGGGGCGGAGGGGTTCGCGTCCCGGTGGAAGTTCGTGCTGGTGGCCCTGGTGGCACGTGCTTGCGGCTGCGAGGCCATGGGATTGCGCAGGGGCAAGTTGCGCAAGGTCAAGATGGTGGGGATGAAGATAGACGTCGAGGAGGCATCGAAGCTTTTCACTTACCTGCTCGGCGAGATAGAGAGCCTCGTCAAGATCGAGTGCTCGGATCCCCCGGACGAGGTGCTCGAAGAGGTGGCACTGGGGATCCGGCGCAGCCTGCGGGCATACCTCGATTCTTTCCGGAGGGGAGCGGTCTCGGCGTTGGCCGAGAGGCTGGGCCGCAAGGATGAGCCCCAGGGGCCAATCCATCCGGGAAGGGATCCCGTGACGGGAGGCGCAGGCTCGTCTTCGCGATCTTTGGCCGTGGTCCAGGGCAGCAAGGCGTCGGCCAAGGAGCACATCAAGGCCAGGTACCCGAAGACCAAGTATTTCTCACTGGAGGGCTCTCGCACGGACATCGACTACCTGGCCTTTTCCAGGGGGTACCGCAGGGGCATGGGCATCATCCTCCCAGATCGCAGACGAGGCGATGCCCCGGGGGGAGCCCGACGAACTTGACACTTGACACTTCGTTCTGGGCGTCATATGCCGTCTCCGTGACTGATTGTCTTCGTACAGGCAAATGATGACGAATCCTCTTCGATCGACGAAGTCTCGTCCATGCACGAAAGGAACCCGATGATCTGGTCAGCACAGCAAGAACAAGCGCTCCAGAAGGTCAACCGCTGGAGGAAGTCGCGCGGCAAGCCCTTCTTCATGCTGGCAGGCTATGCCGGCACCGGGAAGACGACGCTGGCCAAGCACCTGGCCGCCAACGAGGAAGGCATCGTCCATTTCGCCGCCTTCACGGGCAAGGCCGCTCACGTCTTGCGCAAGACCGGGATCAAGAACGTCAGCACCATCCACCAGTTGATCTACCTGCCGAGGACCAAGTGCGATCTGAAGTACCGGCTGCTCAAGTCTCAGCATGCCCAGTTGCTCCTGGAGGATCCTGTCCCCAAGGAAGATCTGGCCCGGCTGGAGAAGGAACTCAAGGCCGAGAAGGCCAATCTCAACCGGCCCGATTTCACGTTGAACACCGACAGCATCCTGGGGAAGGCCAAGCTGCTGGTGATCGACGAGTACAGCATGATCGATCGGCAGATGGGGGAAGATCTGCTCTACTTCGATTGCCCCATCCTGGCCCTGGGCGATCCGGGCCAGTTGCCTCCTGTCAAGGGGGCGGGGTTCTTCGACGGCAAGCCCGACGTCCTGCTCACCGACATCCATAGGCAGGCAGCGGACAACCCCATCATCCGCATGTCCATGGAGGTGCGCGAGGGCAAGAGGCTGTCGGTCGGCAGCTACGGGGACAGTCGGGTGATCCGCAACAGTTCCATCTCGGACGCTCAGCTGGCTCCGATGATGCAGGCCGCAGACCAGCTCCTGGTGGGCATGAACAAGACCCGCAGGGATTTCAACCAGTATTTCCGGTCCGTGAAGAAGTTGAGGGGAAGCTACCCGGTGGCGGGCGACAAGATCGTCTGCCTGAGGAACAATCATGACGAGGGGCTTTTCAATGGCCAGATATGGGAGGTGGTGGATTGTTCCCACGAGAAGTACCTGAAGCTCTCGTTGCGTGACGATGATGGCAACCATATCACCTGCAAGGCACACCCCAACCACTTCGTCGGGACAGGCGACGACATCGATCTGCGCCACCGCCTGGACGCCAACGAGTTCGATTTCGGTTACGCCCTGACGGTCCACAAGTCCCAGGGTTCGCAGTGGGACAAGGTCGTCGTCATGGACGAGTGGCGCCGGCCGGACCACAGCCAGTGGCTCTACACGGGCATCACCAGGGCCGCGGAGAGCGTCACCATCATCCAGTGATGTTGATGGAGGCCACGATGGACAAGCTGAACGACCTGGAGAAAAAGACCATCCGCGAGTTCGATGAACTATGGAATAGCGGGTCCGCGAGGATGCGGGGAGAGGCCGATCGCGTGGGGCTCGACGAGGAGGCGTCCGATCGCCTCGTGAAGACGGTGCATGCTTACCTGGTGTACTTCATGGGCACCGCGAGCATGATGCCGGAACTCCTCAAGGACACGTATGCCAGGTGTTCCCTGATGTTGCTGGAGGATGCTACCTCCATATCGACGGAGGTGCCGGTCATGGAAACCCCGGAGGCATCCGCCAAGGTCGCCGAGATGGCCCTCAAGTCCAACGATCGGATGTCGTCCATGCTGGAGACGATCGGGCTGGCTCCTCCCGAGAAGGCAATGCTGCACTTGCACATGGGGGTCATGGGAGTGTGCCTGCACAAGCTGATGTCGGTCCTGGGGGATGCTCCCTGCGAGCTTTTCGTGAAGATGTGCCGCGAGCAGTTGGAGGCAGTGATCAAGCTGCATGATGGTGCGAGCGGGAACTGATCGGATTCCTGTTGACACCTCGTTCGAGGAGGCGTAGAGATAAGTTTTCGGCAGATGGAGAAACATCGAGACGAAGGAGACACGATGGCCAAGGATGTTTTCGCTCGGGTCACGCGGGTGGCCAGCCACGAGGTGGCGTATGGGAAGCACGGGATCGTGACGAGGGTCACGGTCGAGTTTGGGGAAGACATCGAAGATAATGAAGATCGCCACGCGACCGTGTTCGAGATGTATGTCGAATATGCCGGGCATCCGCGCCACAAGGTCGGCGACAGGTTCCCTGCCATGCCGGAAACCGTCTTGCTGGCCATGGGGATCGTCTGATGCGCTGGCTGCAGACGTTCACCGGCAAGATCGTCGACATCGAGAATCCGACTCCCGAGATGATCGATATCCAGGACATCGCCCATGCGCTGTCCATGTCCTGCCGGTTCGGGGGCCATTGCCGGGACTTCTACTCCGTGGCGGAGCATTCCCTGCTCGTGGAGACGATGGGGAGGCCGATGGCGAGGGAGATCGAGGGGAGGAAGCCAGGGCACGAACGATTCCAGGACAAGGATTATGATCGCCTGAACCTCATCTTGCTCATGCACGATGCCGCCGAGGCATACACCGGCGATCTGACCACCCCCGTGAAGCGCACCATTGATTCCTTCAGCTTCGTCAAAGAAGGTGTCTGCACCCCTACCATGGAACTGGAGCATCGTTGGCTGTCGGCCATCGGCCGGGCCTTCGGGCTGGGGGAGGCATTGAACGACTTGCCTCCCGTCGTCCAGGAGGCAGACCAGCAGGCACTGTCCGTCGAGGTCGTGAGCCTGTTTAATCCCGTGCGGCTCGAATGGTGGACAGATCGCCAACGCCCGGTGCCTGGCAATTACATGATCATGTGCCATCCTCCGGCTGAGGCACGGCGGAGGTTACTGGATCGTTTCTGGATCTTGCACGATCGCCTGCATGGCTGGCCAGGCTGGAGAGAGGCCGGGAAGGTGCAATCATGATCTTCCGGGTATTGGACATCGAGACCATCCCTGATCCTTCTGTCTGGACCCCCGGGGAAGATCAGTACAAGCTGGTTCCCGGCCTTGGGGGCAATCTCAGTCCCAAACCGCACGTACCGATCAAGGGCAGTCTCTTGGGTGAGGCCATCCAGGTGGTGGAGGGATATCCGCATGCCTGCGTGAGCAAGGTAGAGCAGTTCCCGCCCCCGCAGGCCCACAGGGTGGTGGCGGTGGCATGGGTCGACGTCGTCATGGACATCGATCCCGAGTTCCCGAGATACCGTCTCGTCGATGGGTATTCCATCAGCCAATGGGCCACGGACAGCGATCCGTGGATCTCGGATCTCGCGGACGAGATAGAGCAGGGCATCCTCGGGGCCTTCGGCTGGGAGATGAAGACGCAATTGGGCATCAACCTGGTCACCTGGAACGGCCGGGGTTTCGACCTGCCGGTCCTGTCCATGCGCAGCCTCAAGCACGGCATCCCTTTCGGCTGGTATTACGAAAATCGGGGCATGCGGTACCGCTACTCGGACGAGGGGCACATCGACCTGATGGATTTCCTGGGCGACTACGGGGCGGCCAGGAACATGAAGCTCACCGACATGGCACACCTGATTGGGCTGCCGGGCAAGACCGACATGACAGGTGCCTCGGTCAACGACGTCGTCAAGTCCACCCGCGGGATCCCAACCGCCGAGGCCAGGGCCAAGATGGATTCCGTGGGCCGGTACTGCCTGCAGGACGCCATCCAGACGTCCCTGATCTTGCTGCGCTCCCGGTACCACCTTGGCAAGATCGACAAGGACGAGTACCATCGCTGCCTGGACACCTTCGCCATGAGCGATTTCATCAAGGCTGCCATCGACATCGAATGGGCCAAGGTCCGCGTCGGGGGGTGAGGGAAGATGATCTTTATGCCTCAACGACTGTTTCGCCTGGCTGGGCAGATCGCTGGCAGTGAAACGGGTATGGCCAGGCTTGATCGTCCGGGAGGTCGAGACGAGGCTTGTCCCGTCCTCACATACAATGAAGTCCCTGTCAGCGCTCCGGCCCGGACCGTCGCTGGGGGCATTGCTGAAGAGGCCAGTCATGATAGAAGATAGCACCGTGAAGCCTGTCCCACTGACCATCGAGGGAGCCCTCGCCGCGGTGGCGAGGGAGTTCAATCTCGTATTCACGGCCTTGTCAGGCTCCCTGGAACGCGAAGGCCGGGTGGTCGTGGAGGCCCAGGATGGCAGCGGCCGGGCATTCGTCGTCGTCACGCGAGCGGAAGAAGAGAAGCAATGCATGACGGCCATCCTGGAGTCCATCCAGGCCGACGGAATCCTCGACGACATGTCGGATCTGGACTCCAAGGTGATCTACGAGGCGTTGTCGAAGCATGCCGACCTGGCAGACCTGGGACCATGGCTGGTGGCCGAGACCAGGGAAGAGATCAGGTCCCTGGCCCAGCACGGCGATCCACGGTTCTGGGAGATGTGGCAGGAGTCCGGACTGAAGCCCCTGGCCACCAACGTGCGCAAGGAGGTCATCCCGGCCTTCGACCTGGTGAAGGCATTGCAAAGATACATGGTCCAAGATCTCTCCAACCCTGGCCAGCGCCTCCTGGAGTTGCTCGATCACGACTACGAGCATGCTTGCGACATCATCCTGGAACAGTGCAATGTCGACATCCCGTCGCTGGCGGTGACCTTGCTGGCGTCGTCGGGCGGGGTGGAGGGGGTGTCCGACGGCCTCTTCACGCCCGAGGGGTTCATCATCGAGGTTCGTCGACGTAGACGGACATGAATATGATGATGATTGGACCAGGATATTGACTGACATGGGCATCAGGGACTTCATCTCGTGGCTTTTCGGGAAGGGCAAGGAGGATCCCGGAATGGATCCAGGATCCGAGATGGTGCCACCAGGGGGAAATCCTCTTTCCACGGTGAACGTGGCCAGGAGACATGACATAGGACCCTTCCATCTACCGGATCCCGAAGATCCTAGATGGTCCGCAGTCAAGACGGAACGGGGCATTATATACAGACTGGACGTCGTGGAGTGCCGCACATTACGTGGCGGGGCACTGGGCATCATAAGTGTGGATGGAGATTGGATAAAAGACTCTGAGGAAGGAGATGAGAATTTCAGCCGGGATGAAGATTGCTACGTGTTGGAGGTCCAGGAGGCTTACAAGAAGTCCCATCCTGGATTCGACGCGAAGTCTCTCCTGAGGGACAAGATCATCGCTCGGCTGTCGAGCATTCCTCGGCCATGAAGACTGGCTGTCAGGTCCAGGAGATCATGTAACATGGGCATCAGGAAATTCATCGCCTGGATCTTCGGGGGCGTCGAGATGCCTCCCGATCCTGAGATGGGGGCGATCCCAGGGGTCGAGGTGCCTGCCGGGCACGGGGGGCCGGCTCCCGAAGTAGATCGGGAATCCCTGGGAAGCTTTGGGGATGAGGAAAATCTGGAGGCCGGGCCTGGGACGCTACCTGGACATCCGCCGCCAGTCACCATCGGGCCGTTTTCTCTCCCGGCTCCCGACGATCCTCGCTGGAGCGCGATCGTGGATGATGTCGACATTGTCTACGTACTGGACGAGGTGAGGACCCTCGTGCTGCGCGGAGGATACATGGGCATCGTGATGGTGGCGTCCAGGTCATTGCGCCTGCTGGAAGGATGGTCTGATTCTTTCGATCGGGAAGTGGATCGCTACGCCCTGGCCGTGCGAGAGGCGTACAACAAGGCTCATCCTGGCTCAGGCCCCAAGGCTCATCCTGGCTCAGGCCCCGATCTGTCTTCCATGAAGGCCGAGGTCATGGCCCACCTGTCACGCATCAATGGCCAGTGAGCGTCCTCCATGATTATTTATCGAGGAAAATTCATCAATCCGGCAGGAGGCTGAGAACATGGCAAAGAGGATCATCCACGAAGGGACCAACACGTTTCATGCGCACTGCGATCAGTGCGGATGCGTATTCGACTACGAGAGGGTCGACGTTCGTCACGATTACGTGCATTCGCGGGACTGTGTCTCATGCCCGTCCTGCGGCCATTCATTGACCCATTTCGGGGCGTCGGGCACTCGGTGGAGGCCACTGAGGATCGCGGGCAGGGATCATGGCAATTGGTGCAAGGTGTCCACCTTGTCAGGGATGGGATGATCGTCGTCGAGAAGATAGCCTGGAATCACATGGTGGAAGTCCCCTGCAAGCCGAGGATCAAGTCCAAGGTCGAGCGCATGGGCGAGTGGGTCGAGTCGTGCATCATGTCGAGCCGGCCCGAGACCTCGACGAAGTTCATCGGCATGGACGGCCATGAATATGAGGTGAGGGTGACCAGGAAATGAAGCTTTTCCTGGCTGCCGCGTGCCTTGCCGCCCTGTGGGCCTTGCCCATGGGCAAGTCCGTCCTGGCGACCTCGGCAGATCTGGTCGCCCTCGTCGGATCCGGGTTCTGGCTGGCTTCCATCCTGTGCCAGGAGCATGCCTGATGGGCCTGTACTGCCTGGTGTGCGGACATGGGGTGGAAGACGGGCTCAACGTCTGCGTCTTCTGCCACAACGGCTATACCTCGCAGTTGGCCTGTTCCGTGTGCAAGCGTCCGGTGGATCGTGGATCGGCATCCTGCTGGTCCTGCGGCAGGCGGCAATCGGCATCTTCGCCCCCGGTCGCCATGACGTATGATCCCCCAGCACTCCCGTCATCACAGTCATCTAGTCTTGCTCGCCTGCCCGACCTGCCGCCCCTCCCCGGGCTCAGCGAGCGCCTGGCTGCCTCACAGACCCTCCCCGAGCGGTACACGGTGAGCGCGCACGGCATCGTGGCGGACATCAAGGTGAATGCTGTCAACGCGACCGTCATGCAGCACGAGGCACAGCTCGCCGCGGTGCTGGAGTCGGTGGCGGACGAGGTTGGTCGATGGATGGTCCTCCATGGGCTTGAGATCTCGCCTGTCGGATCCGATGCGATGCGAACGGTGGCGCGGAATTGTCGCATACTGGCAGTGAACCTGAAGGAAGAGATCGAGTTGATCCAGGGATCCAAGCACGGTATCCCAGGCATGCCCGGCCCGTCCCTCGACCCGAACTGGCACGGTTTCGCTCCCGATCGGGCTGTCGGCGTGCCCGTCGACACGATCCTGCTGCACCTGAGACAGTTGATCGCTGCCCTGACGGTGTTTGCCGACGAGTCCAATTTCAAGCTCGGCCATGGCGACGTGGCCCGCGCCAACATCAAGGACTGCAGGATGCTGGCGATATCGATCAAGGAATTGCTGGAACTCATGCAGTCCCAGCCGACCGTGAGGGGATGATGCCGAAGAACAAGATGCATGGATCTGCCGAGCTGGCCAACGTCGAGGGACGGAACAAGGAATCGAGTTCGTTCGAGATACCTACCAGGGAGGAGAGGGAAGATCTGTGGCCCGGCGATCTGGTGAAGCTGGTCTTCGAGGGCGTCGGAGAACGACTGTGGGCCAGGGTCCTCACGCGAAATGACGAGGAGGGATGCTTGCCTTTCTTGGGAATTGTCGAGTCTGAACCCCTTGACACTTCGGTCCACAAGGGCGATAAGGTGGCATTCGGGCCTGAGCACGTCGCCGACATAGCTCACGTGATCTTGAGGAAGACCCGTGAGAGACACCAGCGGAGGCTGGCAGGCCCAGGCCGAAAATTCCTGGTACAATAGGAAGGAGCCCATGCCCCTGCGGAAATTCAAGAAGTTCTCGAACCGGAAGCTGTACGACGTCGACGAGTCAAGCTACGTGTCGATGGTGCAGGTGGCCAAGATCGTGGCGAAGGGAGCGGACGTGACGGTCGAGGATGATCGCACGGGACGGGACATCACCCTGGAGACCCTGGCACGGGCACTGTACGAGTTGCTGAAGGATCATTTCCAGGGGGGCGATCGTCGGCGCAAGGTGCAGGGAGATCCATTCTCTCCCGCGGCCCTGGCCAGGCTCATCCGCCAGATACCAGGCCAGATCCCTGCTCGCCCGGATGCCAAGGCTGCCTGAGGATGACCGAGAAGGCGATCCGAGCGATGCTGGACACGGCAGTCCCGGCCGAGGCTCCCCTCGTCATGCTTTATCTCGTGGCGGCGGTGTACGATGATCCCCCGCCCCAGGTGACTTTCTCGATCTCGGTGTCGTATGCCCCTCCTGCCAGGCGCGAGCCGCGAATGAAGAAGAAGAAGAAGAAGGCTTGAGCATGTCCAGGAGATGTTTTCCGCTTGTTCGAGGTCCATTGCAGCCCGTCCAATCCCAAGTCCTGGGCACCATGCAAGACGTGGCTTGATTGAATAGAGGAAGGAGGCCCGGATGCCAAATCCAGTTCTGACCATGGGCGATAGTGGCGCTTACGTGGCCAGGCTCCAGCAGGCGCTCATCGAGCAGGGCTATGGTTGCGGGGAAGATCCCGGGACGTCCATCTTCGGGCCTTCCACGGATTCCGCCGTCAAGCTGTTCCAGGCCGGACACGTCGGGCCGGGCCGGGAGAACCTGGCGGTCGACGGGATCGTGGGTCCCGACACTTGGTGGGCACTGGACAATCCTTCCGGCAGTTCCCAGGAGCAACCCACGTCGAGCATGCCCGAGCAGGATGCCTCCAATCCCATCGCGGCAGCCGCGCTGGCGTCCGCCAAGGCAGAGCTGGCTGCGGGGGTCCACGAGATACCGGATGGATCGAACCGGGGTCCCGAGGTGGACGTCTACACCGGCATGGTGGGCAAGCCCATCTCCATCCCCGGCCCGGCCTGGTGCGCGTACTTCGCCAGCTGGAACTTCGCCAAGGCGCCAGGAGGCTCTCCCTTCGGCCGCATCGGGGGGGCACAGTCCATCGCCCAATTTTGCTTGAAGAACATTCCAGGCTCCGTCGTCGACATGTCCCACCAGCCGTCGCATGTCCCGGAATGCGGGGACCTGGGCGTGATCGCCAACGGCCAGATCCATGGCCACGTCGTCCAGGTTGCCGCCTGCCAGGACAGGATCATCTGGACCGTCGAGGGCAACAGCGGCAACGCGGTGAGGACGAGGCAGCGCCAGGTGGGGGCATGCCGCTGGTACGTCAATTTCGACGATTACGCGAGGTCCAAGGGACTGATCTGACGAGCACCGATCGGGCACATGTTTCCCTATGTTTTTTTGGCGATCTTTACTGGCGGTTGGCTGCTTTTTTCTGCCATAGCCTGGTTCACCACGATCCGACATGAAAAAACGAGGACTCGAAACAGCCGGAAAAATCTTGATTGACACTTCGTTCGTCACGGGATAAAATGTATTCGTAGAGGTTGACAGTCCTCATGGGAAAGCAAAAAAGGAGCTACAGGCGCAGCACGCCCATCGGCAGGCTGCGTCGCAATGCCGACAAGATAGTCAGGCATGCCCTGCTTGCCCAGTCCCGCCTCAAGAGCTGGCAGAACGGAATCGCCAATCCCCACATGCAGATGGCCTGGAAGATCTTGGAGGAGATCATCAACAAGGCGTTCTGCCTGGACTCCATCATGGACGAACTGGAAGATTCTGGGTGGAAGCCGCCCAAGAAGCCAGGCTCTCCCCACTTCGAGGTGGGACAGCACGTGGCCATAGCACCCAAGAGCCGTCCGAGATATGCCCAGGTGTTTGGCGCCGCCCTCAAGGTAGATCCTGACTTGATGGACGATCTGGTCATCGAGTCCATCCTGCCTTCGGGGGGGATATCGGTGCGCCGTGGGCACAGCCTGCCCTGCCTCATCCCTGCCAAGAGCCACCTGGTGCCGGCGAAGGTGGGAGAATGAAGCTTGTCCATCCGGGCGATGATCGCAAGCAATTCAAGAGGAGAAGACGTGTCGTGCTGAAGAAGCTAATTTATCGCAAGGATCACAGTGCGCTGTGCATGTGTCAAGGATGTGGCTCGCTTCACTACGTAAAGCCTGGCGAATCATCAGCGCATTGTGACCGTTGCGAGGGAACAATGCCTCACTTGAATGTTCCCCCTAAATTCAAGAGTCGATCAGGTTTATGGTACCAGGGACCAGCGCGTGTCCCGTCGGCTTTCGTCACGTGTATGGAATGAAGCATGCTTATCCGGTTCACACACTCCATTAAACCGATAGAGAAAGGACATGTTCATGAGTAAAGCAATGGGTTTCTGGCATTCCTCACCTCGCACGGCCCACGGCAGAAAATTCACGACAAATGCGGAACTGGCTGAAACTGCTGCATTTACGCGCTCGGAAGCGGTGTCCATCGCCAAGAAAAAATTTGGCAAAGGAAAATACACGATAGGTTTCACGAAATCGGTAGGTTCGCCGTCACCGGAACTAATCCGAACACTTGGACGCAAGGTTCTTGGTCTGTAGGGGCGTCAACCGAATAGGCATGGAATGAAGCATGCTTTCCATCCTTCCCTCGTTTCGCAGGTTCCGTCCCGTGCGTCTGGGTTCTTCCATTCTCCCGGACGCGGGGACGTCGATCGAGCTGGCCGACAAGTACCCCGTCGTCTTCGGGTTCGGCGGGGGGGACGCCAGCCATGCGCCCCGGCCTCACCCCAGGCTGGGTGGCCGGCTCCCGTTTGCTCCTTTCGGCGGGTGCCGGCCGGCGCTGGTCCCTGGGGCATGAGTCCATCATGAGGAACAAGAAGATCCCACCCCATGAGACGAAGGTTCCGGCGAGCAAGGCGACTGACATGGACGGACCGGAGGCACTGTCATTCCCGGACAAGGTCGAGACTTCCCCGGAATCATCGCCTCCTGCCAGGCCCCATGCCCGCGTGTACCATGTGGGCAACATGAGGTTCCCTGTCCGGGAGGCTCCCCTGAGGGACAGCCCGCGGGGCAAGCTGGTCCATAAGTTCAAGGAAATTTTGAAGAAAGGGAAGGGGCGGGGAGGACCTGCCATCGAGGTCGACGAGCACGAGCCCCCTCGACGGCCGGCTTCCGGCCGGCCCTCGCAGCCAGATCGACCTATCGGGTTCCCCAGGTTCAGGCCGGAAGCACCTGAGCCGTTCGACGATGATGACGAGGAATGATTGTCAGGGCGGCGCGGTCGCCTGAGAAACCGCGAAGGAAACAACCAACAGAGAAAGAGAACGCATGGGAAACAGGATGTACTTGGGAAACTTGCCTTGGGCCACCACGACAGACGATCTGGCCGACCTGCTGAAGGCCGAGGGCTATTCGTTCGTGTCGGCCAAGGTGATCACCGATCGCGAGACCGGGAAGTCTCGTGGATTCGCCTTCGTGGAGTTCGAGACCCCCCAGGCTGCTGCCGAGGCCATCGAGAACATCAACGGCCACATGCTCGACGGCCGGCCATTGCGGGCGTCCGAGGCCGAGGAGAGGCCGGGCCGTGGGGGTGGTGGGGGAGGGGGCGGGGGAGGATCGCGTGGCAGGAGTGGAGGAGGCAACGGAGGCGGGCATGGGTGGGGCGATCGCGGCGACAGCGAGTGGTAGGTGCCGGCGATCTGGATCCTGGGCCTGTGGCTGCTCGCCTTCCTGGTCGTCGCGATCGTAGCCATGGCGTGGGCCATGTCCGACCACGATGATCTGCGGAGGTTACTACTGGAGCAAGAGAGGGCCATGCTCCAGACCAGGTTGGGTGCTACTGGCGTCCCTGGAGGAGAAGAGTCCCCGCGAGAGGAAAAGTGATGGAAAAGTTCACGAGACAAGGGGTCCGCAATCTCGACGCGATCAAGGCCAAGAGGATCGTGGGGAGGGATTTTCCCCCTTGCGATGGCAAGACGAATTGCACCCCCTCCAAGTGGGCGCCGGAAGGTGCTGGGACGAAGGAGGCCAGGAGATGCCTCTGCTGCCACAGGGTGATGGCAAGGCGCGATGAGTGCGGGAACCTGCTTCATCATGATGCTTGATACGATGGCTGGAGGAATTGCGACGAGGGACGGTCGAGCCTTGCGCCGGCTATCGACTTCCGGCCTGGCCGACAAGGCCGTGGAGGGCGGGTACCATGTGCTCGACGTCACGACCAGGCAGGTAGTGATCGAGATATCGAGGGGAGATCCTGTCCATGATGTGCGTTCTCTCGTCCTGACGATCCTGGACGATTGGTTGGGATCTTGCGCCCGGAGGGTAGGGGACACGGACGGCAGCGCACTCTATGAGCCGATCGATTTTTGAGGTAGGTTCCACCATGTCACATGTCCCCGTTCGACGCCGTCTTCCGCGAGCACCAAGATCGGATCTGGAGGATGGCTGGTGCCATCACCCGTGGGCGGGGAGGGAAGCCTGCATTGGAAGATCTCGTCGCCGTCGGGAACCTTGCCCTGTGGACCTGTCACGAGAGGCACGATCCTTCCCAGGGCACGACCCTGTGGCAGTACGCCTACCTGAGGGTGAGGGGCGCCATGCTCGACGAGTTGAGGAGACGCGATCTCGTCTCCCGGGACGATCGCAAGAAAATGAAGGACTTGGGGACGAGCGTCCTGGAGCAAGTCCCCTGGGCAGCATTGTACCCGGTCCCCATGGAGGATGCTGAGCATGTCCCCTCAGGTAACAATCCAGAGGACGAGGCCATCCGGGCCGAGAGGTTCGAGATGGGAGCCTCGTCGCTTGAGAGGCTGGATCCTTCCGATCGCCAGATCCTCCAGGCGTACTGTCTTGGAGGCGTCTCGATGCAGGAAATCGGGGATGGGCTCGGGGTCACGGTGTCCCGCGTCTGCCAGATCATCCACAGGGCCTGCGTTCGCCTGGGAGACATCATGAGGGAAGGAGGCATCGTGGACGAGGCAGTGCCAACAGGATCCCCAAGTCTCGATCCGGGCAAGGAGGAGTCTCATCTCCTATATGTTCCCCGCGGCAAGGGCAAGACCCTGACTCACGATGGCTTGACCATGTCTGTCTGTGGATGGGCCAAGAAGTTGGGATGGAGTCCGGTCATGATCTACTCAAGGATCAAGGCTGGCTGGACGACCGAGGAGATCTTGACCACCCCGTCTGCCCGCCTCAACAGGCATTGCCATCGCTCCCCGGGGATGTTCCCGGACAAGGAGATTGCGCGAACCCCAGGGATCCGTGGAGGCGGTGGCACGGCAGAATATGCCGCGGGAGACGGCCGGCTCGGCGGAGCCGGCGGCAAGATCGAGGGCGTGGCCCTCGACGACAAGGCACCCGACATGAACGATCCGGAGGAGGTCCTGGCCATCAGGCAGCGCTGCTGGAGGCTCGATCAGATCGACAGCCAGATAGCAGCCCTCATGATCGAGCGCCAAGAAATCGTGGCTGCCTTGTCTCCGCAAGGGATCTCGAAGGCTCCTGGTATGGTCCCATGACGTTCGAGCGATCGCTGCCGGGCTTCACCTACGCCATCGACGCGCCGCCTGGCATGTCGTGCATCATCTGCCACGGAACGGGACAGGCTTTCCTGTTCCGGAAGGGCGAGCAGGACGTCGGGATCTGCGAGACCTGCTCCAGCCTCGCGCAGTGGGCCTGGAGGCAGATGGCAGGCGAGGTGCCGCCGGGCTCTCCGAATGATCCGGCGATATCCAGGGTGTATGCGCTCGTCTGCCGCCGTCGCAGGGTGCCGAGGGCGGATGTCCCATCCGATGCCCCCGAGGTCGAGCGCATGGTGCCCGCTCCCGCCGAGATGAACGGTTCCTACGAGTTCCTCCTCGTGGCGCAGCCGGATGGTTCCCTGGATCTTCCCTCCGTGGCCGGCCTCGGCCTCCCATCTTCGAGGGATGGCGACAAGTCGGCGATCGGGGCCGCGGCGAGGGCACTGGCCGACGTGGCGCTGCTGTCCTGGGACGCATTGCTGGAGCCCTTGTTCACGGCGTACACTCCACGTGGGCACCTGGTGTCGGTGGTCCTGGCCCGGGCATGGAGCGAAAATTCCGTGGCTGGTGGAGGCCGTTGCTGGAAACCCTGGCCCCTGTCGGCGCACGTCGGCGCCATGTCAGGATTCTGGCGATCGCTGGAGACCGTCTGGCCCCTGCGACTGCACAAGCACTGCGTGGCTGGCGAGCCGGAGGACATCTGCGTGCAGGTAAGGCGGGCCGGGCGCGAGTTCATCGCCCTGCAGGCTGCCGCCTGGGACGATCGTCAGGCGGACGCCAGCATGATGCTGGCCCTGCAGGCGGGGATGTCGGCCGACGAGATCGCCGTGGCCCGCATGATCCACCTGGCGGCGGGGCGGGGACGGGAGGAGAGGGCATTGGCCTCGATGCCGGCCCCGAAGCCTGCCAGGAAAGCCTTCGCCAGGCCCAGGCCGGCGAAGCCCGTGGTCCTGGGGCAGGAACCAAGATCCGGACCAGGATCGGGAGAAGACGAGTGGCCCGACCTGGCCCTGCCGGGGACTGGGGAGGGTGCCGAGGTGACTGGCCCAGATGAAGGCACTGGAGAGGGAGAGGATGGAGATCTCGACGAGCCCGGCGAGCCCGGCGAGCCCGACGACTCTGGTTTCGTCCGCCCGGGACGCCCATTGAGGCAGGAGTGAACATGGATCCTTTTCTGGTAGTGCAAGCCGTGCGACAGTTCCTCGATTACAGGAAGCGAGGGCTGTTCAAGTCCGTGTACCCCGTCACCAATCACTGTGAGTTCTGCGGGGGGCCGAGGCGGGGCGAGCAGGACGGTGGGATCTGCAATTCCTGCACGGTCAAGCTCCAGATCTGGCTGGATACCCAGCTCTCGGAAAAGGAAGATCAAGATCGCCGGGACTACGAGGAGCACATGAGGGTCCACCACGCCGATGGTTCGCCTTGCGCTCCCGTAGATGGCAGATACAAGGGAGAGACCCGGTGAACACGTCTCTCCTCGAAGATCGCGTCCTGGTCGGGGATGCCCTGGAGGTCTTGAAGACCATCCCTAATGGCAGTGTCCAGTGCTGCGTCACCAGTCCACCTTACTGGGGACTGCGCGACTATGGGGTGGCAGGCCAGATCGGGAGGGAGCGGACGCCGGAGGAATATGTCGACCACCTGCTCGTGATCTTCCGTGAGGTGAGGAGGGTCCTGCGCGACACCGGCGTCATGTGGATCGTGCTGGGCGATTCGTACACGTCCGGGAATCGTACCTGGAGGGCTCCCGATCGAAAGAATCCGGCGCGGGCCAGCCGCGATCGCGCCCCGAACCCGGCGGGCATGAAGGCCAAGGATCTGGTCGGCATCCCGTGGATGGTGGCTTTCGCTCTCCGTGCAGACGGGTGGTACCTGCGGAGCGACGTGATCTGGCACAAGCCGAATGGTCACCCGGAATCAGTCACCGATCGCCCGACGAAGATCCATGAGCACGTGTTCTTGTTGAGCAAGTCGAAGCGCTATCGCTACGATGCGAAGGCCGTGCGGGAGGATGCCGTGGGGAAGACCCTCCATGACCTGACGGGCCCGGGGTACTCTCCGCCTGGACAGCCTCCCAGCCAGGGCAACCGCAAGGCATTGCCCGGCCCCACCTACAGCAGGCACCGCAGTTCCGTCGTCGGAGGACAAGACCTGCGCAAGAGCATAGACGGGAAGCGGAACCTGCGCTCGGTCTGGACCATCCCCACGTCTCCCTTCCGGGGGGCACACTTCGCCGTGTACCCTCCCAGGCTGGTGGTGCCGTGCATCCTGGCAGGCTCCAGGCCGGGAGATCTGATCCTGGATCCCTTCGCGGGCAGCGGCACCACCTGCATGGTGGCCAAGGGACTGGGGAGGCACTACCTGGGGATCGAACTGAATGCCGGGTATGCCAGGTTGTGCGAGCAGCGAGTGGCGAAGGTCATCTTGTAGACGGAGGTCGACATGAGCGAAGACGACAAGAAGGATACCGAGAAGATACTCAGCCGAATAGTGTCCTTGGAAGCCAGGATCCAGGAGATACGTCGTTCTCTCCTTTTTCCCCTCGAAAACGAACTCCATGACTTGGTGTCTGAAGTCAGGAGAAGAAATTTGGGAAGCCAGCAGATGCGCGTGAAGCGACCTGTTGCCGCTGGGACTTCATCTTCGTCAAATCCGTATGTCGAGAGGATTGCCAGTGCCGAGATCCAGACTGTCAGGCGCGAGTTGCTGGACAAGTCGATAGACGATCTCGAACTGTCAATGCGTTCCGCCCATTGTTTACAATCATCCCTGAAGAAACCCATCCTTCGCGTTGGCGATCTGATCATGTTCACCGAGCCTGATTTGCTTAGAACCAAGAATTTCGGGCGAAAATCCCTGAGGGAAGTGAATGAGATCTTGGAGTCCATGGGATTGTCTCTGGGATCTGTTCACATCGACTGGGAACCTTCTCCTGGTAGTGCCAAGCCCGAGGACATTCAGAATCACGTGAGGTCGACAT
>Ga0187860_1001569_pt1 | contig 20052 bp, 22 predicted proteins | sample June2016WEW_10_4_FD_132981 | JGI IMG/M metagenome (GOLD analysis project Ga0187860, IMG submission 132981) | Peatland microbial communities from SPRUCE experiment site at the Marcell Experimental Forest, Minnesota, USA - June2016WEW_10_40 | ecosystem: Environmental > Terrestrial > Soil >...
ACGCGCCCCGCTGTGCGGCCGCAGGAGCCACCGGAGCCCACAGCCGGTGGTCAGCGCCAGCGCCGCAGCTTCAGCGCAATGGGGACGACCGGCCGAGGTCAATCGGTGGATCGAGGCTTAGTAGTTCACCCGAGCTTTCCAGGCGAGCCAGTCCCGAAAGCCGATTTCTGGCTCAGCGCCATCGGGGTGCTGCTGACGTCTTACAGCCGGGGAACGACACTCTCCCTACCGAAGCAGCCAGATCGTGATGCCTGGCAGCAACAACTCGACCAGCTCCACAACGCCGTCTTCTCGTGGACCGGCAATCGGTTGCAAGTGCTCGATGTCTCGCCCCACCAATGGGCCACAGGAGAAGGCATCGACCCGCAACTTCGGCGCGACATCAAACGGGACGCGATCGAGGTGACGCCACCTTGGACGCCAAAGGCGTTCCAGCCGGCCGTTGGCAGGGGCGCGACTTGACACCGCGGCCCCGGACGAGCGCTTGCACAGAGGCTGACGGTCGCTCGCGGCTCAAAACGGCGCACGCCTACCTCGAAGTCGCCGAGCTAGTTCTCACCGAGGAACACCGAATGGAGTTCTTTGCAGTCGCGACCGGCGCAGCCGTCTTGGCGGGTATTGCGGCATCTGACGCCATCACATGCATCCGTATGAACTGTATTCATCGTGGTCAGAATCACCGCGAGGCGGCCGATCTTCTCGAGAAAGCTACGCCTGACGGTGCGAAGCTTGCATCGCTGTTGCGCCGCCTCCTCGATCTGAAGGATGCCTCGCACTATGGCGTAGATGTTATGTCCCGGATCAAAGCGACCGATGCGATCAAGTGGGCTCGTGCTCTCGTTGACCGAGCGCAGGGCGAGCTCGAACGCTAGGGATCGCACCAAGTCCTGCGAGGCACGGACGCTGATGGCGCGAAAGCGACGCTGGGGTACGGCTGCAGTTAGCAACCCGTTAGCCCCTGGGCGCCTGCCGTGCCTGGAACCTGAGTCCTGGAACACATTCTCCCAGCTCAGGACTGGTGTCGGAGGGGGGACTTGCACCTTCGACCTACGCCCCGTAGCCATCGAGTGCGACTGGCAGGAGCTGGATCGACCGGCGTGATCGGCCTAGGCGGACTTGCGGACATCGCTATCCGATAAGATAGCGTCATGACTTCAACAGCTGAGCTCGTCGCACAACTGCGTGCAGGCTCGAGGCTCTCGCTTCGCGCTCTCGCGGGGCTCTCGGGAACATCGTCAGCAACGCTGTCGAACTACGAGCAAGGAAGCAAGGAGCCTCGCCTGTCCACGTTGGAACGCTTGGCTTCCGCGGCTGGTGTGCGGTTGGAAGTTCGCGTTCAGCCGGATTTGGGGCGATCGCTGCGCGGGCGGAGCTCGGCAGCGGCCGCGGCGCTCGGCATTGCTCGCGCGATCGACGCCGGGGAAGACGACATGGCCTTCAGGCGATGCCTCGAACTGCTCGACACCCTGAAGGCGGTCCCAGTCGAAGGCGTACAGCTTCTAACGAGCGAGGCTCCGGTTCTCACCGGTGATCAGCGCTACGACGCCCTCATTGCTGCGATCGTCGAGCACTGCTGCGTCAATAGGGAGGTCGCGACGCCCCCTTGGGTATATGAGGCGGAGCGATCAGTCCAACAGTGGTATGTCGCCGGAATGAAGTCGCTGCGGGCCGATGCCGACCGAGAGACACCCCCTGTGTTTCGCCGGCATGGCGTGATGATTCTGGCTGACGAACTCGCCCGCGCCTGATGCTCACGCGTTCCGAAGCAGAAGGCGCCTTGCGAGACCTCGTCTCTCGGCTCGACGAACGACGATGCCGCGCAACGATCTACATAGTCGGCGGTACCGCCCTAATGCTCGGCTTCGATGCCCGTCAATCGACACGGGATGTCGACGCAGTCGTCACACCACGAGACAGAGTCCTTGCCGTCGCCGCTGAGATCGCGGAGCGTCGCAACCTTCCCGACGACTGGCTGAGCACCGATGCGGCCGTCTTTGTTCCACCCCATCGGGAGGATCCGCGTCGGACCATTCTGTTCGAGAAAGGTGGTGTGCGTGTTGAGATCGCGTCGGCCGAGATGTTGCTCGCGATGAAGATCCGCGCCAGCAGGGGCCGCCAAGACATCGACGACATACGTCTCTTGCTGCGGCTCACCGCTACCCATACGGTCGCGGACGCCGTCGGGATCTACGAGCACTTCTACGAGGAGGACGAGATCATGCCGCGCGCGGTAAGAATCCTTCACGAGCTTCTGGACAGCTAGGCGGCGTCTCCGGTCCTCATCTCACCACGTCTCAGCGCAAGGTCCGTCGATCCGCAGCCGAAAGCGCCTGGTTGGACGGCCGAGGTGCCTCGGCGCCAGTCGCGCATCTCGGAAGTCAGTCGCGTCGACGAGCGAGTCGCGAGTGTCGGAGGGGGGACTTGTAGCAATACGACACAACAAACCCGCTGGTCACTGGCTTCCTAGCAGGGATCGGCGGACACACCCGGCCTGCTCGCAATGGAGATCGTCGTGCTGTGCCGAGGGCTGTTCCCTTCACGCCACGTGAAGCGACAGGCGCTGCACCCCGATGATCGCGACGTGCTCGCACGATGAGGGTTCCTCGATCGGGCTCGGTATCGTCGGCCGGAGGCATCTCGAAACCCTTCGCCGTCCGTCGAGGCGTTCGAATGTGCCTACGCCTCCGATCTCAGTGGCCGGTGCCGAGTGCGACTTCCGCCTCTCATCCAGCGGGTCCGTCGCGGGCGGCAGGCATGTCAGATCCCAGTTGCCCAGTGGCGGTTGAGTCGCTCGACAGCCTCTACCTTGCTCATCCGAGCGACTTGCTCCTCGCCGAGTCCTACCCGGTTGATAAGGAGATGCACGAGATCTGCCGGTAAGGACTCGGCGTCCCGAGGCGGATGACCGCGGTTGGGTAGCGTGCCATCGGTGACGCAGGCCCAGAACTCTGACTCTTTCACCTGTAGCTGGTCTCGCAGGATGTGGGCCCACAGGCCAGGGCCGTAGTCGGTCCGGTCAGGCGGGTGTGACACCCGTGTGCGCAGCATTCGGCCATCGGGAAGCCCGAGCTCGTACGTGACGTGATGCCCGCCCTTGCGACCGCTGGCGTCGCGGACTTGCTGCCAGCGCTCTACTCGGCAGAACTTGTCGTGGTCGGCCCGGGTCGGCGTCGGCCAACGCTCACGCCTGCGCGCCGGCAAGCCACTCTCCGAGCTGCTCGTCGTCGCTCAGCGCGACCAGCTGCACGAGTGCCCAGTTGTCCCTATGGTTCGGGGCGTCGAGGAGATGGTCCAACCAGTCCTCGGCGTACTCTCGGAGGGCGTCAATCATCTCCTCGAGGGCATCCGCGAAGCTGACGCCGTCTGCCGCCACCGGTACGCCCGGGATGAACACAGCCCATCCGCCTGCTTCTGACACCACCTCGGCCTTCGGGCAGAGCTGGCCCAGGAGCCGACGCAGCCGATCGGCGTCGACGACTGCGGCCGTCGTGCGGTCGCGTCTCACGACGACGGGCCGGCCGCGAGCGGCGGCGTCAAGGAGGTCCTTGAAGTGGCCCCGCGCCTCGCTGTAGCTCTCGTAGTTGACGACTGCCATACCAGAGTGTCCCATGAGTACGTCACGTACGTCAAGTACGTTACCACCCAGCAGTGACACCGCCTTGAGAGGGTGGCTGGATCACCGCTGAGGAGCGCCGAGCTGGGGCTCCCGGTGCGCCGGCCTGTCTGTTCAAATGAGGGCGCGTTCACGCTCTGTTGACGCGCAAGACGGTTTCTTGACACATCGTTGACGGCTCCCAGTCGCAACGTGAGGGTAGTGAAGAAAATCACAGGTACGAGAGGCAGATCTCAGCCTCAGTCGTACACGGTCCGAGCTTCCTGGTTGTTCGCGTGTCACCCGGCCGATCTCCGGCTGACGAGGTTGCCGGCATGACCGACGTCATTCTCGTCGTCACCATCCTGGTGTTCTTCTTGGCCGCTTCTCAGCTGGTGCGGGTGTGCGACCGCCTCGCTGCCCACCCCGCTGACGACGGCGACAACGAGCCGGAGGAGCCGGCATGAGCGGGTCGGGTAATACCCCCGGCGGCGCAGCCATCACGGCGCCGCCACCCGAGACGCGGCCGCCGAAAGTCCGCACGCGCACGGGCGCCTCGATGTTCGACCCGTCGATCTTGCGTCGTGCCTTCGGCCAGGCCTTCTTGAAACTCGACCCCCGCCACATGGTCCACAGCCCGGTCATGTTCGTGGTCGAGATCGGCAGCACCGTCACCACCGTCGAATTCTTCGCCCGGCCCGCTCTCTTCGTGGGATCGGTCACGGCGTGGCTGTGGGCGACGGTGCTGTTTTCCAATTTCGCCGAGGGAGTCGCCGAGGGCAGGGGCAAGGCGCAGGCCGATACGCTGCGCCGCAGCCGGCAGGAGACCGTCGCCCTCCGCCTGCGGCCCGACGGCACGACGGCGGAGATCCTGTCCGCTCAACTGCAGGTCGGTGACCTCTGCGTCGTCGAGGCCGGGCAGGTCATCCCGGGCGACGGGGACGTCATCGAGGGGATCGCCGTTGTCGACGAGTCGGCGATCACGGGTGAATCCGCCCCGGTGATCCGTGAGTCGGGCGGAGATCGTTCTGCAGTCACGGGCGGCACGAGCGTCCTCTCCGACCGCATCGTCGTGCAGATCACGTCCAAACCGGGTGAGACGTTCCTCGACCGCATGATCTCCTTGGTCGAAGGGGCGAACCGGCAGAAGACGCCCAACGAGGTCGCTCTCGAGATCCTGATCGCCGGACTGACCTTGATCCTGCTCGTGGCCGTGGTGACCCTCCAGCCGATGGCCATTTACTCCAAGGCCATCCAGTCGGTCACCGTCCTCGTTGCGCTCTTCGTCTGCCTCGCCCCCACAACGATCGGGGCCCTCTTGTCGGCGATCGGGATCGCCGGCATGGACCGACTCGTGCAACGGAACGTGCTGGCCATGTCGGGACGCGCCGTCGAAGCCGCCGGCGACTGCTCGACGCTCCTGCTCGACAAGACGGGCACCATCACCTACGGGAACCGGAGGGCGGCGGAGATCCTCCCAGTTGGAGGCTTCGGCGAGTCGGAGCTGGCGGAGGCGGTCCTTCTCTCGAGCCTCGCCGACGAGACGCCCGAGGGCCGCTCCATCGTCGAGCTGGTCGAGACGCGCTACGGGCTCCATCGCGTGGGACGCCACGCTCATCGCTTTCTCGGCCCACACGCGCATGAGCGGGATCGACATCGAAGGACGCCAGATCCGTAAAGGCTCCGGGCAGGCGGTGCGGCGATGGGTCGAGGAGCTCGGCGGTGCCATCCCGATTGACCTCGCCCCCATCGTGGAGGACATCGCCAACGGAGGGGGCACTCCGTTGGTGGTGGCGGACGGGCGGCGGGTGCTCGGCGTCATCCACCTGAAGGACACCATCAAGCCCGGGATGGTGGAGCGCTTCGACCAGCTGCGCAACATGGGCATCCGCACCGTCATGATCACCGGGGACAACCCCCTCACGGCCGCCGCCATCGCCCGGGAGGCCAGCGTCGACGACTTCCTCGCCGAGGCCACGCCGGAGGAGAAGATCGCCCTCATCCGCCGCGAGCAGCAGGGCGGCCACATGGTGGCGATGGCCGGCGACGGCACCAACGACGCCCCCGCTCTCGCGCAGGCCGACGTCGGCCTGGCCATGAACACGGGCACGCAGGCCGCCAAGGAGGCCGGCAACATGGTCGACCTCGACTCGAACCCCACCAAGCTCATCGAGGTCGTCGAAGTCGGCAAGCAGCTCCTCATCACCCGTGGGTCGCTCACCACCTTCTCCATCGCCAACGACGTCGCCAAGTACTTCGCCATCATTCCGGCGATGTTCGTCGTCGTGTACCCGAAGCTCAAGGTGCTGAACCTCATGCACCTCGATAACCCGCACTCGGCCATCCTCTCCGCCGTCGTCTACAACGCCGTCATCATCCCGGCGCTCATACCCCTCGCCCTGCGGGGGGTGAGGTTCCGACCGCTCGACGGCGCCGCCATCCTTCGCCACAACGGCCTCATCTACGGCATCGGCGGAATCCTGGCCCCGTTCGTCTTCATCAAGCTCATCGATCTCGTCCTCACCGCGATCGGTTTCCACTGATGCGCCGCCACCTCCTCGCCAGCCTCGTCATGCTCGTCGGGCTGACGCTCGTGCTCGGGTTCGCTTACCCCCTCCTCGTGACCGGAATCGCCGCCCTGGGCTTCGGGCAGCAGGCGAACGGCTCGCTCGTCTATCACGGAGGCAAACTCGTCGGATCGTCGCTGCTCGGCCAGAGCTTCAGCGCTGCAGACGGCCAACCGCTTCCCGGCTACTTCCAACCGCGGCCCTCGGCGGCGGGGAGCGGCTATGACGCCACGGCATCGGGCGCCAGCAACCTCGGACCCTCGAACCCGCTGCTCATCGGGTTCGTTGCAGGAGTCAACACGGTGGGCCTCGGCAGCAAGCCGTCGAAGACGAACCCGTTCGCCACGAAGTTGGACCCGACCTGGAGAGGGTACGACCACGACCACGACGGTGCCAACGCGAGTCCCAGTGGCCCCTACTGGCGAACCCTGGGCCAGTTGGCCCTACTGGGCACTCGCAGGCTTGGCAGGCCTCCTTGGAGCGGCGTCCCTGGAGCGCGGCGTGCGTCTGCGGCGCCGGCAGCAGAACTAAGGCCCAATCGGTCCAACCAAAAGGGAGCCTCTGCGGCTCCGGTGAGCAGCCACAATGCCGAGTGAGTCTTAGGTCCTCTCGGGCCGTCGTGCGCCGGACGCCGTCAGATGGCCAGGCACGCCCCTGAGTCGTCTCGCGGTGACCGAGCGCCGCTCCTGCGAGGCGTGGACGATCTCACCGCTACCCCATCGCCTCGGATGGCTCCTACGTCGGATCGGGAGCTGCACGCGTGGACCTTTGCGCTCGGAGTGAACTTCGGAGTTGGTCCAGTGGGGTGACTTCGGCACGAGCGCCGGCGGGGCTACGTGGTCCAAGTTCAGTGCCTTTCCTGAACCAGACTTCAGCAACATCTCGCCTGAAGTGTGCGCATCACCGAGGACCGCGGCCGAACCTATGGTTGGGAGTTGTGGAGTACAGGGCGGAGCGACCCGAAGAGTTTCCTGCGATCGGGGAGATGCTCACGCGGATCATGAGGCCCGAGACTGCGGCGCTCGTTGATCGGATCCGCGAGGGCGATCGATACCTGGCGGACCTCAGCCGCGTCGCCGTGGCCGATGACGGCCACGTCATCAGATTCGTGATGCTGAGCCGCCTCGACGTCATCGGAGAGCCATCTCGCACTATTGCGAAGAGCGATCGTGGAGTCGGATCGACGGAAGCCCGGCCGCTCGGGCGGTTAGCAATCCGCTAGCAGTTGCTCTGCTAACCGCTCCTGCGAGACCCGGAACCTGAGTCCTGGAACACATTCTCCCAGCTCAGCCCTGGTGTCGTCTGGAACACAGTCTCCCAGCTCAGCCCTGGTGTCGGAGGGGGGACTTCTCGGATCTGCGACTGGCTGTGACCTGGGAATACGGCACTCAATCCGACGGCGGAGCACCGCCAGCCACCAGACGACTACATTGTCGTCATCCCGCATCTCCTTTCGATCCGCTTCAGGAGTCAAGAAACCCTCGAGCGGCTCAAGAGCGAGGCTGCCGCCCGCAAGCTCTCGTCCTCGGCTTTGGCGGAGGAGCTCATCGAAGAAGGACTCAGGTTGCGACGTCACCCGCTCGTCGTCTTTCGTGACGGCGCCTCTGGCAGGCGAGCTGGGCTGGTCGGTAACCCTGATATTTGGGAGGTCGTCGCCGGCATCGTAGGCGGAGACGTCCCGGTCCCCGAACGCGTGACGAGAGCCGTCGACGTCTTCGGCCTGTCACCCGAGCAGGTCACGGCCGCCCTTGACTATTACGCAGCCTTCCCAGAGGAGATCAATGCGGAGATCGCCGCCAGCGCTGCCGTCGCCGAGGAGTCCGAAGCCCTTTGGCGTCGTCGCCAGCAGCTACTTGCTGGATGAAGGTGCTCCTCGACGTGCATCACTCCCCGCGGGCAGCCGAGCAGCTGCGACAGAACGGTTACGACGTGCTGGCGGTCGCTGAAGACTCACGGCTGTGCACATTGGCCGACGAGGATCTCCTCCGAGCTGCGACAGCCGCCGGTCGGGCGGTGGTGACCGAGAACGTCAAGGACTTCGACCGAATCGTCCGTAACTGGGCCAGCACCGGCGAGCGTCATGGTGGCGTCATCTTCACCTCACCGCGGCGCTTTGAGCGTGCCCGGAGCACGCAGGACAAGCGGATGGCTCGGTAGACGAAGTCGGCCACTTCTGTGCGACCCGAGATTGCCGGAGATCGGAGTCCATCGACGACGGCGTCAAGGCTCTGATGAGCGAGGGTGACGTGTGGACGTCGGAACGTGGGCACGACCTCGATGCCGATTCGCTCGAGAGTGGGCCAGGCACGCTTACGGCACGCGTTGCCGGTACCACTTCGCGCCACCGTCGGTCGTGCGAAAGACGGCGATGTCGCCGTTGACGTCCTGGCCGACAGCCTGGCACGTTCGCCGGCCCTGGCAGGCGACACTGAGGAGATACGGGGACCCGGGAACTACTTGGGCTGCCCACGTCCGGCCGCCGTCGGTCGACCCGATGATCGCAGTCGAGCCCAGTCCGACCGCCTCGCACACGCCAGACGCCGTGCATGCCACGCTCGTCAGGTCGTCGACCCCAGTCGGGATGTGTCGGCGGATCCAGGTGACGCCGCCGTCCTGAGTTGAGACCAGCACACCGACTTCCCGTCGCCCGGCGTGGATGGAATCGATGCCGACAGCGACGCAGTGCGTGAGCGAATAACAGGACACGCCGCTCAGTTCCTGCACTGACGACGGCAACGCCTGGGGCACCCAGGCCGTCCCACCGTCTGATGTTCGGAGTGCTCCGCTCCCGTAGCCGACGGCCTCGCACGTGGTCGTCGAGGGGCACGAGATTCCGTTGACCAGATCGGCAGTGGCGGGAACGTCCTGTTGGGTCCAGGACGCGCCGCCATTCACGGTGCCGAAGATCATGCCCTCGTTGCCGGTCGCCTCGCAGACGTCGATTGAGGGGCAAGCGACCCCGAGAAAGAAACCACCCCCGATCACCGCCGGCTGCGTCGTCCACGATTGCCCGCCGTTGGTAGTGCCATACACAGCACCAGCGTCGCCATTGCCGCTACCGACTACCTCGCAGATGGCTGCCGTCGCGCATGCCACCGCCGCCAGTGCGCCGACGCCCGGAGGCGTGGCGAGCTGTTGCCAGGTGTGCCCCCCGTCTGTCGTGCCGATGACAGAACCGCCACTCACGTCGTCGACCTCGCCAGTCACCATGCACACACTCGTGCTCACGCAGCTAATTCCGGTGAGGTTCCCCGACGCGGAAGCGTATGAGGCCGGTGATCGAGACTCGTCAGCGCCGGCTCTCGCCCCTAGCGGTGATGTCGCGACTGCAGCGGCAGCGAGGCCAACTCCGAGTAGCCCGCTGACCGAGCGACGCATTCGTTTGTGGGTACGCGCTGGCGCTCCCCGACCTCTCGCCAACGACGTCTGAGCCATGCCGCCCCTCCTCGTGTCTGACGCCGCGAACTCTATGCCGCACAACCCCTACCTGACGGCGGTCGGGTGGCGCGCCCGGCGGTCGCACGTATCGACGGCGGGGACGGCAGGATCATCGTTCAGGGTAGGCGACTCTTTCCGTACGGACGTTGAGATCCCGATACCAAGTACCAGTGATCGGTTGGACGACGTTGAAGTCTTCTGGGCGGAGAACTGTGAGAGGGTGCGGCCTCGGGCCGGCGATGCGCGCCGTTACCCGGCCGGTGCAGACTCCGCCGCTACCACCATCTGTCCCCGCGTCGTGGTGCTGAGCCGGATTTCCTTCACCGGCTGGTAGTCGGGGTCGTTCAGAAAGCCCCAAGCTGCCTCAGTATCGGCGAAGCGGATCACGACCGTGCTGTTCGGCGGCTCACCCTCGGCGGGCTGCGCGTCGGAGCCAGCGACCAGGAGTTCAGCGCCGTACTTCTGCAGGAAGGGCCTCACCCTAGGCAGGTACTCGTTCCGGTACCGGTCAACGCATGGATCTCTTGCATCAAAACGAGATATGCAGCCATTCGTCTCCTCGCGCCTCGTGTGGGCAGCCGGCGGCACTGTAGCTCGTCGAATCTCGTCACGGCTGTTGACCGCCGGTCGAGATCATTGACAGCCTCGCCAACGGGCTGACCCCCCGTCCCCGCCTGGACAGGCCCCTTGTTCGGGCCCTCTCAGCCCCCCAAGCGGCGTCGTCCGGCGCACGTCCAATCGCCGCCGGAAGCCGCCAGACAGAGACTTGCCATACCGCGAGCCGCCGCCGATGATCGGCGATCTGGGCCGGCTCGTCGCCGTGGACGGCTCGTTCGACCGCTCCTGCGAGACCCGGAACCTGCGCTCCGAAACACATTCTCCCAGCTCAGCCCCGAGGACGTCGTCAATGACGTTCATGCCCATCACCTCGAGGTATCCCAACAACCGGCCGATCATCAGCGTCGTTCGGGTGTCGAGACGGTCCAAGCCCCTCCGCTGGGCGGCGCGTGTGAGGTAGCCGAGGTTGAAACCCACGTCTTGGAATTCCACATGCGAACGGAGATTGCGGGCGGCGGGCGGCGTCGTCGTGGAGGTGCTGGGACGCTATTCGAACCCCTGTGACCAGGGAGAACGCATCCAGGACAACCTCGCTATGGGCCCAGAGGGGACAAAACGGGTCAAAGTTCGAACGCCCAGGCAAGTTCAACGCCGTCTCACCAGGTCATCGCCTCGTATCGGTCCGGCTCATCGTTCGCCACTATCGGATCCGCTCTGCTCCGGAACACATTCTCCCAGCTCAGCCCTGGTGTCGGAGGACCGACTTCGCGGATCTGCGACCGCGTGTGACCTGGTATGTCGGGCGTGAGCAGCTGCTTCAAGGAGCTGGATATACGCGCTGCTAGCGTAGATATACTCTGTACCATGACCAAGCACCTCGTGGATCTCGATGACGATCTCCTCGCTGAAGCGCGCGCCGAGCTCGGGACTAGCACGATCAAGGACACCGTGAACGAGGCGCTCCGCCGTAGTTCGGAGAAGCGACTCGAACAGATCGCGGACTCGCTCGACACCCTTGCCGCTGCGCACCTGGAGGACCGAGAAGCCGCGTGGCGCTGACTCATCTTGTTGATACGAGCGTCATCAAGCGCCTCGCCGACGCCTCCATCCGATCGGCCGTGGAGACGCTCGCGGCTCGGGGGGAGCTTGGTCGCCCGACGATTTGCGATCTCGAAGTCGGCTACTCAGCTCGGAACGAGGATGAGTGGCGTCGGCTGAACCAGGCACTCGAGGTGTTCGTCCTTGTGGAAACGACCGCCGATCACGTTCGGCGCGCACTTCAGGTCCAGCGACTCCTCGCCGAACGGAGCCAGCGCGGGCGAAAGATCCCCGACCTCCTTGTGGCTGCTGCGGCGGAGGAGCAGGGTCTCATCGTCCTGCACTACGACGCCGACTTCGACATCATCTCGAAGGTGACGCGCCAGCCGGTCCAATGGGTCGTTCCGGCGGGCAGCGTCGACTGACGTTTCAGGAGGGCTGGATAAACGTCGATCAGCCTGTGAAACCACGGCGACGCCCGGTTTTGTGTCTAAAAGAGTGTCGGAGGGGGGACTTGAACCCCCACCCGGTTGCCCGGACTAGGCCCTCAACCTAGCGCGTCTGCCTATTCCGCCACTCCGACGTGGCACTACTCCGAAGCTTGCCCCACGGGGAAGCGACCGGATCACGACTTTAGCGCTCCGCAGCACGTCGCCATCGAAGAGTCGGTCCGCCGCCGGCTAATGGAAGCGACTCATAGCAGCAGGGCACGCCGGTGAAGGCCGGCGCCGCAGCGCCTTCGGCACCCCAGGCGTGGCCGGAACGACCTAAGGCCGCGCTTGCCCGGCACGCCGCACTGGGTCCCAGCGAGCCGTTCGTCCATACTGCGAGACCGCGACGATCCCCGCTGATAGGCCGATCTCGGTCGCTGCGACCCAAATCGGCACACCGCGGCTCGGCGAAGCCCCGGGAAGGCAGATGCCAGAAGGCAGCGGCGGGAAAGGCAGATGCGAGAAGGCAGAGGCGGGAAAGGCAGATGCGAGAAGGCAGAGGCGGGAAAGGCAGAGGCGCCGGCCCCGGACACGGCGCCGCTCGCTACACGCCATCGCCAAGCCGCCAGGTCCAGTCGCCTATCCCCCACCCAGCGTCGTAGCCGGCGCCGAACTGGCAGTGACTGCGGGCGTCGTCGTCGTGACGATGGCAGGGAACGAGCTCGGTACGACGGCAGGGCTCACTTGGATCGCCCAGGCCTCAACGTCCCAGAAGACACCCGCCCAGGTCGGGCTGTCGCTCACAGCACGAAGATCACCCGAGTGAACCAAGTCGACCGGCTGCTGGAACAGCGGGACGCTGGGCGCATCTGCCCAGAGCTGAGTGTCCGCAGCCGTGATGAACGAGTCGGACGTGCTCGGAACAAGGTTCGTGAGAGCTGAGGAGACGTCACTCGACACGATTGGATCGTCCAAGCCGAAGATGTTCCGCGTGACGATGCCGGCCTCGACGGCGCCCGGCTCGGTACCAGAGCCGCCCACGGCCTGGGCGCCCTTGGGTCCTCGCCCCGAGGACGGCACTGTCGGCAGCACCGAATCGGAGTAGATCGGCAGCTGGGAAGCCGCGAATGACGTGAGGAGGAATGGCGCGATCGCCATCTGGTACTGCCCCATTGGCAGCGCCGTGCCGAGCATCTGTGTGAGCGGCACCTGGTGGATGACGACGAGGATCCCCACCGCCTTCAGCTGGGCCTGCACAACGGAGGCTGCTTGGTCGATCTCGAGGTCACCAGCGGGCACGAGGAGCGAGAAGGTGACAGGTGGGCCGGTTCCCCCGGACCTCAACAGCCCAGTAGAGCCCCGTGAGTACCCCGCCTCACGGAACGAGCTGATCGCTGCCGAGGGGTTGTAGTCGCCGACCGGTGATCCGATACCTCCGACGCCGCCGGCCGACGACTTGCCGCCCGACCCCGGCCCGGGGCCGGAACCCGACCCCGCAGATCCCGACCCGCTTGGGCCGCCCGAGGAATTGTCGCCGAGAGTGAGCCGGTCCTCGTAGGGCGCCACGGAGGCGTCGGTGAGGCCGACTGAGTCCGACGCGATCTCGGCGACGTACAGCGCTTGCTCGATCCCTGTGCGGAAGTCCGGCTCGTCCAGTACCGGCGCCGTCAGGTTGAGGCACAACTGCCACAGCGTCGGCAGCTCCGAGGTGACCTTCGTGAGGGCGATGCCGGCTCGGGCGGCATTCGCCACCAGACCGATCACCGCTGGAGTGTCGGGCACCTCGGCCACGTTGACGTCGCCGTTCTTCAGGCCGGCGAGGGCGGCAGTGCTGGTCTGCACCTCGAGGACGATCTGGGACAGGTGCGCGGGAGTGAACCAGTAGTGAGGGTTGCGGGAGAGGACCAGTTCCCGGCCGGGCACGAACTGGGTGATCTCGAACGGGCCGCCGGAGATCACCTTCTTCGGGTCGAATCCGTTGAATGCAGCCACCCACCCGTACTGCTTGGCGATGTGCGCGGGCACGAGGTCGGCGAACAACGCCTCCCACTCGGCGAACGGCTGGGAGAACGTCACGATCACCGTCGAGCCGCCGTTGGACGACGTGATCCCCGAGATGTCGCGGTACCCGGCGAGGAGACCACTGTCAGGCAGTTGCGGCGTCCATTCCAGTTGCTCGTGCCAGTTGTAGATGAAGTCGACAGCGGTGATGGGCGTCCCGTCGGACCACACTGCTTTGGGGTTGAGCGTGTACACGACCTTGAAGGGCGAGATGCTCTCGACCTCCGCGTTCTCCACAAAACCGGGCTCGGTCGTCGCGTGCAGCTCGCCGTCGGTCACGAACGTCTGAGGCCAGACCTGCTCCATCACCTCCGCTGTGATCCGGTTGGCGCCGGCGGGCGCTGACGGGTTGAAATTGGTAGGGAGGCTCGGGACCGCGACAACGGCTGTACCGCTCGTGGCGAACACCGGGCCGCTCGGCTGCGTCGTCGTGGGGCTGCCGCCCGGGCGGCTGTCGGTGCAACCAGCGGCGCTCGTCACGAGCGCGAGACCGAGAAGGAGGAGGACGAGGCGCCTGGGCCTCAACCGCTCCACCGGATCGAAAGGGCAACGGTCACGAACGCGAACACGAGGACGAACGCGACGGTGATGCGGTCCAGATTGCGCTCAGCGACGGTCGAACCGGAAGTCGCCGAGCCGCTCGAGGCACCGAACATGTCAGAGAGACCTCCTCCACGACCGCTGTGGAGGAGGATCAGGATCACGAGGCCTAACGCCGCGATGATGTCGACCACAACCAGGGCATCGGTCAGCACGGAAGAAGTCTCCTCAAACGGTCATCGAGCACAGCGGTGGCGCCTCCGGCGCCCGCATGCGAAACGGTGAAAGACGTTACCACTGGCCGCGGCGCCACCGTCTTCGACCCCCGGCCTCGCGAGCCGGTCACATCCGTTCACCATCGGGAGCAGAGGGGTCCAGTTGGCTCGCAGCTCACGCCCCGGCGTGGACGATCTCGGAGAAGCTCACGGCGTCCAGGCTCGCGCCACCCACCAGCAGACCGTCGACGTCATCGCAGGCGAGCATCGCCGCGGCGTTGTCCGGTGTCACGGAGCCGCCATACTGGATCCGGACGGCCGCAGCCGCCTCGGCGCCCGCCAGCCGCGACAACTCGGCACGGATGCACGCTGCCATCTCCTGCGCATCGCCCGTGCTGGCCACACGGCCCGTCCCGATCGCCCAGATCGGCTCGTAGGCAACCACGAACCTACCCACCTCCTCACCGGCACGCCCGCTCAAGGCGGTTTCCAACTGCACGACGACCGTCGAGGTGGCTTGACCGGCTTCGCGCTCGGGGAGGGTTTCTCCGACGCACAGGATCGGCGTCATCTGGTGACGGCGGATCGCGTCGACTTTGGCCCGCACGATCTCGTCCGTCTCGCCGCAATACGCCCGGCGCTCGGAGTGGCCGGCGATCACGTAGCTCACGCCGAGCTTGGCGAGCATCTCGGCGCTCACCTCGCCCGTGAAGGCCCCGCGGTCTTGCGCGTGGCACGTCTGGGCGCCGAGAGCGACGGGCACCGCGTCGGACTCCACAGCGGTCTGCACGGAGCGCAACGAGGTGAACGGGGGGTGCAGCGACGCAACCCTGCCGGTCGGAACCGGCCGCGCCCGGAGGATCGCCGCGAGTTTCTGCACCATCTGGATCGCCTCATAGTGGTTGTGGTGCATCTTCCAGTTGCCGCTGATGAGGACCTCTCGGCTGGCAACGACAAGCGTGCCCGCCATCACAACCCGTTGTCGAGCTGGGTGGCGAACGGTGATTCCCGGAGCGCCTTCAAGCCCGGCAGGTCGCCGTGCTCGAGCAGCGCCAGGGAGGCGCCGCCACCAGTCGAGATGTGGTCGATCCTGTCGGCGAGACCGTAGTGGTTAATGGCAGCGACGCTGTCACCTCCGCCGATGAACGTCCGGCCGGCGCTCTCCGCGACTGCGGCGGCCACCGTCCTTGTCCCTTGGGCGAATCGACGGTCCTCGAATACGCCCATCGGCCCATTCCACAGCACCGTGGCGGCATCCGCTATGGCCTCGCGGAACAGCTCCGCAGTGGCAGGCCCGATGTCGTACCCCTTCCAGCCCGGCGGGAGCGACTGCCCGAAGATCTGGACCTCTCGAGGATCGGCGACGGCCATCCCCATTTCGGTCGTGTCTTCGGTCCAGTTGTCTGTCTGGAGCTCGACACCGGGCGCGGCGGCGACGAAATCCACTGGAAGGACGATCTTCTCGCTGCCGAGGATGAGGGCTTTGCACGCGTCGAGTTTGGTCAGGTCGACGAGCGAGGCTCCGGAACCCTTGCCGAGCACGTGCGTGAACGTGAAGGCCATCGCTCCGCCGATGAGCAGCCGATCGGCCCGTCCTGCCAGCGACTCCAAAAGCCCGAGCTTGTCCGCCACCTTCGCACCTCCGATGACGACGACGAAGGGACGCGCCGGATCGTCGAGCAAGCTGCCGAGCTGCTCCACCTCTCGCTGGACGAGACGCCCCGCAGCGCACGGAAGCAGGCGCGGTGGCCCGACGACCGAGGCGTCGTTGCGGTGGCAGACGCCGAAGGCGTCGTTCACGTAGCAGTCCTGACCCTCGACGAGCGACGCCACGAAGGCAGGGTCGTTCGCCTTCTCGCCCGGGTGGAACCGCAGGTTCTCCATCAGGGCGACCCCCGGGATCATCTGCGTGAGCAGCTCCCTCACCGGGGCCACGTCGTAACGCGGATCGGGCTCGCCGGCCGGGCGCCCGAGATGTGTGCAGGCAGTCACACGAGCACCCCGGTTGAGCAGGTACGTCAGCGTGGGGAGGGCGGCTCGGATCCTGAAGTCGTCAGTGACGGTGCGCTTGCCCGATTCATCGGTGGCCAGCGGCACGTTCAAGTCGAGGCGGACGAGCACCCGCTTGCGACGGAGCTCCCCGAGATCCTCGAGGATCGGAAGACGCGTGCTCACGCCGAAGCGGGAGCCGCTGCGGTGCCGACGATTCGGGCGAGGTCGATCAAGCGGTACGAGTAGCCCCACTCGTTGTCATACCAACCCAGCACCTTGACGAGCGTCGTCGAATCGTCCAGCGGGATCGTCATCGTGAGCGTCGAGTCGAACGTGCACGATGCCGACCGCCCGACGATGTCGCTGGACACGATCTGGTCCTCGCTGTACTCGAGCACGTGCGAGAGCGGGCCAGACGTGGCGGCCTCGCGGAAGGCGCTGTTCACGTCGCCGGCTGTCACGCTCGCCCCGACCACGGCCGTCAGGTCCGTGATGGATCCGTCGACGACCGGTACCCTCAGCGAGTGCCCGTCGAGACGCCCCCGCATCGAAGCCAGCACCAGGCTCGTCGCGCGGGCGGCGCCGGTGCTCGCAGGCACGATGTTGACAGCCGCTGCCCGCGAGCGCCGCAGGTTGTCACGGCCGAGGTCGAGCAGCTCCTGGTCGTTCGTGTAGGCGTGCACCGTCGTCATCAGTCCCTGGCGCAACCCGAACGCGTCGTCGACCACCTTCACCATCGGCACGAGGCAGTTCGTGGTGCAGGAAGCGTTCGACACGATCACGTGCCGGTCGGGATCGAACTCCTGGTCGTTCACACCGACGACGAACGTGGCGTCGACATCCTTGCCCGGGGCGGAGATGATCACGCGCGATGCACCCGCCTCGACGTGGGACATCGCCGCCGCGCGGCTGGTGAACCGACCGGTCGACTCGATCACCACATCGACACCGAGCTCCCTCCAGCCCAGCGACTTCGGCTCCGGCTCGCGCAGTACTGCCACCTCACGACCTCCGACGCGCAACCCACGCTCGGTCTCCTCCACGGGCTCCTTCAAGCTCCCGTGAGTCGAGTCGTAGCGCAATAGATGGATTGATGCCTCGCGGGGGACCATGTCGTTCACCGCCACGAGCTCCACGTCGCTGCCGGAGCCCTCGGCGTCGAGCTCGAGGAGCGCACGCAGGAAGTTTCTCCCGATCCGCCCGAAACCGTTGATTCCGACCCTCACGCTCACTTCGTCATCCCTTCACGCCTCTCAGTTCCGCGTCTGCCGGCGCCCACAGCGCGCCTCGAGCCGCTGTTCCCGGGCCGTCATGCTCCCAGAGGCAACCGGCGGTCGCAACCTACGAGCTGATCGGTCGGGCACTCCGACCCTACCGGCGACGGTGGCAGAGTGAGCCGCCGAGCTGGCTCACCGCCGCTCTCAGGAACCAAGCAGGGCTGCGGAACCAAGCAGGGCTGCGAGCTGGTCGCCCAGCAGTACGGGATCGTGACCGCGGAACAGATCGGCGCTGACATGCGCACGGACCAGCCGGGTCCCGCCGGGGAGATCCCCGATCGTCAGCGCCTCGGAGTCGGCCAGCACCACGTCGACGGCGATGTCGTGCCGCGCGAGCGCTGCGACGTGTGCCGCCACGTCGTACCCGGCTGTCTCCGGCAGCTGCTCGCGGAGATTGGCCACGTACACACGCTGCGCCGGCGTTGTGGCGATGGCGTCGCGCAGCGCAGGGACACAGCACGCCGCCAGCACGCTCGTGTAGAGCGAGCCCGGTCCGATGACGACCTGATCGGCCGCTAGCAGCGCTTCGACGGCACCGGCCACCGGCTCGGGGTCCGGAGGTATCAACGAGAGATGCGTCACGCCGTGGGCGGCCATGATCCGGACCTGGCCCTCGACTTCACCTGCATCGCCGACTGCCTTTAAGTCCACAGGTCCGACCGTTGCGGGCAGCACCTGGCCCAGGACTCCGAGCAGTCTGCCGGTCTCCGCCACGCCGGCGGCGAAGTCGCCGGTCGAGGCGGCAAGCGCGGCGATCAGGAGGTTGCCGAAGGCGTGCCCAGCCAGCGCTCCGGTGTCGAAACGATGCTCCAACGCGTCGCCGAGTGGCGAACGTGCCGGTCCCGGGAGCAGGGCGCCGAGGCATTTCCGGAGGTCGCCCGGCGCCGGGATCCCGAGCTCCTCCCTGAGGCGGCCGCTCGAACCCCCGTCGTCGGCGACCGAGACGATGGCCGTGATGGCTCCGGCGTAACGCCGTACCGCACGCAGGCTCTGCGACAGGCCGTGCCCGCCGCCGATGGCGACGACGCTCGGGCCTCCGGGGCGCAATGCCAGATCCACGCCGCCGGAAGCCACCCCTCCGCCGGTGAGCCCGTTGCTCAACGCTCGATGTCCCGGTGATGCACGGTGGGGCTGAACCCGAGCTCGCGCATGATCGCGGCGATCTCCTCGGCGAGCACGACGGACCGGTGATGTCCCCCGGTGCAGCCGACCGCGATCGACAGATACGACTTTCCCTCACGCACGTACGCAGGGAGCACGAGTTCGAGCAGGTCCTCCAGGCGCTGGAGCAACGCCTTCGTGTCCTCGTTCGACATCACGTAGTCGCGTACCGCCTCGTCGAGACCCGTGAGGTTGCGGAGCGCCGGCACCCAGTGGGGGTTCGGCAAGAAACGGCAGTCGAACACGAGATCGGCATCCAGCGGCAGCCCGTGCTTGAACCCGAACGACACCACGCTCGTATCCATGCCCCCAACTGACTCGGGCCGGTCGACCGCGTCGATCAGCCGTTCCCGCAGCTCGTGCACATTGAGATCGCCAGTATCGATGATGATGTCGGCTTCCTCACGTAGCACCTTCAGCAGCTCACGCTCTTGTCGGATGGCATCGAGCACGCCCACGTCGGAGTCGACCGGGTGCCGTCGCCGGCTGCCTTCGTACCGGCGGACAAGGATCTCATCGGGGGCTTCGAGGAACAGGACCCGTACCCTTGCACCCGAGGACCGGAGCGAGTCGATCGCCGGTCTGAGCTCGGAGAGACCTTCGTAGCCTCCCCGGCCCGACACCAGGCACAGCCGCTCGTACTCGCTTCCGGGCTGGTTGGCGAGCTCGGCGATGCGCCCGAGCAGTGCCGGCGGCAAGTTGTCGATGACGAACCAGCCTCGATCGTCGAACGTCGCGGCCGCCGTCGAACGACCGGCGCCGGACATCCCGACCAGGAACAGGTATTCCGCCATGGCGATGCCATTGTGCCATCGCTCACCCGCCATCGGAGCGCCTAGGGCTCAGCGTCGCTCGAAGATCATCACGCAGAGGCGGGGCATGGCCCGCTCGAACTCCATGTCGACCGAGCCGGAGAGGAACTCGAAGGGCGGTTCGGGCTCTTCCATCCGTGTCAGGAACAGCCCGGCCTCGGCAAGTGGGTTGATGTAGCGCGACAAGGGGCGATGCGCGAAAGCAATGTTGATCCCCTTGTCCACCTGCTCGACGTTCACGCTCTCGGGCAGGTACGGGCCGATCCTCCAGTACCGCTCGTCCAGGATCGTGTCGTCGACGAGCCCGCTACCCGGGCCCTGCACGATCGGGTGGTTGATCAGCAACAGGAACCTCCCACCGTCGCCCAAC
>Ga0187860_1001570_pt1 | contig 20030 bp, 10 predicted proteins | sample June2016WEW_10_4_FD_132981 | JGI IMG/M metagenome (GOLD analysis project Ga0187860, IMG submission 132981) | Peatland microbial communities from SPRUCE experiment site at the Marcell Experimental Forest, Minnesota, USA - June2016WEW_10_40 | ecosystem: Environmental > Terrestrial > Soil >...
AAAAGAAAGGCTGGTCAAGAAACGCGAACGAGCGCGCCTGGGTGGATGGGTGCTGCTTATCAGGTGCTTCCGTTCGCCCATGCCCTTGGCGCGACGGCGGCCGAACTGTGATGCCTTCAGTATAGCTGGGTCCACAGTCTGTAGCCAATTGACCACCCCGACGTGCCGATGCTGCCGCTCAAAACACGGCACTTAGACACCGTCCGGCAGCTATCCTTTTTAACCACCCAGCCTGCGGTGCATCTGCGCCCGCGCAAAAGCATTTCCACCTCTCGTTCCCGCACCAATCATCTCGCCCGTCACCTTAGTTGGGTTGCACCGTCGATCATGGAATTCGTCCGTGACTGCTGCTTTGGTGCTACCCAGAGTGAAAAGGGCACTTTTCACGTAAAGCCGTTATACGGCCATGTGAATTGCTTCCGAGTGCCCTGTCATCCATCCAGAATCCATATCCCGCGCACTTCCATAGGATATAATCATGAGAAACCCTATGCCCCTGACTGCTGGAACTCGGTTGGGTCCCTACGAAATCCTCGCACCCATCGGTGCAGGTGGCATGGGTGAGGTGTATCGCGCACGCGACACTCGACTGGCACGCGAGGTGGCGATCAAGGTCCTTCCTGAGTCGGTTGCCAATGATGCCGACCGCCTTCAGCGTTTCGAACAAGAGGCTCGCGCCGTCGCGGCCCTGAACCATCCCAATATTATGTCGGTGCATGACATCGGGACGCAGGACGGCACCCACTACATGGTTACAGAATTACTGGAAGGTGAGACGCTGCGCGAAAGGCTCACCGGCGGCGCTCTCCCGTCGAGACGGGCAGTGGAGTGCGCGATACAAGCCGCTCAAGGTTTGGCCGCGGCGCACGAAAAAGGCATAGTGCATCGCGACCTCAAGCCCGAGAACCTGTTCATCACAAAAGATGGCAGGATGAAGATTCTTGACTTCGGCCTGGCGAAGCAGACGATAGCCTCCACGCCGGCAGGGGATGACCTTCCCACGCTTGGTACCACCGCGCACACATCGGCGGGGATGGTAGTCGGCACAGTTGGGTACATGGCACCGGAGCAGGTGAAGGGCGAAGCGGTCGATTCTCGCACCGATATCTTTGCTTTCGGTGCCGTGCTCTACGAGATGCTGAGCGGTCGGCGCGCGTTTCAGCGGACTTCGTCGGTGGAGACCATGGCCGCGATTCTCAAAGACGATCCTACTCAGCTTGAGTCCAGTGGAGACCGGCAGATTTCGCCGGGTCTGGAGCGCATCGTGCGCCGATGCCTGGAAAAGAGCCCTGAGCAGCGTTTCCAGTCGGCCAGAGACTTGAGCTTCGCAATCGAGAACCTCAGCGCGGGTATGGGTCAGCAGCAAGCCATCTTGACCACTTCACCAGCACGAAATCCTTGGCGCAGTTTGAGTTTTGCCCTGGCGATAATTGCCATTTCGGCTTTGGTTCTTAGCCTTCGCGGGTTTCTGATGCCTCCGCCACAACCTAGCTATCGAGAAGTGACGTTTCGCAGGGGATACATCCTCTCCGCGCATTTCACGTCCGACGGACAAACTATTGTTTACAGCGCCGCGTGGGAGCGCCCCCCGAGCAAGCTCTACAGCTCTCGCGTCGATGGCACCGATATACGCGCTTTGGATTTGCCGTCGGGAGACATCTTGGCGGTGTCGCGTTCGGACGAATTAGCGATCGCATTGGGCGGCACGAAGAACTATGGGTGGCGGGGGGACCGTCTGGTTCAGGCTCCGCTTGGCGGGGGCGCACCCCGCGAATTAGTCGACAATGTAATCGGCGCCGCCTGGTCTCCTGGCGCCAGCCGACTCGCGGTCGCACGTTTTGAAGGTGGAAAATGTCGGTTGGAGTACCCTCTTCGCAAGGTCCTCTACGAGACGGTGGGTTGGATTAGCTACATTCACTTCTCGCCGCAGGGAGATATGATTGCATTCATGGACCACCCCCTCGTGGCCGATGACCGTGGAAGTGTTGCGGTGGTGGACCTCAGGGGCAACAAGCGAACGCTCACCAGCGAATGGTCCGGTGAACAAGGTTTAGCCTGGTCTCCCGATGGTCAGGAGATCTGGTTTACGGCCTCGATGGGCGGCACGAGCGACCGGGCGCTTTACGCTGTCAGCCGCAAGGGCAAGCAGCGCCTGGTCTTGCAGGGCCCCGGCAGCTTGCTGTTAGACGACATCGCGCCGGATGGCCGCGTTCTGTTGGCCCGTGAAGATTTTCGAAGCGAAGTTATGATTGGCCGAACCGGCGGCGTGTCGCGGCAGTTGAGTTGGCTCCAATACATGTGGGTAAATTCCCTGTCTCGCGACGGCAAGTTCGCCGTTATGGGTGGCCAGGCGGAGAGCAGTGGTACGGACTACAACATTTACCTGGCGAGACTTGATGGTTCCCCCGCTGTTTTGCTGGGGAATGGCATCGGGGGTGGCATTTCTCCTGACAATAACTGGGTAACCGCCATCCTACCTAGCGATACGACAAAGGTCCTGCTCCTGCCTACTGGTATGGGGGATACAAAAAGCGTGACAGCACCAAATTTCCGCTACATTCAGGCGGAGTGGACAAGCGACGGACGCAGGTTGGTTGTCGATGCAAGCGAGTCCGGGCATCCCCTCAGGTCTTGGGTACAGGACGTCTCCGGTGGCTCACCTCGTGCTGTGACCCCGGAAGGAGTCAGGGGCTTCTTCGTAACCGTCAACCATTCCGACTACGTGAGCGCCCGAGACCCCAAAGGAATGCTCCGACTCTATCCTATCGACGGAGGCGATTCCAAACCCGCTTCTGGGGTTACTGATGCCGACCAGGTGCTTGGAGGCACACCGTCCGCGAACTTCCTCTACGTAACGCCGGATGATTTTTCTACCATACCGCTCAAAATCTCACTGCTCAACATCGTAACAGGCGCTCGGCAGCCGTACGTGGCCCTAGAACCCACCGACCCCGCCGGGTTTTATTTGTTTGATCATCCGGTGCTGTTTACCGCCGACCAGAAACAGTATGTTTACGCCCAGTACCGCGCGCTGTCGACCCTCTATGTCGTCGATGGGCTGAAGTAACAAATTGTGGACCGCGGAACCTCCGTGTAGTGCGCACGCGCCGAACCCGATGGAATTGTGCCAGGATAACGACGTAATGCAAACCATCACAACTCAAGCCCGGGGCAGTCGGGTGCTCGGAAACAATCCCAGTGCGGTGCGGTTCGTCCTCTGACGATTGTGGTCACCTGGCCGTATAGTCGGAAAACCGTTCTTTTGACCTGGAGTTTACCGACGCCGAACCATAAGCACTGTTAGGCCGTTATATGACCAACTGGATTGATCCACGACGTGCAGCTCGGACCTGTTTATTAGGTCCGCGGTTCTTCCGCCCATCACAACAAAAAGCCGTGGACCTTCAAAAACAGGTCCCCGCTGCCTTGCTCTTCCCCGCCCGGTCAGGTCTCCCAAGTTCCTCGGCTGATCTGTCTCCGCGCGCTGTCTCCAACCACCTCGGAAGGTCCGACGAGTGCTTTTACCCTTTGCTTCCCCATCGATGTCAGGCTTCACCACTCTCTGGAGGGCTGGCCACCTTTGCCACCCGCTGCGATCTTTAGGGGGCTGGTCTGGGATCCTTCGAAAGGCGCGAACTCCAGGGGTCTGAGCGCCGTCGATCGGGTATCAACGCTTCAATTTATGCCGCCCTTTATAGACAGCCGTTCCGAGGAAGTCAGTGGGCTCCGGGGGGACGGCGGTTCACTCGTGGCGCAATGCCGTAATGGGATCCACGCGGGTGGCGCGCCGGGCTGGGATGAAGCAGGCTACAGCTGCGACGGCGGAGAGCGTTGCCGCGACGGCACTGAAAGAGGCGAGATCGCTGGCCTTCACGCCGTAGAGCAGGCTGGACATGAGGCGTGTCAGTCCGAAGGACGCAGCAAGACCAATTGTCACGCCGATGCCCGCAAGCGCCAAACCGCGACCGACAACGAGGCGCAGCACTTCGCCCGCTCCCGCTCCCAGAGCGATGCGGATGCCGATTTCATGGGTGCGCTGCTGCACCGTATGCGACATAACGCCGTAAATACCCATGGCCGCAAGCACCAGGGCCACGCAGCCAAAGATGCTCAGCAGGATCATGTTGAAATCGTGGCGCGCGACGGACCGGGCGATGATGCGGTTCATGGACATCACTCTGGCCATGGGCAGGTCGGGATCGACTTGCAGCAATTCTCGCTGCACCGCTCGAGCCTGCATGGCCGGATCGCCCGCCGAGCGGACAGCCCACGAGGACGGAAGCACGCGGTTTCCGAGCGCGACCATGCCGTTCGGCTCCTGCCCGATGGGAACGTACATCACTGGCGACGGATCCTGGTCGATGCCGCTTTCGCGCACATCGGCGACGACGCCGACAACTTCGCGGGGACGGTCTTCAAAGTCCGGGCCGATCCCTTTCCCGATGGTCACCACCGCGCCCAAGGGGTCTTCTTTGGGCCAGTACTTCTTCGCCATCGCTTCATTGATGATGAGCGTCCACGGTCCCGCGCTGCTATCGCGCTCATCGAACGCCCGACCGCGGCGCAGCGGAATGCCGAGTGTCTGGAAGTAGTGCACTCCGACCGGGCGATAAAACTCGTCGCCATTCGAAGATCCGCCGTCGGCCGGAGCTTTCCCGGCAATGGAGAAAGGAAGATCGGGGCCCATCTGGAGCGGCAGAGCGAGGGCATAGGTCGCGGCTTGGACCCCCGGAAGCGACTCGAGGCGGCGCGTGAACTCCGTGGAAAGGCGCTCGACTTCGACGGCCGTCTCATATTTTCCCCCGGCAAGAGAACTGCTCATCGTGAGTACGGAAGCCACGTCGAACCCGGGTTGCACGTTGCGCAGCGCGAGGAAAGTTCGGGTCATCAGGGCCGCTCCGACCAGAAGAACCAACGAGAGAGCAACCTCGGCTATAACCAGGATATTGCGCGTCCGCTGGAGAAGGGAACCGGCGGTGGTGCGCGTGCCTCCTTCCCGGAGTGAGGCGTTCAGATCGGGGCGGGAGATTTGCAGGGCCGGCACGAGTCCGAACAGGATACCGGTGAGAATCGACAGGGCCAAAGCGAACATCAGGATGCGGCCGTCCAAGAGGGAGAAGAGATTGAGCTGCTCGGCTGCCGGGAGCCGGGGTAACTCGGCGGGCGCCAGCGACAACAAGACGCGGAGACCGAAAGCACCGAGTAGCACGCCAATCAACCCACCGGGGAGAGCGAGGAGCATGCTTTCCGTCGGCAGTTGCCGCACGATCGCGCTGCGGCCGGCGCCAATCGCGATGCGAATGGAGATCTCCTTGCTACGGCCGGACGCACGCACTAACAGGAGATTAGCGACATTGGCGCAAGCAATCAGCAGGACGAATGCAACCGCTCCGAGAAGGACAAGCAGGGGCGTGCGCAGGTCGCCGGCAAACATCGCACCCATGGGCTGGGCGGCAAAGGTCTCATCGGCGGAGATGACGCCGGGATAGAGTTTGCGGAACTGATCGGTGATGACGTGCAACTCGGCATTGGCCTGCGCAATCGTCACGCCGGGCTTCAGGCGCGCGCCGAGAAAGAGAAAGTGGCCCTGGTTGGTGCTGTTGGGATCCGCCTGCTCGGGCACGAAGAGGTCGGTTTCGGGCTCGCCGGTGAAGTCCCGGCCCATAACGCCGATTACCGTGAAGGGCTCGGAGTTCAGCCTGATCGTGCGGCCAATAATGCCGCGATCATTGCCAAAGCGCCGCGTCCATAGTCCGTAAGTGATAATCGCGACGTGCGGGCCGCTTGGCCGGTCCTCCTCCGGAGTGAAGGTGCGCCCCAGCACCGGCGAGACGGCGAACAGCCGGAAGTACGCCTCCGAGACATGCACGCCCCTCACCTGCTCGGGCGCGCCGCTTCCGCTGAGGTTCATTCCCGGCCCCATGAAATCGTATAGCGCGGTCGCCTTGAGTGAGCTGGCCTGGCGAATGGCGACGAACTTCGGGATCGACATGGAAGAGCTGATCCCGTAGCGGGTCTTGCGGACGACATTGACCAGACGAGCAGCGTCCCTGTAAGGCAATGGCCGCAGAAGTACGCGGTCAACCACCGTGAAGATTGCCGTGTTCGCACCTATCCCCAGTGCCAGGGCGAAGACCGCCACCAACGTGAAGCCGGGATTCTTCAGAAGAGTGCGGATTGCATACCGAATGTCTTGTCCCATGGCGATGAGTACGCAGGGCGCCGGGTGAAAGTTCCACAAGGAGCGTTTTGTCACCCAACGCTGAGTACAGCCGCTAAAAGGGGAACTACATTCCGTAACCTGCGATCACTTGCCGAGTCTCTAGACCGAAGAAGTGCCTCGCGCATTCAAACTCCCGAGATACGGGGTTTGAGGAAATATGTCCTCCCTTGTCGCCTAGTGTTTACCGACAAATCTGCTGGGCAAATTCGAAGTTCTGGCCGAGTGACGGGGAAACCGGAAAGGACCCTCTTTAGGTTAGCGCTTATGGGCCTCGTGCGTGCCCGGGGGCGACCACGAGGGTCGCCCCTACGGAGCGCGGGCCTACAAATACTTCTGCGCCACATCGCGGAACTGGGCAGCGCGGACGTCTACCGCGTCGAAACCGTCCCGCATTGTCACCCCAAACGCCGAGCCTAACCCCGGGTCGGATACGCCGATGCCGATATTGATGGCGCGCGCCAGCAGGGCGTCGGTTTGCGGCAGCATTCCTTTCCAGTACTTTTGCTCCGGCCCCGTGTAAAGCGGGCAATGGAACGGGCAACCCTCCGCGATGGGCGTGCGCTTTTCCAGGATCTGCTCCATGTTTGAGTACACGTGCCAGCCGGAATCCGCCACCACGCGCGTGCCCAACTCCTTCGCCACCTGGCGCGCAATCTGTTCGGAAGGCAGAAACACGGTCAGCAAGGTCGCGCATTCGCCCTGGGGGTCAGTGATCTCGCGGAACTCGAGTCCCGGCAGACCGGCAATAGCCTGCTTGAAGCGCTGCTTGTTCGAGTGCAGGTGCCCCAGGATGGTTCCCACCTTTTTCAACTGTGCCAGCAGGACGGCTGCCGCCAGTTCGGTCATCCGAAAATCCAGCCCCACAAAGGGCCGGCGGCCTATTTCCACACCCGTGCGCAAGGGTGAGTGTCCCTGGTCGTGAAGGCCGAAGTACCGGCGGTAGGCCGCCTCGTCGCGCGTCACCAACATGCCCCCGTCTCCGGCCGTAATCGTCTTGTAGACGTTGAAGCTGAAAGTGCCGACGTCCCCAATCGAGCCCACGGCGCGGCCCTTGTAGCGGGCGCCGAACGCTTGCGCACAGTCCTCAATCAGCAGGAGCTTGTGCTCGTCGGCAATCTTCTTCAACTCATCGAGCCGTGCCGGGTTGCCGAGCATATGCACGGCCATGATCGCCTTGGTGCGCGGCGTGATCTTGCGCTCGACATCGGCGGGGTCCAGATTAAGCGTGCGATCCACCTCCGCCAGGATCGGAACCGCCCGCGCATAAATGATCGACGAGATGCTGGCGATGAAAGTGTAACCGGGTACGATGACCTCGTCGCCCGGACCCACCCCCAGGCCGATCAGCGCCACCAGGAGCGCCGAGGTCCCCGAGTTCACCGCCACCGCGTAGGGCACGCCGACTCGCTTGGCCACTTCCTGCTCAAATTTGATGACTTTGGCCTTGAACCCGGGATCATCGGTGCTCCCGTACCGGTACAAATACCCCGCTTCCAAAACCTCCAGCAGTTCCTTCTTTTCCTCTTCCCCAATCAATTCCATACCCGGACCTGGCATCGGCATCCCTCCTTGTTTGTCGCGATCAGCCGCACAGTGTATCCTGACTTCAGGCTGGTAATCAACGGAGCCGCCACCCCCCTGTCCTGTGCGAGGATCCCTGCGGAATTCCCTTTGACATGAGGTTATGCTGTGTATACTAACTTGCGCCGGGCGTTTGTGCCATCCGAGTTTCGGACTGCGGCTATTGCCGATTGCGGCACCGCACGGCGGGAAAGCGATCCGCCCCTTTGATTCGCTGCGAGACGGCGCTGGGCGTACCTCGAAAAGAAGCAAGAAACAAGGGAATGCCGAGCGCAGGGGCGCATACCGCTTGGAACCGATTCGAGTGCTGCCGGTGGTTCGGCGGCGGTGTTCAATGAATTCAGCAACGAGGTGAATGAAAACGTCATGGACCTGAATCGCAGAGACTTCATCGTGCGCGCTGCTCTTGGAATGGGCGCGGTGGCGGCATCAGGCGTGCCCCAACTCGCCGCCGATCCCTATGGACTGCCGGTCGGGCTCCAGCTCTACACCGTCCGCGACCATCTGGAAAAGGATTTGGAGGGCACGTTCAAGCGCGTCGCCGAGATTGGATACAAAGATGTGGAGATCGGCGGGACCACGGATTTCTACGGCAAGAAGCCGGCGGAACTCAAACGCATGCTCAACGCCGATGGTCTGCGCCCGCTCAGTCTCCATTACGAGGAGGAACAACTCAAGACCCATCTCGACAAAAGCATCGCCGACGCCCGCGAGTGCGGCATCACCTATATCGGCCTCGCCAGCCTCGATGACAAGGACCGGCAATCGCTCGACGCCATCAAGCGCGATGCCGATTGGTTTAACCACGTGGGCGAGGCCGTGAACAAAGCCGGCGGCCACTTCTTTTACCACGGCCATAATTTCGATTTCGCCAGCGTCGATGGCGTGATCGAGTACGACGAACTCCTTCGGCGCACCGATCCCAAGCTGGCCAATTTCCAACTCGATTGCTTTTGGTGCGTGCGCGCCGGCAAAGACCCGGTGGATTATTTCAATCGCTTCCCCGGGCGTTTCGTACAGCTCCACATCAAGGACCTGAAGCCCGGCTTTCCACCCAGCACGGGCGACGACGACCGTCCGGGGGCGTTCACCGAGGTCGGCCAGGGAGTCATCGACTGGCATCGGATCTTCAAGTCCGCGCACAAGGGTGGCATGCAACACTATTACGTCGAGCAGGACGAGTGCGATCGCGACTCACTCGAGAGCGCCAAGATGAGTTACGAGTATCTGCACAAACTCACGGTCTAATATTGTCAGTCCGGCGGATTTGCCATTGGTTGGGCTACCTGCCCTTGGGCCGGGTGGGCCCATTGTGGATAAAGGGCTAATCCCCGCCATTCCCGGCGAATGGGCGCGAAGATCGCGCCGGGGGCGTGGTCGAGTGGGTCGCAGATTCGGTAATCTTGTCCGTCGGGGAGGTGAATGGCGCGATTCCGGACAATATGGCCGCGACCTTGATCTGCGGGGGACAATCGCTTCAGATAGCGACCTTCGGGAAGGCGCCAATGGTAAGAAGCGACGGTAAGAAGCGACACGCTGCCCGAGGTCGCCTGTGGTATAGTCTGCGACTCAAACTGTCTGCTCGGACTTAATTTCCCACTTGGAGGACCCTGGTGCCTATCTCTAACACCAGCAACCGTTTACGTCGACTTTGGCTCGCCCTCGCCTTTGCGACTTCTTGTCTCTGCGTCCCAGTCCCCCGCGCCGCTGCCCAACGAACGGGGACCTTGCCGGACCACGTCCCACCTCGACGCTCGTCTCAAATTCATGATGGGTTCGGCATCAACTCCGACCTGCCTCGCGCCCCTTACCTCCCCTGGAATCGCTGGTGGTGGACTCGCATGTTCGACGCGGGGGCGAAGTGGATCCGCATTGGGCAGTACGAGAACAGTTCCGACTACACCAGTTGGGACTGGGTCGAGCAGAAGCGCGGCGTCTATGCGGTCGCGCCGGAAGTGGACGACTACGTGGACTCGCTGGTCGAGAACGGCGTGGACGTTCAGGTGCAACTCCATTACGGCAATCCCATGTACACGTCGCCCGCGGGAAAGAAGCCGGATCAGATTACGCCAGCGCCCCCCACTTTCCACAACGACGACCGCAGCCTCTACTCCATTTTCTGGCCGCCCACCACGCCAGAGCAGATTGATGCCTTCACGAAGTACGTCCGCTGGATGGTGAATCACTTCCGCGGGCGCATTCATTATTACGCGCTGTGGAACGAGGAGGACATCGGTTATTGGAACCCGTGGGGGAACCCTGAAGAATTCGGGCATTTGCTGAAAGCGTTCATCCCCGCCGTGCACGAAACCGATCCGGAAGCCAAGGTCATCTTTGGAGGCCAGGCCGATCCCAACCGCGATTTCGCGCAGCGCGCGCTTGACGCCTGCCAATGTGCTTCGGGAATTGATGTCTTCGACTACCACACCTACCCGGGCTACGGCCAGAACCTTAATCCCGAGGCGATGGATGGGGGGGCGTACGGTTTGGAGTCGCCGGCCAAGCTGCGCGACTTGGTCCGCAACTACCCCGGCATGCGTAAGGACATCGTCTTCTGGGACGATGAATTCAATTCCATCCCGAGCTGGACCGGCAGCGACGAATCGGTGCAGGCCAAGTACATTCCGCGCGGCCTGCTCTACAATTGGGCCGCGGGCGTAAAGACGTTTGTCTGGCTGCTGGCCTCCGGCACGGACGCGAACGAGTACGACGATTTCGGTTTCATCCACGGCTTGCGTTATCTGCCTGATGACTTCACGCCACGCCCGGTGTATTCGGCCTATCAGAACTTGAACGCGCTGTTCTCCGACACCAAGCTCGACCCGGAGGTCCAGATCCAGTCGAGCGATATCCCGGGCCTTCGCCGCCAGGCCTCCGCAGCGTTTCTGGCGTACGGCTTCCGGCGACCTTCCGGCAAAGCCATCGTGGCTTACTGGATGGCTGCCCACAGCAATCCCGGAAATGTTTTCCCGCCGCTCGCCGCCACCTTGACCCTGACGAATTCCGGCATCAAGCACCCCGTGCTCATCGATGTGGTTTCAGGTGAAATCTCGCCCCTCACCTGGAAGAGAGGGACAACCGATACGCTGGCAGGTGTTCCCGTCCGCGACAGCGTGATGGCCATCGCGGACGAAGACTTTTTCGACTGGGATCAGCTTCCCGAGGCGCCGAGTTCGCTCGACGTCCGTGCTTCCGGCAGCGCCGTCGACCTTTCCTGGGAAGTGCATGGCACCGGGATGACCGGCGTGGCGGTGGAGCGTCGCAGCGGCAACCGCGGCACGTGGCAACGTGTCGCCAAGCTCCCCGCGGATGCAAAATCCTATCGCGATACCGGCGCGCCCTCGGGACAGGCGCTCTGTTACCGGGTGCGGGCGCTTAACGAAGCGGGCGAATCCGCGTACTCCAACATTGCTCGCGTCGCGAGGTAGTTAACAAGGTCTGAATTGTCTCCCCGAAGGAGGGACTTTCATGGGAAAACTCGCTATTACTGGCGGCAAGCCGAGCCGCAAGAAACCGTTCTCGCCCTGGCCGGCCTACACGCAGCAGGAGGCTCGAGGGTTGCAGAAGGTGCTCGCCAGCCGCAACTGGGGCGGCTATCCCTTCCCCAACAAGATCGCGGATGATTTCGCGCAGAAATTCGCGCGCTATCACGGCGCGAAATATGGTTTGGCCGTCGCAAACGGAACCATCGCGATCGAGATCGCCTTGAAAGCTGCGGGGATCAAGCCCGGTGATGAAGTCATTGTGCCTGCCTACACGTGGGAGGGCACGGTGGGGCCCATCCTGCTGCTCAACGCGGTGCCGGTATTTGTGGACATCGACCCCGCCACGTACTGCCTGGATGCAAAGCTGATCGAAGCGGCCCTGACGCCCAAGACGCGGGCCATCTTGCCTGTGCACCTCGCCATGCGCTTTGCCGACCTCGATGAAATCTGCCGCATCGCCAAGGCCCACAACCTGGTGGTGATTGAAGATTGCGCGCATGCCCACGGCGGCAAGTGGCGCAAGATGGGCGCGGGGGCAACGGGAGACATGGGTTGCTTCAGCTTTCAGTCGAGCAAGTTGATGACTTCCGGGGAAGGCGGCGGCATCATCACCAGCAACCTGGAATACTACGAGCGCGCGCAGTCTTACACGAACTGTGGCCGAGCCAGCGCGACCGATCAATACCAGCACCGGATGATCGGATTCAATTACCGCATGACCGAGCTCCAGGCGGTGATTCTAGCCGCGCAACTCGAGCGCCTGCCGAAGCAAGCCAAAGTCCGCCAGACCAACATGGACCACTTTGAGAAGCGACTGCGCGGGACACCCGGTCTTGCCTTCCTCAAGCGCGACAAGCGCCAGACGCGCACTGCGGCGTACCAATTCGTCTTCAAGTATCTGCCCGAGCATTTCGGCGGTATTCCCCGCGCGGCGGTTCTGGGCGCGCTCCAGATGGAAGGCATTCCCTGCGACGGCCTTTTCTACGAACCGGTTTACAAGAGTGCGCTCTTCCCGCTCGAGCCGGGCGTATGGCCGGCGCTCAGTTGGGGCCGCGAGACGCCCCTCGATTTGAAAACGAGCTTCCACTGCCCCGTCTCCGAGCGCGCCGCCTACGAAGAGGCCGTTTGGCTCCCGCACCATATCTTTCTCGGTTCGAAGAAGGATACCGACGACATCGCCGACGCCGTGCTAAAGGTCTGCGCGAACATCGAGGAACTGCGTGGACTCAAACATCCCGCCATCGAGGTCAAGGCCATGGGCCGCGCGGAACGGCCGCGAATCGAAAAACGGCAGTGGTGAAAGTGCTCGGTCATATTAAGGAGGTTCAAGGAGATGAGAAAGAAGACCCTTTGGTGGTTGGCCTCGGCGCTTGGCGCGACTCTGGCGTCAATCTCGGTGATCCTCGGGCAAGCTGGGGACACAACCCCTGTCTACCTCGATTCGAAGCGGCCGGTCGAGGAGCGTGCCGATGACCTCATGAGCCGGATGACGCTCAAGGAAAAAGTCGGGCAGCTCAATTTGCCTTGTGTTTATGTTGATGATTTGGGAAAAGACATCCCCTCGAAACAGGAGGCGTGCAGGAAATTCACGGCCGGAACTTACACTCAGGATATCGGTCCGGCCTGCGGATTCTTCACCCTCGCCAATGAGATTCTCCGTGAAGGCGCGCGCCAGCAGGCGGAATACTTCAACGAGCTGCAAAGGATCGCGCTCACCCATACACGCCTGAAGATACCGGTGATGGAAGATGAAGAAGGGACGCACGGCGGCATGTTCTCCGGCGCAACGGTTTTCCCGGAAGGACTGGCTATCGGCAGTTCGTTCGACCTCGACCTGGTGAAATCGGTTTACGCGGCAGCGGCAGCAGAGTCTCGCGCGGTCGGTATCCACATCCTCTCCACCCTGGTGATGGAGCTGGATCGGGACCCGCGCATGGGCCGAAACGAGGAAGCCTACACCGAAGATCCCTACCTTTATATGCGCATCGGCGAAACCCTTGTCCATGGCGCGCAGGGTCCGGACATCGCGCAGCCCGATAAAGTCATTGCCTTGCTAACAGATTTTCCCACGCAAAGCGAACCCGTCGGCGGCCTGGAGCGCGGGGCTATCGAGATGTCGGAACGCTCGCTCCGCGAAAACGATATGCTTCCCTGGATTGGGGGGATCACGAAGGCCGGCGCTTTGGGCGTCATGGCGGGGTACCCCGAAATCGAGGATGTGCCGGCGCACGCCTCCGAAAAGTGGATGAACGATATCCTCCGGAAGGATATCGGCTTCAAGGGAATCGTGGTGGGCGAAGGGGGAGGGATCTCGACCTTGAATTACGAGCAAATCGTCCCCACGCAAAAAGAAGCGGGTCTGCTCGCCCTCAGGGCCGGCGTTGATGTCGGCATCAGTTACGAGCCTGCCTACATGGGAGACTTGGTCGCGAGCGTCGAAGAGGGCCGGGTCCCCATGGCGCTGGTGGATCGCGCGTTGCGCAGAGTTCTGGAACTGAAATTCCGCCTCGGCCTCTTCGAGAATCCCTATGTCGATGTGGATCGCGCCGCGCAGGTCGTGCACTCGCAGGCCCATCAGGATCTGGCTCTGCGCGCGGGCCGCGAAGGGATCGTGTTGCTGAAAAATGAAAAGAACCTGCTGCCCCTCAAGAAGGATTTGAAATCGGTCGCAGTGATCGGCCCCAACGCTGATGACGTGATGAACCAACTGGGCGACTATTCGCCGAAAAAGGTCTTGCAGCACGTGACAACCGTCATCGAGGGAATCAAGGGCGCGGTCTCACCCCAAACCAAGGTCATCCACGTGCGCGGCTGCGATATCACGGGCACGGATAAGAGTGGATTTGCCGAGGCGGTGAAGGCCGCCAAGGGCTCGGACGCCGCCGTTGTGGTGGTGGGAGAAAGACAGCACGAGACGAACGGAGTGGACAGCCATGGCCAGCCCACCGATGGTGAAGGACATGATTTGGCGAATCTGGACCTGTCAGGAGAGCAGGAGGATCTGATCCAGGCGGTGGTCGCGACCGGAACTCCCACGGTGGTAGTGCTCATCAACGGCCGGCCGCTTTCCACGCGGTGGACGTCCGAACACGTGCCCGCACTGGTGGAAGCCTGGGAACCCGGCGAGCGCGGCGGCGAGGCGGTGGCCGACGTGCTCTTTGGGAATTACAACCCGACAGGACGCCTGGCCATTTCCGTCCCCCGGCACTCCGGCCAACTGCCCGTCTATTACAATTACAAACCCTCCAAGGCTTATTGGATCGGCGAGGGCTGGTCCCGCCACCGGGGGTACGCCGATATGCCCGCCACACCGCTCTACCCCTTCGGATATGGGTTGAGCTATACCACGTTTGAATACAGCAATTTGCGTGTTGAGCCTCTGGAGATCCACCCGGGCGGCGAGGCGCGCGTAACTCTGGACGTGAAAAACACCGGCAACCGGGCAGGTGTGGAGACCGTCCAGCTCTACATTCACGAGAAGTTCGCCCCGATTTCGACCCCCGTCAAGCAGCTCCGGGGTTTCGAAAGAGTGGCGCTCGAGCCTGGAGAAACCAAAACCGTAACTATGAAGCTCACTCCGGAAGATCTTCAGTTGCTCGATATCGACATGCACTGGCGGGTCGTACCCGGCGATTTTGAGATCATGGCAGGAAAATCGTCGGCGGATATAGTTCTTCAAGGGCTGCTGAAGGTTACGCCATAGGTGGCGTCTCCGCTGGTACGCGGTGCGAATCTTTGGAGCTTTTGGAGTGCGGGAGCTTGCTCCCGCTTTTTCGCCCGCCAGCTCGCTGCGGGTCCCAGGCCTCGAACTTCAGTTCACCACGTACGGTTCGTAGCGTCATCCTTTAGCGCGGCACTTCCGAGTACCTCATCCGAAGCGGACACATTGGTATACTGTGGGCGCCAAGCGAGGGCTTGTTTTTCAAACAGGGTGCGCAAAGCGGTGACTCTGGGTGTAAGTCAAGATCGCCTCGACTCGCTCGGGCGGGATTTCAAACTGTTCGGCGATTTCGGCGGCGCTGACGCCATAATCGAAGTTTTCAACGATGGCGTCGACCGGCATCCGTGTACCACGCAGAACAGGGGCGCCGCATTGCACTCGCGGCTTCACCTCGACAAGCGGGCAGTCGGACCTGTCAATTTTTTACAGGGCCGCCACTGCAACCTCCCAACCAACTTGATTCCATGTTTTCACCCTAAAAGTCCGAGTGGCGCCATTAGTGCTGCGGGCGGTCTGAAATTTAATGCCACGAAATTACCCTCTCCACCGAATTGACTTTCGCAAAAGAGGAGTAGCTACGCATGGTTGTGCGCTACGCGCTTGAGTGCGGTAGCCATTGACATACCTACCATAACAGCAGATGCCGCCCGGGGAGCCCCGGTGTGGGGTTTTGCTGAGTTATCGGACATGAGAAAGGCCATGGTTAGGACTACCGCTTTGAATCGACGGAGCGCCGAGGCTTCAACCCGCTGATTTTGGAATGTTCATCGGATCAGGCCCTGCGTCAGTCTTGGCCTGCTGCTGGCGAATTCGTTCTGCCACATCATTCGCAACTTCAGAAATCTCTTGCGCTGTTAGGGGACTCTCTTTCAAGAATTTTCGAAGTCCAACTTCCAAAGGCTCAAGTGCAGTTTTCCCTTTTGATTCGTTAAGAATTCTCAAGACGTCTGAGGCATACCCAGCGGACGCTGCGGGGATCGCGAACTCGATGCAGTCACGAATCGCCGAATCGGCTTCCGAAGCGGCATCGAAGAAAGGTGGAGCAACCTCTAGTGCTTCTCGCCATCTGCCTTGACGTCCCAGAATCGTCGCGAGAGTATGGACGGCAGACCAGCCTTCGTTTTTCATTCCTCGGACTGCCCCGCGGGCGAGTTTCTCAGCTTCTGTTAAAATGTCTTCCCGGCCACTTTCACAGAACTTCCACGCAAGACCATTGAGCTGTCCTGGGTCTTGAGCTTGTTCTTGCAGAAATCTCTCCGCCTCTTTGGTGATCGAACCCACGTCTTCTCCTAGCGTGAGTCGTACCTGTAGAAAGGCTGGCCATGCCTTTGATTTCCAGCCTTCAATCTCAGTCGCTCTTTGAAGGGCAAGCCTCGCCTCCTCATTTTTCTTTAGAGCCTTGAACTGTAACCGACCAAGATGGAACCATGCCCAAGCCCCCTTTTGGTTGAACTCGAGGGCCTTTATATAGGCCTGTTCTGCTTCCTCAAACCGGCCGGTGAATTCCATGAGGAGCCCCAATCGTTCGTAAGCGAAGTTAGAAGGCTTTATCTGGATTTCTTCTCTGCAAATCTGCTCCGCCTCCTCGAAACGCCCCAATCTTGGCAACAGGTCAAATAGGTTGCGCCGCGAGATCATGTCGGCGGGATTAATTTCGATTGCCTTGCGGAAATTTTCCACTGCTTCGCTCTGCGTAGTTTTGTTCTTCGCCAAAATCTCGCCGAGATATCTCCAAGCCGCATCGTCTCTGGGGTCCTTCTCAACCTGTCTCCTGAACCAATCTTCCGCACGCAAAAAACACTCCTGTGCTTCTGTCTCCCTTCCCAGTTGGTCTCGCAGCAGATTCCCGAGGTTAAAACGAACCCACCCGTCCCCAGAATTATGTAATGCTAACGACTTCAAATAAGCGCCTTCTGCCTCCTGATGCCGAGCGAGGTGGTAATGGTACAACTCACCTAAAACTGCCCACGCTTGAGCATGTTCGCCCCCTTTGCTTTCCCCTATCGCCCTCTGGCACGCCTGTTCGGCTTCCTTATATCGACCAAGGTCGTGCAACGCTTCCGCCAGCGCTACCCACACATTGGCATCGGATGGTTCCAATTCCGCTGCGTTCCGCAATGCTTTTTCCGCTCGCGCTTCTTCTCCCTTGATAGAAAGCAGTCTTCCCATATGGTACCAAGCCCAGTAATCCCTCGGAGAAAGTTGGACAGCCTTCGCGAGGGCCTCGCCCGCTTCATCGTATTTCTTTGCTCTGGAATATAGCATTTCGCCAAGGTGGGCCCATGCATGGCCGAGTTTGGGATCAATCGCGATGGCCTTTCTAAACGCCTCCTCTGCTCCGGACCAGTTTCCGCTTTTGCTCAGGAGGTCGTGCCCGTGTAACACCAGAGTGACAGCGTCATCCTGAGCTTGCCGGCGCTCTGACCCGTGAGGCCCTGTCTTCTTCAATGCCGCAAACGCCTGGACCAAGGGAGGGGCGTCCGATGACTCGAAAAACTCATTGGGAATCGCTTGTACGATTTCCGGGCGTAGATTACCAGAACACGCATGCACAATTTCTTCAAATGCTAGGTAGTGATCCCCCCTGAGACTCGGTTCCAGCTTGCAGGCCTCCCGAGCAAGTGCTGCGACTGGTTTGACGAGTTGCCTGCCAGGATAAGCTATCATCATGAATCTCACGAACGCGCGGACTCGATCAGAAGGGTGACCGCGCTTGCGCATTAGGTAATAGATGTTGTAGAGACGTTCAGTCGACTGATAAAGCTTCTTCCGGCCTGAAGACTCAACTAGTGATACGGCACCTCTCGTAATCAAGCGGTTTAGGTATGCGCTTGCAGTGCTGACTGGCATTCGAGCGTTCCGGGCCACTTCTCGAGCGGTGACGGGGTCCCATAGGTCCAGTAGGGATACAAACGCCTTTCTTTCGTTTGCTGGAAGTGTATCAAGCTGAGACTTGAAGTATTCAGTGTGCTCATCTATCAAATGAATCAGATCGTTCATTAAGTCGCGAAAAGAACCTTTGTCGGCAAACTCAGCGAGGATTCTTACTAAGCGAGGGTTTCCGCCTGTGAGAATTTGGACGGGCCGAAGCTGTGCGGGAGGCAAATCCTTACCCGTAATCGCATTCCAGAGCACGGAGCACTCCGTTGGGCTCAAGGGATCCAATGTGTGGACGGCAAAAAGCTCGAACCATGCCTTCCCACTGTTGCTTATCTCTGAGAACCGGGTAATGGCCGTACCCAGCATCATTATTCTCGGTTCGTTCACCAGCGTATGCCGGAGGTCCCATGCGTCGTGACCTTTAAGTTGATCTCCGAGAAGCATGTTGAGGTTTTCGACAATGAGGAGGATTCGCCTGCCGCGTTCTGTGGCGAATTCAAGGAGTTGTACTAAGGCGCGATCCCTCACGCGTACGTCATCGGTTTCGAGTTTGATTTCTTGATAGGCTTTACACCACCGCTCCGACTTGGTTTGATCCGCGAGTCGAAGAAGAGCCTCGAGCCAGAATTCTCCAGGCGTGGACACCTCATAGGATTCCTCTGCGAAGATTACCGGAAACCAGCCACTGTATTTCAAGTTAGTGCGAAGTTCAGAGGCGACTCGCCGGACCAGTGTGGTTTTCCCGCTCCCTCTAGGCCCCACGACCAGCACATGCTGATTCGAGGGTCCATTGTTCTCATCAATCGTGCGGAGAATGAAATCAAGGCATTGTTGCCGGACGACAAAAAGCCGAATCAGGTCTTCGTCATCGGCGAACCCAGGGTTATATTTGAGAGGTAATTGGCTCATTGGGATTATCCCCTCCTCTCGGAAGCGGGTGTATACCCAAATGCAAAACGGGCCTTCCACCAATCGTTCACTAGTTTGGACACGGGTCTGTAATCTCCATGGGGGTCTCGCTGAATGTATCCGTCGTGCTCAAGAATCCCTAGAATCTCGCGCAGAACCTCCCGGTTCGGTCGGCCTTCAATACTGTAACTACTGCTTATGATGTCAGCGGTCTCAGGTGTAATCATGCCGACCGTTGCCACTTCCGTGAGAAGTTCCAATGCGAAGGGGTGTAGTTCCGGCTCGAGGACCATCTTGAGCCGTTCTTCCAAGTGACTTAACTGAGCATGCCCTTGGATGCTGAGCATCTGATTCTCATAAACCTGATCAACTAAGGCCGTCGTAACCTGCTCAATGCCCTTCAGCTTGCACGTGCGATACAAGTTGTCGAAGTACACCTGAACATGATGGGGAATGCAGTACCCCAGTCGGTCCACCATGCGCGCGGCAGAATCGGGACCAATTAAGAGCCCGTACTCTCTCCCTAATTCAAGGAGCAAATTGACCGCTATCTCTGGGGACCAAGCACCCAAGGAAAATGGCGTGAAAGTATTCAGCGTGGGGTTCAGGCCGGCAAACCGGAGAATCGGTTCGAGTCCTATAGATCCTGTTATTACTATTCTGACCCTTCCCTGGTGCCTGATGGTGTTTTCACGCAGCCAGGACATAAATGCGTCGGTCGCTTGCCGACTCTCAGGAGTCACCTTGTAATCGGATCCTTGAAGAAGGCGATTAACAAGGATTGGGACTTCGTCAAGAAATACGATGACTGGTTTATCCGATTCGGCCAGGACCTCGAACAGGCGGTCGCCTCTTGCCTGCCAATCGCCGCCCGTGATGCCACTCCGGAGTGTGAGGGTTAGCTCGTCGAGTTTTAACGATTCGATTTTGCCCGCAACTCTGTTGAAGGCCTCTCCGAAAAGTGCCGTAGTCTTGCCCCATAACGAAAGGTACGGCCGAGTCGCAATGCTTAATTCAACGATGGCGTCCGCTGGGGAATGAGCCTTTTGCAAATCGACTTGCAAGCAGATGTATCTCCCCTCCAGATGCCGGGCAGCTTCTCTCATGAGGCTAGTGCTTAGTTGCACTGATAAGCGATATATGATATAAAGGGCGCATGCCAAGAACTGCGCCCGCAGTTAGTTGTGGTCCGGAGGATCGGCAAGAGCTGGAACGGTTGGCCGCGAGCCGG
>Ga0187860_1001573_pt1 | contig 19977 bp, 18 predicted proteins | sample June2016WEW_10_4_FD_132981 | JGI IMG/M metagenome (GOLD analysis project Ga0187860, IMG submission 132981) | Peatland microbial communities from SPRUCE experiment site at the Marcell Experimental Forest, Minnesota, USA - June2016WEW_10_40 | ecosystem: Environmental > Terrestrial > Soil >...
GCTGGATCGTCCAGCGCCTGGGCTACCTCACGCCGGCTCAGGCTCGCCAGCAGCTCCTTGCACTCGGAGCTGCCGCATGAATACACTCAATTCAGTGTCCAAAAAATCCGGAGCTAAACACGGACGATTGCCGGATTGCAAACGAGCTCACAGCGCTTGATAGCTGCTACGATGGCCAAACCTAGGAACAGCCTATATATCTGGGAAGTATAGGTATTTTGAGTCTACAAAGTGGTCGATGTTTAAAATAGTTGGTCTCTAACTTACCCACCTCTGATTAGTATAGAGAGCGCGATGCCTCGCAAAGGCCCTATCCATAGGCTTTTCTGAGGGTCAGGTCTTTGAAACAGTCAAGATCAGTGTGCAGAGATATAGCTGATAACCATCATTCCTGGATGAGAACGCTCCCATCTCGACCATGCTCGCCGGGCATCAGGAGGAGATTCATGCCCGTCGGGATCGGAAATTGGAGGCGACGCGTCATCAGTGGGAGATCGCCGCCGACGTGTCGTGTGGCGGATGATGTGGATTACTTCCGGAGCCGACCATCCGCCAGGAACCTAATCCGTCGCTTCCGACAACCCCGTTTCTGGATAGTTTCCGTGTTGCCGACAATCCGGGAATTATCGCGCGGTGGCTCGAATCGAAATGGTTGGTGCGGTCACTTATACCGGTAACGCATTATCGGGACATGTGAGCAGCGCTCATCTGGTTTGCAATAGCTATCGCAGCTTCGCGTATTCGGCTTTGGCTTGCTTGAGGATGGGGACGTCCGGGTCGGCATCTTTCCAGAGCGCGAGGAAATCCCGATAGGCAGCCTTGGCCTTTGGCATATCGCCAGCAAGCAAGTCGGCGCGACCGATTTGCAAATGCGCGAGCGCCCCAATCGGCTCGTTCACCACGATGCCGGGGTGGTCAAGGATCTTTTGGAACTCGGCGGCGGCCTGCGGTCCCTGATGCGCCGCCAGATAAGCCATCCCGCGCAGATACACCGCATAAAGTTGCTGGCCAGGTGCGAACTCATACGGTGTGGTGGCCTGAAGGTCATCGATCGCCTCGGAATCTTTGCCGTCGCCGAGCGCGATTGCCGAGCGAATCATCGGCAAATAGTAGAACCTGGCGATTGTGTCCTCGGGAAAGCGCTTTGCCAAATCATCAATTAGCCTGTGGGCCTGCGACCGACTGCCGGATAGTGCGAAAGCCAAAGCGGAGTAGGCCAGAGTGTCTCGGTCTGTCGAAACCTTCAAGGCTCCTCTTGGCTGTCCCACTCTGGCTGCGTTGCCAAACAAGACTTCTCTCAGCATAGCCTTTGCCTGATAGCTCGCAACGTTCTGCTCCAGTTGCGCACGCTCAGACGATTGAATTGCACTCTTGGTCAAACCGTTGGCCTCGGAGAGATGGCCTGAATAGGCGGCCGTGTCGGATTCCGTGCTCAACATTTGGCCTTCGACTGGCCCGCCGATGGACTGGGCCACCTGGTCCGCCATTCCCGGCGCGTCGTTCCGAAGAAAATCGATCTGGTACAAGAGAAGTCTGAAAAATGGAGCATCGACACTTCGGGACTGCGCTTGCTGAATAGTGGCGCGTGCCTCATCCAACCTATTCAAAGCGAGGTAGTTCACTGCGAGATTGCTGTTCCACATTGCGGACATTGGAGCGAGTCGAGAGGCTTCGATGAACGCTGCCAGCGATTTCTCGGATTGACCACTCATTCCGTACGCGGCGCCCAGTTCGTTGAAAACAGCGGGGTCTCGTGGGTAGGTCTGAACCCATAACTCGCAGATCTTGATCCGCTTATCGAGCTCTCCGGTGACAGCGGCATTATAGCCGTCCGAAATGAGGAATTTTTCCCGTTCGCTGACTCGGTCCCGCAGGTCGTAGGCCTTGTTAAGGTTCGTGGCGGCTAATGGAGTTTCTCCGAGATTGAGATACGTGAAACCTAGCCCGGCGTAGGCTAAGGCGAAGTTCGGATCCAGGCTGATCGCACGCTGCCACAACGGTATAGCTGCCGAATAATCCATTGCATGCAATTTACGACCGGCGAGACTGTAAGCCTGCCAGGCTTCGAGCGACGGCGTCGTGGCCTGTTCCAGTGGGGTATCGAACTTGCGCACAGTATCTAGTGACTCCCCCAGCTTGCGCCGCATCTCCGAAGCTGTTTTCCCTAGAGCATCAAGTACATGGTTCTTGTCGCTCGCCTGCGCTTCTGTGCTTGCCAGAGTTTCCCCGTTTGAGCAGTTGACCGCCTTGACGGTGAGAAGGTATGGCGTGCCAATCTGCGTAATCGAACCGCCGACCACAGCGGCGCTGCCCGTCCGCTGGCAGATCTCCCGCGCAATCGGTGGCGTGAGCTTCGCACCTGGCTTCTGGCCCATCATTCCCAAGGTTTGCTGGACTTCCTCGTCGGAGATGATGCTGAGGAAGGGCGATTGTTCCAGCTGTACGGACAGGCCCTGCGCCAGCGTTTCATCGAAGATGGGATCGCCGGTAGTGTTCGTGAAATCCGCGAGGACGATCGAATCTTTATCGGTCAAAGCGGGGTTACGATGGAAGTAGAAATATCCACCGACGGCCGCCAGCACCACCACCGCCGCGATGCCCACCGCAATCAATCCAAACGGCAACACGCCCGGTGAATCGATTCCCTTGCGGGCGAACCGGAGACGCGCAGGCAGCAGGTGAGTTTCCTGGGTGGGCATGGCTTGGATAGGCGCAATGAAGCGATAGCCCCGACGGGGAACAGTCTCGATAAATCGCGGGCTTTCCGCCGAATCGCCGAGCCTTTCTCGAATCTTGTTGATCGCTGTGTTCAACCCGTTGTCGAAGTCCACGAACGTGTCTGCGGGCCACAGCCTTTGGCGCAACTCTTCCCGCGTCACCACTTGGTCTGGATTTTCGAGGAGAACACTCAGCACTTGGAATGGTTGTTCCTGCAAACGGAGCTTCACACCGTTCTTGCGAAGTTCGCGCGCGGCAAGGTCCGTCTCGAAAGTTCCGAACCTGATGACGCGCCGGGGCGCGCTTGGCTGGCTCATCGCGGCCTTCTTGGGCGTCAAAGTTTACCACTGAGGACATGCCCGGCCAACGTTCCAAATCCAGTCAAGACATGCGCACAATCCCCTCTGTTTCAGCCTGTTGGCCGTAAAGAACAAGCTAACTGTCAATCAAGACGCAGTCCATTGACCGATCCGCACATCCGAATATCCTCGCGGCCGGATCACGCTGGGAAGGGTGACGCAGCGTCTTTCCACTGGTCCAGATTCTGCTGACGAGGAGAAAAGACATGAAACGCCTCATGATCGTAGTCTCTGGCGTCTTGATGTGCCTGTTCCTGTTTTTCGCAGCGCCGGCGGCGCGCGCTCAGGTCAAGACGGTCGAGATCCCCTTCTCTCTTTCCGGCGGATTGATCGTCGTCGAGGCGAACATCAACGGAAAGAGCGCCTCGCTTTTGTTCGATTCAGGCGCGATGAGGACCTTCATCAACCCGCCCATCCTGGACGGCCTGAAAACTTCTACTGACAACGCGATCTCGATCGCCGACGGAAAGACCATGGAGGTTCGAGTCGTGAAGACGGTAGTCTCACTGGGCGGCGCTTCGGTCCAAACACTCGTGTGTTCCTACGACATGACCAAGTTTGCGACTTCGATCGGACTTCGTCTCGATGGGGTCGTAGGCCAAGACGTTATTGGAAAATTCAGCGGGATCCTCATCGATTACGTTCGCCACAGGATCACGCTGATTGAGTAGCGCCGGAACGTGAATTGCTTCTGCGCCGTGCGTCAGTGCTTCGCGTGCGAAGGCTTCGGGCAAGACTTTGATGGCAACGTCGCGGCCGAGTTTTGAATCGCGGGCGCGGTGGACTTCGCCCATGCCACCCGCACCGACAGCAGCGAGGATTTCATAGGGGCCGACGCGATTGCCAGAGGTCAACGCCATTTGGGGCTGGATTATACCTCTAGGAACATCATCCCATCCCAATACTTAAGCCAGATACCGTCGTAGAGTCGGTGATGTGGCCGTTCCTGACACTTTGGCGATTGTGCCCGAGTGACGGCGCATCCGGAAACTGTTCCGGGCCAGAAGTCCGCTTCTAGGAAGTTAGAGAGAAATAGTTGGCACTCGCGGATTGTGGGCGTATCACGGCGTATCATCCGGAAACTATTCCGGGCCGGAGGTTTGGTGAACGCTGCAACCAGTAACTGACCCGCTGCCGGGGTTCCCTTGTGAGGTCCTGTAGTTACAGCTACTTACGACCTACGAATTCTGGGACTGAAAAAGACCCAAGAATGGTCCCAGGCCTCAAATCGCCTATGATTCTACGGCCCTTAAGGCCTACACAACTATAGGCGGAGCTCTACGGTGTACTGCCCGTATTTACTGTGCAAATCCTATGCAAATCGAGGGCATGTTGGAAGTGACCCCTCCAAAGGCTCCAGCGGTTACGTCGTCAGGGATGCGCTCAATCCTCAAGAACATTCTTGCGTCCCTCACAGAACAGCCAGGGTTCCGGCGGGACGCGCTTGCTCATTTGCGGAGCGTCCCTTTCGCTTTCGCGTCCTTCAACGAGTGCGTGTACTTTCGGAATGCCGTCTTGACGGACTGGAGGCGTCCAAGCCAAGAGCTGCGTATCTTCACGCTACTTCCCTCCCTCCGGTCTATTCACGATCTCCAACCACACGCGAGCGTGACAGAATGGTGCTCTATTCGGTCCATCCTGGAGGCACCAGCACAGCAGATGCTTGCCGCGTAAGTCCTGGATCGCTTGCACCCGAAATGCAGGATCGAGCATTTTCTTTTCCGCGTAGTGTCGAAATTCGGCTTCAATTTCCGTCTTGAGATAATTGCCGTACGGGGTATCTGGAAACTGGCCCCATTTACGTCCTACATAGACTCCCCACCGAGGATGCGGCGGGACTTTTCCAGTGTCGGGATCTTTAGTTAGCGCGAACACCCTGGGCGATCTTAGGCATTTCGTGTTGATACTGATCCGTGGACCATAGGAAATATCAGGCACGCCGTACTTTCTGTTCTTGGATTCGTTCTTGAGAATGGCGTGCCAGTGCGTGTAATTCATCGCGTCAGGCAGCACGATCAATGAGCCGTGCTCCATCGGCTGTTTCCGCCAAACATCAGGAGACTTCGGATTCGTTTTATTTATTTCACCCAGGTAGAAATCTCGAACTGCGCCGGTTGAGATTAGCAGAACAGGAGTGTCACACCCGAAATCTTCATTGTGATTGTGCCAAGCGATTCCGGCGTTCTCATCAGGATAGTGCATGACGGACAAGTAATTGATCTGGTGCTTTTCGTAGCCCGGCATCGTGTGCAGGTAATTGTTCAGCTTGCGTTGCAAGGATCGGATGCAATCAGGAGCCTGGGACGACGGCAGGATCAGACCAGCACAATGCTCCTCTTCCTCGACAAGCGCCTTGTTTTTGGGCTTCGACGGGTCTTGATAGCCCCCGAAGCATTGTGTGTGCGTAGGATCGGCGGCGTAGGAGACGGAAAGAGTTTTCAAAAGTGAATCGTTATAAGGGTTCGGCAAATGACAGGCATTGAAATTCAAGAAATGATTCAAGAGTTCGTCCGCTTCATGAGCACTCAAGAAACCACGGATATATGGAGCCGGAAATGGTTTCGGCTTCTTGGCTTCGATCTCTGCCATCTCCTCTAAATAGTGTTCACAGCCACAGGGAAGAGGCTTTTCACACCAAAAGCATTTCTCTGGATCAATCAAATAGATTTCGGCCACGCTACTTCCCTCCCTCGTACTTTTCTCGCCATTCCTTTTTTGCGGCTGTAAACTCCGCACCACCCATCGAGTACGCTTGAAGACCGCTATGCTGTTCGTTGCCCTTCGTCAGATACCGCCAGATCATAGACAATCGTTCTCCGCATGGTTCCGTCTGGACAGGTAGCTCGTGTTGCAGATCGTGTTGATGCTGTGCATAAATCGTGAGTAAAGATCCGGAAGGCATGACCGGATCATAGAAAATCTCTCCCGCTTTCCAGCGATGTTTTGTCACAGCCTTATCGTCGTTCTTAAATCTCAGGACAAATCTCCGGGGAGCGCCCAGGGCGATCATGACGATGTCACCCTGCATGTTGTCCGAATGAGGATGTACGCTACTCGTGTGGTCGTAATGTCGATTGACCTGGATCGAATTGAACGGCTGCTTATAGCGTTCTTCGATCCGTTCCGTGAGAGGCTTTAGAAAGTCCGGTATCGGTCCCGAAGATCTAATGCGAAAGTCGGGAGGCACGCAAGAGTTGTATGCTTGGCGTGGTCCCCATTGGATCGTGGAGTGCTGATCGCGCATTGGTCGCTTCAGAGTTGGGCAATAGCCGTCCTCTTTTCGCCAGCCTGATTGCTTGTACAACCACGCGAGTATCTCGTCAGGGTTGTCGAGAAAATCAGGAACGAACTCGTACCACGGCTTGTTACCCGCCAGTCGGAATTGGACGTGCGGATTTTCAATTTCAAGACTTGGGATGTCGAGCATGTGTTTCCTACCGGCAGACTACGAGGCGGTCTGCGAGCGTCCGTGAGGCACTACAAGAGGCTGACTACTGGCGGGAGCCTCAACGGGATAAATGGGGAACTTCGAGCTAACAAGAACATTTTATCATCTTCCCAAACCGGGCCAAAGCTAACTGTGCAAACTTTGCACACTTGAAGATCAGAGGTCCTTACAGCGATATCCCGGGTTTCTTAGCGGCCTTGTGGGACAGGTAGTCCTCTCGAAACTTCCGAATCACAGGCAGGGGGAACTCCGACAGCAACCACGAAGGAATATCCCTCTCGTTCATAACTTTCACTTCGCCGCGTGACACCAGAGCGTCCAGCACGATAAGGCCGCGTATATACTCGCTCATGGATTGCGCCTTGTGGTGATCCACCATTTCCATACCAAGAACGCGGAACTTCCTATCAAAGCTGATCAGAACGCGCTGAACAAGGTCCTGACTTTCGTTGAACTGTTCCGTTAAAGCCCGGCTCAAATCGAAGTGCTTGCGGACCAGCTCAGCTTTCTCGCTGTCGATATAGCTGGAGTAGGTCTTTTTCCCGGTAACGCCAATCTCTGGAAGGTAGTCAATCACCGCCTGAGCTTTGGTGCCCAGCTCTCGCGCCAGATCGTTGATGCGAATTTGTTTTTCGTCGGCCATTTGCTGTTCGCCTTTCATTCACCTGCCTAAGTTCCGCCTACGATATACCAGAAAGTGCCCGTCAGTCAACCACTGTATATATAGCACTTTCGTACCATAGACATATCTCCGCGTATATACGACGATATGTCTGTTGCTGCCAGACCGGAGAGAAAACCGAGCGAGGGCAGCAAGGCCAGCACCTCTTACGGAAACGGGAGCCGGAGCCTAGCGAAGGCTAAGACCGACGAAGAGGCGGCCAAGAGCAGACCGAAGAAACTACGCGGCACCAAGTAGCGATGTCTGGTGTTCGCCTCTGGTCTAGCGGTTGTTCTGTCCAGGCGGTCAGAGGACGCTCTACCACACAATGGAGAGCCAAAATAAGGACTCTGAGCGTTAACCCCGAAAGGTGCTACTGACATGGTTAAGAACTTTAAGAAGTCCACAGGTAACAAGCAGGTGAAGTTCACCAGGGCGTCTGAGCGATTGCGTAAACGGATCGTCAAGGCTTTGGGACAAATCAGCGACGCTCACGCGGCTCTGAGAACTTCGATTATGGAAGCAGGGCAAGCCCTGACACAACTCCGAGCGATGGCAAAGAAACATCACATTGCTTTTGCCGGGATTGTCGAAGGCGCTCCCTACAACCTTCCGGTGACAACCGCATATCATTATATGCGGTGTTTCAAGAAGGCGTCCGAACTCAAGCCCCGAGTTTACACACTTGCGCTTGACGCGGGCTTCGATCCTGCACAGCCTCGTGTTCTGTCGTACCTCAAAAAGAATCAGGCGCGAGTCGGCAAAATGACTCCGTTTGAATTGGGGCAGAAGTTGAACAGAACGAAGGAAAAGCAGTCCACTCGCTCTTTCTTCGTGAAAGCCCTGAAAGCATACGCGCGCTACCTTGTACGTCAAGGTAAGAACACGTCGGAAATCAAGAGCATGTTGTCCGCTATGATTTCAAACAGCGTGACTCCTACCCTTGTCGCCAGGGCCGCGTGACGTGCTGAGGCTGCAAGTAAGTCCGTCTCAACAGGTGGTGCCCAGGAGCGTCAAACTCTTGCAAGAAGTCGCCCAACGCCTAAACGGAAATAACCCTGTATCGCTAAACGCTGTTTCATGGGTTGATATACCACTGTCGAAGGGCGACAACTTATTTGGCGTTCCTATGTATCGCTTCATCGTTCGTATTTTGGCAGGGCAGGAAAGGGTGCTAGCACGGATTCTCACGCCTTCTGGTGAGCATCTAACTGCTCTCAAAACATTTGGGTCTTCCAAGAAAGAACTGGAAGAACTCTACAAGTGGATTGAGGAAAGCATCCCTCCCGAAGTGCCTAAGAAACGGAAACCCAAACCTAAACCCAAGAGGTAACAACAGCCCCACATTCCTTAACCGGGATGTGGGGTTTTTTTTGCTCTGTACAAAGTTTGCACACTTGCTGATTCGGCGGGTATGATTCGATGAGGAAGGGGACCTTTGGCCCGGCCCATTTACGTGCTACGCTGGACAGGTGCGCGGCGGAGCGAAGTTGTAGTGAAGTCGGTTTCGATAATCCCCGTGATAGATTAGAGCGCGAGCGGATTCGGCAGACGCGAAACCCTCCATCGGAAAGCCCCAGGGTGTATTTATTTTCAGCCCGCCACTGAATAAATCCCGAAAATACAGGACCATACCAGCCAGCAGTTTCCGAGCGGGAGGAGATGAAATCTACTCTCGCGGACGAGATCATTCATGCTGGAACCGAAGGGGTTCCAGCATGATGAGCCGTTCAAAGCACACTCGCCGTCGCAATCGACCGATAAAAAACGCTATTACAAGCCCGTAGACGCACGCAATTAAACTGTCTGGACCTACGGCACCCTTCGTAAAGCATACCTTTGGCCCATCCCGAAAATCTGTCAGACTGTTATTAGCGCAGAAGTGGAGCTCTCCTCAGGGCTGGCCATCTCACGACGCAACCACACACACCCCAACGGTAATTGCTTCCCCCTCGATGGGTCGGAAGCAAAGGGCCAATTAGGACAAGCAAGTACGCTACAACGCAACACCGGTGGGACCTGCCACTGATACAGTGTTGAGTGAAGTTGGTTTTGCCAGCAAGAGGCCATTGTCGTGAGACGCTGGCTGGTAGCTGGATTTTCCCATGCCTCCTGACGAAGAGCTCGATTGTATCTTCGTGATTAGCTCCAAAAGCTAGGGACGCGGTAGACGATGTACGGCGAGACCGAGGAATGACATCACATAGACTACCCCTCGGTCGTAGTTCACACACTCAGTTGGCGTACTGAATGAATCAGGGATCAGAACACATAAAAGTATTGGTGTGTCTGGTCCTGGCAGCGTTTCAGAAGTCCACCTCAAGCCATAATTGACCGCTCTGAAGGAATGAGAACCATTCAACGGTCGACTCACAGCCAATGTGAGTTTGGAATTCTGAAATCCCGCCAGCTTAAAATATACGGCTTGAGGGGACAGAGAGTTCTCCCGCCGGAGGCGAGATACAGATGATTCGTTCGCTACGCTTTGCGAGCTTCGCTCACTTCGCTGAATACAGAAGAAAGGCAGCGAATAGGAACTGTGAAATGCTCAGATTAAGTTGTGTTCTTCACCGAGCTTGGTTCCGTCGGGCGTAGTCGCGTAATCGGAAACTACCGCGCTTTCCGAAGCATTTCCGTACGGTGAAGATATTGGTATGATTTGTCAAGGGCGGCTTCAAAGTCAAGAATTGACGTAGACGATCGACCTTGCAAACCTGCGGCCTCTACCGTGATCTGAGGTTTGATTCATGCATCAGTTGAAGTGAGGGAGAATTCATCTGTTTCTTTGCTTCCGCTCCGATGCGTGTTTTGAGCGGGGATATTAAGTCCGGCAAACGCGTGAAGGATTTGGTGGGTTTTGTGCACCGAGAGAGAACGAGGAAGTACCACATATCCGCACGCTTGATGCTGGCCCCGCGCATAATATTGTGGGGTACATGGGCGGTGGATAATGAAGCGGCATTGTGCTCAGTGGTTCAGTACGGAGATCGACACAACCAGTTTTCTGAAACCATGTCATTCAAGTGATCGGGATGCTGGCTAATGGGTGGCCCTCAGACCATTCAACGTATTCGTTTTCTCACAGCCGGCACGGCAAGAGTGTTGACGTGTCTCGCGCTCGTCGCTGCCGTTACCTGGGCAGCCTTCTCATTGCTGCATGTCAATAGTCTGATTGCCGGATTTTCATATGTATTAGTTGTTCTAGTAGTCGCAGCCAAATGGGGCTTAGCAGAATCGTTTGTGACTTCAGTGGCAGCGATGCTCTGCCTCAATTATTTTTTCCTTCCTCCCATTCTATCGCTCACAATCGCCGATCCACAGAACTGGGTAGCACTTTTCGCCTTTCTGGCAATAGCCATCACAGCCAGCAAACTTTCCTCGAGTGCTCGTCAGCGCGCAAATGAAGCGCAGGCCCGGCGGATCGAGGTGGAGCGCCTCTACCAGCTCAGCCGATCGCTAATGCTAGTCGATACCACGAGGGATCTCGGTGCGCAGATAGCCGGACACGTGAAAGAGCAGTTTGGTTTTTCAGGAGTTGCTTATTGCGACGGATTGACCGGCGAACTCAGTATGACTGGCCCCCCCGACGCAAGATTTGAGGAGCAAGTCCTGCGCGACGTTGCGGTTGGTGAAGCATCTTGGTTTGTCTGGCGGAAGGAGTCGACTAAAGGCACTGAAATCATTGTTGCTCCGGTGTCCTTGGGAGGCAGAACTGTGGGCAGTGTTGGAGCCATCGGCCCCGCCTTGTCAGAACCTGCTCTGCAAGCAATCGCAAACCTGGTAGGAATTGCTGTCGAGCGCGCCCGGCAACAGGCAGCCGCCAGCAGACTGGAAGCTGCGCGCCAAAATGAGCGTCTAAGGAGTGTTCTCCTCGACGCCTTGGCGCATGATTTTACTACCCCGCTCACGTCTATCAAGGGTGCCATTACCACCGTGCGCTCGGAATATAGGCACGAACCGGAGGAGGACGATCTGCTGGTCGTGGTAGAAGAGGAGGCAGATAAGTTAGGAGGAATGGTTGATGAGACTGTAGACATGGCGCGGATCGAACCGGGCAAGCCGCGCATCAGGCGCGGCCAACTTCCTATTGCGAACCTAGTTCGGTCCTCCGTTGATCGCATGAAAAGTCTCTTGGATGGACGACCAGTAGAAATCCAGATTCAAGAGGGCATTTCATCCGCGAATGCCGATCCCGACATGATGGGCCTCGCGCTACGGCAGCTGCTCGGTAACGCAGTCAAGTACTCACCGCCCGGTTCAACAATCGCGATATCAGCGAACCAGACTGACGGTACCATTACAGTACGAGTTCGCGACCAAGGGTCAGGCATTCCTCAAGACGAGATCGAGTCGATCTTTGAAAGATTCTATCGTGGAAGCAGAGCTCGCGATTCGGTGCCGGGAACTGGAATGGGTCTAAGCGTTGCACGGGATATTATCAACGCGCATCAAGGTCGATTGTGGGTTGAGAATCGGCCGGAGGGCGGCGCTCAATTCTCGTTCAGCCTGCCAGTATTTGACGAGGACAGAAGGCCATGAGTACGGGGAAAATTCTCGTTGTCGATGACGAACCCCAAATTCGGCGAGTAATGAGGTCAGCATTTACTAAGCAAGGGTACATCGTAGCGGATGCCCGAAGCGGGGAAGAAGCACTGGAGAAAGTCCGGCGTGAGCGGTATGACTTGATCATTCTTGATCGAAATATGCCGGGTATGGGAGGACTGGCAGCGTGTCGGTCGATTCGGGCAACTTCCGATGTCGGCATTATTATGCTCACGGTTCGAAAGGCGGAACCAGATAAGATCGAGGCTCTAGACGCCGGGGCCGATGACTATGTAACGAAGCCATTCAGCATGCCAGAGCTGTTTGCACGCGTTCGAGCGAACCTACGACGCGTGCCGTTATCGCCACACGAAGGTCCGATCGTCGTTGCGTTTGATCGGATCGAAGTGAATTTCGGCAGCCGCCATGTGTCGGTCGACGGGCGTGACGTTCGTCTTACTCCGAAACAATTTGAGGTTCTTCGTTACTTGATTACAAACCCGAACGTCGCGATCCCCCATAGCAAAATTCTCCAAGCGATTTGGGGGCCGGATTATGGCGACCAAGTGGAGTACCTGCACGTCGTAGTCAACCAGCTTCGCAAGAAGGTCGAGCGAGACCCCGCGAAACCGAGATATATCCTCACGGAACCCTGGTTCGGCTACCGGTTCCAGTTGCCTAGCGGCAAATCCTAGCCATCGTCCGGCGTCTTCGTCAGGATAATGGGTCCATCTCATCCCAATGCACCCGCATTATGGCCCGCCTTCGGAAAAGACCTTTAGATAAAAATTAGACGGCTGTCAGGACTTTTTAAGAGACCAGATCTTAGAGTGCACCGTGAAGGCCGTGATAGTGGCGGCCTGTACAGGATGATACGAATGATCGGACTAACAGTATTTCTGGCACTTGCTCTTCTTGGCGGCGCATTTATGGTCCATGCGTTTGCTAAGTTCCACGGGGAACTGACGCCGCCAAAGCGAACCCGTCGCCTGCATTGTGAACCGGAACCGAGCGAATGGCGTGTCCTTTCCCCGTTCGCCCGTAGGACGAGCAATCCTGCTGAGCCGGGGAACATCCGAAAGCAGATCGTGATGATCGAGACACCAAACTTTGGCCCCGTTCCGTTGGTGCGAACCGTAGCTTCTGCGGGCATCCGGTCGAGTGGAGATGGAAGGAACCATCGCGTTTCTGTGCCCCGTTCAGAGTTGAAAGAGGTGCTGAACTTTCGCAAGCGATCCGTCGGTTAGTGAGGGAACCATCTGTGTTCGGCCAACTGTCAGGATCAACAAGACGGGCAGCGAACTGAGACCCGTTTGGCCGTGCGGCGCAAGGGAAGGCTTTTGCTAGAGGGAATATGAAGCTGGAGACATTTCAATGATGGACATTCTATTCGTTTTCGCAACCATAGGTTTTTTCGCGATCGGGATCGCCTACGTTTTTGGGTGCGAAAAGCTTAAGTAGAGAGGCTTTCAAATATGCTCGGTAACTTAGTTCTACTCGCGATCAGCATTTTAGTATTTGGATACCTCCTGACTGCCTTGATCAAGCCGGAGAAATTCTGACATGACTGCAAACGGATGGTTTCAAATCGCTGTATTTGTGCTCGTGCTATTTGCGGTCACTAAGCCGATCGGCGCTTTCATGGCCCGCGTCTTTAACGGCGAGAAGACTTTTCTAGACCCGGTCATGCGACCGATCGAGCGTCTTATGTACCGAGCCACGGGTGTCGATGAAAAGCACGAAATGCGATGGACCGAATATGCGGTGTCGGTGCTGCTGTTCAGTGCTGTCTCACTGCTACTGCTCTATTTGATCGAGCGCGTGCAAGAATGGCTGCCATTCAATCCGCAAAAGTTCGCCGCCGTCCCACAGGCTTTGGCCTTCAACACGGCAGCCTCCTTTACGACAAACACGAACTGGCAGGCATATTCCGGCGAAACCACCATGAGTTATCTGACCCAGATGGCTGGGCTTGCCTACCACAACTTTATATCCGCCGCGACGGGAATAGCCATAGCGATAGCGTTCATACGTGGCATAGCCCGGCGCGAAAGGGCCACAATCGGGAATTTTTGGGTCGATCTGACACGCACCTGTCTGTGGGTGCTTCTGCCCGTGTCCTTGGTTGTCTCACTGTTTTTTGTGTCGCAAGGCATGATCCAGAATTTCAAGCCATATGCTACTGCTGAACTCGTAGATCCCCAGACGGTTCAGGTAACCGGTGCGGACGGGAAAACGACTCAGCAGAGTGTATCTGAGCAAGTAATTCCAATGGGCCCGGTAGCTTCACAAGAAGTCATCAAGATGTACGGGACAAACGGTGGTGGTTTTTTCAATGCGAACAGCGCTCATCCCTACGAAAATCCGACGCCGCTCACGAATTTCGTCCAAGTGCTGTTGATCTTCTCGCTCGGATCTGGACTGACATACACCCTCGGCAGGATGACTGGGTCTCAAAAGCACGGCTGGGCAGTGTGGTCAGCCATGGTTGGTCTCTTTCTAGCGGGCGTACTCGTTGTTTATTCGGCGGAAGCCCGCGGCAATCCTTTGCTTCACGGCGTCGATCAGAGAGTCAGCGCCATGCAGCCGGGTGGAAACATGGAAGGCAAGGAGGTGCGTTTTGGCATTGCTGATTCAACACTCTTTGCTGCGGTTACGACAGATGCTAGCTGTGGTGCGGTAAATGGCATGCACGACTCATTTACACCGCTCGGCGGGATGCTTCCCCTAATCAACATGATGCTTGGAGAAGTAGTTTTCGGCGGGGTGGGGTCTGGCCTCTACGGCATGTTGGTATTTGTAATTCTTGCCGTATTTATTGCCGGTCTCATGGTGGGGCGGACACCGGAATACCTTGGCAAGAAAATCGAGTCTTACGACGTGAAGATGGCGATGTTGTCGGTGCTCATTTTCTGCTTGGTCATACTAACCTTCACGGCAGTTTCGGTCGTGTCATCCGTCGCCAAATCCAGCATCTCAAACGCTGGGCCGCACGGCTTAACTCAAATCCTGTACGCCTACGTTTCGACTGCAGCGAACAACGGGTCGGCCTTCGCGGGACTAAACGCAAACACCAACTGGTACAACATCACAACGGGTTTCAATATGCTGTTTGGCCGCTTCCTGGTCGTGATTCCCATTTTGGCGATCGCGGGGAATCTTGCACGAAAGAAAGTGGTGCCGGAGTCGGTGGGAACATTCCCTGTGACGACACCGCTGTTCACAGTCCTTTTGAGCTCGGTGGTCCTGATCGTGAGTGCGCTTACGTTTTTCCCGGCACTGAGTCTAGGGCCGATCCTTGAGCACTTATTGATGCACGCCGGAAAGGTTTTCTGAGGCAATTCGATGACCACACAACTAACAGGTAGCCCTGAAGCAACGAAAGCACAACCGGCAGTGCACTACTCGACCAGAAGTCCGCGAAGACCGTTGTGGTCCCGCGGAATCGTCATCCGAGCGCTCCGGGACTCTCTGCTCAAGCTGAATCCACGCACCTTAATGAAGAACCCGGTGATCTTCGTCGTTGAAATTGGCGCCGTGATCACCACGGTGGATCTCGTGCGCGACCGGTTGCAGCACTTGAATGGGCTCGGTTTTGAACTTCAAATCACGCTTTGGCTCTGGTTTACGGTCCTCTTTGCCAATTTTGCGGAGGCTATGGCCGAAGGTCGTGGCAAGGCGCAAGCCGATACGCTTCGAAAGGCTCGCGCGGAAACTGTGGCAAGACGCATCCGTCAGGATGGCTCGATCGAAGAGGTCGGCGGCTTAAAATTGCGCGCAAATGACCGAGTTGTAGTGAGGGCGGGCGAATTCATCCCCGGCGACGGTGAGGTCGTCGAAGGCGTGGCTTCCGTCGACGAATCCGCCATCACCGGCGAATCGGCCCCGGTAATCCGTGAAGCGGGCGGCGACCGTTCGGCCGTCACGGGCGGCACGCGTGTGCTTTCCGATGAAATCATTATCCGTATCACGTCCAACCCAGGTGAAACGTTTCTCGACCGCATGATTAAGCTCGTGGAAGGAGCCGAGCGCCAAAAGACGCCCAACGAAATTGCGCTCAACATTCTTCTGGCCGGGCTCACGATCATTTTTCTCCTGGCGGTAGTTACGCTTCAGCCGATGGCGATCTACTCGGGCTCCCCGCAATCGATCTTCGTGTTGATCTCGCTGCTCGTTTGCCTGATTCCTACGACGATCGGCGGATTGTTGTCCGCCATCGGGATTGCGGGCATGGATCGGGTTGTTCAGAAAAATGTCTTGGCGATGTCAGGCCGAGCGGTTGAAGCTGCGGGCGACGTCGATACGTTGCTGCTCGACAAGACCGGCACGATCACGCTGGGCAATCGGCACGCAACACAGTTTATTCCTGCGCCAGGCGTTTCCGAAGCAGATCTCGTCGACGCCGCGCAGCTCGGTTCGCTCGCGGATGAAACGCCAGAAGGGCGCTCAATCGTAGTCCTCGCGAAAGAGAAGTATGGGTTGCGGGGTCGAGAGCTGTCGTCTCTTGCGGCAACCTTCATTCCCTTCTCGGCTGTGACACGGATGTCTGGCATGGACTTCGACGGTCGTCAGATCCGAAAGGGTGCGCCCGAGGCAATCGGCGAATACTGTGCCCCAAAAGGCCATCGCATCCCCACGGAGATCGGGGAGACCGTCAAGGCCATCGCCAATTCTGGTGGTACACCGCTCCTGGTTGCTGAGGATTACCGCGTCCTGGGAGCGATTCATTTGAAGGACATCATAAAGGGCGGGATGCGTGAGCGATTTGACCAGCTACGAGCCATGGGCATTCGAACGATCATGATCACAGGCGACAATCCTCTGACTGCCGCTGCTATCGCCCGTGAGGCCGGCGTGGATGATTTCCTCGCTCAGGCGAAGCCCGAGGACAAACTAGCGCTAATTCGCAGCGAGCAGGCCAAGGGCAAGCTTGTCGCGATGACCGGTGACGGCACAAACGACGCCCCCGCACTGGCACAGGCCGACGTGGGTCTAGCCATGAACGCTGGGACCCAGGCTGCAAAAGAAGCAGGGAACATGGTGGATCTCGATTCTAATCCCACCAAGCTTATCGAAATCGTTGAAATCGGCAAGCAACTGCTAATCACACGCGGCTCGCTCACCACCTTCTCCGTTGCAAACGATGTGGCGAAATACTTCGCCATCATCCCGGCGATGTTCGCTGGCGCGTTCCCGCAGCTCAACGTGCTGAACATCATGGGCCTGAAGACGCCCGAATCGGCAATCCTGTCGGCGGTGATCTTCAACGCACTGATCATCATTGCCTTGGTGCCACTGGCTCTGCGTGGCGTGCGCTACCGCGCTATCGGTGCTGAAGCCCTCCTACGGTGGAACCTGCTGGTATACGGACTTGGCGGCATCGTCGCTCCATTTATAGGGATCAAGTTGATTGATCTACTCATCACACACGTCGGGTTGGCATGAGGAACCTATGAAGAAGAATATCCTAGTTGCGATCTGGATGACTTTGGCGACCACGGTGCTCCTCGGCATCGTTTATCCGATCGTTGTAACTGGCCTCGCTCAGATTCTTTTCCCCAGACAGGCGAACGGCGAATTGATCCGAGCAAATGGGAAGATTATTGGCTCCCAACTGATTGGGCAACCGTTCACATCACGCGCATATTTCTATTCGCGGCCGTCTGCAGCGGGAGCTGCGGGCTACGATCCGACTGCATCAGGAGGATCGAATCTCGGACCAACCAATAAGTCTCTTCTCGATCGCGTGTCGGCACAGATCAAGACTCTCCAACCGGAGAACCCCGATACTCCTATTCCCGCAGACTTGGTAACGACTTCCGGTTCTGGATTGGACCCTGACATTTCTCCGGCTGCTGCGCAGTTTCAGGTTCCGCGCGTGGCTCACGAACGCGGCATCAGTGAGGACGAAGTTCGCGCGCTCGTGAAAAAGCATACACAAGGGCGACAGCTCGGTTTTCTGGGAGAACCGCGCGTGAATGTCTTGGAATTGAACTTAGATCTCAATGCTCACCATCCTTTGCCTTAAAGAAGATTCAGGGAGAAAAAGCATGTCCATGTTTCTGCAAAAGTCATTCCCCACTCTCGTGGTCAGGACCAACCTGATCCTTGTATTCCTCATGATCGCTTTACTGCCTCGTCCAGCACGCGCTCAGGAGAACCAAGCGCCTGGGCAATCGGCAAACGACTCCGCCGCAAATGTAAACGAGCAAGTTCGGGATCTGCGTGCGTTAGTGGAGCAACTCCAGAAACAGGTCAGTGATTTGCAAGCCAGAGTGCCCACAACACAGCTCGCTGAAAGCATCGATAGAGGGCCTTCCGCACAAGTGCTGGCCCTAGCGCAACCGGCACAACAAACGACACAAGACGGGGGCGGCCCATCGCAGAGTTCGGCGACTTCAGAGTCCCACGGATTCGATTTCCTGTACGGTACGACTGTCAATTTCCTGTTCGACGGATATTATGGTTACAACTTCAATGATCCCATTGGCCGCCTCAATCTCCTACGAGCGTACGATGTACTCAGCCATGCCTTCAGTTTGAATCAAGCGGATGTCGTGCTTGAAAACGCTCCCGATCCGGCGAATGGCAAACGGTGGGGAGCGCGCCTCGATCTCCAATTTGGCCAAGCTACGGAGACATTGCAGGGCAATGCCGCCAATGAGCCGCGGCCGGAAATATACCGGAGCATTTTCCAAGCGTACGGAACCTACGTTGCCCCAATCGGCACGGGCCTCAGCGTCGATTTTGGCAAATGGGCCAGCTCCCTGGGCATTGAAGGCAACTATACAAAAGACCAGATGAACTATTCGCGTTCGTTCTGGTTCAATTTCCTGCCGTTTTACCACATGGGCGCGCGTGTTCATTATCAGGTCAACGATAAATTGGGCTTGAACTACTGGGTCACGAACGGCACGCAGCAAACCGAGCCCTTCAACGGGTACAAGGACGAGCTATTCGGGTTTGTTCTTCAGCCTACAAAATCGCTGAGCTGGACTGTCAACTACTATCTGGGCCAAGAGCACCCGGACTTCCAGTTTGTGACGAACGGACCGCCGAACCTTCCGACGTTTCAGGGGACGCCATTCGAGCCAATCCCAAATCCGCCGAACGGCAAGCTACACATCTTTGACAACTATGCAACGTGGAATGCCACGTCGAAGCTCACGCTTGCAGGGGAGGGCGACTACGTACTTCAACGCCTGTTCACCAGCTCAAAACCATCGCATACTGAGGGCGGAGCTCTGTATGCGCACTATCAACTTACTCCTAAGGTGGCCTTTGGGGCTCGAAGCGAGTACCTCTCCGACGACGGTGGTCTCTTCAGCGGCAAAACGCAGGCGCTCAAAGAAGCGACAGTCACATTTGAATACAAGATCTCAGACAACTTCTTGATGAGGGAAGAGTGGCGCCGGGATTGGTCGAACCAGCCATTTTTCCTTACGTCGACGCTCGGCTCTCTGAAAAAGGACCAGAACACGGCAGAGGCCGGCTTGGTATGGTGGTTCGGCGGGAAACAAGGTGCTTGGTAAATGGTCTCGCGCATCCGTATAGCCCGGGTCCGGTAGCACTTCTTGGATACACGGCGTAAGGAGTCGAGTCATCACATGAGCGAAGGACGGATCCTCGTAATAGATAACGAACCGCAGATTCGGCGCGTCATGCGGACAATCCTTATCCCGGAAGGGTTTGATGTTGACGACGCTAAGAGCGGGAATGAGGCGCTCGACTACCTTCGCTCTGGCGAGTACGACCTTGTGCTCTTGGATATCGATATGCCGGGAATGACCGGTATCGAGACCTGCCGCGCGATCCGCGCCCTTTCCGACATGCCCATTATCATGCTCACGGCACGCACTGCAGAAAAAGACAAGGTAGAGGCGCTGGATGCGGGAGCCGACGATTACATCACGAAGCCCTTTAGCACCCCCGAGCTACTCGCTCGCGTCGGCGCAGCCTTGACGAGAGAGAGTCCATTGGTTGAACTCTAGTACGCGCACATCGCCCGTCATGAAGGGCTGGGCCGCAACGGAGGAGGACTATGATGCTGCAGCGTGAATTTTCGCTGGGTAAGACGGGGAAACGTGAGCTCGGCGCACGCAGCGCTATCTACCGGTCGGCAACACCTCCGAAAAACGCGACTCTGGTGTTCGGGGATGTTTACGTGACTTTTGATCCGAGCACTATTGCTGCGCTGGTGGAAAATGTCCAGCAGGCGTCCACTCTTCGTGTTTTTCTGGGGCGTGCCC
>Ga0187860_1001574_pt1 | contig 19972 bp, 25 predicted proteins | sample June2016WEW_10_4_FD_132981 | JGI IMG/M metagenome (GOLD analysis project Ga0187860, IMG submission 132981) | Peatland microbial communities from SPRUCE experiment site at the Marcell Experimental Forest, Minnesota, USA - June2016WEW_10_40 | ecosystem: Environmental > Terrestrial > Soil >...
ACCTTAGCCAACATACCACTAATCATACAAAACGGCGGCTTATGGTTCTCAAAGATGGGCACGCCAAGATGCAGTGGAACCAAATGCTTCTCATTAACTGGAAAAGTTAACAATCCAGGCTTAATCGAAGTGCCAATGGGAATCACACTTAGAGAAGTCGTATTCGACATCGGCGGTGGCGTTCCTGACGGAAAAGAATTCAAAGCTGTCTTGGTAGGCGGTCCTTCAGGCGGTTGCCTACCTGAAACATTGCTTGAATCTCCAATCGACTATGAGTCATTAACAAAAGTTGGAGCAATTATGGGCTCAGGCGGTATCGTAGTACTTGACGATGAATCATGTATGGTTGACACTGCAAGGTTCTTCACCGAATTCTGTGTAGACGAATCATGCGGCAAATGTACCCCTTGCAGAGCAGGCTTAGCCCGGGTTAAAGAAATATATGACAAAATTACTACGGGTGACGGAAAAATGGAAGATATCGCTACTCTGGAAAAATCCGGTGTCTTCATACGGGATGCAAGCCTTTGCGGTCTTGGGCAAACAGCTCCTAATCCAGTTATAACTACTCTTCGATATTTCAGAGATGAATACATCAAACATATCGTTGAAAAGAAGTGTGAAGCGGGTAAATGCTTCAAGAAAAACTAAGGAGGAAGAATAAACATGATCGTCTCAAGTGTTAAACTCAAAATTGACGGCATTGAAGTTTCAGTTCCTGAAGGCACCACCATTCTGAAAGGTGCTAAAGATAACGGCATCATAATTCCCACATTATGCAACTTAGAAGGTTTAACTGCCTATGGCGGTTGCCGCCTCTGCCTAGTTGAAATTAGCGGTTCACCAAAGCTCTTTCCTGCTTGCACAACACCAGTAGGACCAGGAATGGAAATTACAACCAGTTCAGACAGGCTTAAAGATCACCGCAAGATGGTTGTGCAAATGCTTCTTGCTGAGCGAACTCACATCTGCTCAGTCTGTGTAGCTAATAACCACTGTGAACTGCAAGCGATGGCAAACCAGTTGGGCGTTGACCATGTTATGTTTGAACGAAACTGGAGCAATGATCAAATTGATTTAACTCATGACTTCTTAGTTATTGACCGCAACAGATGCATTTTGTGTACTCGATGCATTCGTATCTGTGATCAAATTGAAGGCGTTCACACGCTTGACCTTAAGCTGCGAGGTAAAGACTCTCAGGTAATCATGGATCTTGATGAACCCTGGGCTAATTCTTGCTCTTGCACTTCATGCCGCAAATGCGCAAAAGTTTGCCCCGTAGGAGCAATCTACATTGAAGCAGAACCTATCGAACACACCAAGCGTAAAGATATTGCCGAGTTTATCTTGGAAAGGAGGAACCGTAAATGACTGGAAAAGTTAGAGTCGCCACCGTTTGGCTTAGCGGCTGCTCAGGCTGCCACATGTCATTCCTAGACCAAGATGAGCGACTTATCGATTTAGCCCAGAAGATACAGTTAGTTTACAGTCCAATCGCTGACGTAAAGAAATTTCCAGAAAACGTTGATGTAACACTGATCGAAGGTGCAATAGCAAATGAAGAGCAACTACATATGCTCCAGAAGGTAAGGGCTCGAACTAAAGTTTTGGTTTCACTTGGTGATTGCGCCGTGACAGGAAACGTTACCGCTCTAAGAAACGCTTGGCCCCACAGTGACAAAGCAATCATCGAAAGAGCTTACCTTGACAAATCTGACTTAAATGCACAAAAACCAGATCAAGTGCCAAAACTGCTTGTTAAGGCTCGCCCGCTTCACGAAGCCGTCAAAGTAGACTTTTATATTCCAGGATGTCCGCCATCAGCAGACCTTATTAACTACGTGCTAACGGAGTTGTTGGCTGGCAGAACAATTAACATGGAGGGTAAATCAGAATATGGTTAAAGAACAAAAAGACTGTAAACAGATCGTAATAGCTCCAATAACAAGAATAGAGGGGCATGCTCAAGTAACCATCTTCCTAAACAACGATGATGCAGTAAGAGACGCAAGATTCCAAGTAACTGACTTCAGAGGTTTTGAGAAATTTACTGAAGGCAGACCATTCTATGAAATGCCAAGCATAACTTCAAGAGCCTGCGGTATCTGTCCAGTAAGCCACCTGTTAGCTTCAGCCAAAGCATGCGACGCCATCGTTGGAGTCAGTCCACCAAAAACAGCAATAATGCTAAGACGTTTAATGCACATGGGGCAACTAATTCAATCTCACGCATTAAACTTCTACCATCTGTCCTCACCTGACCTACTGTTAGGTATGGATGCAGACCCAGCAGCAAGAAACGTCTTCGGCTTAATAGAGAAAGACCCAGAACTTGTACGCCAAGGCATCAGATTGCGAAAGTTCGGTCAAGAAATCATAGAGAATGTCGCTGGCAAAAGAATCCATTCAGCCGACTGGATAATGCCCGGCGGCGCCAAATGGCCACTAACAAAAGAGCGAGCAGACTACCTGATAGCTAATTTGCCTGAAGCCCAAGAAAGCACACTTAAAACCCTTGCCTTGTTCAAGAAGATGTTGGATGGATTCAGCGAAGAAGTTGAAAACTTCGGTAACTTTCCAACATACTACATGGGTTTGGTGACTCCTGACGGAGGACTTGAACATTACGATGGCAAAATCCGCATAATGGACAAGAATGGCAAGGTAGCGGCGGAATGCGTTGACCCTACAAAGTACAATGAATTTATCGGTGAAGCCGTAGAACCATGGTCCTTCATGAAGTTCCCATACTTCAAAGCAATCGGTTACCCAGACGGCGCATACCGTGTCGGACCATTAGCAAGACTTAACGTCGCTTCACACTGCGATACACCGCTTGCAGACCAAGAACTAAAAGAATTCAAAAAACTAGGCAAGAACGGAGTAGTTCAAAGCACCTTCCACTATCACTACGCACGCTTAGTAGAGTTGCTGTTCTGCGTTGAAACCGCCAAGAACCTGCTTGAAGACCCAGAAATCCTCTCTGAACATGTAACATCCAAAGCCATGGTAAACAATTATGAAGGCGTCGGCGTAGCTGAAGCACCAAGAGGGACACTAATTCACCACTACAAAGTTGATCCACAGGGCTTAATCACATGGAATAACATGATAATTGCAACAGAACACAACAACCTCGCCTACAACATGGCAATAACACAAGTAGCCAAAAAATACGTAAAAGCAAAACAACTCCAAGAAGGCATGCTAAACCGCGTTGAAGCAGTAATCCGCGCCTTCGACCCATGCTTAAGCTGCGCAACGCACGCTGTCGGCAACATGCCACTAGACATAAAACTAGTCGATGCAGACGGCAAACTGGTTGACCGCAAAATAAGGTAAACCAGCACAATTTTTTAATTTTTATTTATAATAATGAAGTTTTGCTATGTATTTAGCCTCAATTCGGTTTCCCGTTTTGCAATTTGGCTTTGAACCTGGCGAGTTCAATAGCGAACATACTTTTATTCACTTTTATTCACTTTTATTCACTTTTATTGCCTCAACCTGCAGACAATTTAAGCCCTGAACCAGAAAAGCAATTTGAAAAAAGCTTTACAAAAAACAGCACGAAGAATCATTTTTGCCATTACCGTCTACATCAATCAGGTCTACTCAAATGAACTTTATATTCTATTTTGGGTTAACTGGAAAAAAAGTAAACGCCGCATAAAACATGGAAGATTCGACTGAGCTTTGGCTGAACATTTATGTAGTTGAGATTGGCATTCTGAGTGAAATAAGCACGTATGGTGCTACAGTCAAAGTGAATTACACATGACTGAAACAGCCCAAACAACATCAGATAAAGAGCCGATAAGAGCTTCCGAGATAGATCCTAAATTTAAATATGAACTAGTTAAAATGCACGGAAGCGAAAAAATACTCAAATGTTTTCAATGTGGAACATGCACATCAGACTGCCCAGTTGCAAGATACAGCGATAGTTACCGTCCACGAACGCTAATCCACATGGCTCAACTTGGACTTCGTGACCGCGTGCTCAAAAGCGACACATTATGGTTATGCGCAGCCTGCTTCACATGCACAGACCGTTGCCCACAAGAAGTTGAAGTGGCAAGCGTAATCCGAGTTTTTCGCAATTTAGCCGCGGAAAATGGTTGTATACCGCAAGTTTTCAAAGAGCAAGCCGCAAGCCTGCTTGAATCAGGTTACGCTTACAAGATTTCTGAGTTGAGAATTAAAAAACGTGAATCACAAGGGTTACCACCACTACCAAAAGGCAATCCGGAGAAAGTGCAGAAAGCGCTTAAAGGCGTAAAATTCGTAGAAAGAATCCAAAAACCAGCTGGAGAACAAACAAGTGGGCAATAAGTACCTCATATTTCTCGGATGCGCCGTTCCTTATCGGGTTTCAGCCTACGAGATTTCCGCCCGCAAAGTCCTTGACAAACTTGGCGTTGAACTGGTTGAAATGCCCGAATTCAACTGTTGCGGTTTACCGTTAGATCCAGTAAGCCATGAAACCATGCTTATTTTAGCCGCAAAAGACTTGGCGTTGGCAGAACAACAAGGCTTGAATATTCTCACGCTTTGTCCAGGCTGCGCTGGCACACTCAAGAAAGTAAACAAAATCCTAAAAGAAGACAAAGCACTAAAAGAGCAAATTAACTGTCACCTCAAAGAAGCAGGATTTGAATTCAAAGGGATCATCGAAACAAAACACCTCCTGCAAGTGCTAAAGGAAGATGTTGGAGTAGAAAAAATCAAGGCTTCAATCGTAAAGCCGCTCACCATGCTTAAAATCGCAGAACACAATGGTTGCCACATCCTAAGACCCAAAGAATACATCGGCTTTGACGACCCAGAAGACCCGCAAACACTAAAAACACTCATCGAAGCAACTGGAGCCACCTGCCTAGACTACATTGATGAAACAGAGTGCTGTGGAGCACCAAGCGTCGGAGTCAGCGACAAAATTGCACTGCAACTCGCCAGAGACAAACTAAACCATGTAAAAATGGTTGATGCCCAAGCGTTAATCACGATTTGTCCATTTTGCCACATAATGTATGATACAAACGAGTTGCGAATAGAGAAAATGTTTAATGAAACCTATGGAATTCCAATACTCCATTACCCACAACTACTCGGGTTAGCAATGGGCATAACACCAGAAGAATTAGCCTTCAACGAACTTCGAGTAAACGCATCAAAAATACTAAAACAAGTAACTGAGGGAGTAAACAAGCAATGAGTAAAAACAAGTTAAAAATAGCCTTTTACTGGGCTGCAAGTTGCGGCGGCTGCGAAATAGCTGTCTTAGACTTAAACGAGAAAATCCTTGACGTAGTACAATTAGCTGACATAGTGTTCTGGCCAGTAGCTATCGACGTTAAATACAAAGACGTCGAAGCGATGCCTGACAAGTACATTGAGATAACTTTCTTTAACGGTTCAATTCGCAATTCCGAACAGGAACACATGGCCAAAATGCTGAGACAAAAATCTAAAATCCTTGTGGCGTTCGGCTCATGCGCCCACGAAGGATGCGTACCGGGATTAGCAAACTTACACAACAAAGAAGAAATTTTCGATCAAGTTTACATAAAAGACAAATCAAACATCAACCCCCAAGCAGTTACACCTAAAACTCAAACCCAAGTCAAAGAAGGCACCTTAAAAATCCCAGAATTCTATGACACAGTAAAAACCCTAGCACAAACCGTTGACGTAGACTATTACCTCCCAGGTTGCCCACCACCAGTCAAACTAATCGCCGCGGCAGTTGACGCGATAGCAAGCAATAAGCTACCGCCAAAAGGCTCAGTGCTCGCACCACTCAAAGCAGTATGTGACGAATGTCCAAGAAAACGCGAAAACAAAAAAATAGACAAAATCTACCGAGTCTACGAGAAAGCTCCCGAACCAGAAAAATGCCTCCTTGAACAAGGCATCCTCTGCATGGGACTCGCAACTAGAAGCGGTTGCGGCGCTCAATGCTTAAAAGTTGACATGCCCTGCACAGGTTGCGGTGGACCAGCTCCGAACGTGCCAGAGCAAGGAGCAGCTATGATTACTGCGTTGGCTTCCATTCTGGGATATAATGGTGAACCAGGCAAAGCAAAATACACAGAAAAAGAGATTGAGACATTGATGAGCCAAGTGAAAGATCCAGTTGGCACATTCTACATGTACTCACTTCCAAACTCAATTCTAAAAAGAAAGGTGATTAAAAAATGAAAGAAATAGTAATAGACCCAATCACACGTCTTGAAGGACATGGAAACGTATCCATATTCCTTAACGACAAAGGCGAAGTAGAAAACGCTTACCTTAAAATTCCAGAACTAAGAGGCTTCGAGAAATTCTGCATAGGCAGAAGAGCCGAACTCATGCCGCAGCTCACAACCAGAATCTGCGGTGTTTGTCCTGTAGCTCACCATTTTGCAGCAGTGAAAGCCCTAGACGCAGCATTCAATGTTGAACCCCCATCAGCTGCTAAGAAACTTCGCGAGCTAATGTACACCGGCTATTATATCTACGACCACATTCTCCACTTCTACTTCCTCGGCGGACCAGACTTCATTGTTGGACCAGACGCACCGCCAGAAAAACGCAACATACTCGGCGTCATCGAGAAAGCCGGTATGCCAGTTGCAAAAGAAGTTATAAAACACAGAGCATACGGACAAAAAATAACTGAAATCATCGGCGGAAAAGCAACCCACCCAGTCTGCGGACTACCAGGCGGAATCTCCAAGCCACTTAGCGAAGAAAACAGGCAAGAAATCGAACAAATGGCTTCTTCATGCGTAAACTTCTCACAGTTCACGCTTAAAATTTTCCATGACATTGTTTTAGGCAACACCAAATATGTCGATCTAATCAAAAGCCAAGCCTACACAATGCCAACCTACTATATGGGCACAGTTGACAAAAACAACAAAGTAAACTTTTACGACGGCAAAATCCGCGTTGTAGACCCAACCGGCAAAGAATTCCTCAAGTTCGAATCAAAAGACTACCTCGAACATATCGGCGAACACGTTGAAGAATGGACGTACAGCAAATTCCCATATCTTAAAGCAGTAGGCTGGAAAGGACAAGTTGCAGGCGCAGACAGCGGTGTTTACCGTGTCGGTCCACTTGGACGATTAAACGCTTCTGATGGTATGGCAACACCCTTAGCGCAGGCAGAATATGAGGTTATGTACAAGACTTTAGGCGGCAAACCAGTCCACAGTACACTGGCTTTCCACTGGGCACGACTAATCGAGTTGCTCTATGCTACTGAAAGAACCATGGAGCTAGTAAAAGACCCAGAAATCACCAGCACAAACGTCCGCAACAAGCCAGGCGAACCAGGCGAAGGAGTTGGCATAGTAGAGGCTGCAAGAGGCACCTTGATTCACCACTACACATTAGACAAAGACGCGCTTGTCAAAGACGTAAACCTTATCGTTGCAACAACAAACAATTACCCAGCAATATGCATGAGCATACGCGACGCAGCCAAAGGCTTAATACACAACGGCAAAGTTGACCAAGGCATACTAAACATGGTTGAAATGGCTTTCAGGGCTTATGACCCATGCTTCGGATGCGCAACACACTTTGCAGTCGGACAAATACCGCTAACTGTCGAAGTCTTCAACGCTGAAAAACAGTTAATAAGCTCTATCAGCCGTTAATTAAGCCCACTTTTCTTAAGGGCGTTTTTCCTTTTTTGTTGTTAGACTGTAGTAGGGTTCTGTCAAGTTGTCGGTTATTTCTTCTCCATGTCAACTTTCGGTTGCTGACTCGCATTTTGAATTAAAGTAAGCCACTTGTTCTTTCCCTCAATAGTTATTCCACACGCTTCACTTGAAGTTTTGCCGTCTAACGCTTCACGCGGTCTAATGAAGTTATGATAAAGTTGGTAACCTTGCAAAATAGCCGTATCATCCTTCTTTAGTCCTCTCATAGTTTTTTCTCGGTCTCGGATTTCTCCGTTCATTCTTTCCATCTTGTTATTGTGCATGTCACCGCTTAGTTTGATATGTCGAATATGCTCGGTTCTAGGCCCTTTCAAAGTCAAAAACTCCTTTTTGTACGCATCATGATAAGAGGCTAACCCATCAGTTATGAAGGTCATTGGCTTTTATCCATTAATTCTTTAGACATTCTAAGTAAGTTTCGTGCATCATGCTTTTCTTTTGACTCTGCCACTTCTTGAGCAATCCAAAACCGAGTCTCATCATCTATCATAGCAAACAAATATTTCATATCGCCTTTGACCTTAATCCATAGCTCATCGGCTCTCCATGTGTCCGAAACGTTAGGAATTAACTTTTCAGCGTAGCTTTGCATTAATCGGACATACTTCTTAATCCAATCAAAAACGGTTTGATATGAAACCTCAACACCTAACAGCTTAAGCGACCGCATTGTACTTCTCAAACTTTCACCTGAGAAATACAGTTGCATGGCAGAGGTTATCGCTTGAGGGTAATGCTTCATTCGTTCAAAACCAATGTTCACGCTAAAGGTTTTTCCGCAATCTAGGCACATGAAGCGTCTAATATCTCCAGCTTTGTTATGTCGGACACCATACTTTTTCAAGTGTGCTGAATGACAGAATACACATTTTGAGATATTGACTTCTTGGATAACGTTCTTTTGTACTTCTGCCTTCATTCTTAAACTAATCTCAACGGCGAAAAGATGTTTACATTTTACATGGCGATAGGTGTGGTCGGGCATTCACAGTGTCATTCACCGTCAACCTGAAAGATAGCGTATTCACCATTTCCCGACTGTGACTTAACAGTGTAAAAGTTCTCTTCTACACGGCTAACTTGGTTCTCTTTAGCTTGAGCAATAACTAACCCTCTTTCTTCGCGTTTTTGTTCAAGTTCTTCAAGGCTCATCACCAGTTATCCCAATAATGGTATAACTATAATCAAGTATTTAAAGTTATACCATTTGTGGGATAACTCATAAATACTTCTTCCACTATATCATAAAATATGCCAATAGCCTACAAAGAAGTAAAAGACACAAAATACCTCTATTTTTTCTATTACGATAACGACAAAAAAAAGAAAACAGAAACTTACTGTGGTTTAGCTAGCGACCCCACAGCAATAGAAAAAGCAGAAAAGCTCGAAAGTGAACAACTACAAAAACAAATCATAATTCTCCAACGTCAACTAAAAGAATTAAATAACCGCTCCGCTAAAAGACTGAACGAACAACAAACAATACTAATCAACCAAAAAATTCAAACACCAAATACTACACCATTTTCAATCCCCAAAACTAATCACACAATCTATATTGCCGACTCAAGGGAAATGACAGAAATCGAGGATAATTCAATTCACTTAGTGGTTTGTTCGCCGCCCTACTTCAACGCTCCGCATGACTACAAAAATCTATTCAAGAACTATGAGGATTTTCTATCGTTGATGAAGGATTTAGCATCACAAATGGCAAGAAAATTGCAGGATGGTCGAATTGCTTGTATAAACTGTGATGATATGCTCGTTGATGGTGAGAAATGGCCGATAGTTGCGGATATTATAGGCATTTTCAGAGAAAATGGTTTTAGGTATCGTGACCAAATAATATGGCGGAAACCAGATGGCTACATTAGAGCGAGTAGAAGAAGCGGAGTTCTCATTCAACATCCATATCCCATGTACTTCTATCCAGATAACGTTAGTGAAAGCATATTGATTTTTCAGAAAAACAGAAACTTCGATTATCAAAGCGTAAAACCAGAGCTAAACGAAATGTCAAAGATTGATGTCAACGAATATCTGGATGAAAAATGGTATATGAACATGTGGACTATGACAAACGTTTTACCTCTTAATCGTATAGAGAAAGGAATCGCCGCTTTTCCAGATGAATTACCATACCGTTTAATTAAGTTGTTTTCTTTTGTTGGGGAAACGGTGCTTGACCCAGTTTTGGGTTCGGGAACTACAAGTAAGGTAGCGAAAGAACTGGGAAGAAATAGTATAGGTTACGAAAAGGATGGTTCCTTGATACCTATTATACAAAAGAAAATTGCGAGTAGGTTGAAGCTAAAGAACCCAAAGTTATTAGAGCAAGAACCTACAACAGAGATTTCATACGATTTGCAAATAAAAACAAGGAAGCCTACAGTTCTTGTCTCTCAATGACCATGATACTTTAATTAAAGCAATAGTCAACATCTTATCATCATATGGCTTTCAAGTTGATTATACAATCAAGGGAAAGAAAACTGAAAAGATAAAAATTTGCGGTGATTCAGACTTACATTACTATCCTGATGTCATAGCAAGAAAAGGCCGTACAACGCTTGTTGGTGATATTAGAACGCGAGGACAAAGAGGCACAAAGAACGAAATTGATAGAGGTGTAATCCAATTTCTTCAAGCAGAGTTAGATGATTGGATAGCTTGCCTAAAAAGACCACATGGTATGGTAGTTACCCCTCATGGTGCGGATAAAGATGCTGAAATTCTTGCAAATCATTTTGGCATATATATTGTGAAACTTCCTATGGATATAGCTCGCGTTATTGCAGAGTTGGATGTTGTTTCTCAAAAGGAAAAAATTATTGACCTTGCAAGAAAGAGCGATGTTGTGTTCTAAGCAACCGATTTTTGACAAGAAAAATCAGTAACCGAGAACTTGACAGAACCCGTAGTAGTAACTTTTATTAGACAACCCGAACATTTTAGGGTAAACCCTTATGTGAATACAGTACGTTTATTTGTTAAGCTGGATTTGACATGCAACCGCAACCACCTAACCTCGAACATAAGAGGATGAAACGAGAGAAAAAAACGATAGGATACATGATGGAAATATACTGCAAAGTCCATCAAGGAACCCACGGTGAACTGTGTCCCGAATGCAAGCAATTTAAAGAAATGCATTCATGCGCCTTGACAAATGTCCATTTCAGGAGAAAAAAGTACATGCGGCAAATGCCTCATCCACTGTTACCGTCCTGACATGAAAGAAAAAGTTAAGAAGGTCATGCGTTACTCGGGTCCAAGGATGCTTCTGAGTCACCCAAATTTAGCGTTGCGTCACGCTTGGGATGGACGGCGAAACCCCCCACAACTAAGCAAGAAAGCAAACTAGAACTGCATACTGTGTTCCTTAGTCCTTCTTTCCATTTAGTGTCAAGTCAACTTTCCAACGTTACACTCATAGAGGTCTGCTGGGAACGCTTTTACGCCTCTGTGAAAGCGTAAATTGTTAAACCAGTCTCTGTACTCGCCTATTTGGCCTTTGAGCCATTCAGGAAACTTCCGTAAATGATTAACGAACTCTCGGTTAAGGTTCTGAATGCGCCGTTCAACCTTGCCCTTATCTTGCGGATAAGACGGATGAGCAAAATGCGCCTCAATATGATGCATACTGCACCAGTCTTTCCATTGTTCTTTAAACTGCGAACCATGATCAGACAAGATAGCCTTCGGAAGCCTCTTCTGCTTTTCCAGTACAGTCGCCGTTTCAGCCGTCGTCAACTCATGATCAAACTGCTCAGCACAAACAATGAACCGACTGTAATCGTCAATGCAGACTAAAAACCAGTACTTCTTGCCCTGAACTGAAAATGGACCCTTGAAGTCGATCTGCCAAAGCTCATCAGGCGCCTGTGCCCTAAAGAAGCCCCAGCGCTTAAACTCCCGTTGATAGCCGTTTTGATTATTTCTTGCGAGGACATTGTTTATGGTTTCTCTTGACAGCACTACGCCTTGAATGCAATGTACTGATTCGTTCATGAAGTCTGGCAGGTTGCAAAGGCCTTGTTGGATGCGTGCGGTTCCCCATTTGAAGGTGGTTCTCAGTTTAAGGATAGAGAGATCAACTTCAGCTGTGACTTTGCTTTCTTTAGGCTGCCTGGGCTTATCTTTGAAGGTTTCTTCTCCACGATGCTTGCCTCTTCTTAGTCACCTGTACACAGTTTGCCTAGTAGTGCCGAAGAGTCCTGTGATGCTGGTGACTGTTAAATCTGTCTTGGCAAGCTTTCTGAAGGCTCCCCTAATATCAGGAGATAACCTCACACCATCACCAGACAACCTATTATGCCTGCACTAAGGATAAAAAGTGTAACGTTAGAAAGTTGACTTTACATTTAGGTAAATCTTATAAGCGGTTGCTCTTCAATACGCTTTGTTGGCTGGGATTAAAATTGAAGAGTCTTGTTATTTACTATTCCCGAACTGGTAACGCACGCTTCGTCGCTGAGACCATAGCGGCAGAGATCGGCGCTGACATTGAAGAAGTTATTGACTTAAAAAACCGAAAGGGTCCACTTGGCTTTCTTAGTGGCGGTTTTGCTGCTAGGCGTAGCAAAGAAACCGAAATAGTCCCAACTAAAAAGTCACCCGCCGGCTACGATCTAATAATCGTTGGAACTCCTGTCTGGGCTGGACGACCAAGCCCCGCCATCCGCACCTACCTGAAGAAGAACGACCTTTCGGGCAAGAAGGTTGCCGTTTTCTTTGCGCAGGGAGGAAAAAAACCGCAGGCTATTGAGCAAACTAAAGCATTAATGCCAAACTCTAAGTGCATCGGAGAGTTCTCAATAGCTAACCCTTTAGCTAACAAAGAGGAATCTGAAAAACAAATCGCTACATGGTGTCAAACACTTACCGCCAATTAGATAGCCCGTTCTTTTTGTTATGTATGTGGTAAACTTTTTCTACCTTTAATGCTCATTCACTTGTATTGGTGCTTCCATGGCTGAGGGAATCGAAAAAGAGCTCAAAAATTGGTTCGCAGACGCAAAGAAAGTTATTATAGCTGGGATTGGTAACCCCATACGCTCAGACGATTATGTAGGATTAAAAATTGTTGAGCAATTAAAAGGTAAGTTGCCAGAAACCATTTGCCTACTCGAATGCGAAACGGTCCCAGAGAGCTACCTGTTAGATATAGAGGAGTTTAAGCCGACACATTTGCTGTTGATTGATGCTGCCTTTTTAGGTTTAAATCCCGGGGAAGCCAGCTTGGTCGTTGCTGAAAAGATGGGGGATTTTTCGGCGATTACGACGCATTTGTTGCCTTTGCGGATTTTCTGCGATTACGTTAAGCAGGCGACTGGAGCAAAAATTGCTTTACTATTAATTGAGCCGAAGAATATGGAGTTTAGTGAAGGTTTAACCTCTGAAGTCCAAGCGGCAGCGGAACGGTTAACGAAGATTTTGCTCAGTTTGCTTGATTAAGTTCTTTTCTTCTCAAAACCTAGAGCGGCGGTTAGGTTTATTTTGTCTTGGAATCTGTTTCTTTCACTTCAATTCGGTCTTAATTTAGCTATAAAACGTGAACAAACAGCGTAAAATTGTAATAAAGAAATGTGATTGGCATGGTGTAGCACTGTTTAGATAGGTTAGTTAATTAGCTTGTTTTTAGTTAGATTTATTGAGAGCACCCGTCATGTCTGGAAAAGCATTAATTGTTATGGGTTCAGAGCGGGATTTGGATTTTTCCCGAGAAATTGCAAAGTACCTTAAGCTTTTGGGTGTTAGCTATGAGTTTCGGGTTGCTTCTGCGCATAAAACTCCAGAAAAAGTCATTGAAATAATAAAAGAATTCGAAAAAGAAAGGATAGTTTATGTTACTGTTGCCGGACGCTCTAATGCTCTAAGCGCTTTCATAGATGGCAACACTTCTAAACCAGTCATCGCCTGCCCACCTTACAGCGAAAAATTCGGTGGAGCAGACATTATATCCTCACTTAGAGTGCCAAGCGGAATAGGCTCCGTAGTAACTATTGAGTCTGAAGGTGCAGCAATTGCTGTTGCGAAAATTTTTGCTTTGGGGGATAGTGAACTGGCTGAGAGAGTTAAGAATTATCAAGTAGCAAAAAAGAAAGAGCTTGAAAAAGCCAATGAATCAGTAAAGAAACTAAAGTAAACCTTAAGCTCATTCTGCTTTTAATTAATGTGTAACCATTTGTTTTGTGGCTAACGTAGCGGATGCTAAGACTAAATCGATATAAGCTAAAATAGAATACTTTGCTAGAACTAAAGATAAATAGGGATAACAGCAATGGGTAGCGTAAAAGACTTCGAAGTAATCAAGAAACCAACTAGGCAAGTCATGGGCATTGGCAGGTTTCACTTTTCAGACCGCTATAGCGTTTTTGACTGGGGAGAAATGCCTGATCGCATCGACGGCAAAGGGGCTGCTTTGTGTCTTATGGGTGCTTACTGTTTTGAACAATTAGAGAAGAAAGAGGTTAAGACTCACTATAGAGGTTTAGTTGACTTAGATGGCAAAGCCGTTAAGTTTAGCGAGTTAAAGCAACCGTTAAGCATCATGGAAGTCAGTTTAGTCAACGTTTACAAGCCACAAACAAGCGTAGTTAACGGAAAAATCGTGCATGACTACAGCACGTACACGCCTAAACTGAAAAACTGCCTAATTCCGCTTGAAATAATCTACCGAAACGGTTTGCCCGAAGGCTCATCAGTCTTCAAACGGCTCGAGCAAGCAAAAACCACTTTGAAAGATTTAGGCTTAGACCATTATCCCACGATAGGCGAACAGTTAGCTAAGCCAATTTTTGATGTTAGCACCAAACTTGAAGAAACTGACCGCTACGTTACATGGCAGGAAGCTCAGAAAATCGCCGGCTTAACCGACGCAGAATTAGCTGACGTCAAAGCTGTCCTGTTTAAGGCGGATGAAACCATAACCGAAGTTGCCTCTAAAGCTGGGCTAAAAAATGAGGATGGAAAAATCGAGTTAGCCTTCGACGAAAAAAGAAAACTCATGATAGTTGACGTGGTCGGAACCCTTGATGAATGCAGGTTCACTTATGACGGCGTGCATGTAAGCAAGGAAGTTGCCAGACAATTCTACAAGAAAACAAGCTGGTACACGGATTTGGAGCAAGCGAAAAAAACTGCCGAAGCCAAAGGCATACAAGACTGGAAAGCACTCTGCAAATCGCAGCCTCCAAAACTGGCCCCCCAGCTTAAAGCAGTTATCAGTGAAATGTACATGGCAACGGCAAACGAGATGACGAACTATAAACTGTTTGATGCTCCCAAGCTGTCAGAGGTAATCGCGAAATATAAGCAATACATGAAGGAATGAGCATGTTGAAAGATAAAATTAAGCAAGTAATAAAAAAATACAATCCCGAAAAGATTCGAATAGGTGTTTTAGGTTCCCACTCGGCGCTTGAGATTGCTTCAGGCGCAAAACAGGAAGGCTTAGAAACCGTAGTCGTATGCCAGAAGGGCAGAGAAAAAACCTACACAAAATACTATCGAAACCTCTTTGACCACGTGCTGATGATGGATAAATTTTCTGAGATAACTAGTGAAGCGAACGTTAAAAAACTGGTTGATTTGAACACGCTTTTTGTTCCTAACCGCTCATTCTCAGTCTACGCTGGTTATGAGGCAATAGAGAACCAGTTTGCCGTACCCTTGATGGGTAACCGAGCCATGCTGCGGACTGAAGAGCGCAACACGCCAAGAAACCAGCTGTACCTGCTTCAGAAGGCTGGAATAGCAACGCCCAAAACCTTCAATTCACCCAGCGAAATTGACCGCTTAGCAATCGTAAAAGTTCCCGAAAAAAAACGAGCAATTGAACGAGCCTTTTTCTACGCGTCTTCCCCTGAAGAGTTCGAGAAAACATCGCAAAATTGCATAATGCAAGGCATAATAACGTGTGAAGCGCTGGAAAACTCGGTAATAGAAGAGTACGTTATCGGAGCAAAATTTAACGCTAACCTGTTTTGGTCCCCCTTAACCGACGAAATCGACCTCTTAGGCTTTGACAGGCGTATTCAAACTGACCTTGATGGAGTGCTGGATTTGCCAGCGCTAGAACAGTTGGAGCTAAACATTCCCACTCAGAACATTGAAATTGGCCACATGGGAGCCACCATGCGTGAGAGCCAAATCGAAAAAATCTTTGAAGCCGCAGAACGCTTTGTGGATACCTGCAAAAAAGAGTACCCACCAGGAATGATAGGTTTATTTGCATTACAAGGTGCTGTCACGAAGGATTTAGCGTTCTATGTTTTCGACGTCAGCCCACGCGTCCCAGGATGCCCATGCGTCGAGTCTACTTCGCCTTACATGAAGTATAAGTATGGTGTGGAAGTTGGTCCAGGCAGACGCGTTGCCATGGAAGTTAAACGTGCAGTGAAGGAAGGCAGACTTGAGGAAGTGGTAACATAATAACCAACGCGGACATCGCCAAAATAATCGAGAAATATGACCAGAAAAAGCTAGCAATCGGCACTTTAGGCTCCCACAGTTCACTCAACATTTTCAAAGGTGCTAAAGAAGAAGGCTTCCGAACAGTGTGCGTCTGCAAAGAAAAAGACGCTATAATGTACAAGAAGTACCCGCTTGTCGACGAGCTAATCATAGTCAAAGACTTCACCGAACTTTTAAATGAGCAGTTGCAGGAAAAACTGCGCAAGCTAAACGTTATTTTGATTCCGCATGGCTCATTTACCGCTTATTTGAGCACCGAAGAGTTAACTGACAGCCTTTTGGTGCCTATGTTTGGAAATCGCCAACTGCTTCACTGGGAAGCGAACCGCAAATCCCAAGAAGAATGGCTAAGGCAAGCTGGATTACGCCTACCAGCAACTTTCAAAACTCCTAAGGATATTGACCGCTTAGTCATCGCTAAACTTCCAGGAGCAAAGGGCGGAAGAGGATACTTCTTGGCTAATTCATCAAAGGCGTTTTTTAAGAAATTTAATGAGTTGGTGAAACGTGGCTTGCTTAAAGATGCTGATTTAACCGAGATTCACCTGCAAGAGTACGCAATCGGAGTGAACGTTTACCCTAGCTACTTCAGCTCCATTCTAAACGACGACGTGGAACTGCTTTGTGTTGATAGACGTTACGAATCAGCCGTAGACTCCATCGGCAAAATTCCCGCAAGCGAACAGCTTGAAATAGACGTTAATCCCACATACACAGTAGTAGGCAACTTCCCAATCGTACTCCGCGAATCATTATTGCCTGAACTGATGCGCATGGGCGACAGCGTGCATAAGAAAGCCAAAGAACTTGCGCCGCCAGGAATCATTGGTCCATTTTGCCTTGAAACTGTGATAACTGATGACTTGAAAATTTTCACTTTCGAGATTTCCGCTCGAATCGTGGCGGGAACAAACGTTGGCATTGGCACTTCACCTTACGCTTACTTGAAGTACGGCGAAAACATGTACATGGGCAGACGTATTGCCATGGAAATAAAAGAGGCTAAAGAACAGAAAAGACTGCAGGACATTTTAGCTTAACTAAATGCTTAGAAATTATCAGTACCATTTTGTAAAAGTGTTAAAGTGTGGTTATGTCTGTGATTTCTACGGCGGCTATTTTGCCTTTTTTGTCATAGTGAATTATTGTTTTTCCGTCGTTTGTTGGTTCGCCTTCAGTGGTGTCAGCGTTTTTGAATCTTATGTAGAGGTCGCCTATGTCTTCGTCATAGTCTATAGTTATTACTGTTCTCGGCAGCTTCAAGCTGTATTTCGCTTCAACTTGTTCAAGCACTTTTCGGGCATCAATGTCTAGGAGGGTTTTAGCTTTCTGAATGCCTTATACCTCCTCGTTTTTCTTATGGTACTCGTATAGTACGCGGTTCTTATATAGCCTTCAGCATTAACGCTGTAAATTACAACGAGAAAATCAGAAACACCACTCACCCGTTTTAAAGCATGAAAAGCACCCGTAGGATCAACATACACCTCGTCAGGATGAGCAACAACCTCCAAAATCAACTCAGCCGTATTCTTCAACTCAGGGTGTCTCAAAACAATATGGCGCCAACGCTCATGTCTCAGCACAACCTTTGTTCCATCGAAAGCAATACTGCTCATTCGAACGCCTTGAAAGCCATTTAACGCTCTAAATATTTAAAACTACTAGATTAAGCTAGAAAGACAAACCTCAAGTAAGCCCTCAAAGTGTTCTCTGGTTTTGTTTTTCTTGTAAACTTTCAACGTGCCAATTAATTCCAATCTATTTCTTTCTCCAAAAATTTCGGCCAAAATCTTCGATGCAGTGCTGTTGCCAGCAAAAAGATACTGGCAAACCGCCGTAACATTTGCTACTCTTCGCTCTACGCTGGCGGTTTCATAATCTACAATGAAGGGTTTCTCAGTCTTATCAACTAGCAAGTGTTTAGGTGCTTTGCTGAGTTCCCCATGGTCCAAGCCGACTTGGTCCAGTCTGAAGCATTGTTCTAAGATTTCTCCTAAAACTTGCTTCACCGCTGTTGCATTTTTGTTTGTTTTCAGCCAATTGGGAAGTAGGTCGCCGTCAATGAGCTGCATGAGAAGAAAGTTTTTGCTTGCTGCAATCAGTCTCGGAGCCACGCCAACAGAGTTCGCTTTAGACAACATACGCGCTTCATAAAGCAGGTCGGCTCGGTCTGCGTCTGCCCTGCGGATTTTGACAGCCACTCTCTCCCCGTTCACATGTGCGATCACTACGATGCCGACAAAGCCCTTGCCCAAAACTGGAACCGCAACGCCGAAGAGACTGGTTGTCCCCGAAAACTCAAGAGCCGTGACGCCGTGGCTGCGCAACTCTTGGAGGCGACTTTGCAGTTCAGCTTCGCTGAGATTTGGGAAGCACATGACTGAAGCGTAGGGCTCTTGGCTTAGTTGGTCAACTGGGACTATTATGGGCGGTTTTTGCACCTGAAGGTTCCTCTTGGGGATGATTACTGAGTTAGGGAGATTAATAATTTAGTGCCCCATTAGAGGAAAAGCTATAATCTCGTTATCCCTGGATTTAAGTTTACAAGCGGTGCATTGTGTTGGCGAAAACTCTCCTTATAATTTATTATTCTAACACAGGTAAAACGGAGAAAATGGCTTCACAAATTGCAAGCGGTGCTGAGGCGGCGGGTGTAGATGCGGTTTTGAAAAAGGTTGCTGACTGCACCCAAAACGATTTAGCTAAAGCTGATGGTTTAGCTGTTGGTTCCCCGACATGTTACAGAAATATATCGTGGCAGGTTAAGCGATTTATGGATGAGACAGTGCTGTCTTTCTACGCAGAGGGGCATTCACTTAGAAACAAAGTGTGCGGTTGCTTCACATCCACAGGAACATACAGTGATGGAAAAGAGTGTCTCAGAATGTTAGAGTTAGCTTTTGGAGTTGCTCTGAAGATGAAAATAGTTCCTGGAATAGTACTTGAATCAAAAGATGTGGACGGAGGTAATCTGTCCTCATGTTATGAATACGGACAAAAAATAGCGTTAGAATTAACCACCACTTTTTGAAAATGTTGTGCGAATGCACTATAAGCCGCGAAGCTTGTATAATGGAGATGGAACCTAATCAGCAAAGGAGCCAAATCAAGCATGGCATCCGCGTAAAAATCGTCTTGAAGCAAGACCAGCGGAGCGGTAAATTAACTGAGGGTATCGTCAAGGATATCCTAACCAACAGTTTAACTCATCCCCACGGAATCAAGGTACGACTTATAGACGGCAAAGTCGGCAGAGTACAATCAATAATAAAATAATGTAGCAGCATGGCTGCTTTAACTTCTCTCAAGATTGTTAATATTCCTTTGTGGTTTCTGAGCACAACAACAAAAAAGACAGGTGCTGTTTGGCTTTGGAGTTATAAATTTAATAGGGCGACGCCGTTATTGGGATTCTGTTTGGTATTAGCTATGCCGAGATTCAAGCAGATAACGCAGATTCAGCAGCTTATGAGCAGAAAAGAACTTATTCGAAACATAGGCATAATCGCCCATATCGACCATGGAAAAACCACGCTTGCCGATTCCCTGTTGGCAGGGGCAGGTTTGCTATCGACGGCGATGGCTGGTACCGCGAGGGTACTTGATTATCTTGATGAAGAACAAAAACGCAAGATTACCATTAAAACAGCCAACATCAGCCTGCTATACAAAAACAACGGCGATCCTTACATAATCAACCTTGTAGATACTCCCGGGCACGTGGATTTCACAGGCAAAGTCACCCGAGCCCTGCGGGTTAT
>Ga0187860_1001584_pt1 | contig 19894 bp, 14 predicted proteins | sample June2016WEW_10_4_FD_132981 | JGI IMG/M metagenome (GOLD analysis project Ga0187860, IMG submission 132981) | Peatland microbial communities from SPRUCE experiment site at the Marcell Experimental Forest, Minnesota, USA - June2016WEW_10_40 | ecosystem: Environmental > Terrestrial > Soil >...
CATTCCGGCTGGCGCACGAACGACGGCGAAGACTCCATGCCCAGGAAAGCGATTTCGGCCTGATAGTCGTCGCTCATGTACTGGCTGCCGTGGTCGTGCCGGTTGCGGATGCCCGCCGCTGCGGAAACCGCCACAGTAGTCGCGCACTCCTTGCCGCAGCGGTTCCAGCGCTTCGAACCGCGTGGCTTTCTTAGCCGCATGCAGACCCACACATTCCGTGGTGCAGTGATCCACGGCCACGAACACGGTCACTTGGCCTTCCTCGACGGTGGGCCGTCAGGGTGTGGTCGCTAGCCCAGACTTCGTTGGGTCGGAGGCCGCCCCTGGCCCAATGCTGGGGTGAATGGACTCGTATGGCCTTGCGCCCGATTGCCAAGCAAGATCATGAGCCATCCCAATACTCCGGAAGCGGCGCCCGCAAGCAGGATTTCCTGTGGCTTCCATCCGATTGACAAGAGCATACCCGCAACCAGTGGTCCCACGATCGAACCAACACGGCCAACTCCCAGCGCCCACCCAACCCCCGTGGACCGTATGGACGTCGGATAGAAACTCGCGGCCAGCGCGTTGAGACCGCTTTGCGCGCCAGTAATCAGGAAACCCAGCGTAAACGCCACCGCGATCACAAGCGGCAGGGAGCCGGTGATCAGCGCAAGCGCGCCCATAAAAAGTCCGGCGAGTCCGAACTCGGCGAGTAAAGTCATGTAGGCGCCGCAACCGTTCATTAGAGCGCCTTCAGCGAGGCAGCCGACAATTCCTCCGAAGCTTAAGGACGTGGTCGCCGTGACTCCTGCCGAGATGGACATGCCTGTTTCCGTCAGCAGTGCGGGCAGCCAACTACGAAGAAGATAAAGTAGCAGCAGGTTCATGAAGTTCGGGAGCCACAGGAGAATCGTCCCAACAGCGCGTCCTTCGGTAAAAAGATACTTCACCGACACGCCCTCGCGGCGCTGGTCGCGCGAGATAGAGGTGAGATTCATCTGCGCGGTTACCAGTTCCGGCGAAATGCGTCCCAGGATTCTTCGGATTTTTTGCGGCTCTTTGCCTCGCACGACCAGAAACTGAACGGATTCCGGCAGCACAATGATCAGCAGGACCGAAATAACCAGCGGCACAACCCCGCCAATATAAAACACCGACCGCCAGCCCCACGTGGGAAGCATCGCCGAGCTCACCAGGCCGCAAATCACGCTGCCGAGCGGCATGCCCGTAAACAGCAGAGTCACAAGAGGCGCGAGCATCCGCTTCGGGATGTATTCGGACGACAGCGCAACGACATTCGGCATCGCGGCGCCCAGCCCGAGACCGGTGAGAAACCGCAAAATCAATAGGCCGTTGAAGGATGTCGCGCGAGCCGTCAAGATCGAAAACACGCCGAAGCTGAATGCGGAAAGGATGATGACCCATTTGCGGCCCCACCGGTCAGCGATCGGGCCGGTGGCCATCGCAGCGATCATCAGGCCAAACAGGCTGGCGGAGAGAATAGGGCCAAAGGCATGAATCGGAATGCCGGTACTCTTGGATATCGAAGGTGTGAGAAAACCAATGACCTGCGCGTCAAAGCCATCCAGAACCAGCACCAGCCCGCATAGCACCACAGTCCCAATCTGAAAGCTGCTCATCGGCCGATGGTCGATGAGGTCGCTGACGGTCAGCGCTTGTGATTCGGCGTCCACGATAGCCTCCGCACGGACGCTCTCCGTGACTTCCGCTCGGAATCCCGGCCCAGAGTGTACACTGCAAGAGTACTTTCGCATTCAATTCAGTCGAGAGCGCTAAGCGTGTTTTGGCACAACTCAAACTGCAGCGCATCTGGCGCCGCGAAGGGCTGAAAGTGCCCCAGAAAAAACGACCGCGAGGACGGTTGTGGCTGAACGACGGGTCGTGTGTTCGACTGCGGCCGGAGCGGGCCAATCACGTGTGGAGATACGATTTCGTGAGCGCGATGACGCACGACGGAAGAACCGTGCGGATGCTGACACTGATCGACGAATACACGCGGGAGTGTTTAGCGATCCGTGTGGCTCGCAGGCTCGGAAGCTACGAGGTCGAGGAATCCCGGAAAACATTCGCTCGGACCGGAATTCGTAGCCAAGGAACTGCGGAAGTGGTGGCTGGGCAATCTGGGTACGGGCACGCTCTATATCGAGCCAGGAAGCCCCTGGGAGAACGGCTACTGCGAAAGCTTCAATGGCAAGCTGAGGGATCAGTGCCTGAATGGAGAGATCTTCTATTCGCTGAAGGAAGCGCAGATCGTGATCGAGAAGTGGCGGGTGGAATACAACACGAGGCGACCACACCTGGCGCTCGATTATAGGCCGCCGGCGGCTTATAGCCCTCTGGTTAGACCTAACTCGATTTCACCGCCCGAGGCTGGGATGTAAACTCTCTCATTCGCCGTGGTACAAAAGCTCGGTTCAGTCAGATTCGCGTTCCTCGCGCGCCCGGCTGCGAAGGGTTTCCTGCAACAGCTTACGAAGCTGGAGGCGAGCCTTGAACAACTGGGACTTGGAATTACCGATCGAGCATTCCAGAATTTCGGCGATCTCGTTGTGTTCGTATCCTTCGACATCGTGGAGAATGAACATTTCTTTGTATCCATCCGGCAACTGATCGATAGCCTTACTCAGATTGACGTTGTCAAGCATGCCGCTCAGCCGAAGGTCAGGTCCACCAAGTTCTAACAGCGGTTTCGATGCTTCGTCGCCGGGTTCACTCGTTGCATCGAGCGATACCTCAGGATACCACTTCCTGCGAAGTCGCATGAGCACAACGTTGACGGTCAGCCGATGCAGCCAAGTGGAAAAGCTCGATTCTCCGCGAAAAGTGTGAATCTTGCGGAACAACTGCAAGAATGCTTCCTGAGTCAAGTCTTCGGCTTCGGTTGGGTTTCGGGCCATGCGCAGGCACAAACCATACACACGTCGGCTGTGCGATTTATAAAGGTGCTCGAAGGCATTCGAGTCGCCCTCGCAAGCCAAGCGGATGGCTTCGGCCTCGGATATATCACTTGGATCTGTCTGCCTTGATCCTCTCAATCCGTGCTCCGCAGTGGCTTTACTATTGTTTCTTCTCGGCTCGTACTGACCCTTAGCCAGGGATAGCGGGCCGCTAAAGCTCGTGTGCCTGTGCCGGCGGCCTTGACGCCGCTCGGTCAAAACAAGCATGGATTGGATATGAGTAGGCATAATCCTTTGTAGTTTCCGAAACTCCGGATTAAAGTCACAACAGATACGCCGATGAGGAGTTGACTGCCCACCCTTTCTGTTTGGTTGTTTTTGAGTTTCTCACAACGGAAGCATCCTGCGGTATTCCGAGTCGGTATGATGTGGTCTCGCACGGGTGAGTTGCCAAGCGTGCGATTCCCCTGTGAAGAACGAACCGTAAACTTCAGACGATAGCAGTACAGGAGATCCGCGACCTGATGTTGCTTCAACAGTGTTTTGGGGGGGCAGTTTGTGCCGGGCCGGCAAGAAGAGCGGTCAACATTTGAGGAATTCCACGCATCCTATTTCCGGGTGTACAGTTGTGGAGAGGTGGGACGTTCTTATGCGATTGCTGGTGGTAGAAGATGATGTGGCCATACAGGGTTTCCTTAAACGGGCACTGGTGGAATCCGGATTCCAGGTGGATACAGCCAGCAATGCTGAGACGGGAGAACGCAAGGCCTTGGAAGGTATCCACGATGCATTCATCATTGATCTCGGTCTTCCCGACATGGATGGGCTGGATCTAATTGTGAGGTGCCGCGCCCAAGGTATTTCCGCTCCGGTGTTGATCCTGTCTGCACGCCGTTCCGTGGACGAGCGCGTAAAAGGATTGGAGCAGGGCGGAGACGACTATCTGACGAAGCCATTCGCCTTCGCGGAACTGCTGGCGAGGCTGAGAAATCTTCTGCGTAGATCTTCTGCACCACAGAATGACTCGGTACGCTTACAGGCTGCGGACTTGCAACTTGACCTTGTGCGTCATGAGGCTCGACGGGGCGATCACCTGCTCCAACTGACACCTCAGGAATTTTCCCTTCTTGAATATCTTTGCCGGAATGCCGGACGTGTGGTTACTCGCACTATGATTTTGGATCACGTCTGGCGCATGCGGATTGATCCCGCAACGAACGTAGTGGACGTCCACATCTATCGCCTGCGCAGCAAGGTGGATCACGATACCCTCGTACCACTAATCCACACCATCCGCGGCGTCGGATACGTGCTCAAGCATGCCTAAGTTTTTGCGGGCAACTGCGGCTTGGCGCATTTCGACCTGGACGACGGTGGCGTTCGCTCTTGGAACGGCTCTGGCGTTCTCGATTGTCTACTTCCGCGTCGCGAACGCCATTCAAGAACGCAGTGATGCGTGGCTGAGCGGTGAAGCGGAGGTTCTTGCTCGGGTCTCGGCCGATACTCCCAAGGATCATCTGTACAACAGAATCGTTCGAGAAGTAGCTGAACTTGCGGCGCAGGAATTGCCGGACGAGCGCAATGCAAGTGGGCAAAGGCTGAATTCCGTTTTCTTTTTGGAAATCGATTCCAATGACAATGAAAGTCCGTTGTGGGTGGGGCCGGGCTCAGACGATGCTTTTCTGAAGGCATTTCAGCGGACTAACGTTGTTCCAGGCATTCCGCAGTCCATAAACGTTGAGGGATGGCCCACATCATTTCGAGTCGTTGCGCGGCATGAAAATAGCAGAATGATCTACTTGGGCCTCTCTAGTCGTGGCGCTAGGCATCTGCTTAACACGTTGACTCGTCGTTTCCTGGTGTTGTGGGGCAGTACGGTCCTCATGGGTTTTCTCATCTCGTACTTGAGCGCCCATCGCACCCTCCTGCGCGTTCAACGCATTACCGACACGGTCGCGCGAATCGGCAGTGAAGACTTAAGGGAACGATTGCCCGAGCCCGTCAATTCCGATGAGATCTCCCGATTGGCTAAGACTTTCAATCATATGTTGGATCGAATTCAGTCCTCGGTAAACGAGCTTCGCTCCGTAACCGAAGCGGTCGCGCACGACCTGAAAAGCCCGGTCACTTCGATCCGTGGCTCGCTGGAATCCGTCCTATCGAGCGAGCCCAACGAAAAGTGGCGGGACTCGGTCGGTGACGCAATCGAAGGCCTTGATAGACTTTTGAGCGCACTGGATACCACACTGGATGTCGCGGAAGCACAAGCTGGTGCGCTTCGCCTGGATCGCAGCATGGTTGACCTCTCTGCGGCCATGCGACAACTCGTGGACCTCTACCACCCAGCTATGGACGAACGTCATCACGAATTGGTGGTTGATCTCGAAGACCACGTTGTCGTGAACGCCGACTGGGGTTTGTTGAATCGCGTTCTGAGCAATCTAATCGAGAACGAAATCGCTCACCTACCCATGGGATGCCAGATAACGATGCGGCTGCGGTCGCGGGAGGGATCAGCGGAACTGGTGATCGAAGACAATGGTCCAGGCTTTCCGCCTGACATCAGCAACCGCGCGTTTGAACGTTTCGTCAGAGGAAAACACTCACACGGGCATGGGCTGGGACTTGCTTTCGTGGATGCGATCGTACGGGCACACGGCGGCACTGCCAAGATCTCCGATGGTCCCGCAGGCGGTGCTGTTGTAGGTCTCTCGCTGCCCGCAAATGTGCTCCACCCTGCGTAACTTGACGGGTTGCCACCCGCGACTCATGGCTCCGCGCCACAAAGAGCAGATCGGCCCGCTCGGCATCTCAGGCAGAGGCCTTCTTAGCGTTACCTTCGATTCGTTCCGTGCGCCGGAAGCGCAGCTTCAGAAAAGGCGTGGCGTCTTTGGAAGAACGCTTGCGCTCATAGCCATCAAGCATTGCCTTCTCCAAGGTACGGAAAACCATTTTAGGCCGGAAGAAGTGCTCATCATAGAAATGCTGGAGCGTCGTTAGAGTTCCATCGGATGCGAGACCGGGATAAAGTGCCTCAGACGAGCACCAAAGCAGCATCCAGCAGTTCTTGGCAACGCGGCGCCAAGTGCCGATTCCGGAGTGCGCCCGCGCCATAGAAGCCTGGGCATTCTCAACGTCGCGACATCGCAACCCACGTACTCCATCAAACTGTTCGCGGGATCGACAATTTAGAAATAGTTTTCGCAAAGCCATAAATCAGGTCTCTCGCATCACGTGGTCGCTTTAGCGGGCCCCGGAATCGTGGCGTTCCGCTCGGTGGTAACCAGGGAATTCGCTGTTGATTGGCTCTACTGTCCGAAAAACTTCTCGCGCACGTCGGGCCAGAACTCTTTTGCCACATTGAAGAACGCATCTAGAGCGATCTGTTGCCCCCACTTGTTTGCTGTATTTCCGACCGATCGGTCGGCCGCCGGATAGTAGACGTTGGAAATACCCGCGGCTGCGGCATTGCCCGCGAGCTCCGATGTGTTGAAGTGGTCGCGGCCATCATCGCCACGGGTTATGAATTCGCGACTTAGCGCATATCCAGTTCGCTTCCAAAAGCCGCCCTTTCCTTTCACAAAATAGCGAGGGTCTTGGTGGAGCGCGGCCGGAAACAGCCCTTCACTCATGATGTTACCGATTGCTTGATCGGCGAATGCCCCTCCATAATATTTGCCGAACCCTTGTGCGCCTTGACCGAAGGAAGTGTACTGACGCTGCGCCATCCCTACACCGGCAAATACCCCTGCCACCAGAAAAGCTGAGGGATCAAAAGAATCGTCGAACGCAACTTTCATTTTTGCGCGTGGGGTCAGCGGAGTGACTGTCGTCGTATTCTCATCTGATCGATAGTTGGGTATCACCCAGAAAATGTGATTCTTGCTCGGCTCATGCTGCGGACCATTCTGCTCAGGACTTGACTGACGAGATTGGGTCTGAGTCGGCTGTGGTGCATCGGGCAGAGATGATGTTTCTTGACCCATTGCAGTCATGGATCCAAAAAGGAAGCCAAGGCCCATCAGGAGGTGGCAGATCACTTTAGGGAAGGAACGCAACACTTGACTATGCATTATCGATCTGATGCATGGCAGTAGCGATCGTAATCAAAATGAACAATTCGTCATCTCCGAGACGTCGGAAAGTCATTCTCAGCTGATAGTGCTCCGCATCTAAGTCTTCGAATGAATCGTTCGGGGACCTAATCCGCTAATGCGATATCAAGATGGCATGGCAAGGGTCTTGGACGCGAGAGCGGTTGCGCTTTCGTTTTGGTGTGCTTCCCGCGGAGATTGGAAGGTTTCCATCCGTTACATTCGGTTAGCAGCGGCATTCGGGCCAACCCGAAACGCCCGTTCACCAATTGAACAACAAATGCACGCCAGATATGAGAGGCACCATGCAAAAGGCAATCGTTCTAATGGCGGCTTCAGTGGGGTTCGCGATGGCGACGTATCGGATGGCTCTTGCGCAAGGCCCCGAAAACCAAACTGAGGCGCCGCAAGTCGTCGAAGTGTCAGCGAAAAAGTTCGAGTTTAGTCCAAGTGAAATGCACGTCCGGAAAGGCACAAGAGTCGAGTTAAGAATACATTCCGAGGATGACACACACGGTGTGAAGCTGAACGTCTATCCTGAAGGAACTAAGGACAAAGGCACGCCTGGCTTGTTGTTCGACCAGCCCATTGAAAACGGGAAAGTCACAAAACACGTGGACCAAGTACTTGATTTCGTCGCTCAGGAACCAGGCACGTACGACTTCAAATGCGCAAAGTTGTGCGGATTGGGGCACGATCGTATGAAAGGCAAATTGATCGTGGAACAGTAATGCGCTTTCCTGGAGCCGCGGCCAGGTACATGGGAACGGCATTCGCGATCCACGACGAGCGCGAGCACCGCGGGAGCCGTCTGCAGTTTGTCTGCCTTTGCTCGTAATCAGGGTGGAGAAGAAATCCCAGAGAAAGAGGACTGCATCCATGGCGAATATGGCAACCACGCGCGCGACGAGTTCGCCAGCAGCCGCTTCGACGGTCATCTCTGACTACCGAGAGTACGTTAACCCGCAGTGGGCCACGCTGCTCAACCTGCTCGGCATGAACGTCGAGTACGAGCGTTGTCTGGGCTGTGAATTGTTCACGAAAGACGGCCGTCGCGTTTTAGACTTTTTATCCGGCTACTGCGTTCACAACGCAGGGCACAACCATCCGTACATCATTCAGGCTTTGAAAGATGAAATGGATAAGTGTGGTCCGGGGATGCTGCAAAGTCATGTGCCGGAGATCGCGGGTGAGCTGGCACGACGCTTGTGTGAGTTGGCGGGTGGGAAGTTGGAGAAAGTGTACTTTGGCAGCAGCGGCAGTGAGGGCGTGGAAGCGGCGATCAAATTTGCACGAGCTACCACAGGCCGCGCAGGTATTGTCTATGCAAAGGGCAGTTTTCACGGACTGACGGCGGGTGCGCTCTCACTGATGAGCGATGAATTGTGGCGAGAAGGGTTCGGACCGCTCTTGCCGGATACCCAGGGAGTGCCTTTCGGCGATATCGAAGCATTAGAGAGCGCCGTTGCGAGCAAACGGCATGCCGCATTTGTCGTGGAACCCCTTCAGTCGGAAGGTGGGATTCATGTGCCCTCGCTTGCGTACTTGCAGAAAGCCCAGGAGGTGTGCCGCCGGACTGGCACGCTTCTCGTACTGGATGAAGTGCAAACAGGAATGTATCGCACGGGAAGTTTTTTGGCGGCGCACCAATTTGATCTACAACCCGATATGGTGGTACTGGCCAAGGCACTCAGCGGCGGCTTAGTGCCGGTGAGCGCGGTTCTGATGACCAACAAGATCTATCACGCGGTCTATTCGTCGCTGAAGCGAGCGATCGTCCACGCCTCCACCTTTGGCGAAAACAGTCTGTCGATGAGAGCAGGGCTGGCCACGCTGGATGTTCTGAGACACCAACAACTGGGCCCGCGCGCACTGCATCTTGGCGAAGCGTTTCGCGCGAAGCTGCGCCGCGAACTGGCGGGCTTCGACATGGTGAAGGAGGTGCGTGGTATGGGTCTCTTGAACGGAATCGAATTTGTTCCGCCGAAGAAACTGGCATTTCGCGCATTGTATGAGGCGTTTTACAGAATCCATCCAGCCATGTTCGGGCAGATTATGGTCATGAGGATGTTCCGCGAGAAGGGAATTCTCACGCAAATCTGCGGAAACAACTTCATGGTCCTGAAAGCCGCGCCACCTCTGATTGTGACTCCGGAGCAGCTGGATGAATTCGTAGAGGCGATTCGCGATGTGGTTGAACTGGCACAGATGTCCCCAACGTTCTGGACAGAAGCGCTGGGAATGGCGCGCCGGGCGGTCAACATCTGAGTGGATTCATCCTTGCGAACCGTTGTGGACACGCACATCACCTGGAATGACAGGCGACGGACATTTGTTTAACGGGAATTGAGTGGCGGCCCAGAAGCGAGCGCCGGACACAAGAAAGGCGGGCGAGTGTTCTGCTCACGACAAAGTACAGACGTATTCATAGTTGGCGGAGGGCCAGCGGGGCTGGCGGCCGCCATTGCAGCCCGCCAAAAGGGGTTCCAGGTAATGGTCGCGGATGGTGCTGCACCTCCCATTGAAAAGCCGTGTGGCGAGGGGATGATGCCGGAGACGCTGGCTGCCTTGCGAGCATTGGGTGTGGAAATTAGCCCGGGAGAGGGGCAGAAATTCCGTGGCATATGTTTTGTGCAGGAAGACGCGCGGGTCTTTGCCGATTTTCCGCAAGGACAAGGAATAGGTTTGCGACGACGACTGCTGCATGAACGACTCGTTGCGAGAGCCGAAGAATGTGGCGTGCAACTGCTATGGAAGACGCCCGTTTCCGGCATTGACGCGGAGAGCGTGCAGCTCTCCTGCGGGAAAGTTCACGCCCGGTGGATTATTGGAACAGATGGACAGGGTTCGCGTGTGCGGCGCTGGAGCGGATTGGAAGCAGCGAAGCGCAGCACACAACGGCATGCCACCAGGCGACACTATCGCGTGAAGCCGTGGTCGAACTACGTGGAAATATATTGGGGAAGCCACGCGCAAGCGTACGTGACGCCGATTGGGGGCGAAGAAGTTTGCATTGTCATCATGTCGGAATGGGCGGAGCACGCATCCTTCGATCGTGCACTCCGTGAACTGCCGGAACTGAAGGAACAACTTGCCGGCGCGGAACTGAGCAGCCGGGAGCGAGGTGCAGTCACCTCGACGCACTTGCTCCATAACGTACAGCGAAGGAATGTCGCTCTGGTTGGCGACGCTTCGGGGAGTGTAGACGCCATTACTGGTGAGGGCCTTCGGTTGGCGTTTCGGCAGGCATTTGCGCTTGGAGACTCACTGGTGGTGAGCGATCTCAGGCATTACGAGCAGGTCCATCGAGAACTCGCAAGACGCCCAATGCTGATGGGCAATCTGATGCTGTGGCTGGGTCGAAACCCGCGCATTCGGGGCCGAGTTATTCGCGCCCTGCAGAGCAAACCGGATCTTTTCGCACGGTTGCTGGCGACTCATGTGGGGCATGGAACTTCGGCAGAACTCTTGTCGACTGGAGCGCTGCTCGGCTGGCGGCTACTGGCTGTCTGAGGAGGGAAAGTGAGGAACACGGGGGTTTTAAGGGTCAGGCCTCTAACTGTTGGAGCATTGGCAATCCTCGGTTTAGGGCTGTTTCTCTCGGCTGCGGCGACTCCGCCTCGGCAGCAAGCTACTCAGGCGGCCACTTCCGAAATTGTCCTGACGCTCGACCCAGCACAATCAAAACTACATTGGACAGTAGGCAGCACCTTGCACACCGTGCACGGCACGTTCACCTTGAAGAGCGGAACCGTGCATTTCGATCCAGAAACAGGGAAGGCTGGCGGGGAGATTGTGGTCTACGCGCCGAGCGGTGAAAGCGGGAATAGTTCACGCGACGCGCGCATGCGAAAGGAGATTTTGGAGACGGCAAAATATCCTGAGGTGGTCTTCCGGCCGACGCAAGTGGAGGGCAAAGTAGGGCAGTCTGGGGCATCGGATGTGAGGCTGCACGGCGTTTTTTCCATTCATGGGACAGACCATGACCTCACCGCGCTTGTTCACGCGGAGTTGATGGGAGATCGCTGGAAGGGAACTAGCCAATTCGAAGTGCCGTATGTGATGTGGGGGATCAAAGACCCAAGCAATTTCCTGCTGAAGGTGAAGCCGGTGGTAAATGTGGAATTGGAAATGTCCGGGAGTGAAGGCTCCTGAAGCCCTTTTCGAACGAACCCACAATGGATGCACTCAGCCTGAAACCGTAACTACGAAATACGCCTTCTTACTCTCGAACGAGCTGAAGACGAACAACGACAGTTGCGAATGCGTTCGCTACCACCATGAGGACCGCACGCGTCTTGAACTCGGGAAGGGAACGCCGAACGACCGACTGCGCTCGACAGCCCCCCGGGTCGCGCCTTGTCTCATGAGCGACTTGGCGGCCTGCGTCATTATTATTACGATCCTGCCTTGGCGAGGGGCAGCCACGACTTCTTATATTCCCCGTGATCGAGTTAAGTGAGAAGGTGAGTTGGGTTACGTATGGTCCCCCGCGAACGAGTCGGGGGTTTCGGATTTTTTACTTGACAGTCTGCCGCGACATCCCCAACATGACCGCATAGCGCGCGATGACCTAGCCGCTAGCCGAACGGGAGATGCTCCCTTTTTCACCGTCCCTGCCCTGATCGGCGGTCCGACAACGAAGTTCCGCCCGAGGAGAGTGCCGTGAAGTTCTTCGAATCGCCACCGTGCAGGTTAGCACTGCTGTTCGTGGTTCTTTGTTTCGTTTGCTTGGCAGGCAAGCCGGTGCAGGCCCAAACGGCCACGGTCACGGTCACGCCGAGCAGTCTGGCGTTTGGTACGCCGGCATTGAGCGCGCAGAGCGCGCCGCAGGTGGTAACAATCAGCGTCACGGGCAGTGGGACAGCGACACTGGGTTCGCTCAGCATTGGCGGTACGAATGACGGCGATTTTGCGGCCACTACGAACTGCGCGCTTGAACTCACGGCGCCGGCAAGTTGCAGGGTGAATGTGATGTTTACCGCCTCTGCCGCGGGTCTAAGAAGTGCGACTCTTTCCTTCACCGGGCAGGAGTTCGCGGTAGCTCTGACGGGGGCGGCAGGTGCGATCAAGCTATTCGATCCGGTGGATGTGGCACCATCGCTCCCCGGCACGGGATTGTTTACCCCCAGTACATTCGGAACAACAAGTCTGTACCTGAGCTGTCCATCCGGGTTTTCAGCAAAGGTTTCTTCAACGCCAGATGGGACGGGCAACGTCCTCGTAGATAACGATCTGGTTGTGGCAACCAGCTTCGCGCCGACGCCCGTCGACGTCTGCCCGTCTGAGGGTAGTTGCTTCAATACGGCTTACTCGACTCCAGCCGACGAGGGCGAGCTCAACGGCCAGGATCCAGATAATTTAACTGCCACTGGCGGAGTTCCACCCCTCAACATCACCAGCGAGCTGACGTCTGGTAGTCCGGTGCAAACAACGTTCGATCTCCTGGATTTTGGTGGGGTGTACGCGAGTTCCACGTTGTTTCTAGTGACGAGCTGCACGCAAGATGGGGTGCAGCCGGGCGGCACCGTTAGCGGTAATCTTGTCGATCAGAGCGATCTCGCATCGCTCGTGCAGACGTTTACTTTCGACAGTACGTCCGGTCAGGCAATTCAATTCGGTTTCGACTTTACTGCCGGGGCAGGACAGTCAGGCACTACATTCCCGTCGACGAGTCAGGGCCCTAGAGTTACCGACGTCGCAATCGACCCTACGAAGTTTTCGGCTATGGTGGCCGGCACCTCCGCCGCACCGTCCACTTGCATGCGTGTGGCGGGAGAGTATCCGATGGGCACTCTCTGCAAAGCCTTTCTTTTTCAGTGCCCGGATGCGAACGGAAACTACGCAGGCACCAACTGCCCCCAATCAAGCGTCAGGAGCCTGTTGTTCGAGGCCCAGTTCGATACCCCGGATTTGCCCACTCCAGTTGGTAACTTCGCGTTCGCTCCAGGCACAGGGCCGGGTTTCTTGATGGGGACGGACACATGGCCCACGACTATCCCGCTGACGACCTGCACATTTGGTTCGGCCCCGGCCAGTCTTTATGGTCAGCTGTGCCCGCAAAACCCCCTCACGGCGTTCTACGATGCCAGGCCGAGCTCCCCGACTTCACCGAACTCGACATTTATACCGGTGCTGAACATGCCCTTGCCCTCCACCGTAACGACCGTGACATCGGCGAATCCGAACGGTTGGAGTAACACCACGAGCGCGAGTGTTCACTTCGTCGCCAGTCCGGCAACATACTCATGCTCCCCCAGCCCGGCTTGCCTTAACGGTTTCACGCCCGCACTGATCCAGAGCGTGACCTACGGCTGGACGCCAGCCAGCAGCCCGGTTCCTGATTCGACTTTCCCTGTGCCGGGGGACACAACACTCTACAATTCCGGAAGTTGCCCGACCACCACTCCAGGGTCATTCACCCCAACTCCCAATGCCAGTTTTACCCTGCCCACGGAAGGGATATACAACCTCCACTACTTTGCCACCGATTGCGCCACCACTGAAGAACTGGTCTTTACACCCAACAATAGCCCGACGGTAAACTGGGCTTCATTCAAGACGGTGCCCATCGGTGTGGACAAAACACCGCCGATGGTCACTTGCACGCCTCCTACCCCGCCCAGCGGCAGCGATGGATGGTTCGACACGAACGTCAGCGTGCCTTGCACCGCCACAGACCAGGATTACGTCTTGGGCTCATCAGGATCCGGATTTTTGCCGTTGGTCATGGCCAATGGAATTCAGGGAAGTCAGACGGAGACGTTTTTTCTGACCACGAATGTGGGACCACTCTCGGAGAGTTCTGCGGCGCCCGCCACTACCTCACAGACGATTGCTGATTTGGCCGGCAATACCGTCGCGCCCCCCGCGCTCACCTTCATGGTCGACCTGCAACCGCCCGTGATCACCGGGCCAATACTCTCACCTTCCGCCAGCGGCAACACCTATAGCGTTGGACAGCCGGGTGTTGCCGTAAACTACAGTTGCTCGGACGGTTTGGGTTCGGGCGTGGCATCTTGTGTAGGTACATTCACGAGCGGCAGCACGAGCGGGACACTCGCCAGCGGCGGCACGATTGACACTTCTGCGGCGGCACTTGGTAGCCACACCTTTACAGTGAGTGCGTCTGACGTGGCCGGTAACATCGCGACGACACAGTCCGTGACCTATCAAGTCGTCGTCGGGAACACCGCTGCTTTCGTCAACACCGACAAGACGACGCAGGGCAATTGGATGAGTCTCTACGGCGCCGATGGATACGACATTGCCAACGGCCCGCAGTATCCTACGGGCGGCAGCCTGATCTCGGGTGGCAAAACGTACGGTTCGTACGCGGTCAACGGCCAGAGCAATTACACCTGGGCCTCGCCTACATCCGCCCCCCAGGCGCTCGAAATCGATAGCGAGGGTGACCGGATCGCGGCCACCTGGTACAGCGGCACCTCGTTTACCTTCGACGTCAATCTGACCGATGGCCAGCAGCACCAGATGTCCCTCTACCTCCTCGATTTTGACAGCAAGGGACGGGCGGAAACGGTTCAGATTAAGGATCATAGTTCGGGCGCTGTGCTGGACACCCGCGTGGTTCCCGATTCCAGCGGCGACGCCGACAACACCTACACCACGGGCGCGAACTTCGTGAATGGAAGCTACCTGATCTGGAACGTTGCCGGGCACGTGACCATCACGATCACTTCGAACGCTGGCCCCAATTGCGTCGTGGCCGGCATCTTCTTCGGAGGGCCGGACGTTCCCGTTCCTCCCGTTAGCACCACGGCAAGTTTCAGCGGCGCCGACACGTCCACGGAAGGCAGTTGGCTGGGTACGTATGGAGCCGACGGATACTGGGTGGCCAATGGGGGTCAAAGTATGCCGCAGTACGATCCCACGCTGGCCATGAACGGCGAGAGCACTTGGACCTGGGCTTCGCCTACCTCCGACCCCAGGGCTCCTGAAACAGGCACGGATGGCGCAACTTCGAGGACTGCGTCGACCTGGTACAGCAGCTCAAGCTTCACTTTCGACGTAAACATCACCGACGGGCAAACGCACCAGGTCGCGCTGTATCTTTTGAACTGGGACAGCCAGGGAAGAACGGAAACCGTCCAGATTTCAGACGCCACTTCGAACAAGGTGCTAGACACGCGAGTGATTCCCAACGCGACCACAGGTTCTCCGACCTACACGAACACGACGGTCGCGAACTTCGTGAATGGAAGCTACCTGATTTGGAAACTTTCCGGGCACGTGACCATCACGATCACTTCGAACGCCGGGCCGAATGCGGTGGTCGCCGGCATCTTCTTTGGCGGCAATAGCGTAGCGCCGCCGGTCACCCCGCCGGCAGTGGGCGCTGCTTCGTGGGTCAAGTCCGATACCGGCACGCAGGGGACTTGGATGGGAAAATACGGAAGCAACGGATACTCCCTCGCCAATGCGGGCCAGAACATCTCGATCCCGGCCACGTTCGCCATTCAGTACCAGCAGAACTGGACCTGGGCGGTCGATCCCAGCCCGGCCGATCCACGGGATCTGCAAACGGACAGTCACGGGGACACGATTGCGGCAGCGTGGTACAGTTCCACCAGCTTTAGTTTTGATCTGAATCTGACGGATGGGAATACGCACCAGATCTCTCTCTACGTGATGGACTGGGACAGCAAGGGAAGGGCGGAGACGATCAGCATCTTGGATGCGGATGGGAACCCCCTGGACACGAGAGTCATTCCCAGCGCGACCGGTTCGAGCAACACCAACACGACGGGCGGGAACTTTGTGAACGGGACTTACTTAATTTGGAACATCTCCGGGCACGTGACGATCAGCATCAAGTCGAACGCCGGGCCGAATGCGGTTGTTAGCGGAGTATTTTTTGACTAGGCGGCGCGGGGCATGTGCTATCGCTTCGAGGGGCCCGTCCAGCGCTGGGCTTCCGAATACATGGCGTGCAAATCGGGACGGTCCAGTAGGTGATCTGCACCGGGTTCCATCTTCAGTTCATCCAGAATGCTGAGGGTCTGCCGATAGTGGTCTGAGGCTTCGTCGGCATTTCCGCTCAGCCGCAATACGTCGGCCGTCAGATAGTGAATCGTGGCGGATTCGAGGCGCAAACCCAACTTCTCGCTTTCGGTCAAATCACGCTCTAGTTCCTGGCGGGCATGCGCGTAATCCTTGGAATTGACCATGGCCTCGGCCAGATCGACAGAAGCGTCCAACGAGTAGTACTTCAAGTGCAGGTTGTCGGCTTGCTGGATGACGGCGCGCAAATCCCCCATGGCGGCCTGGGAGCGTCCCTCCGCGATGGTCACCTTGGCCAGGTTCAGCTTTGAGATCATCACTTTGTCCCGCGCTTTACCCACCGATGCCGCGGCCACTGCCTGCTCGTAAGCTGCTCGGGCTGCCTTCGTATCCCCGCGATACAACGCCACATCCCCTTCCGCATTCAGCAGATCGCTCTGAAGGCCGTCGTTTTTCAAGTCGCGCGATAATCCCCGTGCCTCTTCCAATAGTTTTTCGGACTCATTGCCTTGTCCGGCCAGGGCCAATGCATCGGCAAGATTTCCGAGTGCCTGGGCTATGTCCACGCTGCGGTTATTGACGGCCCGGTATCCCGCGACCGCATCTCGCAAGGAGCCCACCGCAGCTCCCAGGCGGCCTTGGTACCGGAATACATTCCCTATCTCGTAGGATTCCGCGGCGGCTTCCGCCACGTCGTTGGCCTTGCGGGACACATCCAAGGCACTCATAAATGAGGAGAGCGCTTTGTCGTATCCTCCGATCTGTGTATAGACCTCCCCTAAGGAGTTCAAGGTATCGGCGACGTACGCGGGCTGCATGTTGTTTATTTTCTGGCGCAATTCCAAGGACTGCTGTAAGTACGTCAAGGCGTTATCAGTGTCACCCGTGATCTGATACACGCCGCCGATATTGTTCAGGCACATTGACTCGAAGTTCTCATCACCGGCGTCCCGCTGAATCTGCAGCGAATCCTTGTAGTCTTGAAGAGCCTTGTCGTATTCGCCGCGGGATTCATACAGGACTCCTCTGGCGATGAGCGTGTTCCCGTATTCCTTCTTCATCCCAATGTCGTTCAGTATTTGCAGCGCCTGGCCGTAGCTGGCCAGGGCGGCATCTGGTTTGCCGAGGTTGTTTTGGACCAGGGCCATTTCCGTCAGGCTGTTCGCGAGGATGCGCTTCAGTCCAAGCCGGCGAGTGATGTCCATGGACTCTTGATAGTTCCTCATGGCCTCGTCCGGCTTGTTCATCAGGCGATAGGAGATTCCCATGGCCAGCGTGATCAAGGCCTTCTGTTCTTGGTTATCGACCTGGATCGCAAGGCTGAGCCCCTGATTCAGCGGTTCGAGCGCGGCTTGGGGGTTGCCCATCGAGATGTCGACCACGCCTGTTTGCCACAGCGCCTTGATGTTCTTGGGATCTCCCTGCAGGATCTTCGAGAATTGCGCCTGGGCCTTGTTGTAATCTCCTTCGTCCAAGTAGAGGCCGCCGAGGGCGTACTCTACGTCGGCGTTATCGGAGGTTTTCGCGAGGTTCTCGTAAGCCTCGATCGCCTTCTTGTCGTCTTTGACAATTCGGTCATGGCTGGCCTCAATCAGATATTTCTCCGCCACGTTCAATGGCTGGCTAAGGTCGACGGCCTTACTGGAAGCCTGTTCCGCGTCGTTGTCGTATCCCAGGGCGGAATCCGCCTCGGCCAAACGAGAATAGGCGAGTGCGAACTGCGGGTCCTCGCCTGTGGCCGTCTGGAATGCCTTGACCGCCTCCAGGTTCTTGCCGTCACGCAGCAGTTGCAAACCCTGGTTGTAGTCGCGAAGCGCGGGTACGGAATTCGAGGTTGGCTGGAAAGAACTAGCCTTCAATTCTTTCAGCACGTCGGAAGACACCGAAAGGTTCTTACGAATGAGATCGGCGAGCTGATCGACGGATCCGGGAATGTCCTTTTCGCTCGCGGCTTGGACTTTCAACGGCATGCTGCGGTTGTGCTTGAGGTCTTGCAGCGTGGCATCGATGCGGATCTGGTCTCCGAACTTCGCATATTCTCCCCACACAACCGTATCCGCGCTGCTGAAGTCGGCGATGCGGCTGACCATGGTGGGATCGATGGTCGTGTTGGCGACGATCCGCAAATCCGAGAGCACTTGGTGCAGGCGGTCCGGCGAAATCGTGCGCATGTACCGAGACTGCCCCACGTCCGTGCTCAACATATCCGCCAAGCTTGGTCCCAGCCAATCGAGTGCGGGATCACCTGAGCCGTTGCGGAATGGCAAAATAGCCAGCGACGCTTGGGGCGCGACGGGGCCTTGTTGCGACGGGGCGGATATGCCCAGTTTGCCGCGCAGCAAGAAACCGCCGAGCGCCAAGAGCGCAAGCGTTGCCCCGCCCGCAACCCATTTCCAGTTCCCCGCCAATTGTTGAACCGAGAAACCCGGACGAGCGGGCGCCACTACTGTGCCGGCACGCGTTCCCTGGAAGATTTCCAAGTCCAGCAGAATTTCGGTTGCGCTCGCGTAACGCTTCTCTTTGTCGATCTCCAGGCACCGAAGCACGATATTGTTCATCACGACGGGGACATCCGGACTCAGCTCCATAGGCGGACGCGGAGTTTCTTGGAGGCGCTTGTAGAGGGAAGCCATTGCCGTGTCAGCCTTGTAGGGCGAATTCCCGGTCAACGTTTCGTAGAAAATGATTCCAAGGGAAAACAAGTCCGTCCGCGCATCCAGTTTTTCGCCTTTGGCCTGTTCCGGCGACATGTACTCGATCGTGCCCATGAGCGCGCCCGTCTGGGTCATCCCGCCGCCCACCTCTTCCATGCTGCGCGCGATCCCGAAATCCATCACCGAGACTTTTCCTTGCTCGTCGACCATGATGTTTTGCGGTTTGAGGTCGCGATGGATGACGCCTTCCATATGCGCCGCTTCGAGGGCGCGGCAAACCTGCGCGATGATTTCCGCAGCTTCTTTCGGCTCGAATTTCGCTTTCTCCCGGATCAAGCTCTTGAGGTCCCGCCCCTCGATGTACTCCATCGTGATGAACTTGATGCCGTCGGCTTCTCCTAAATCGAAAATGCGGATGACGTTGCGGTGAGTCACCTGGCGGGCGAGAATTAATTCCTGCTTGAAGCGTTGGAGAACCTCGGCATACTGCGCGAGCTCAGGCCGGATCACTTTCAGGGCGACCACGCGGTCAAGTTCTTGGTCGCGGGCCTTATAAACAGCCCCCATTCCTCCTTGGCCAAGTATTTGCAAAATTTCGTATCGGCTTCCCAGAACACGCCCCGGCTCTAGCGCGGCCGAGAATGCCACGTCGCTCATGGGACGCGCAGGAGATCGAAATGACCGACTACTCGCCGCTCCTGTTGTGAGCGTCTTGTCGATATCCACAGCGGCAGGGATACCGCTGCCAAGAGTTACCGCAAGGGTGCGATCATCCAAGGGGAGGGGAGTGCTGCACGTCGTGCAGACACTGATACCGGGCGGATTGGACAGACCGCACTGTGGACATTCCATGGCCGTTCCCTCGTATCGTTGTCAGTTACGATACACGAACCATGCGCGGCCTTCAATTCAACACCCCTGTGCTACGCAAAAGCGCTCCGCGCTGAGCGTTCGGGGAGAATCGAAACATGGGTCGTCAGAACGGCACACGGGCGGTCCGGCTGAGAACTGTTTTCTGCCAGACTGGCTGTGTCTCGGGTTTTCTAGGGAAGGGAAGCCGAATAAATAAGTGTCAGTATCTCTATTTGATGGGAGCTGGATGGAATTTTTGCGGAGCAGTGTGTCCAGTAAAAGCTGACATGTTCAGTAGGAAGGAGGCCTACAGGGGTAAGAGTCAGAAGCCCCTTAGCTTGGGTTGCATCCGTGGAGGAAACGAAGCGGACGA
>Ga0187860_1001589_pt1 | contig 19844 bp, 18 predicted proteins | sample June2016WEW_10_4_FD_132981 | JGI IMG/M metagenome (GOLD analysis project Ga0187860, IMG submission 132981) | Peatland microbial communities from SPRUCE experiment site at the Marcell Experimental Forest, Minnesota, USA - June2016WEW_10_40 | ecosystem: Environmental > Terrestrial > Soil >...
GCGCCGAACTCCACCGCCGCTACGCGTCGGCTCCGTTCGACGCCGGCGGAAACCCTACCCTGCAACTACCAACCACCCACCAGCTCTCACAACAGGTGGACCCATGAACGGGGTCCGGTCAGGAATGCCGGCCCGGCTGGACCGGCCGGTCCGACCGGTCCCAGTGGACCGCAGGGCGTCCCGGGCAATCAGGGCAACCCGGGCAGCAACGGAACCCTCAGCAGCGCATATTTCAACGCCTACAACAGCTCCAGCCAGTCAACTCCGAACGGCTCGGACGTGGTCTTCCCCACGCAGATCGGAGCACCGGTCGGGATCGTCGCGAACGCCGGCAACACTCAGTTCACCGTCACGGACACGGGGACCTACCTCGTCACGGTGTACCTCCCGCCCCTTGGAGCCGGGGGACCGTGGGCGCTCGAAGTCGGCGGCAGCCAAGTCGGCGCAACGCTCCCGTTGACGAGTTCAAGCGTCGTCAACGTCTCGGCGGGCACCGCGATCGCCGTCCAATCGACAGGGTCCAACGGGGGACCGAGCGGCGGTGCGGAGATCACGATAGTTCGCATCGCCTGAACGCAGCCCACGACTGGCGGGTCGCCTCAAGCCACCAGCTTCGCCGGCCCGCCGAGCACCGTTGCGACTCACGCGGGTGCGGACGAGCACGATCTGCCCCGGCAACACTCCAAACAGCGCCCGAAACGTTGACGAGCGTGTCGCTGACACGCGAAAGCGACAACGAGCGCCGTGATTGGTTGCATGCCTCCTTTGGCCGGTGAAAGCGACAGCGTGCCGCGCTCTGCGGCTGGCTTGGCACCGCCGACAGGATCCGTGACGTTCACGGAGGTGCGCGTCCGCCAAGCTCGGCTGCCGGTCCGGTCGGCGACGTAGATTCCGGGGATGGGTCGAGGAGCGGAAGAGGAGCCTGGGGATCGGGAAGCTTTGACGAAAGGTTCGGGCCGGCGCTACAGTGATGAGCGTGACCGCGGTCGAGTACTTCCACAGGTTCCGGGACGCCGAGCGGCCGGCGCTGGAGAAGCTGGGCCACCCGGTTTCCCCACGCTTGACGACCTCAAGGCACTCAACCACGCCATCCACGATGATGCGCGACAGCCAGAGCGATACGCGCTCGACCAGCCGTCCCCGGTCCAAAGCAGCCTAGAGCGCGCTCTTCAGGCCTACGAGCCGTCGCCTGAAGGGATCATCCGCACGGCAGCGCTCCTCGTCCATGGCATCGCGCAAGCGCAGGGCTTCCGTGACGGGAACAGGCGCACGGCTTACATCGCGACGAAGAGCTTCCTCGAAGAGAGCGGTCTGGGATTCGTCGGGCGCGCCAGCAAGCCGGATCACATGTTGGTCCGCTACCTCAACCAGGTGGTCGAGAGCCAAGGGACCCGGCCCGCCCCCGACCCGCAAACCTTCGAGCGGTTCTTTCTCCGAAGACTGCGGCGGCACAAGACCTAGCCGACGCGACGTTGCTGCTGTGCGCGATTTGCGGTCATCTGTCCAGAAGGGGCGCGGCATCGCGTTCGTGGCCAAGCGATCTCTGGGATGGTCACCACGGCGCGCGTGCTCATCCGCGAACGCGCTCCCGACGAAGTCACTGCGCTGTGCGACCGGTTTGCCATGGAGCCACCGGCCGTTATCCAGGGTCGCTCCGGCCAGGCTTACCCGTCAGGTCAATAGTCTCGATCGCCATCCTTGGGTTGGCTGAGAGTGGGAGCACCACACCGCCCGCGAAGCCGCGTCGGCGGCGCCGAACGGGTTGCGTTTGCGTGCGGGTTGCGTCACAGACGCTGGTGGTGTTTCGTCTGTAGTGCAATGAGCGGCCACCGGGCGATCGACGAGGAGGATCTGAACGGGCTGTATGACGAGCATGCGCGTGATCTGCTCGGTTACCTCGCGCGGCGCAGCGGCGATCCGCAGCTGGCGCTCGACTTGTTGAGCGCGACGTTTCTGACGGCGTTTGAGCATCGCGCGCGCTGTCGGGCCGAGGATGATCGCGGACGCGCTGCGTGGCTGTACCGGATTGCCGCGAACACCTACGTCGATCACGTTCGGCGATCTGCCGCGGAGCGCCGCGCCGTCAACCGTCTCGGTAGCGAGCTGCGGGCGCTGAGCGTGAGCGAGGTCGCCGTGATCGAGGCGCTTGCGGGCTCGAGCGAGCTCGAGGAGCGGGTTACTGGCGCGTTTGGCGAGCTGAGCACGGAGCAGCGCGAAGCGCTGTGGCTGCATGTCGTCGAGGAGCGCCCGTATCCGGAGGTCTCGCGGGCGCTCGGGTTGAGTGAGCCCGCCGCGCGGGCGCGCGTCAGTCGCGGGTTGCGGGCGCTACGGCGTGCTGCCGAGCCACCGAGGAAGGAACGACCATGAACACGCGGCGGGGAGTGGGATTCGATGAGCTGCCAATCCTCGTGGAGTTGCGTGAGAAGCTCAACGAGCACTATCGCGCTGCCTCGCGCAACCCGCACGAGTCGCGCCTCGTGCGCGCGCACCGCTGGCGTCCGCTCGCGTTGATTGTCGTTCTGTGCGTCGGTGGTGGGACCGGAGCGCTCGCCGCGACCGGTGCCTTGCAGTCGGGCGCTCCGGCCGCCCCGAGCCTGCCACCTTCGCTGAGCGGGGCGCCAATGGTGATCACGGCGACTGGTGTCGCGATCGCCGAGAGCGTGCAGGTACTGCCGTTGCGTTTGCGCTTCCCGGCCGGCGGCCCGGCATGGAAGTTGAACGCCATCGCTCATCTCGGCACTGCCCCACTGTCCACGAACACAGTCGGCTAGAGCAAATGCAGCCGCTGTCAAATCCCACGCCCGATGCGCTAGTACAGTGATCGAGTCTTCGCGCGTACGGTTGGCAATACGCCGCTCGACGATCCGGGCACGCCTGGTGGCCGCTCTTGTCTTGGCGAGTATCGCCGCAAGCGCGTGCGGTGGGACAAGCGTCGCGGGATACGCATCGCGTGTCGACTCGCGCGCTGTCACGGACCTCGTCTTCCAGGCGCGCGCGAGCACCACCGCGCAAGTCAACTCCTCCACACTCGGAGCGGCGGTGAAGATCATGCGCTCACGCCTCGGCGATCTCGGTGTTGGCGGCGCGACGGTCACCGAGTCTGGCGGCGATGAGATTGTTGTCCGGTTGCCCAACGTCAAGAACGCGGCTGAAGTGGCGAGCGTTCTTGGTGCCGGGGGCCAGCTGTACTTCTACGACTGGGAGGAGAGCGTCATCGGCCCCAACGGTCAGCCGGCCGGGCCGAACAACGGCGCTTCCACGGGCGACGACCCCACCGACCAAGGGGGCGACCCTGGCACGAGCGTGAACGCGCTCAGCGAGTACCAGGCGATCGAGCGCGCCGCGAAGCGCCCGGCGATGCACCTCAAGCTGATGTCAGCACCGTACGGGACCCTTTACTACGTCGACCCGGCAACGCAGAAGGTGCTGACGCTGAGCGAGGCGATCGTGCCGGCGCCCGGCAACGCGGCTGCTAGGCAGCAGGCCGTGGGTTACCTCAACGCGGACATCGCTGACGCGGGCAACAAGCTGCCCGCGGGCGCCAAGCTCGTTTACATCAAGCCGGGCACCGTGGTGCGTCAGGCGCTCACGCCCAACGACACCAGCGACCCCGGCTACAACTACTACTACGTCCTGCAAGACGACCCCGTGATCTCCGGTGAGGACATCACCAACCCGATCGAGCAGATCGACCCCACATCGGCCCAGCCCGTCGTCGCGTTTGGCTTCAAAGGACCCGCGATCAGACCGTTCGAGGCGCTCACGGCACAGCTCGCCCGCCGCGGCAGCGAGAACTCAACCGGCAACAACCACAACTTCCAGCACTTCGCGATCACGCTCGACAACCAGATCGTCAGCGTGCCCTACGTCGACTACACCCAGTACCCAAGCGGCGTCGACGCCAACGAGGGCGGCGAGATCGCGGGCGACTTCACGATCGCGAGTGCACGCGCACTCGCCGCCGTCCTCGCCAGCGGCCAACTACCGCTCCAGCTGTACGAGATCCCATCCACCCACAGCTGAACGACAACGCAGCACTCCCGGGCACGACGCCCGCACTGAACACAAGGCGACAGTGTCATCGGCACCTAAGCTGACGCTCCCTGCGCGCGAGATGGAGGCGTCTGCGGCGGGTCGACTCGTTCAGCGGGGGCCGCTTGGCGGCGGCCAGCTGCCCGACGTGCCGTGGGCGGAGAAGCTTGCGACGTCTGTCGGCGCGACTCCTGCAGGCGTGGCGGTATTCCCGGTCATGAACGCAGACGACAACACCGCTGATAGCCGACGGTCTGGGGCATGACGTTCGCTTGTACCGCGCACACCGCGAAGGAGTCAAGCCGCTCATCGCGAAAGTCGGGCCATGACGTTCTTTGGCAACCTCGCAGTCGTCGGCGTGCTGCTGTGCGCTATCGCCGTAGCGTGGCTTTTCGGCTGTGCCGTGGTCCGCATGGCCCGGCGGCTGCGTTCAGGATGGCGCACGATCGCGCGCGTCCCCGCGATGCGGCCCTCGGCCCGCGTCGCAGCCACCGGCGGCTCATTGGCCGCAAACTCGCTCAGCTCGCCAGCGCCGGCGGTGAGTGACGCAGAGCTCCCGCGAGCCGCTTAGCACTCTGGCTGCCGGGCACTGGCGCGACGTCCAGATCTTCGCCTGGCGCTACTTGATCGTGAAGGTCCAGTGATCTTTTGTCAGGACTGAAGCGGCGACGTAAAAGCCGGCGGGAACGGATGCCGTCCCGCTTGCTGCCTTGGTGCCCCTGACCGGGAGCAGCTCCGGTCCGGTCTCTCGGTCGAAGGTGATCGTCATGAACTGTCCGCCGCTGTTGGTCCACGCGATGGATGTGCGCTTGGACAGCCTGATCGGTCCTGTGAGGATGTTGCTCCCGGTGCCGCAGTACTGCTTGCCGATGACGATCGGTGCGGGGATGACCGTCTTGGGACCAGCGCAGCGGTGCGACGCCGTGAGAGGGCCACGTGCCGCAGCTGCGGCGGTCGCCATTTCCGCCGATGTGACTACCCCGGCAGCCACCGCAAGTGCTGCCCCTGCGTTGAGTAGACGGCCCATTGCTCCTCCCGAGGTCGGCATTCGCCGCCGCTGTCGCGGCGACGGAGATCTTGCGACGCTAGCGGCCGTTGCCCTGCTCGTAAACCGGGACTAATCCTCAATCGGTTCCGTAGGAAGCCGATGGCGTTGCTCCCATGCGGGCGTGCGGGATCACCACTGCCTGACGACCTCGCAGTGCTTCAACGTGTACTCGTTGAAGGCAGGGTGCTGGACGTACACGATGTTGTGCCCGGGCCCGCAGTTGATCGTGCCGTGACCGTAGAAGGCGAAGACGTGATTGTTGCCCGAGCCCATGTGCACGATGTTGTAGCCGTGGCTCGTGTAGATCCAGTTGTTGCCAGAGCCGGCATAGATCCTGTCGGTCTGGTCCGGTCCGTTGGGGCTCGGATACCGGTCGCCCCAGATGACGTCGTTGCCGGGCCCGCCATAGAAGGTGTCCGAGCCGGGGCCGCCGAGCATCTCGTCGTTTCCGTCGGTGCCGATCATGACCTGACCTTCGTTGCCCGCGAGATACAGCGTGTCAAAGTGCGGCCAGCCTGCGTGACTGACGTCGTCGCCCGTGCTCCCCAAGGCGCCCACGGTCCCCAAAGGGTCCAGCACCATGGCCACCGCGCTGCTGAGCCCAGCCATCCCACGGAGCAGGTTGGCGTGGCGTGGCCTGCGCACCGCCGTCGCCTGTCCTGGGGCCACGGCCGCCGTCACCGCCACCGAGATTGTCTGGCTTACCGCCAGCTCGCGGCCGTTGCGCTCGAGGAAGAAGCGCAGGACGAGCGGCGATCCCACAGCGCCCGCTGGCACGCTCCAGCGCAGGGTGAAGGATCGGAAGGTGATCCGTGCCGAGGCCAAGGTCTGCCAGTCGGCTGGCGGTGACGTCGACCCCGTCGCCGCCGTCACGCCCGATACCCCCGTCGTCCCCGTCGTCCCCGTCGTCCCCACCGGCGTCAGCTGCTCCTGCTGAAGCTCGAGCGCCCCATCGGGGTGGACCGTCATCGGCAACTGGCCGCTGATGTAGACCACTCGGCCGGCGGGCGGCGAGTTCGGCAAGCCGTTGATCAGCATGACGCCGGGCGCGCTCATCACGACGCTCGCCTGAGCCGTCGCACCACCAACACCGATCGCAACTGCGGCCGTCAGGACAAGCGCCGCGCAGCGGCTGTGAAGCAACGGGCGAAGCGGCAGTTGGTCCACAGCGGGCTTCCTGTTAGCCGAGAGGCGGTCCTCGGGTCTCATACCAGCGTAGCGCAGGCACCGTGCCGCCCGGCCCGGTTCCCGACCAGGACCGCCGAGCGGCGCCGCGCTACTGCGCCGGATCGGCGAACCGCGCGACGCTGAAACCGAGCAGCAGCGGGATGTCGAGCGCGAACACGACCAGCATGGCGGTGACGATCAGCAACTGGTTGCCGCGAGTGCCGTCGTAGACGAAGACGTACTCGAGCATGCCGGCAACGACCAGGTAGGCGACGAGCACCCAGCCGGCGACGAGGCGAAACAGATTCCACGCGAACGGCTCGATGCGCGACAGCAGCACGGCGTTCACGACGAGCAGCACGCTCGCGGCGCCGAGCAGGGCGACCGTCGGACCCTCCGGCACGTGGCGCGGGAGATGGGCGGCCGTGTAGACACCGCCGATCGCGATCAGCGCGATGACCGCGACCGCAATCTGCTGGATCGGCGGCAGCGACCGCTCGGCCCGTGGCTCGTGCGCCTCCACCGCTCAGCCGCTCGCGAGCTTCGTCATGATCACCAGCGTCGCGATCTGCATCAGCCCGGTGATCCCCGCCGTGTAGATGAAGACCTTCATCAGGCGCGCGATCCGGGCACCGTTCGGATTCGGCTTGCGCAACTCGAACAGCACCGCCAGGTTCGCGGGCTCGAGCAGGCCAAGGGCGATCGTCGCCATCACGCCCACGACGACGTAGGAAGCTACGAGCCAGCCGTGGTTGGGGTAGCTCGCCGCCAGGTTGCCGAGGTGGCGGGCGAGCTGGAAGCCCGAGCCGAGCGTCATCGTGACGAGCGTCGGCATGATCAGCACGAGCTTCGGCATCAGCCGGCTCGACAGCTCCATCCGCGCCGGGATCGACATCGAGCCGATGATCGGACCGAGCACGAGGCCGAGGAACAGGTCGATGCCGGTCCACAGCCCGCCGCCCGCGACGTGGTAGAAGTCGAGCGCCCAGGAACTGTTGGTGGCGATCGCGACCACCATGCCGACGATCACGACCGCGACGATCGGAACGCCCCGGAGCGGGACGATCGTCACCGTTCGTCGTGTCGGCGCGAGAGCGGCCGGGGTCGCCTCAGCGACTGTAGCCATACCGCTCCACCCCCCCTCGACCCCCATGCGCAGGTGGCATGCCGGCGCAGGATACACACCTGGCGGGAAATAGCAACGGGCGTCTGCCTATTCGGCCGCCAAGCGCTCAAACCCTGGCCGCAGCGGCCGATGAGTACCACATGAGACTCCGGTCTAGGACCCACGACACCTACTGGCGCGCCGGGAGCCGTTGACGATGAGGCTGGTCCCGACCGAGCAGGTCACCGATGGGATGTTGCTGGCCCGCGACATCATCTCGAGCCGCGCCGACGGCGCGCCGCTGCTGCGCCGCGAGGCGACGCTGACGCGCGAGCTCGCGGCTCGCGCGGCACAGGCCGGCGTGTCCGCGGTCTGGATCAACGATGAGTTCAGTGACGGGATCGAACCCGCACCCGAGTTCCCCCACGCCATTCTCGGTCTTGCTTTTCACGCGGTGACGCGAGCTCTCGACGCGGCGCCCACCGCGCTCGCCAACCGCATCCAGCTGCATCACCGGCTACAGGGCGAGCTGCTCGGAGCTGCAGCCGAGATCTCCGAAGCGGTGCTCGAGTATCCGCCGGACAGCTGCCCGGTGCCCGACCTCGCGGTCGTCGCGCCAACCGCTGCGTGGCACGCACTGCGCGTGACGCTGCTCGGCAGCTTCGTCGCCCGTCGCGTGCTATCCCACCGCGGCTGGACCGACTACCAGGGCAACCGCCGCTTTGACCGCTTCAACGAGCGAATCACGACGCTCGCGGTCGGCCTGATGATCCATGACATCGGCGTGCCCCACGCCCCCGACGGCAAGATGGTCCCTGACGCCGACCAGCCGGTCGAGCACGTCCAAGCCGGAGCCGCGCTGTTCCTTCCCGAGGACCTTCCGGTGGCTGCCCGCGTGGTCGTGCGGAACCATCACGAGCGCTGGGATGGATCGGGGTACCCCGATCACAAGCTCGGTGACGCGATTGCGATGAACTCGCGGATCGCTGCTATCGCCGACACCTACGACGCGCTGATCGCGCTCGACGGACTGACGAACCCGGCCGCCGTCCGCGCGATCTCGCAAGGAGCGCGCAGCCAGTTCGATCCGTCGATCGTGGAGCATTTCAGCCGGCTCGTTGCGCCCTACCCCGTTGGTCACGCGGTCACGCTCGAGGATGGCCGCGTCGCGATCGTCGCGCGCAGCGCCTCGGCCAGCCGCCAGCGCCCGACGGTCAGGGTGATGGGCTCCGACGGAGCGCCCGAGGAGATCGTCGTCGATCTCACGCCGAACCGCGTTGGGCCGCAGATCGTCCCGCGCGCCGATCCGAAGGCAGCCGCCGCGGTTCACTAGCAGCGTCGCCGCGGCTAGCTACACCATCGCCGGCTGGCGTAGCGCAGCGTCACCGTTCGCGCTCGCTAGACGCTCACGCGCGTCGCCGAGCGTGCTCGCCCCGACCATGTCGCCGCGCAGGCGTGCCGCGCTCTCCATCACCAGACCGAGCTCTGCCGCCGCGCGGTTCAGCTCAACCGCGCCGGCCTCAGGCGTGCCGTTTGCGGCGCCCAGCAGGCGCTCCTGCGCCCGCTGCAGATCTTCGAGCGAGCCGCCGATCCGCGCGCCGCGCCGCTCCATCCAGCGGCTGAGCTTCGCCGCGTCGAGCTGCCCGCTCGCCACGTCGACGCCGCTCAGGCTGACCGTCAGGACGAGCCGGCGAACCGCGTCGGAGAGCAGCTCGCTGCGGACCCGTGCGGAGTCCCACTCGGTCAGCGTCGCCACATCGTGGAGGTAGTCGCTGCCGTCGGCGTAGTGGTCGTACTGAACATGCCAGCCGCCCGCGCGCTCCTCGGCAGCGAACCGCGGCAGGCGCTCGGCGAGCACCTTGCGGCGGCCATGCTCGCTGCTGCGAATCGGGTAGTGGCGCAGGAGGAACGGCACCGGGAAGACGCGCTTGCCGTCGAACAGCAGGTCGTGGCCGCCGTGGTGCACGAGGTCGACCGGCCCTGGCTGGTGCTTCCAGGCCTTCACCTGCAGCAGGTCGTGGCGACCGGGCGGCTCGTAGTGGCGCAGGTGGATGCGAGGGTCCTCGCCGGGAACGTAACCGTCGTCGATCGGGCGGAAGTTGAACAGCTCGAAGTTGATCGCCGAGTAGCCGAGCTCGTCCACCTCGCGCAGCCCTTCGGCGAGCGTGACGCCCGGCCAGGGCGCTTCGCGAAACTCGTCGGCGTTGACGAACAGGTACCAGTCGGCCGGCAGCTCGGTGCTGACGTCCTGCACGCGCCGCAGGATCTCGCGCCAGACCATCTCGCCGTGGTTGCGCTCGCCGTAGCCCGCCTCCTCGGGGAAGCGCTCGATCCGCACGAGCCCGCGGCCAAGCCACGGCGCGGCGGCCTGTGCGGTTCCGTCCGTGCTCTCGTGGTCGATCAGGTAGACATCGACGCCACCGGCGACGAGCCCACCGATCGCGTGGTAGATGACGTCGGCCTCGTTGAACGCGGGCATGATCGCGAGCGCGCGAAACGGTGGCCGCTGCGCCTGCGCCGCCGCCAACGTCACGAGTCGCGCTGCGGTCGCACCGTCGCGCACGAGGACGATCAGCGCTCCCGGCTCGGGGCGGCTCAACATGTCGACGCTGCCGGCGCTGAGGGCGTGGTCGGCGAGCGCGCCGAGCGTGCTGTCCTGATCCCATCCCGGAGCCCAGATCACCACGGCAGACGCGCGCCCGACCGCAGCTGCGAGCTCATCGAAGCGCGCCGCGCTCGGCGCCTCGTCGACGAGCAGCACGGCGCCCTCCAGATCGGCGGGAACGCAGTCCACTACGGGGATGATCCTGGCGGCGCCGCTCGCCACCACGGCTCGCCGCGCCGCCGCCACGGCGGGACTGAAACGATCCATGTGCGGGTAGTCGGCCACGTCGCTACCGGGTTGAGTGGGCGGCGGGCCTCGCTCAGGCGACCGCGACGACCGCCGCCTCCAGCAGCGTCGCAATCTCACCGCTGCCCGGCTCGAGGATCGCGTTGCCGGCGACCCGCGCGAGCCGCTCGTGCCCGGGAGCCCCGCCATGGAGCGGCACGTAGGCGTCAACAGCGGCGTGCAGGCGCACGTCGCGCTCCGCGACGTGCGGCTCCATCACCACGTTTATGTCGCCGACATCGTCAAGGCTCACACCCGCCTCGTATGCCGCTTCGCGCACGCGCGCCTCGAGCTCGCTCGGCGTGCCGTCGACGTTCGGATCGGCGAGCAGGATCAGCGTCGCCTGGCTGGCCCGCGCCTCGGGCGTGGCCCAATCGGCGAGCAGCTCACCGAGACGATCGCGCCCGCGCCAGGCCGGCATTGCGAGCAGCCGCAGCTCACACGTCTCGGCGAACGGATAGGGCTCCGGCTGATCGTCCCCGGCACGCCGCGGCGTCATCGTCGCGAGCCGCCGCAGGCGCTCGCGGTAGCGCGCCGCGACGACGTCCCAGTGCAGCTCGCTGGCAGCCACCACGCCGGCGTCTCCGCGCGCACGGCGCTCCTCCGCCGAGCAGGCGACAGCGGTCCGCAGCAGCTCGACGAGGTGACCCTGGTCGGGCTCGAGCACCCACGGCCGCCCCACCGTCTCCAGCGAGTCGACGCGGTCGCCGTGGAACTCCGCGCGGGACGAGCGGATCCGCCATCCGGCCTCCGGCGGGCAGAACTCGTCGGTCGGGCCACCGCCGGTGACGATCGTCGGCAGCCCGCAGGCCATCGCCTCGAGCACGCACATCCCGAACCCCTCGCCGCGATACGGGTGCACGAACACGTCGCAGGCGCGGTACAGCGACGCGAGCTCCGCGTCGCTCAGCTCGTCGGCGATCAGGATCACGCGTGGCAGCGCCCCCGAATCGATGTGCCTGTTCAGCGCCTCCGCCTCTCCGGTGCGGTAGACGCTGTTCGCACCCACGTTCTTCACGACGAGGACGACGTCATCCCGCCCAGCGAACGCCTCACGCCACGCCGCCAGCAGCACGTCGTGCCCCTTGCGCCAGATCAGGCCGCCGTGGTAGAGGAAGCGCAGCGCGTCCGGCGGGCCCTCCAGCGGGAAGCGGTCACCGTGCGGCGAGAAGACCTCGTGATCGACACCGTTCGGGATGACGAAGACGCGGTCGGCCGCGAGACCCGCCTCGAGGTACATCTGGCGGACGAACTCGCTCGGCACCCACAGCTCATCGACGTTCTCGCGCAGCGGGCCGACCCAGCTGCTCGGCACCGAGCCGAACTCCCAAGGCTGGATCACCGCGAGCCGTCCGGCGGCGGGCGGGCGCAGGTCCGGCGGCCACTGGTGGCGGACCTCGACATCGGCGACGTGCGGCAACGGCTTCTCGCCGCTCAGCGGCGTGCCGTCGCGCGCGACGCGCTGGACCGGCCCGGTGAGGCGGTCCGAGATCTGGCGATTGATGATCGACAGGCTGAGCGCCAGGCCGTGGTCGCCCTGCCAGCGCACCGCCGGGTCGGTCGGCTCGGCTTCGCCGACGACGCTGCCCGGACGCTCGCCCGCGTAGTAGGCCTCGAGCTCGTCGACGTAGTCGGCGAACGGCCGCGGCGCCTCGATCCCCGCCTGCAGCCGCTCGAGCAGTCCCGGCTCGCCGGCAAGCCGGTCGAGCTGGCGCGCCAAGTCGTCCACGTCGAGGCCGTCGAAGTGCAGGCCGTCCCGCTCGTCGCGGACCGCCTCGGCAAGACCGCCCAGACGTGGCACGACCAGCGGCACCCGCGCGGCGAGGCACTCGGCGCCAACCAGCGGCGCGCAGTCCCACCACAGCGACGGCAGCGCGGCGACATCGAGCTTCCCGAGCAGGTCGGGAAGCTCGTCCGTCGCGAACTGGCCGCAGAGCTCCACTACGCCTCGCGTATCGAGGGCGAGCAGTTGCTTTGCGAACTGCTCGGGCACCTCACCGTGGATCCGGATGCGCAGCGTGGCCTTCGTGCGTTGAGCGGCCTCGATCAGCAGCTGCGGCCCCTTGTGCGGGTATGCGGAGCCGATGAACCCGACGGTGAGCGTCTCGCCGAGACGGCCGGGAGCGCGGTCCCTACCAACCGCTTGCCAAACCTCGTCATCCTGCGGCATCGCTTGACGCACTACATCCACGAGATCGGGCGGGTAGCCGGCGGCCAGCAGAGCGCAGCGAACGCTCTGCGAAACGGCGAGAATCGCCGTGAGCGAGCGTTCGCTACGAGCCCGGATCTCGGCGAGACGCCGCTGATGGCCGATCCGGTCGTGACTGCCGACGCACGTCGCGCAGTCGCCGCCGCGGTCGCCCGGGCCGGGGCAGATCGCGGCGTTCGCCCTCAACAGGTAGGCCCGCGGGCAGATCAGCCAGTAGTTGTGCGTCGTGAACAACGCTCGCAGGCCGCGGGCGGCGGTGGCGTCCATCAGCGACGCCCCGAGGTTGTGCAGGTTGTGGAAGTGCACGACGTCGGGCGCCGCGCGATCGAGCGTCACAGCGAAGGCCTTCGCAATCTGCGGGTCATCGAGCTCGCGCTCGGGGTGGCCGATGTCGAACAGCGTGCTCGGGCGGTTGTGGACGCCGACCAGATGGACGCCGTCCTCATCCCACTCACGGATCGCATATGCCGGCTGGCCGGCGAGGCCGGCGACCGCGGCGTGGAACACCGTGACGTCCCAGCCGCGCTTCACCAGCTCCTTGGCGGCGAGTCGCGGCACCGTAGTGCCACCGCCGCTGTCGTTCCAGCCGAAGGCGGTCATCACCAGGCTCCGGCCGCCCTTCGGGCGCCGTCGCGGCTTGGGCGCGGGCAGCGCGGCAGCGTGCTCGCGTAGCCTCTCCGCGAGGCCTGGCAGCGGTAGCAGGCGTTGGTGGAGCAGGTCGGCCAGGCGGCGGAGCGCCTCGCCTTCGGCTTCACGCGGGTCGAGGCGCTCCCAGTCGATCTCCGGGACGATCTCGCGCAGCGGGTAGATGTCGAGCGCGGCCTCGAGCGCCCGCTCGACGTCGGCGACCTCGCGAGCGCGAGCCGCTTCGTCCGAGGTGTTGTCGCCGTGGCGGCGTACGGCGACGAGCGGTCCCCCGGGGCAGTGGCGGAAGCGGAAGCGGCGCGCAGCGCGCAGCCAGAAGTCGAAGTCCTGCGCGATCGAGTAGCCGCCGTTGTAGCCGCCGACCGCCTCGTAGACGCGCCGGTGCACCATTCGCGTCGGATCGACGATCTGGTTGTGGACGCGAAAGAAGCTGCGGATCAGCTCGGCTTGGTCGCAGTCGACGCCGCCCCATGTTCCGACACCGTTGCTTTCGGCGTCGATGATCACCGCGTCACCGTGGACGACGCCGGTGTCGGGATAGCGGTCGAAGATCTCGACCTCACGACGCAGGCGGTCGACGATGCAGAGATCGTCGTCACCGATCATCGCGATCAGCTCGCCGCGCCCCTCGCTCACGAACGTGTTGTAGGCCGCCGCGATACCGAGGTTGCGGTCGTGACGGACGACGCGTAGGCGCGGATCGCCGAACTGCGCGAGCACCACATCGACTGCGGGGTTGGTCGAGCCGTCGCAGACGACGAGCAGCTCGAAGTCGTCGTAGTCCTGGGCCAGCGCGCTCTCGATCGCCGCGCCGAGGTAGGTGTCGCGGTTGTAGGTCGCGATGCCGAGCGTGACGCGGACGCTGTCTGAGCCGGGCACGGTCTACCTCACGGGGTCATGTTCACGTAGCCGGTCGCCTCACCGGACGGGCGGACGTTGTTCACGACCCGGTTGTCGTAGTTGCCCTCCACAGTGTCAACGTCGCCGTTGGGCTGCACGCCGGTGACGATGCCGACGTGCGCGTCACCGAAGCAGATCAGGTCGCCCGGAGCCGGCACGACGCCTGGACCGTTCGGGATCGCTCGTCCGGTCTGCTGCGCCCAGGACCAGATCTGCGAGACGGCGTCGTAGCCCTGGCCCTCCTCGCCGATTGGCATCCCGGCCTGCTTGGACACCCACGATGCGAAGTCCGCGCACCACGGCTGGCCCGGACAGGACTCGCTGACCGCGCTGCGATACATCGCGATCGCCGGGCCGTTGTTCGAGCCGAGCGGCTGCTCGGCCTGCCCCACCTGGCCCTCGGCGATGGCGACGATCGACGGGTTGCCGGCCGGCGTCGCGGTCGCGATCGACGCGACCGGGCTCGACAGAGACGACGCCGACAGACCCGCTGAGCCCGTCAGGAGCCCCTGCAGCGCAGCGTCGAGCGTCGGGTCGCCACTCGGCAGCATCGCGCTTGCGCTGTCGTCTCCCGACCCGTCCCCGCCGATCAGCGCCTCGGTAGCGGTCGCCTCGGGCGAAACCACGGACTGGAGCAGGTTGGCAAACGTCGCTGCCGAGCTCGCGGAGACCGAAGTGGCGCCGGCGGTGGAATTTGCGCTCGACAAAGTCGAGGGCAAACTTCCACTGCCAGTGAGCGCCGCGGGATCGGAGAACGCCGTCTCGATCTGCGCAATGCGCGCAAACATCGGCCCGAGGGACATCGTGCCGATGATCGGCCGCTGAACGCGGAAATTGAGTCGCCGGCCCGCACAAAGAAGACGCGCGGCCGGTTGGCCGCGCGTCTCTGGTCCGGTCCCTCGATGGATCGGTATATATGGCCCCGCGACGGGGGGCAGCTCGCGGGGTGTTTTTTTTCCTCGTCCCGGCGGTCCATTGGTCCCGGGAGGAGAGCTTGGCGTTGACTGGGCCCGGGTGGCGCTCAGTGCGCCACCCGGCTCAGCCCGCTACCCATTGGTGCCGTTACCCGCCCTGAATCAGCGTCAGAATCGCCTGCGGCAGGTGGTTGGCCTGTGCCAGAACTGCCGTGCCCGCCTGCTGCAGAATCTGCAGGTTGGTGAACTGAGTCATCTCCGTCGCCATGTTCACATCGACGATGTTGGCGTTTGCGGAGGTGAGGTTCTCCTCGTAGGTAGAGAGGGTGTTCATCGTGTACTGCAGTCGGTTCTGCACCGCGCCGAAGGTGTCGTTCTGACCTGCGACCGAGTTGATCGCGGCGTCAATCGACGCGAGCACCGTCGAGGACGACAAGCTGAACGTGGCCACCGACGCGCCCAGGCTGATCGTCGAAACGGAGATCACTTGGCCGTCGTTGGCGCCCACCTGGAAGGTGATCGTCTGCGAACTGTTCAGCAGGAAGATCCCGTTGAACTCTGCCGTCGTGCCAATGCGCTCGATCTCCGAGCTCAGCTGGTTAACCTCTGTCTGGATCGCCAGCTGGTCGGTCGCGCCCAGCGTACCGTTCGAGTACTGCACTGCAAGCTCGCGGATGCGCTGAAGCATCTGAACGACCTCGGTGAGCGACCCGTCAGCGGTCTGCACGAGCGAAACGCCGTCCTGCACGTTCTGCTGCGCCTGCGTGACGCCGTTGACCTGGCTCGTCAGGTTCTCCGAGATCGTGTAACCCGCCGCGTCGTCCGCAGCGCTGTTGATCTTGAGTCCTGACGACAGCCGCTGCATCGACGTCGCGAGCTGGTTGTTCGTGTTAACGAGGTTTTCCTCGGCGTTCATCGCGGCGAGGTTGGTATTCACGTACAGGGACACGCGTTCATCTCCTTGATGACATGTGATAATCGTCCCGGGCCGACTCCCTGTCGACCCTACGTCTCCGTTATCGTCCCGCCACGGCAGGCCTTGAGTCAGTGTCCAGACGGATCTGGACGCTCCTCGCCCGTCGCTCAACCAGACGTCCAGACGCGCACGGTCACGGCATACGGCTTGTAGCTCGGCCCAACGGACCGCGCAGCCGGCCGGACTGGCGCAAACAGGGTGGCCATCCCGGGCCGCACGGCGCGGAACGCGGTCACGCGCTCCGGTTCCATCGTGATCCTCGGCGGGCCGCTCCTGCACAGCGGGACGTAGCGCAGGACGCGTGGATCCGACGACGTCGGCGCCGGCCATGGAAACCCTGGGGCGGATTCCATCCCCACGGCCTCGATCGCGTACAGCACCGTGCCGACTCGGACCGAGATCCGCGAACCCGATCCCGCGAAAGGCGACAGCGTCTGCGGCTCACGCACGCAACTCAGCTGCGATCCGGCCCCACATCCCGTGCCGAGGAGCGCGACTGCTCCGGTGCAAAGCGCCAATCCCGTCAAAGCGCGCACGGGCCGGATCGCCCTATGCGCTGACGTCGATGTGCGGCTCGCCGTCTTCCTCGTCCTCGTCGGAGCGCTTGCGTGGCGACTCTTCGTGTGGCTGCTTGCCCGGGTTGCGCTCGCCGACGCGATCGGCAGCGGGAGCTCGATCGATCCGCGGGATCGACCCCGGCAGCGGCCCGACTGGCTCGATTCGTTCCATTGCGCCCCGACTGTCGCCTAGACGTTAGCGCTCGCGGGTGACGTTGTCAGCGGCGGAGGCGCCCCGCGTACCGTGGGTCTTCCGCAATGTGCTCCTCGAACCGCGCGCGCATCTCCGCGAGCACGATCGCCCGCCACGCCACGACGCCGCACCACCACGCGACGATGTAGCCGGCGACACCTGCAAGCATCGCCCGCAGGCAGAGCGTCGCCAGCGGCACGTCCGCCTTCCATGACAGGTACGCGGTGAGCAGGAAGCCGATCAGCCCGCCCCATCCCTTCAAGGTCCGGAGGTGCGCGCTCGCGCGCGGATGGCTCTTCAGGCTGACGGTCGCGGCCCCCTTCTCGGCGCCCTTCTTGCCCTTGTCCTTGCCCTTCTTGCCCTTCGCCGCCTTGGCCTTCGCCGCCTTGGCCGGCTTGGCCTTGGCCTCGACCGGGGCCTCGCCTTCGGCCTGCTCGGTCGGCTCGGTCGGCTCGGTCGGCTCGGTCGGCTCCGTCTGCTCCGGTTCGTCGCTCATGTCGCTCCTCCCGGCTGGTGCGCGTCGTCACCCGCATCTGGACGTGCTTCGCGCTGGAGATGTCGTGCACTGCGTTCGCGATCGAAGATGAAATGGACAAGCCGATCGCGGTCGTCCTCCGCGATCGAGTCGAAGGTGACTGCCGGATGTCCGGCGCCGACACGCACCACGCTCGCCATCCCGACGATTGGTTCGCTGGCGGCGTCGAGCCGCAGGCGGAAGCTGATCTGCTCGCCCGGCTCGAGGTTCTCGGGACCGGCGAGCAGCAGGCCGCCGCCGCTCAGATCGAGCGCGAAGGAGTAGCTCACGCGGCCGTCCGTCTCACGCACGATCCGCACCGGACGCGAGACCCGCACCCGCACGAAGCTGCGCCGCTGCTCCACCTCGACAACGTCGTGCACCGCGAAGCGCAGGCGCCCGTTCTCCAGCGCCGACACCTCGCCTGACAGGCGGACCAGCCCGCGGCGCGAGAAGCGCTCGAGCACAAGCTCCTCGACCGCCGGGAAGCTGATCGGTCCCTCGCCCGACAGCTCCAGGGTCAGCTGGTCGCGCGACTGCCAGACGACCTCGACGGGGATGTCCTGGCCGGCGCCGCGCAGCAACCGTCCGGACGCGCCAGCCAGCGCGGGAAGCCCGAGATTCTGGTGCTGGCGATCGCTCATGGGAGCAGGGCTGCCGCCGTTCGGGCTGGATCGGTGGGTGCGAGCGCCCCGGGCAGCTCGAGCCCGCGATGGATGAACGCGATCGGCAGTCCAGACTCGATCGAGATCTCGACTGCGACGCCCAGCTGATCGGTCTCGTCGGCGTGAGTGACGACGATCGCGGTCGGCTGGAGCGGCGCGAGCGCCGTGAGCATCTGGCGCCCTGCCGCGAGATTCATCGTCGCCGGCAGCGCGACGAACACCTCCTCAGGCGCGAGCGATGACAGCTCGACGCCGAGGATGCCGATCCCCGCCGGGTCCGCCGGCGAGACGGTCGGCGTGTCCGCCACGACGAGCTGCCCGCGCCGCGACGCGGCGATCTCCCCAGCCGCGCGACTGCCGCGCTCGGCGGTCAGGACCGCCACCCCATGCGGCTCCAACAGCGAGCTCAGCTGCGCACCCGAGTCGTAGCGCCCGAGCACGACGGCGCGGACATCGAGGCTGCTCGCGCTGCTATAGGCCGCAGCGATCGCCGCGGCACAACGGGTCTTCCCCGTGCCGCCACCGCCGACGACGGCGACGAGCGCCCCGTCGTGCGGCAGCCCGCCGAAGCGAGGCAGCAGGCGGGCGATGCACGAGCGCAGCGCTTCACGCAGTCCGCTCTCGCGCGCGAACGGCAGGTCATGGGTCTTCGCGCCATGCAGCAGCCGCGTGGCGAGCGGAACAGTGACTCCACGGGTGACCAGCGTGTCGGTCAGCTCCGGCTCGATCATCGGGTCGGGCTTGCTCGCGCGTATCAGCGGCGCGCTGACCGGTGGCGCCGGAACCCACGCCGGGAAGCGCTTGTGGAACGGCAGCGGTTGCACGTCCAGCAGCCCGTCATCGAGATCCTCACCGTCCGCCGCCGCGAGCTGCTCAGCGAAGCTCGGCTCGCGCTCTACGACGGGCTCGGCGCTTTCTTCGTGAAGATCCACGGCCGCGTCGACAGGAGCCGCCAACATCTGCCAAACCGGACGACGCGAGCGCTCGGTGCCAGCAGACTCGTCCGGCCCGACGGCGACGACGCCGTCGATGCGCTCGCTGAGCAGTCCGAATGCCGCCGGCTCGCGCTCCGGCGCGGGCTCGCGCTCCTGCGCGATGATCGCCTCGGCGGCCTCGTCGTCGTCGTCCTCGTCGTCCTCGTCGTAGAGATCGACGTGCGTGCTAGCCGGCATTGCCTCGACCTCGATGAAGCGCTGGGCGAAGAAGCCGCCGATGCCACCAACCAGGCCCTCGCGCTGACAGGTGACGACAGCGTCCGCGCCGAGCTCGGCACGGATCTGCGGCAGGATCTCGGCGAGGGCGCGGCCGCGGTAGGTCCGATGTCCGTCGCCGACCGCCTGGGGACGGGAGTCGCCGACATGGGGATCGGTCATCTGGGTGCTCATGCGCTTACCACTCCTATCGTCTCGACACTGATGCCGGGGGAGATCTCGTTGTATGAACAAACGCTTAGCTGTGGGATCGTCTGAGCGACGAGCCGGCGAAGATGGCGGCGCACGCGCGCCGAGCAGAGCAGCACCGGCCGTGTGCCGCGTGCCGCGCCGTGCTCGACCTGGTTGCGCAACGCGACGATGACCGCCTCGGCGCGCGAGGGATCCATCGCGAGATGCTCGCCGTCGGGAGTCTGTGTGATCGATGTCGCGAACTCCTGCTCGATCGACGGGTCGAGCGTGATCGCGCGCAGGTGCTGCTGGGCGTCGATGTGCGGTGCGGTGATCGCACGGCCGAGCGCCTGGCGGGCGTATTCGGCAAGCACGCTCGGGTCACGGGTTACGCGCGCCTTGTCACCGATCGCCTCGACGATGGTGCCGAGGTCGCGCACGCAGATCCCTTCACCCAGCAGCGATTGCAGCACGCGCTGGATCTCGCCGAGCGTCAGCACGTCCGGCACGACCTCGTCGACGACGGCTGCGTTGGTCTCCTTGAGGCGGTCGAGCAGCTGGCGCGTGTCCTGGCGCGTGAGCAGCTCGGCGGCGTGCTCGCGAATCGTCTCGGTGAGGTGGGTGACGATCACCGACTCGCCATCGAC